>Ga0123519_10001222_pt1 | contig 44250 bp, 42 predicted proteins | sample YelNatPaOPRAMG02_FD_87396 | JGI IMG/M metagenome (GOLD analysis project Ga0123519, IMG submission 87396) | Hot spring microbial communities from Yellowstone National Park - Yellowstone National Park OP-RAMG-02 (version 2) | ecosystem: Environmental > Aquatic > Thermal springs > Hot (42-90C) ...
AGAAAAGTGTATGGCCTAATAAATAAGGCTCTAGACCAGCACTTTAACAATTTGTAATAATTCTAACTCAAGTTTTTGAGGTGATTTATTCCACCTCCACTCACATTCTTTAAGATGTAATGGGAAGTTTTTTTTCACGCCGTTAAATTTAGTCAATCTGCGTTTGCAGAAGGACCAGAAACTTTCAATACCGTTAATATGAGTTCCTTTATGATTTGAGAACTCATCTTTTTTATGATTAATTCTTAAATGTTTATCATACCCCACATCAACTAATCCATTATATCCTTTCCAACCGTCTGAGTAAATAATAGCTGATAAATCAATTTTCTTTTTCATAACAGCATGTAATGTTCTTCTTTTACAGTTTGGTATGATTTGAGTAAAGACTTTACCATTTCTTTCATATATCCCAAATACTATTTTTTAAAACTTGTTCCTCTTCCTTTTTTATTTGATTTACCTTTTATTCTTCTTGGGCCAAAATATGATTCATCAACCTCAACGCTTCCTGATACATACCGTTTCATTTGATGAACTTGATAATGATATATTACTTGAAGAAAACTGTTGGAATACTTATTAACAGTTTTTCTGTTTAGATTTAAAAGTAATGCTGTTTGAGTTGCTGTTAAATCTAAACAAAAACAAGAAATAATTTTTTGTTTCTTGTAATTACTAATTGGCTTATTAGAATAATCCATCATTTGATTTTAACAAATCAAATGATGGTCTAGAGCCTAAATAAAAATAATAACTTAAGAAATGATTTTTAAAAAAACAATTGAAAAGGCATCTATTTCGGTAGTGCTCAATATTTCAGAAGGCTACGGAAGAGGAACTAAACACTATTAAAACTTTCTCGAAGTTTCTACGAGTTCAGTCAATGAAGCGGTATCTGCTTTAAAAATAGTTAAATTAGTTCACGGCATTGAAACAAAAGCTTTGCCACAAGGATACGAAATACTAGCTAAACAAATAGCTTCTTTCGTAAAGTCATTTCTCAATTCAATCAATTAAACTACTCGTAACGAATTGCGTCAATTGGCGAAAGATCGGCCGCTTTTTTGGCCGGAAAAACTCCGAAAGCAATTCCAATCACCGAAGAAACCAAAATCGCTATTAATACCGAAGGAATATCAATGTAGGCGGGGAAATAATTTCTTATCACCAAAACAACGATTAAAGCAACTAAAAGCCCGGAAAGTCCTCCAAATATCGATAGGAGAACCGACTCTCCCAAAAACTGATATAGGATATCTTTTTTTGTCGCACCCACCGCTCTCCTGATGCCTATTTCCTTAATCCGTTCAGTTACTGAAACATACATAATATTCATAATTCCGATACCACCAACTAAAAGGGAAATTGCACCGATGCCAACCAATACCATATTGAGAACGCCGAAAATTGAGTTGAAGATGTTTAAAATTTCCGCTTGGTCGGTAACGGAAAATTTGTCCTCATCATATCTTTTGGCCAGAGCGTTTTTAATGTCTTTTTTCAACTGAGAGATATTCTGATCGCTATCCGTCTCAACATATATCGCCATAAATCTTTTGTCCGGATTAAAACTATAAGCCGATTTGTAGGGAATGTAAACATGGTCGTCGATGCTTGGCGCTCCCAGTCCTCCTCCACCTTTTGATTTTGCTACTCCAACTACCTTGTAATTTTGCTTCTCTATTTTAATGTTTTTGCCTAAAGCATTACCTGCCGAACCAAAAAGTTTTTCAGCTATGTTTGGTCCAAGAACGGCTTTTTTATTTCCCTTATCATCGTCACTTTTTTTAAAAGCTTGGCCGTACTCCATTTCTAAATTCCTAACCGAAAAAATTTCATAGGTGGTAGCAGCCACTTCTACATTGGCTGATTTTTTTTCTCCCTGAACCTTGACTATCGTAGTAAACACAGGCACAGCCCGAGCTACCTTTTTAACTCTTTTAACTGTCTTGACATCTTTAGCATCAAATCTGATCCCGGCAATCATACCTCCCATTCCCGCCCTTCCTTCTGAAAGATTACCCGGCATAACATAAATTAAATTAGTCCCCAAACTTTCAAATTGCTGTTTAATATATGCTTTTAAGCCCAACCCAAAAGCCAAAATCATCACTACCGCCGCCACTCCGATAAGAATACCTAACGAAGTCAAAAAAGTTCGCAGTTTATTTCTTGAGAAATCAAAAAAAGCTGTTTTCAAAACAAAAAACAAGTAGTTCATATCAACGATCCATCGCGAATTTTAATAATTCTCTTTGCTCTTGAGGCCACATCTTGTTCATGAGTCACCAAAACAACTGTTATTTTTCTTTCCTGATTAAGACCTTCAAGAAGGTCTAAAATTTGATTACCGGTCTTTGTGTCAAGATTGCCGGTCGGCTCATCGGCCAAAATCAATTTCGGACTCATAATCAAAGCTCTGGCAATTGCTACTCTTTGTTGTTGGCCGCCCGATATTTTATTTGGATATGTATCTTCCTTCCCAGCTAATCCGAATTTTTTGATAAGATCAAGCGCTTTCTGATGGGGGTCAAAATTCAATTTTTTCCTTGAATAAATTGTTGGCATAATGATATTTTCTAAAACCGTTAGCTTGTTTATCAAATTAAATTGTTGAAAAACAAATCCGACAAATTCATTTCTTAGTTTAGAAACGCTATTGTCATCAAGTTTAGAAACATCTTTTTTCTCAATCAATACTTTTCCTCTTGTCGGTTTGTCAAGAAGACCAATGATATGCATTAGGGTTGATTTTCCGCTTCCGGATGGCCCCATAATCGCGCAATACTCACCTTCATCAATCGTAAGATTAATTTTTTTAAGAGCGGTAAAAATTTCTCCTCCAAGTTGATATTCTTTGCAGATGTTCTGTAGATTAATCATAAATAACATCTTCCTCTTTTAATCCTGAAAGCACCTCAACTTCTCCATCAATTTCTTCACCTATTTTGATATAAGTTTTTGTTCTTTTCCCAGCTTCTAATTTCCAAACATAATTCTTTCCATTCTCTGTTTTAACAAAAGAAGCAGGAATAGCAATAACATCTTTTTTATCCTGCAATTCAAAAGAGACATCTCCGGTCATCCCCAAACGATATTTATAATCATCATTATTGTCATTGATAGCAATTTTTACTTCATATACGGTGCCCGTTTCTCCCTCTTTCGGAACAAAAGAGATTGTTTTGATGCTTCCTTTAATTTCTAAATCAGGATAAGGATCAAGATTGATCACTCCGGTTAAATTTTCTTTTAGTTTAACTACCTCCGTTTGGTCAACTTTGGCAGAAAAATAGATTGTTTTGGGATTAACGATATCAAATTGAGCTGTCGCTGGCGTTATATTGACACCCGCGTAAGGAACCTCTATATGGGTCACAATTCCTTCAATGGGCGAATATAAACTGGCATATTTCAAGGCTATATCTTTCAATTCAACATCTATTACTGCATTATCAAGATCGAAACCGGCTTTGTCTTTAATTCTTTGGATGGCGTCGGTAACCGCTTGGTCCTTATAATCTTCATTCGTCTGGTCATAATCCCAACGGGTTTTCATATAAGTATTAAGACTTTTTTTGAGCGATTTTTCCAACTCTCTCTGATCTAAGGAAGCAATAGTTTGATACCTTTTCACCCAATCGCCTTCTTTAACTCCCACCCAGTTCAACATTCCCGATGTCTGAAACTTAAGTGATACTTTTTCTTCGGCGTCGATCTCGCCTGATAAGGAAAGCGTTTCCTTAAGGTTTTGTCTTTTGACAACATAAGTGTCCTCGGCTTTGATTTGCGATTTAATGATTATTTTTTTATATAAAAAGAAGGCTGCTGCAATAAAAAGAACAATTAAAACATACCAGCGTTTTTTAACCAGTTTGATCATAAACTCATCTATGGTAACAGTGCTGAAAACAAATCTTAACTACAAGTAAAACATCATTTTATAAAAACGGCAACCAGTTTGCAATAGGCATGGTGTTATATAGAAGAAAATTCCAGCATAAAGGTAAATTGCTGGTAAAAGAATAATAAAAGCGGCCAAAAATTTTTTCGAGGTTAAAAAATTCTCAAAGGCGATGCAGCCTAACGGCCATAAAGGTAAACTGTAGCGGGAAATGTCGCGATGTTGAACAAAAATAACTGCAACATAAAATACTAAAGAAAAATAAAAAAAACTGCGATAACGACAATGTTTTAGTTGGAAAATTGTTAATAAATAGATAAAAAAATAGAAAATGATGTCTTCTAACCAAGCGGTTCCAACCCAAGTTTTTTGGAAATTAAAAGCGGCAAAAGGAGAAACTAAGTGTATGTTGTCTCCAGAATGGAAATAGGCAAAGAAATCTCCGTACTGCCTGAAATAAAACAAAAATACTAAAATCAATCCTAGCGGAATAAAACCGATATTTAACCAGTGCCAATCAAACTTTTTTGTTTTGACAAAATTCTCCAAAAAAGCAAGACAGAAGACGGCAAAAAGCAAAATTCCTGGTGTTTTGGTCATTGTTGCCAAACCGCCAAAAATACCTGCCAAAAAATAATTCTGCCGCTCAAAAAAATACAGAGAAAAAAGAATTAGGAAAACAAATAAGCTTTCGGGAGCGCCAATCGACCTTATTACCAAAAACCGCGGCAGGAAAAGAAAAATTAAGGCTAAGATTAGGGGTTTCTTAGATAAGTTTAGTTTGCCAACAATAAAGTAAAAACTCCCAGCAAGGATGGCTGAAAAAATTAGGTTAACAGCAACTGGCGAATGCAAGTAGCCAACAACTGCAGAAAAAAGACGAATTAAAAGGCTATATAAAGGTAAATGAGCGGCAAAATAACCGGCAGGAAGAGGTAGTTCTAATTTTAAAGATTCGATAAGCTTCGGATCATAAAGTGTCTTGGCCGGTATGATATACAATGGCCCGTCGAAATGCTTATAAATGGTCAGCATCCCTGGTTCACTAATGGTTAAACCAAACCATTTAGATAACTTCAAGAAGAAAGGTAAATAAAGAACTAACGAAGAAAAAACTGCAATTGATATAATAATTGATATGTTCTTGATGTTGGAAATCTTTTTCATAAGTAATGAAATAATTATACATAATAGATATGAAGAAAAAGGTAATTGACATTATTCTTCTTTTACTCATTTTTGATTTTGGATTATTTTTTCGAATATATCGAATTAATGAATTTGCTACTTTTTTAGGCGATCAGGGAAGAGATGCTATCATCGTTAAAAAATCATTTCCTTTGAACATCTACCAGCCATCGGCGCCCCGATGTCAATTGCCACTAATGTCGGCAACTTATATTTAGGACCTTTTTATTATTATCTGTTAACTCCTTTTCAGTTTATTCTTCGCAACAATCCCCTTTCTCAAGCTCTGGCTGTGGCGATGATTAATTCTTTTTCTATTTTGGCCGTATTTTTTATGGTAAAAAAATTTTTTGGCCGGGCAGCAGCGCTTCTGACCGCTTTTCTCATCGCTTTTTCTCAAATTAATATCTCTCTCTCAAGATTTTCTTGGAACCCTAACACCCTGCCTTTTTTTTCTTTCATCAGTCTTTATTTTTTTCTGATGATCATCAAGAAAAAAAAGCGGCTTGATTACATCCTTTTCGGACTCTCTCTTGCTTTATCACTTCAACTTCATTATATGTACCTACCCCTTATAGCTGTCTATATTTTGATAATAGGCTATTTGTGCGTCAAGAAAGTATTCCATTTGGACGATATCAAAAAATTCGTCTATTCATTCGCATCATTCCTTCTTATCTCCTCTCCTTTGCTCGTCTTTGATTTGAGACACGAATATCTAAACTTGAGGGCGTTGATATCACTTTTTGTTGACCGTAAAGACGTCATCGGCTTATCTCAACCAACTTCCTATTTGAATAACCTTTTTACCACTCTTCAATCTTTTATCAAATTTACCTTTAACCTCCAAATTAAAGGTTTAGCTTTGGCTCTGGCTGTAATTATTTTTGCTCTTGGCTTCTATTTTGTTTTAAAGGATAAAAAAGCATTTTATGAACGAATTGTAATCTATTCTTTTTCCTTGTTTTTCCTTGTGATTATTTTTTATCACGGCGAAAAAAATCCTCATTATTTCACTCCAATATTTTATATTTTTTTCCTTGTGTTAAGTATAGTACTTTTAAAAATAAAGAATAATCTGGCAATTTTTGGCAAAATTTTTTTGGTAATATTTTCATTGGGTTATTTATATTTAAACATCTCCAACCTTGATTTTATTATGTATAAACCTAGTAATCAAATTGCCAAAACCCAAGCAGTAGCCAAAATAATTTTTGACAACATCACCGAAAATAAATATACTCTTACTACCCTACCTTACAAATACAGCGATAGTACGTACCGATATTTTCTTGAAATATGGGGCAAAAAACCATTGGAAAAAGATAGTTTGGAGCGAGCAGACGAACTCTTTGTTGTCTGTGAAGCGCCTTGCCAACCTATCGGCGATCCTCAATGGGACATAGCTTATTTTGCCCCAAAAAAAATTGAGGGTGTTTGGCATATTAACGATCTTACCATTTACAGATTGTCACATTAATCAATATGACCAATATAAAAATTTCACTTATCATACCTTGCTACAATGAAGAGGCCAATATTCAAAAAGGTGTCCTTGACAAAATCGGCAATTTTACCAAAGATGATAACCGCTTCATTGAAGTTCTGATAGTTGACGACGGCTCTTCCGATAACACAAGAAAAATCATTAAAAACAAATATCTTAATCAGTTCCCCAAATTTAAACTGATAAAAAACCCTCATCAAGGAAAAGCTTTTGCCGTAATTTCCGGTATTAAAACCGCCAGAGGCAGTTATGTCATGTTTTCCGATATTGATCTGGCTACCCCAATTGAGGAAGCAGAAAAACTGATTACGGAAATAAAAAAAGGCAACGATATCGTCATCGGCTCAAGAACAACCGAACGCAAAGGGGCTCCCTTAACAAGAAAGCTTATGGCTTTGGGATTTATTTTTGTCCGTAATGCCCTGATCGGTCTTCAAAGTATAAAAGATACTCAATGCGGTTTCAAAATTTTCGAAAAGAAAGCAGCGTTGACTATTATTGACAAATTTAAGGTTTTTCATACGGCCAAAGAAACCAAGGGTTCATCGGTAACAGCCGGTTTTGATCTTGAGTTTTTGTTTTTAGCATTGAAATTGGGATATAAAATCAAAGAAATTCCCGTCCTATGGCGGCACGTAGAAACCAAAAACGTTGCTTTCTTCAAGGATTCTTTGGAAACAATGAAAGACATCTTAAGGATTAAATATTTTGACTTAGCTGGCGGATATCAATGAAAGTAAAAAATTATTTCTTACCGTTCTTGGCTCTTCTACTTTTATCCTTCTTTTTTATTTTTTACCAATTTAATCAAATTCCCAAAAATATCGCCTACGATGAAATACAATTGGCTAAGTTAGCCATTTCTCTTGATCAAAAACCCTATACTCCTTTTAGCCCCTTGGCCGATGGTCATGCTACTTTATATTTCTATCTCATTCTCTTTTCTTTTAAACTGTTTGGAATAAGCAATTTTTCTCTCCGTCTTCCCTCGGCAATCTTTGGAATCGGCAATGTCATCATGTTTTACTTGATCATGCAAAACGTTTTTAAGAAAAAGGGGGCAGAATTATCGATCAATTTACCTTTTCTGCTTTCACTTATTTTTCTCACTCTGCGTTGGTTTTTCAATTTTGTCAGATTTTCATTTGAAATGCCTTTCCTGTTATTTTTGGAACTAACCTCTATTTATTTTCTCCTTTCTTTCTTTAACACAAGAAAAAAACTCTCTCTTGTTGCTGCCGGAGTTTTTGCTGGACTGGCCTTCAATTCATATCAACCGGGAAGAATTTTCTTCCTTGTCCCTTTGTTGCTTTTAGTTTTAAAAAAAGAAGGCGCGCGATCATTTTTTTTCTTTACCTTGCCTTTGATAATCATTGCCGCGCCGGTAACATTTCATCTTTTTAAATACAATGCTGAAGATATCCGTTTCCATCAACAGTTTTTTTTCAAAAATACTGAGCTTTCTTTGGAAAAAAAACTGTCTTTTTTTGCCGACAACATCAAAAAAACAGCTTTGATGTTTAATTTTGAAGGTGATACCAACGGCAGACACAACTACCCAGGCAAACCGATATTTAATCCAATTTTGGGGACATTGTTTCTTATCGGTCTAGCTTTAACTATTTTCAACCTTAAAAACTTTTACAATCAATTCTTCCTTATCTATTTTATTGTCTCTTTTGTCCCAACCCTTCTCACCTATCCTTGGGAGAATCCCAACATGTTGAGGACTTTTACCGCCATACCCTCAGCCATTTATTTCATCAGTCAACCTCTGACTTTTGCATTGTCAAAAATCAAAAAAAAACAGAGGGCGATTTTTTTGATATTTTTTTTCATCTTATTTTTGATGTCGTCTATATATGAAATCCGCACTTATTTTAAGTATCAAAAAGAAGTTTTCACCTATGCATTTGAAACTAAAAGAGATCTGAAATCGATTATCTTAGACAAAGAATTTCAGGATTTGATCAATATTAAAAACAAGTAACTATGTTGGCAATAACCGTTTTTACATCAATATTGTTCGGCTTAATCGCTCGTAATTTCCATCTAGCTAAAGTCCTTTTTTATGATTGGGATGAAGGAATGTATGCGCAAATTGCCTATGAAATTCTTAAAAACAAATCACTAATCACTACTTTTAACGGCCAGGTATGGCTTGATAAGCCACCATTGTCTCATTCGCTTATTGCTTTGATTTTTGCTGTCTTAGGCCGATCAGAATTTTGGTCAAGGTTTTTAATGCTTTTGATTGCCTTTTTGCAAACTGTCTTGATTTACTTCTTGGCAAAAAAAATAGTCAAACACCTCTTCCCAAACCAAAGAAAACATGGTCGGCTATGGCCTGATCAAATCGTCTATCTGTTGCCCGTCCTTGTCCTTGCTTCTTCTCCTATATTTTTGGAAAGAGCCACCATGCTTAATACTGATATCCTTCTCGGTGTCGGCTGGATTGGCTATTTTCTTTTCCAAGATAACTTCTCTCTAAAATTGCTTTTCCTTTTAATCGGTGTTTTCAGCAAATCAATTTTGGGTTTTTACCCACTCTGTTTCGAAATCCTAACCTTGCATAAACAAGATTCACAATGGAAAAGAGTGAAAAAACTTCTTCTTATGATTTTTCTTCCTTCCATCTGGTATATATACGGTTATTGGCGTTTCGGTCACTACTTTATTCAGACTCATTTTTTTGACCAGGTTGTTAAGAGAATGTTTGTTCCAATCGAGCTTCATTTCGGCGATAAATTCTATTATTTTTTTTACCTCTGGAAAAGTTTGGGAATTTTAAGTCTTTTACTCATCCCTGCCTACGTCTTACTCTCCATTGATTTTATTAATCTGATATTGCGTCATAAGTTTAAATTCAACCAATCGAAAAAATGGTGGTTTTTTTTGGTTCTCTACTCGCCTTTAATTTTCCTCATTTTTCTTACCTTTGGTAAAACTAAGATTTATTGGTACTTTGGAGCAATGTTGCCTCTATTTGCCCTTCTCTATCCCTATCTTTTTTTTAGGATTAAAAACGGATTTTTCCGGTTCTGTCTTGCTTTGCTTATTGTTTTTATTTTTCTCATCAATTTTTTCCCTCAAACTTATGCTTTAAAAATAAAATATGAAACACCCGACAAATTGAAACTCGCCTTTTGTCTTACTGATATACCAGGAGAAAAAATTGCTTTCCTGGTTGATGAGGATGAAAGAAAAATAAAAAACTTTCTTGAAGCAGCTCATTATCAAACCTCTTCATCTTTTTTTTACGGCGGCTCTCCCTCTTTTGTTTTTTATTTAAAGAAAAAAATCAATTATTTTTATTCTGTTGATGATTTCATCAAAAATATAGGTAAGGAAAAAATAATCGTCGTTTCAAAAAAAGATCTCTCCGATAAAAAACTGTCCAATTTAGTCATTAATCAATTTAAACCATCTTGCCAATTTGGCGATTGGTTAAGTTTTGTCAGGTAAATCGTCTATTACTGTATAATTTAATTTAATATGTTTGATCTCAAAGGTATTTTTGTCTTTTTGAAAAAAAAATTTACTCGCCAAGACCTGCTTTTGATATTATCTCTAGTTGCTTTTTACTTTTTGACGCGGCTTATCAACCTTGACCGTTTTCCGATATTTTCTGACGAGGGTATATATATCCGCTGGGCCAAGGTTGCTTGGCAGGACGCCAATTGGCGCTTTATTTCTTTGACTGATGGCAAACAACCTCTGCAAACTTGGGGGACGATCCCTTTCCTTAAAATTTTCCCCGACAACGCCCTTTTTGCCGGCAGACTTTTCTCTGTTGCTACGGGACTACTCTCTTTGATTGGTGTTTTTACTCTTCTTTATTACCTTTTCAATAAAAAAACCGCTTTTGTCGGCTCTTTCCTTTATATCATTACTCCCTATTTTCTTTTTTACGATCGAATGGCTTTAGTTGATTCAGGCGTCAATGCCGCCTTTATATGGATCCTATTTCTGTCAATTCTGCTCGTTGATTCTTTACGTCTTGATGTTGCTCTTATTTTCGGCTTAGTCAGTGGTCTTTCGCTTTTAGCTAAATCTTCGGTTAGAATTTTTCTTATATTTTCCTTACTTGCCCCATTCTCCCTTGTTAATTCAAACAAACCGCATTGGAATAAAAAAACAGTTTTTCGCCTCCTTTTTAATTATCTATTTTTATTTTTCATTGGCGGATCAATTGCATTGGTTATCTATAATATTCAACGTCTATCACCCTTTTTCCATTATGTTGCGGAAAAAAACAAAACTTTTATAATGACTTTTGATGAATTTTTGAAAGCTCCTTTTTCTGTTTTTTTTCATAACCTAAAAAATATTCCTCTGTTTATTTTCTCGGAAATGGGTTTTATCACTGGGTTTATCGGTTTGGCCGGATTGATTAAACTGTACAAAGAAAAGAGGGGCTTGTTTTTCTATCTGAGTTTTTGGTTTTTTGCTTCATATTTTGCTATTGCTTTTTTCAATAAAGTGCTTTTCCCTCGCTATCTCATTTTTTTGGGTAGCATCCTTTTGATTACCGCTGCCTTTTTTCTGGCTAAACTTAAAAAACGCCATTTTATTGCTCTTGTGACGTTGATAGTCCTTATCGCCTCTTACTATCACTATACGATGATTTTCGACTATAAAAACGTCCCTTTCCCACAAGTTGACCGCGGTCAATACATCGAAGGCTGGCCTGCCGGGTGGGGAATACGAGACATAATGGAATATGCCAGAAATGAGTCTTTGAAAAAACCGGTTCTAATATTGGCCGAAGGAAACTTCGGTATGACGGGCGACGTTTTAGATGTCTTTCTAAAAAGAGGTGACCGAATTATTATCAAAGGGTATTGGCCTTTAGGAGAAAAAGAACTTGAAGAGAATTTAAAGGAATTAAAAAATTATCAAGTCTTAGTCGTTTTCTCTCACCAACCGAAAGATTTCTCCAACAAATATCTACAACTTATCCGTTTATTCGATAAGCCAGGAGACGAATCTTTTATTCACCTTTTTCAATTAACATATCCTTCTATTGGATTATGATTAACAACTTCATCGCTTACGTATCTAAGAATTCATTAAAAATATTGTTTTTTACATCAATTGTTATATGTATCATCATGGCTTCTTGGTTTGTTATCCACGGAGATATTTTCTTTCACACCGATATCGCTCGTGATTTTTTGCTTCTTGAAGATATGGTTAAAAACAAACCGATCACTCTTATCGGCCCCAGATCGGGAGGAATTTCCGGGGTTTTCCATGGTCCTCTTTGGCTCTACCTCAATCTGCCGATTTTCATCTTAAGTCAAGGCAATCCTGTTTTTGTCGGCTGGTTTTGGACTTTTCTTTTTATATTAACTCTGGTAATTATTTACATTGTAGGAAAAAACCTTTTTGATCAACAAACCGGCGCCCTGTCTGCTTTACTTTTTGCGGTCTGTTCACTTCACACTACACCCAACCTGTTTAATCCTTTTGGAGCTGTTATGTTATCACCCTTGTTCTTTTTTTATTTTGTTACTTATATCAGACACGGCAAGTTAAAAGATCTTCTTCTTTGTTTATTTGTCGTCGGTTTGATTATTCAGTTTCAGATGGCTTTCGGTCTGCCGATTTTAATTTTAAGTTTTCTCTACCTTGTTGTTTATTTTTTCAAAAGAAAAAGATACCATCATTTTTTATCGTTTAGTATTTTATTAATTCCTTTATCCACCTTTATCCTTTTTGACATCAGACACAATTTTCTGCAACTTAAGGCAATAACAAATTTTTTGTCTGCCGGAAAAGATTTGGGAAAAATCAATTTACAATTATTTTTTTTATCTAGGATAAAAGGCGTTTTGATCGATGGTTTTGTCATGATGTCTGAGAAATATTGGTTTTTAATACTTGCATCCATTACCATACCCTTCATTTTGGTTTTGTTAAAAATTGTCAGTAATAAAAAATTTAAAAATAGAGATTTATATATCTTATTTTTTTATTTTTATCTTGGGTTTTGGCTGATTACTTTTTTTTATAAAGGGACTATCTGGAGCTATTATTATTGGCCAATATTGCCGTTGGCAGTAATAATTTTTTCTTCACTTGGGAGATTGTTCAAAAAAAATTTTTTTTATCTTCTTTTCGCATCAATTTTTTTGGTTAATTTTATTGACAGAGCCAATTTTATTTGGCAATCCCGACGATTTATAAATCAAGATGCCGGTTCTTGGCGTTTCAATCTTGGGTTGGCTGAAAAAGTCTTTGATGATGCCGGCAGCGAGTTTGGTTATTTTATATACACTCCCGACCAATTTGGCTATTCCCCGCGTTACGCTCTCAACTATCTTCAGGCGCAATATAAAAACAAGCAAGCTAGACCTTTTGAGAAGAAACCAATCACCTATTTATTGATCTCACCCCCTCCCGAAGACAGACCCTTCCTTAAAGGAGATTGGTGGAAAATCAACAGGGTAAAAATTGCTAAAAAACCGGAAAAAGTTTTTAAGTTCAAAAACGGATTTATTATCGAAAAATATATTTTGACGCCCGAAGAAATAAACATCCAGGCTGATCCCAATTTAATTCAATCGTTACATTTTCGTTAAAACAAATGGTCAAAAAAGGTCTCAATTCCAGGCTGATCGTTAAGGTGAAAAACATTATCAATAATGACATCTTTTTCTTTTGTTTGCTGTATACAACGTTGATCTTTTTTTTCCAAAAAGCCTTCACTACTGCTTTTTTCGCTGACGATTATTTTTTTTTGAAAATTAGCCGCATAAAAACTTTCTCTCAATTCCTTTATTTTTTCTATCCTTTCAAGGATTATTTTTATCGTCCTCTCCCAACCGAGTTATTTTATTTCATCATTCACCGACTTAATTATGATTTGATTTTAAGTCATAGTCTTGTTTTTGGCTTTTATTTTATCGGTCTCTATTTCTTGTATAAAATCATTGCTGTTGCAACCAAAAATAAATTATTTGCCAAACTGGCAATTATTTTTTACTCAATCAGCTTCATCCATGTTTTCCAGCTTTACTGGTTGGCTACTTTTCAAGAAATAGCTCTTTTTACTTTTTTAGTCATCTCCTTTTATTGTTTTATTCGAAAAAAATATTTAGTCAGTCTGCTTTTCTTTGTCTTTGCTTTAATGTCAAAGGAAACCGCCTTAGTGTTCCCTTTTTTCCTTTGTTTATATGAATTCTGGCATCAAAAAAAATCGTTTGTCGCGAAAATCCCCTTTCTTATTCCTTATTTCTTCCTTTTTATATTATTTTCGCTAATCAATAAATACAGCATCGGCCGCGTAGCGGTCATTGACACTTACAAAATTCAGCTCAATCCAAAACTCATCCTTAACAATTCCATGTGGTATATTCTTTGGGGTATGGGCTTACCTAATTTTATGCCTGATTATTTATCCAGTATATTTGCTTCACCTCTGCCGGATCTTTGGAATCTTTTTCAAATTCGTGAATTGAGAATTTATTTTAACGCTTTGATTTTTTATCTGGTATTAACATCAATCGGCTTCCTTGTTCTGGTATTCAAAAAACAAAAAGTTTTAAAACCGCTGGCGTTCTTCTGCTTTGGTTCTTTATTGTCTTTTTTTATTTTTATTTCTCCTACCCTTCCAATATTTCATAAATGGATGGTCAGATTGACAATTCCTTTGATTTTCTTAAGTCTTCTTCAAGCTTATCTCCTGTTTTCATTGGCGCGACTCAACAAATATCTTTTAGGCATGGCCATAGTGATTTTCTCCACCTATGTCATTTTCAACTATTATGGAATAAAAACCCACGAATCCTCAAGTTTATACGCTCTGGAAACCCGCATTGCCCAAAATGCCAAAAATTATTTTGTTCAAAATAAACATCAAATCCTTAACAATAGATTTGTCTATTTCAAAAACGGCTCTGGATCGGTAAAACTGAAAACCAGTTTCCATGACCAAGATTTTCTCGACTATTTTTTTCCGGGCGCCAACCTGAAGGCTATCTACGGATATGAATCGGTAAATATTCCTTTCGACGCTTTTGTAGTTGATAATGACGAGCTTTTGAAATAAGTCTATTACAGGCATACACTAAGATCATAACGAAAGAAGTTATAGATAATGAATCGGCAATGGTCCTAAAAAATGTGTTTTCGAAAACAAAATCCAACTTATGTTTGCCTTCCGGAGCATTGATAGTAATTAATTTAAAATCATTGTCATCATCAATTTTTATTTCTTTACCATTCAGATAAGCCTTCCAACCAGGAAAATAAAAGGTATTGAGCCTGAAAATTAATGGAGTTTGAGCAAGGATATCAAATTCCTTATGACCAAATTTATTGATCTTTATCTTTACTTCTCCCTCTCCTTTAAGAACCGAGTAAAGCTCATGAGGTAAGTTTTTTTTCTCGATATCCAAAATAGTTGTATTAAGCTCCGATTTTTTTGTTTTTACTCCTTTGGGTACAAATTCAAATGAACTTCGACTGACCCTCCATGCAATTTCATCAAAATCGGTCAAAACCTTATCGGTTGCGACAATCAATCTTTGCGGTCTAAAATAACGCTGATATTTATAAATGGTGAAAAGGCTGATACAGCATGTTAACACTAAAATAAACAGAGTAAAAATTTTTCTATTTTTAAATATTTTCAGTGATAGAAAAATTTTCCCTATAAAAACAATCGAGTAAGCGGCCACAAGGCTTAAAAATAAGCCGGCAAAAGTTAAAAAACGCCAGGGAAATTGTAGGTACCATAAATATTTTAGATTATCCCAAATAAAAGAAGAGTAGGATGTTGTCATAAATAAGCTGAAAAAAGTAAGAAAAACTAGAAAATAGAATCTTCTGTAGTGCCGAAACAACTTCTCTTTGACTAATAAAATAATTGATAAAACTAATGCCGCTGTTCCCAAAAAGATTGGTATCTTTCCCAGTTGGAAAGTCATTCCATCTTGAGGACCTTTTATTGAACCGCCGTATCCCCACGGAGAATATATAAACTGGCTAGGATAGATGTAATGGATCTTGTAATCGGCCAATTCCTTTGTCAGAATTTCATCAACGTAAGTATATTTTTTTTCTACAATCGACGGCAACCAGAAAAAAGACGATAGCGATAAGGCTATCAAAGATCCAAGAGCAAAATACTTAATAAAAGACAATTTGTTTTGAGTTGTTGTCAGGTAAAAAAGGAGACATAGACCAAGATACAAAAGAAACGGAAAAGCAATTAAGGGATGATTAATAATGAGAAAACCGAACAGCAAACCGTAAATGATGGCGTTCGTTAAATTAATCTTCTTTGCCAAAATATCTAAACCCCAAAAAACATAGGGAATTATCGCCATAGCAAAAAACTCGGCCAGAGCCCCTCTGACGAAACCGTTGACCGCATGATAAAAAAAATAAGTATATAAAACAGCACTTAGAAAAGCCGGTATTTTGACCATGAATCGTCTCGCCAAAAGGTAAGCTCCTAAAGAAGATAAAAAGAAACCAAGGATTAATATTGCTTTAATAGAGGCTATTAAAGAAAATCCCGCCAGATGAAAAAGCTCGGCGATGTAATAAATTAGAGGCGGATAGAAGTTGAAAAGCGGGTAACCGTAATTAAAGCCTAACATATCGACCCAACGTGGGTAGAGATATCCTTGTTTTATTCCCTGATCCAAAAGAAAAAGCCTGGCAATATGTTGACTATCATGCATAGAAAAGTAATAGCCGTTCAAAATGCTGGAGAAAGCAGGAAAGGTGATAATAAAAATTAATATTATTTCAAAAAGCAAATGTTTTTTTTTGATAAAATTAATCAGTTCGTGGAGGAACATATTTCTTTATATTTTAATTTATGGACAATGAAATTAAAAGAATCAAATCCCGTAGTTTTTTGAGCGTCAGCAGTCTCCTTCTTCAAAGCTCATATTCGGCTGCCTTAGGCTTTTTTGCTTTCTTCATCCTCACCGTTAAATCAGGCGCTCATCTTCTGGGAATATACAACACTGTTTTAGCCATGATGTCTTTTTTCAATTATTTTACCAATCTCGGCTTGGCTGCTGCTATTGTCCAAAAAAAAGAAGTCAAAGAAGAAGATCTAAGCACTGCTTTTTTTATTCAACTTTTTCTTTCCATTCTCGCTGTCATTATCGGTTTTTCCCTTACTAATCACCTTTTCAAATTTTATAAAGACCTGCCTTATCGCGCAATCTATCTTTATTGGGCTGTTCTTTTTTCTTTTTTCTTCCTCTCCTTCAAAACTATTCCCTCTGTCCTTCTTGAGAAAAAAATTAAAATCTACAAAGTTGTTTTTGTTCAGGCGATCGAGAACACAATTTTTTATTTATGCGTTATTATTTTCTCTCTTTTAGGATTTGATATCTACAGCCTGGTCATCGCTGTTCTTTTAAGATCAATTATCGGTACAATTGCTATATATTTGTTAAATCCCTGGCTACCGAAGCTAACTTTTTCCGTTGACTCGGCCAAATCGCTTTTGCGATACGGCATCCCTTTTCAGGGCAATTCTTTTTTAGCTCTGATTAAGGATGATCTTCTTATTATGTACCTTGGTGGAGCTATCGGCTTCACGAATCTTGGTTATGTCACTTTCGCTAAAAAATATGCCGAGTTTTCAATTCGTCTCATCATTGACAATATGAATAGAGTTGCCTTTCCACTTTTTTCACGCTTCCAGAAGGATTTCTTACTTCTTAGGAAAAGTTTGGAAAAAGTTTTATTTTATGAAACTTTGTTAACCTTTCCTATTATCGTTGGAGCCATGTTTATCTTCGACTATCTTCTTAAGATTGTCCCTGGCTATTTTGCTAAATGGAATAACGCTCTTTTTTCTTTTTACTTCTTCTCTCTGTCGGCATTCTTTATCAGTTTAACCGCTCCTTTTGTTAATTTATTTAACGCTATCGGCAAAGTAAAAATCAGTCTTTATTTCATGATTTTTTGGACTATTTTAACATGGATGCTGGTCCCCCTTTTTATTCGATTTTTTGGATACCAAGGGATTTCCGTTGCATTTTTTATCTTGTCTCTTTCTTCTGTTTTGGTATTCTCTGTTGCCAAAAGATTTGTTAAATTTTCCAGCACTGCCTCGATTAAAGCCTCCTTTCTCTCAACCATAATCATGGCTGCCTACCTTTCTTTCACCAGAACAGTTATTTTTAAATACTTAAACAGCCTTTATGTTAGCTTGATCCTCTCCATTATCGGCGCAGCCCTAATATATTTCTTAGTTGTCTACAAAATTAGAGGCAGATCTGTATACACGGAACTTTTGGAATTGTTAAAATTTAAAAAATGAATAAAAACAAACCGTTATTCTTTCAGAAAAATCTCTGGTTGTTAATTTTTTTAGCATTTTTGCTTTTTTTTGTAAGGAAAGTTTTTCTCAAAGGATATCTCATTGGGCCGTTTGACTTCCTTGTCGGCTTTTATCATCCGTTCATGGACTTAAAATGGGATTCGGCTATTCTTCAAAATGCGGTTAGGCATTATAAAAATTATCTTATGTCTGATGTCGTCACCGTTGTCTTGCCAGTAAAATTGTTTGCCCTTCAGCTAATTAAAAAAGGCCAAATACCCTTATGGAATCCTTATCTCCTCAATGGCACACCGCTTTTAGCCAATGTTCAAATTGCTCTTTTTTACCCTCTCAATGCTTTATATTTTTTATTTGATAATAAAATTGCTTTTAACATTTATATTATTTCCCAACTTTTACTGGCTTTTGTTTTTATGTATCTTTTTTTAAGAAGTCTTGTTTTAGATAAATTTTCTTCTTATTTTGGTGCTTTGGCCTATGCTTTCAGTGCTTTTTTTATTGTCTGGTTACCTTGGGGCACCCTCGGGCACGCCTTTTTATGGCTGCCTTTAATATTATTTTCAATAAATAAATTTTTTGAGACAAAAAAGAAAAAATACGCTCTAATCTTCGTTTTGAGTCTTGCTTTCTCCTTTTTTGCCGGTCATTCGCAAACAAATGTTGTTGTTTATGGAATAACGATTCTATATTTGATGGCGAAATATACCGAAACAAAAAATGTTCAAGCTGCCTTTAGTCTTGCCTGCCTTATCTTTATTTCTATTCTTTTAGTTTCAATTCAACTTCTGCCAACTGCAGAGCTATATACACAAAGTGCACGAGAAATATTGGCCAACGAAAGTTTTTATAAAGATCAAACCTTATTTTTTTCTTCTTATCTTATGGCAGTATTCCCGGATTTCTTTGGCAATCCGGTAACTAGAAACTGGTGGGGTAAAATAAATTACGCCGAATCGGCTATTTATTTTGGCACAACTTCGTTATATTTTGTTCTATACGCTTTGCTTCGAAGAAAAAAAATCAAACGCCACCTCTTTTTGTTCCTGTTAACCTTATTAATTGCGAGCGTCGTCTTTTCTACCCAAAACCCCATTTCACATGTTCTATTCCTCCTCAAATTGCCTTTAATTTCTTCAAGCTCTTTTGCTCGCTATTCTATGATTTTTATTTTCAGCGGTTCAATTTTGGCATCAATTGGTTTTTATCAATTTTTTAAGGATTTTTCTCAAAAAAAATATCAAGCGATTTATTTCCTTAACCTAATTTTTATAGCTTTTTTATCTGTTTTTTGGGCATTGATTTTTCTCAAATTATTACCCGGCGAATACCAAAACAATATCGGCATCATCAAAAGAAATGCCATATTGCCTTCTTTAATCTTAATCAGCCTAATATTGGTAAGCTACCTGCCTAAAATCTTTTCTCTTATCCCTGGGATAAAACTGGATAAATTTCATGTCAAAATTATTTCTTTGATGATTATAGTTATTTTATCGGGAGAACTTTTTCGTTTTGCCAATAAATACACGCCCTTCTCCTCAGATAAATTTTTCTTTCCCAATCACGCTCTTCTTGACAAATTGTCGGAAATTACCAATGACGGCCGGTATCTTTATTACTTACCCGCCAATACAAGCAATTATTATCAAATTAGAGGAGTTGAAGGAGGCGAACCTCTTTATAACAAGCAGCTGGGAGAATTGGCTAGTTTGGGTAAACGTGGCAAAGTCTATCTCCAGGACCGTGGAGCAATATCTTTTCCCGACGGTCCTTACAAACAAAGGATATTGGACCTTTTTTCGGTTAAATATTTTGTTGATAAAAACGACAATTTTAAGAATTCATGGATCAACCAAAACGGCAAAGACTTTGATGAAAGATTCAAGGAGATTTGGTCTTCTGACGAATATAAAATTTACCTTAACAAATACGCTGTCAACAGACATAAGCTGTTTTACTCAGTTGAGTTTCTTAACGATAGAAAACAGATTTTAAAAAGACTCATTTCTAAATCTTTTGACCCTTTAAACTCTGTAATCGTTGAAAAAGATTTCCCAGATAAAATTAAACCAGCCGGCGTTTATACCCTCCATACGTTAAAAGATGAAGCTGCACAGCAAATATATGAAGTCACGACAACACAGCCGGGTTTGTTTTTAGTCACCGATACTTTTTATCCTGGATGGCAGGTATTTATTGATGGCCAAAAAAAAGAACTTCTGAAAGCAAATTATGCTTTTCGAGGAGTATTGGTTGACAAAGGCAAACATCAAGTAAGATTCATATACCGTCCAACGAGTATTTACGCCGGCGCAGTTCTTTCCAGTTTAGGATTGGTATTATTAATTCTTTATCTATTGAGAAGAAAAGAATGAATAAAGGTTTAGCTATTATTACGGTTAATTTTGAAAACTATCAAGTAACCCAAGATTTTCTTACTTGTTTTAGGAAACTTCGGGCCAATTTTAAAATTTTTATCAGCGATCTTTCTGTCAAACAGGAAAAATTGACTGGTGACAAACAAAAATTGGAAGTCATCCGAGAAAAAAATAAAGGTTATGCCTACGGAGTCAACCTCGCCATAAAAAAAGCGCTAGAACAAGGATTCAATCAATTTGTTGTCATCAATAATGACTCCCGAGTTAACGCTACCTTCGTTAGAAACGTGATAAAAAGCATAAATAGACAACCCGGTTCGATTATCGGAGGAAAAATCTATTACGAAAAAAATTACGAATATCATCAAAACCGATATCGGCCGAAGGATTTGGGGAAAGTAATTTGGTATGCCGGCGGCGAGATTGATTGGAATAACGTCTTCATCAAACATCGAGGGGTAGATCTGGTTGATCAAGGGCAATATGATACCCCCCAGAAAACGGATTTTGTTACCGGTTGCTTGATGTTTTTTGATAAAAGCGTTGTCGATAAGGTCGGCTTTTGGGATGAAAGTTATTTTTTATATTATGAAGATGCTGATTATTGCGAACGGGCAAAAAGAAAGGGAATCAGACTCCTCTACGATCCGTCTGTTGTTATCTGGCATAAGAACGCCCAATCAACTGAAGGTGCCGGCTCTCTTTTTCACCAAAAATATCAAAATGTCAACAGACTTAAATTCGGGCTGAAATACGCGCCGCTAAAAACCAAAATCCATCTGATCAAGAATCTTTTTTTTAAATTACCATATGGCCAATAAAACCAATAAACTTTTTCTTGTCTTTACCGCTGTTGTTTTTCTTTCCTTTCTCGTGTTTTTTACTGCTGTTTCTTTTTATCGCTTTAACATTATGCAGGTTTTTTTCTATGATTTCGGAATTTTCGCCAGAATTATTTGGAAACTTTCCCGATTTCAACCCCCATACATCAATCATTTTACTTTGGGCAGAGTTTTTTTCTTGGGCGACCACTTTAATCCAAGCCTTGTTCTCCTTGTTCCTTTTTTCTGGTTAACCTCAAATTTGAGAATTATCCTTTTCGAACAAGCTTTGGCCACCGTTTCATCAGGAATCATGATTTTTTTGATTGCTAAGAAACTAAAACTGACCAAAATCACCTGTCTTCTTATGGCGATTGTTTTTCTTTTTTTTGCCGGAACGGAAAATCCTCTGGTAACCGATTGGCATCCCGAACCAACAGCCGGATTTTTCTTACTGCTTTTTTTCTATTTTTTCAGTTTTACCGATTTTAAAATTGGCTATTTGCTTTCTGCTCTCATTTTCCTCGGTTTTAAGGAAAGCAATGCTGTATCTTTTATTTTCCTCCTTGTTTGGCTGTTTTTCCTAAAATCTGAAAAAAGACGGGAAATCATTGCTTTGGGGATTTTCTCCATAGTTTGGTTTTTCACCACTACCAAAGTGTTCATCCCTTTTTTTTCCCACCGTCCTTATCTCTATACACCGCAGATCCCTAGTTCAACGGCTGAAATAATAAAAAACTTTTTTAACCCTCCGGTAAAACGACGGTTGATTTTAAATTCGCTCCTTTCTTTTGGATTTATTCCTCTTGCCTCAATAATAGGAATGTTACCAATAATTGGAGAACTGGCAATAAGATTAATCCCAACAGTTTCTTTGTTTCAAAGTTACACTTTAGCCATGCATTACAACGTTTATCTTGGGATTTATCTTGCTTTGGCTACAATTTACGGATTGATCAATATCAAAAAGATTTTTCGCAATAAGAAAACTGCTGAATATATATTAGCCTTATGTCTTTTCTTATCGTCGGTTTTTACGGCAAGAAAGATCACTTCTTCTCCTGTCAATCTTGCCATTAATCCAGTATTTTGGAAAGAGTTACTTAATCGTAATGAATCACTTCAAGTCATCAACAGTATCCCCAAAAAAGGAACGGTTATGAGTCAAAACAACATTCTCCCTCATCTTGTAGTCCGAGATGAGGAAATATATTTTTTGAAAAAGGACTATAAAAATTATAAACCGCAGTTTATAATTTTTGACCTTACCCCGAATCAAAATATAAATAATATTTGGGAAACTAATCCCAAACTATTGGTGAGGTTAAAAGAAAAATTACTTCAGGATAAGTCGTACCGAAGAATCCAAACCTCCAACGAATATTTGTACATTTTTTATAAAAATTAACCAATCTTTTGGTGACGTAGCAATTCTCTCCCGATTACAAATCCTAAATTAATAATGAAAAAAACAACGATAATGTTGTGCTTCATTTTTATGCTTTCATTTACCCAATCTCCATATCGAACAAACGGATAATAGGCAAATAATAGGCCGGCAAAAAATATATTAAGGTTTATAATCAATTTTTCGTAAAAAGAAATGAGAGCAAAAAGGGATAAAAAATACCAAGGTTGGATTTCCAGTTGCCAACATAAATAGAAAAGAACAGCTAGTTGACCAAGAAAAACAACTAAATTAATTTTATTACCAAATTTGTTCCTTTGCCTGCTTAAAAATAATAACGGCAGGGTAATGTATTTTATCCCGGAGGAAGCCAATAAAAAAAACCTTGATATCTTGTCTTTTTTTCTATAAAGATAATAAATCCCAATTATAGCCAAGCAAACAGCGATTAGATCATTGTGGGAAGCCACCAATCCTTCGATGATAATGAGGGGGTTGGCGGCAAAAACAATCGCGTATCTTTTATTCATTTTGTAAAGACAGTAGGTAGCCAGTATATAAAAAACGCAAAAAAAAGCTTTAAAAAACAAAAAATTAAGGATAAATTTTCCCAACGAAAAAAAAGAGGGGATAACTGATAAAACAAGAAAAACCGGCCCATATGGATATGTCCTGTGAGTCCAGTGCATAAACCTCGGCCATAAGTCTTGGGGGAAATCAACTGCCTTGAAAAAGTAAGGATTTTTATGATAGTAGGTCAATATCTTGGCATCAAAAATGTAATTAAAGAAGTCGTGCGACAGGAAAGGGTAGGAAAATATTGCTAAAAAAGAAAGGGGAACTATTAGTGAAACAATGTTGATTTTTTTGTAATGCTTGACAAAGTATAGGTAAAAAATAAACAGCAACGCAACTAAGCTTAAATAAAGCCGCGAGGATTTTTCTCTTTGAAGGTAGCCGAAATTGATAAAAAATTCTTTGATTTGCGCCCAAAGATTGTGGTTGATCAACGTAAGATTGGGATCTATCAAAACAAATGAATAAACGGTCAAAACTAGAATCAGGCAATAAAAAAGAAACAATACTCTCTTGTGATATAATTTCACTATTTGCTAATATAAAAGTTAATAATGGTTTTATCTGTATTTTAGCCAAATAACAACATTTTTTCAAAGGTTGTAAATATGCCTTCGGATTATTTAAACAGAATTAAAAATGTTTTTGGAATTAAATTATTGATTATAATTCTTGTTTTCTTGGCTTTCTCGTTTTTTCGCTTTTACAACTTGGAAGGCAGAATAGGGTTTGATTGGGATCAAGAACAGTTTTCAACACAAATCAGGCAAATCGTTAAAGACAAAAAATTGACGCTTATCGGACCGAGAGTTACGAGTGATAAAGGTTTTTTTCTTGCTCCATATTTCACTTATTTATTGATCCCCTTTTACTTAGTCAGCAATCTTCACCCTTCGGGCCTAATATTTTTCCTCATCTTTTTCAATACTGCTTTCTTTTTTGTATCTTTTTATATAATAAAAAAGTTATTTGGTTTTGGCCAAGCTGTTTTCTTTCTTTTATTTTGGACATTTAACCCTCTCCTTGTCAATTATGATATAGTCCCTTGGTGGCCAATATTTATTCCCTTAGGTGTTCTTGTTGTTTGGCTGATTTTGCTCAAACTTTATCAAAAAAACGGCTACCGCCAATGGATACTTCTTGGCTTGACGCTTGGGTTTTTCTGCAATATGCATTTCCAATTTGTCTTCTTGGTTGTCTTTTCATCCTTTTTTATCTTTTTTTCTAGAAGAAAAATTGTTGTTGACATAAAAAGAATAATTGTCGGCATTTTTTCATTTTTTGCCACTTTAACACCACTTCTTTTATTTGATCTTCGACACAAATTTCTCAACATGCGCTTATTTTTCAATTTTTTCACCCATGGGATTGATGATCAAAAATTGAATCCGACAATCTGGTTTCCCGTTTTTGCTAATTTAATTAAACCGCTAATTTATACCGATTCTTTTCCAATAACAATAGCATTTTATATGCTAATTTTTTTACTTATTTTTTATCTATATCGTAAAAAGTCAGGGTTCAATCAATTGTTTTATCTTTCTTCTTTACTTTTATGGGTAACTTTTCCTTTTACTTTTTCTAAATATGGCCGAAGGCCGTCCGAATACTATTTTATTTTCCTGTACCCTTTTATCTATATAATTATCATTGATTTTATTTTTTTGGCAAAACGAAAATATATTGCTTTGCTAATAATAAGCGCACTTATCTTTTTCATAAATCGCGGTTCTCTGATCAACGGCCTTAAAACCAGCAATTTGGGTCTTTATTATAAAGACAAAATCATTCAAGAATTGCAAAAACAAACCATTGGAAAAAAGTTTAACGTTTCCTATAGCACTCCCCTTGGAAGAGATACGGGATTTAAATACCTCATTGATCATTATCAAATCAAACAATCAGGCGATTGGAACGATCCTTTGGTCCAGATTAAAATACCCTCTGAAAACTGCGAGATTAGGCAGGGTTCCTTTGGTTTAATAATTCCCCAAGAGCTGAAAAATGGACAACAACATTAGTGTCGTCATCCAAACCCACAACGAAGAGAATAACATTGAAGAATGTATAAAAAGCGCCCAACTGCTGACCGATAACATCTTAATGGTAGACACGGAAAGCAGTGATAAAACCGTTCTGATCGCCAAAAAAATGGGGGTAAAGATTTTCTCTTTTCCTTACTCCCGATATGTGGAACCGGCAAGACAATTTGGCATGGACAAAATCAAGTCTAAGTGGGTTTTTATCTTGGACGCCGACGAGAGAATCACCGAGGAATTGGCTAAAGAAGTAAAAGATGCGATAAGATCGGATCGGTATTCATATTACGGAATACCGAGAAAAAATATTTTTGGCAAAACCAGGTGGTTGAAACACGGCGGTTGGTGGCCTGATTATCAAATCAGGCTTATCAGTAAAAGCCATTTCCAACTGTGGCCAAGAGAAATCCATTCAACACCGGTAATTAAAGGTAAAAGGGGGGGGTTGAAAAAACCTCTTATTCATTATTTTCATGGCGACCTTGAAACAATGGTTGATAAAACGACCGTCTTTGAGGATGTTGAAGCCGAACTTCTCTTTAAGGCCGGCCGACGCGCCTCAACATTAATTTTTTTTCGAAAATTCTTAGGAGAATTGTATCGCCGTTTAGTTAGGAATTTCGGCTTCCTTGATGGTGAAATTGGTATAATTGAAACCATCTATCAAGCATTTTCCAAAACTATCACCTATCTTTATTTATATGAAAAAAAAAGCCGCTCTTTATGATCCATATCTCGATGTCCTTGGAGGAGGAGAAAAATATATCCTTTCAATCCTTAAAACACTTGAGGATGCGGGATACGAAATTTATATTTTCTGGGACTCCAACTTAACCGGCGATATCAAAGAAAGATTAAAAATCAGCTTTAAAAAACTGACTTTTTTGCCTAATATTTTTACAAACAAAAAAAACCTCATTGATAAGGCTTTCCTTTTGAGAAACTTTAATTTGTTTTTTTACGTTACCGACGGCAGTTATTTTTTCTCCACCGCCAAAAAAAATTTTATTTATGCAATGACTCCGCAGAAAAACCTCTATAATTTCTCCCTTATCAATAAGATCAAGGTGCTTAACTACCAATTTTTTACTCATTCTCAATTCACAAAAAACGCCTTAAAAAAGTGGCAAATTAATGCTCATGTAGTCTATCCATATCTTAGTGATGAATTTGTCAAGATTAAGGCCGGCTCCTTAAAAAAAGATAAAATTATTTTATCTGTCGGCCGTTTTTTTAAGCATCTTCACTCAAAAAGACAGGATCTAGCCATTTCCTTGTTTAAAAAATTTAAACACGAAAATCCACTGTTTAAAGATTTTAAACTAATTTTAGCTGGCGGCTTAAAAAAAGAAGATAAACCATATTTTAGTCAATTATTGAAAATGGCTAAAGATGATCCAGCGATTATTTTTAAACCTAATATTTCTTTCAATAATCTTTTTGATTTGTATAAAAAATCGCTTATTTACTGGCATCTAACGGGTTTTGGCGTTGACGAAGAAAATAGTCCGCAATTGGTGGAACATTTGGGTATAGCTCCTCTTGAGGCGATGGCCAGCGGCAGCATCGCTTTTTGTTATAACGCCGGCGGACCAAAAGAAATGATCGTCGATCAAAAAAATGGATTTCTTTTTTCTAATGAACGTGAACTACTGATTAAAATGAACCTTGTGCTTCAAAATCAAGATCTTCAAAGGAAAATTCGTTCCAATGCCGAAAGATTTGTCAAGCAAAATTTTAATTATCAAGTGTTTCAACAAAATGTTTTAAAACTTATTAATACAAAATAAACTGTGGACATTTCCGTTATAATTCCGGTTTATAAAAACAGAGAATTGTTTATCAAGAATCTAAGACATAATCTGAAATTTCTTGAAGGGTGTGAAATAATCATTGTCAACGATGATCCGTTAAAAAGTTTAGACAACGATTTAAAAGGTTTACGGAAAGTTATCTTGTTGGAAAACAAAAAAAATTTAGGTTTTGGTCAAAGTATAAACGAAGGAGTAAAACAAGCGCACAATAATTACATTATGCTTCTCAATAGCGACGTGGTCTTAAAAAATAATAGTTATAAAATCGCTCTTGAATATTTTAAAGAAAATCAAACTTTGTTTGCCGTCAGCTTTGCTCAAAAAGAAAAAAATGGCGCCATTGTTGGTAAAAACAAAATATATTGGGATAAAGGTTTTTTTCACCATTGCCAAGCTAATAATCTTGCTGCCGGTTATAACGCTTGGGCCGAAGGTGGAGCTTGTATTATTGACAAAGAAAAATTCGAAAAATTAGGCGGATTTGATCCTATTTATAAACCGTTTTACTGGGAGGATATTGACCTTTCTTACAGGGCATGGAAATCTGGTTGTCAAATTTTGTTTGCACCTAACATTTTAGTTGAACATCATCATGAATCAACGATTGGCCGTTATTTTTCTAAAAGATATATTGAACAAATCGCCTTTCGCAATCAGTTATTTTTTATTTGGAAAAATATTAACAACCCAACTCTCATTAAAAATCACCTGCTAAACTTATTTGCGTATTTAAGAAATCCCAATTTTATTGTTGCGTTTGTAAAGGCATTAATCAAAATATTCAAGATTTTAAAAGCAAGAAAAAATACCTTAAAAAAGGCTAGTTTATCAGACAATAAAATTTTAGGCTATTTTGTTGTATGAAAAAATGGGTAGGAATTCTGTTAATAATCTTTGTTTTCTTATCGCTCTTTTTGAACGTGGTTTATTCAAACTCTACTCCTCCTTGTCTTAATGCTGACGAAGCGGCTTTCGGTTACAACGCTTACTCTATCATTAAAACAGGAAAAGATGAGTATGGACAATTATTGCCATTAAGATTTAAATCTTTTGGTGATTATAAAATGCCGCTTTATTCCTACCTTTCTATTCCATTTATAGCCTTATTTGGCCTAAATGATTTTGGAGTCCGCGCCCTTAATCTTTTTGCGTCAGCTTTTTTTCCTATCGTTGTTTATTTTTTATCAAAAGAATTGTTTAACGACAAAAGAATTTCTTTAATAGCTGCCTTTCTTACTTCGATTTCTCTCGGTCTTCATATTGTAGGCCGACAAGCTCATGAAGCTTATATTACTGCTCTATTTATCACTTTGTCTTCGCTCTTTTTTTTAAAATCTCTTAAAAATCCGAACAAAAAAAATAAATTCTTTTTTCTCTTATTTATTTTGTTTTCGCTATTTGGTTATCAATCTAGTCGACTTTTTGCCTTATTGTTTTTAACAATATTATTCTTTAACTCATTTAAAAACCACCGTTGGGATATTTTTTTTATATTATCTTTTTGCTCAGTCATTTTATTTTTTTCAATCACTGATTTTGTCTACCAACCAACCAGAATCAAAAATCTATTTTTTTTAAACAACATCGGTTTTAATCTTAAAATTGATGAATTAAGAGCCGAAGGAGGAAACCGTTTGCTTTATAATAAACTAACCGAAGGAGTAAAGGAGGCCGTCTTCAAATACCTCCAGCATTTGTCTCCCCAGTTTTTGGTCACCAATGGTGACGGTAATTATCGCTTCGGCTATCCGGAATTATCGTTAGTTACTATCACGGAATTTTTTCTCATCTTCTTGGGCTTGTATTTTTTGTTCAAAAACAAAGAAAAATGGCGCTTCTTTATCCTTAGCCTTCTTTTTGCCTCGCCTCTCTCCTCATCCTTATCTTGGGCTGAGCCTTCGATAACCCGCTCTCTTTTTTTTCTCATTCCGATAATCGTTACTATTGCCTATGGAGCATTTCATCTCCTAAATACAATTCCTCCTAGATATTTTCCTATTGTATCCGGAGTTCTCATCTTAAGCTTTGTTTTTTTTTCTTATTCCAATTGGGATTTTTATTTTTTCCACTATTCAAAAAAAGCTCAAGTTATCAGATCGTGGCAGTGCGGCAATAAAGAAATGGCCGATTATGTCAAAAACAACTATCATCGTTTTGATCGATTTTACATCACAAGAAAAAACGGCCAGCCTTATATATTTCTTCTTTTTTATTTACACTACCCTCCGTCCAGTTATCAAAAAGAGGCTTTTTTATCTGCGCCTGACGAATTTGGTTTTGGTCAGGTTGAAAAATTTGACAAATTCATCTTTAGTTTCCAGATCCCTCAAAAAGAAAAAAGGGTAGCTTTAATCGGGTACGCCGATGATTTTCCCAACCCTCCCAATAATATTTTTGAACCTTCACGGATAAAAAAAATCAAAGTAGGAGAGCAAGAAATTTTCTGGATTTATGAAATTCTTTAAATGAAAAGAATAATGGTTAAGTTGTAGAAAGCATGAATCAGAATTGGTAGGATAAGATCTCTCTTGGTTAAAAATACCAATGAATTGAAAAGACTTAAAACAATGTCAACGGCCATAAAAATCAAAAGTAGATTGCCGGTGATTTTAATATTAGTAAACAATATTGGTACATGAAGAAAGAAAAAAAGAATACTCGCAAAAAAAGAAGAGGTATAGATATTTTTTGACTCTTCGTACAATCTTTTAAGAACAAAACCACGCGATAAGATTTCTTCGGAAATGCTTGTTGCTAAAGCAATAACCAGAACAAAAACCGCATCTTGAATGGTAAGCGACGTTTTAGTTAACAAAACAAATTTATGTAGCTTAATGAAATTGGCTAAAATAGCACTTGAGATGAAAATCAAAGCAATTAAAACACCAAATATCAAATCAGAAATTAATAATTTAGTTTTTAATGATATGGCCGAAAAGAAATTTTTATTTTCAACCCTTTTGATATATATGTAGACAGGAAGAATGAATATCAAAGGTTTGGCAATAAATTCATCAAACCATTCCGGCATTCTAAACTTTGCCCGATATATACTCCATGCTATCAAAATAATAGCCCAGACATTAAGAACTCTCTGCAAGGGAGATATCTTTTGCTTCATTAAGAAAAATGTACCTTATTCAGTAAAATAAATCAAGCAATAATTGTGTTTTTTCATACTCCTTTAAGAAGAATGTGAAGTTTAGTTTTGAGGGTTTTGGAAATTTTGCTCAATATTTTAACACTGGGATTGGCTTTTCCTTCTTCAATCCTAGCCAAATAAGTTCTGTCTATATCGGAAATAAGAGCCAATTGCTCTTGGGTCAGATTTCTCTTTTTTCGTTCGTTTACTACCCTGTCGCCCAATCTTTTGTAAAAAAAATTACCTCTCATATTTATTCAAAAGTACCAAAATTCAGAGAAAAAGTCGATGGATTATAAACTACAATTTATCTTATTTGGAGCAAAAAAATGAGGTTTTTTACTGAAATTAATTGTGGCTTATTCCAAAAAATCTTTGAGTTTTCTTGCTCGAGTAGGATGTTTTAATTTACGAATCGCTTTGGCTTCAATTTGTCTGATTCTCTCTCTGGTTACTCTAAATTCGCGCCCTACTTCTTCGAGAGTCTTTGGTTTGCCGTCTTCCAAACCAAATCTCATAATCAAAACTTTTTTTTCTCGCGGAGAAAGGGTGTCTAATACTTTACTCAACGCATCTTTTAGTAATTCTCGCGATACTTTGTCATAAAGCGTCGGCTGGTTTATATCGGCAACAAATTGCTCTAAAGTTGCTTCCTTATCGTCACCTACTGGAGTTGAGAGAGATTTTGGCTGTTGAGAAATCTTCATCAGGTTTTCTATCTCTTCGGTTGACATTTGCATCTCTTTGGCAATTTCTTTTATTGACGGCTCACGCCCAAGCTTTTGCGTTAATCTTCTTTGAGTTTTATAAAAACGGTTGATGTGATCAACCATGTGAACAGGAATTCTGATCGTTCTTGATTGGTCGGCGATTGCCCTTGTTATCGCCTGTCTTATCCACCAAGTAGCATAAGTTGAAAATTTATAACCTCGTCTCCAGTCATATTTCTCTACTCCCCTTATCAAACCGCGATTACCCTCCTGGATTAGGTCTAGAAATGACAACCTTCTACCCAAATATTTTTTAGCGATAGAAACCACTAAACGAAGATTGGCTTTAATTAATTTATTTTTTGCTTCTATATTACCTTTTTCATATTGTTTGGCAAGATCTATTTCTTCCTCAAAAGTAAGCAAAGGAGTTTGACCTATCTCTTTCAAATACATCTTTATCGGATCGAGTGATTCACCATGCTTGAGAACCACTAACTGTTCTAATTCTTTTTCCATTTCTTCAGCTGTCTTTTTAGCTTCACTTTCTTCTCTTGTAGAAACCGTTTCGAAGATATCAATCCCTTTTTTCAAGGCTTGATCAAAAAAATCATCAATTTCTTCGATGTGATTTTCTGGATCAGGATAAACCAGCAAGATATCATCTTGAACAAGAAACCCATCTTCTATCCCTTGTTTAAGTAATTCTTTTAATGTTTTAGGTAATCTTTGTCTAACCATAGGTTATAATTTTATAATTTTGCCAACATTTTTTCCACCTCTTTTAACTTCCGATTTAACTGAACCAATTGATCTTTAATATCTGATTGTGATTCGTTATTTTTGCTAAGAATCAAATTGATTTTTCTCTTTAAGGAATACTTGCTTATCTCATAAGCTAATTTTTCCACTTTTTCTTTTTCCAGCCCAAGCTCGCTTGAAGCAAAAAGATAAATTTCATCGAAAACCGCTCTTAATTCGCTGGGTAGGTTGTCGATGAAATTACTGATAATGAATTTGTCAGGCATATAATTTTTGCTTTCCAAAAGAAACTGATAAATTTTTTGATAGGAAACAACAGAAAAATCCGATGGCTGCAAGATTTTGGCTATTTGATCAGTCATAGCATATGGATCTTCACTTTGACAAATCAAACTTAGAAGGTATTTTTGAATGATCTGCTCCCTCGGCAAAGAACTTTTTTTATTCGTTGTCTTAAAAAAGATCGTTCGTTTTTTCTTAAGTTTCTCTCTTTTGATCATCGTTTCAATACTGGTCTCACTGACGTTTAAAAATTTTGCCAGTTTTTTAATATAGTATGATTGGACGATTGGGTTTTTTATTCTGCCAATAAATGGGATCAGTTCCTCACCGATTTTCTTCTTATTGAAAGGGTCTTCAACCGGATACTTTTTCTGACTAATGTTCATCAAAAAATCATAAACGGGGACAGGCTGATTGATCAATTTCTTAAATTTATCCAAATCTTTATTCACCGCCTCATCTGGATCTTTAGCATAATCAAAACCAACAATACCAATCTCAAAATCAAGATTTTCCGCCTCTTCTATCCCTCTTTTAATTGCCTCTATTCCGGCCTCGTCGGAATCTAAGGTAAAAGTGATCCTATTGGCATATCTTTTGATCAACATCAATTGTTCTTTCGTTACTGCCGATCCTTTGATTGCAACAAAGTTCTCAAAACCATATTGATACGGAGATATCATATCCAGCTCTCCTTCCACCAAAAAAACATTGTTGGTTTTTTTTATTGCCTCCTTCGCCAAATCAATCCCATACAGCGTTTCTCTTTTATGATAAATGGGTGTTTCTGGCGTGTTGATATACTTAGCCTCTTCCTTTTTATTTTCTAAAACTCTACCGGAAAATCCGATCACATTTCCTCTAACATCTTTTATCGGAAAAATCAATCGGCCGCGAAAGCGATCGTAATAGCTCCCTTTGTCGCTTCTAACAATTAGTCCTCCTTCAAGCATTTCTCTGATTTGATATTTTTTCCTGCTAAGGAATTGACTAAGGGAATTCCAAGATTGAGGAGCATAACCCAATTGAAATTTTTTCGCTATTTTGGGATGAATTTTTCTTGCCTCAAGGTATTCCAAAGCTTTTTTTCCATAACTTGTCTTATTTAGAATATATTGGAAAAACTCCGCCGCCAAGAAATTCATATTTATTAACCTCTCTTTATTTTTCCAAACCTTATCCTCAAAATTAATCCGCTTAATCTTAACACCAGTTTTTTCTGCCAACTCTTTTAAGGCTTCAAAAAAAGTAATGTTTTCCCATTTCATCAAAAACTTAATTACATCTCCGCCTTCTTGACACGCACCGAAACAATGCCAAATTTGCCTATCAGGAGACACAATAAAAGACGGTGTTTTTTCATTGTGGAAGGGGCAGTTAGCTTTGAAATTCTTACCCGCCTTTTTTAAGGTAGTAAAATTACCGATGAATTCAACAATGTCAATCCTTTTCTTAATCTCATCCACGGTGTTATCCATTTTGAGCATATTTTACTCTCACCAAGCCAAAACCTCAAGCGATTTAAGCTTAAAAACGCCATATTACTGAACTTTTTGATGTCTTCTGTAATCCTCTTTATGTCCCTAAATTCAATTTATATATCTAAGAATTTCGTCATTGCTAATTGTTAGATTAACTAACTTTCCTTAGTCACAACTTTTGAATTTAAAACATATCAATATTTTTTACCAACTATCGATCATAAGTTCAGCGATTATTCGAATAAGAGCAAAAAAATGATGAGTAACTTTATAGACAAAATGAATCCAAACAGGTAGCATTGCCATTTAATGCAACTTTTAGTTAACGCTAGTTACAACAAAAATAGGCAAAATTTAAACTCTCTATCTCTTAAATCAAAAAATCTCTTGTCTTTTCTTTTTTTTATCTACTATAATTGATAGCAAATGATATACCTGTATATTGGACAAGATCAGATTAAACTTCTTTACCTCAAAAAAACCATCCTCGGCCAACAGGAAACCTTTTTTTTTGAAAAAAAACACGAGATAAAACTCGTGGACAAAGGTAGGGTAGTCAGCGTCGACCTTTTGGCTTCGGCAGTAAAAGAAGCTCTAACCTTAACTTCATCAAACTTGATTAATGAGAAAGAAATTTTTCTTATCCTCCCTCAAGATGCATTTTATTTTTTGAGGACCGAGGTTCCGGCCGATATTGCTCCTTCGGCCGTCACTTCTTTTATTCGTGATAAAGCGAGAGCCGTCTTGCCTGTTGATTTAGACAGTTGTATTAGTGATTTTTTTATTCAAGAAAACCAAAAACAAAAAATTCTCACCTTCTATGCTACAGATAGAAATAAATTAGACGGTTTTAACCAAGCCCTAACCTTACTTGACCTTAAAATCACCGGTGTTCTTCCTGATACACTCGCCTATTTTAAGCTTTTTGAAAAAACTTTAAGAAAAGACAAGAAAGAAAACATTTTATATGTCTCTTATGAAAAAGGTAGTCTCTCCGGCTATTTATTTGATTCTTGCGGATTGATCAGCCAAGAACCTTGGTTTTTAACATTGAAAGGTAAAGAAGGAATTGAAGAAGCATTAAGAGCCAAAGCTTTGGAGATTAAGGAAAAAGGTAATAAATTGAATCGGATTATCCTTTCTGGACAAGATTCGGAAAAAATCAGACAAGATACTTTTACAAAATCGGTAGGTGTTTGGACCAATCCCCTTAAGCGAATTATCCCCAATTTCTATCAAGATTATCTTAAATTGATTGTTGTTGATCAAAAAAAACAATTCCCCATCTTAAGTCTAGATGTTTGTTTTGGCGCTTTTATCTTCCACCAGGAAAATAAAAATTTCTCTCTCCTTAGGAAAAACACTAGAGTTTTAAAAACAAAAGGTGGAACTTCGCTTCACATCTCCCTTCCAAAAAAAGAAATTTTTCTTTTTTTGAGTTCTTTTGCTCTATCTTTCCTCCTTCTTTATGCTATCTCCAAAATCAAATTGAATCTTTCCCTTCCTCAATTATCGACAAAACAAGCCGGTCTATTTTTTAGTCCTTCGCCTTCTCCCACTCCAACTTCGACTCCGACGCCAACGCCGGTTGTTAATAAGGAAGAAATAAAAATAAAAATTCTCAACGGTTCGGGAGTAAAAGGCAAAGCTGGCGAACTAAGAGATATTCTGAAAGAAAAAGGTTATCAAGAAATCTTAACTGGCAATGCCGACAATTTTGATTACATCCAAAGCGAGCTCCAAGTTAAAAAATCTCAAAGTGCGGCGGCCGCTCTTATTGAAAAAGATCTTGCAGAAATTATCCCCGATTTCAAAAAAATGATATTAGACGAGGAAGAAACCGCTGATATTATTATCATCCTCGGATCGGATTTTAAATAACAATAATTCCTTCCGCAATTGAAAATGGAGCGGCAAAACGCTACAAAACTGAAAGGCTTTTTTGTATAATATGGGATAATCCAAATCTGAAATTTGGATTATTAGAAAGGTGAAAAATGGAAGAGAAAAAAGAAGAATTGCAAAAAAAACTGGATTCGGTTTTGACCAATTTTAATTTATCCTCGAAAAAAGAGGAACTTGCTTCTTTGGAAAAAAAGACTTATGATGCTTCTTTTTGGCAAGATAATAAAAAAGCGGTTGAAATCTTAAAGACGATCAACGACCTAAAAAAAGAAATAGACGATATAGAGATGATGCAACTGCTTTTTGAAGACGGGGATTTTGAAGAAGCAGCAAAATTGATCACCAAATATGAAGTGTTGCTTTTCCTCTCTGGCCCTTATGATAAAGGTGATGCGATTTTTGCCATCCATGCTGGCCAAGGAGGAACTGAGGCGATGGACTGGGCAGAAATACTTTTTCGGATGTATACCCGATATTTTGAAAAAAAAGGTTGGCGCTTTGAAGAAGTTGATCGTGTGCCCGGTGAAGAAGCAGGGATAAAGAGCAGTGTTTTAAACGTTTATGGCTCTTTTGCCTATGGATACTTAAAATCCGAAGCCGGCACCCATCGGCTGGTCAGACAATCACCTTTTAACGCTGATAAATTAAGGCAGACATCTTTTGCTTTGGTTGAAGTTTTGCCAATAATCAAAGAAAACGAAATCGAACTCAAGGAAGAAGATTTGGAATGGCAATTTTATCGAAGCGGCGGCCACGGCGGACAAAATGTTAATAAAGTAGCTACCGCAGTCAGACTAATCCACAAACCGACCGGCATTGTTGTCTCGTGCCAAACGGAACGATATCAAGGACAAAACCGCGAAAACGCCCTAAAAATATTGAGGGCTAAACTCTGGCAAATTCAGCAGGAAAAAAAAGAGAAAACCATTGAAACTTTCAAAAAAGACAAGATTGCTTCCTGGGGAAGACAAATTAGATCTTACGTCCTTCATCCTTATAAATTGGTAAGGGATGAAAGAACTGATTATGAAGAAACCAATGTTGATAAAATTTTGGATGGCGAAATTGAAGGTTTTATCGAAGCCTATCTGAAAAAAAGCAAAACAACAGTAAACACAAAATAATTGCTTAATTTTTGAAAAAGTTAACCTCAAAAACAGAATCGTTAATTTTCATTTGAGATATCTTTAAATTCTTCTTGTATTTTATATCAATAAATGCTATTCTGATACAATATGGAAAATGCCATAAACAATAATAATCTCATTCGTAACCTTGATAACTCCGATAAACAATCTCAAGTAAGTTATTTATACTTTTTTACCATTCTAGGCGTAGCCATTTTGCTCGGATCGCTAGTTGGTTTTGTTTTGACTAGATTTTCGAGAACAACTACCACTCAAGGGACAAAAAAACAAGCTTCAGCCCAAAAGTCAGTTGGTCTAGCCGATAAGAAAACGTTCAAAGATAAAGCCGAAGGCATCTTAAGAGAAGGTGGCATCGAGGGCGAAGGCAATTTTCATTTGGAACGACCGGGAGGAGAATCTCAAAATGTATATCTGACTTCAACTACGGTTGATTTGTCAAATTTTATCAATAGAAAAGTGAGGGTTTGGGGTGAAACTTTTCAAGGAACAAAAGCCGGCTGGTTAATGGATGTCGGCCTTGTTGAGATTCTTCAATAATCACGCCGGGAATACATTAAGAAATTGTTAAACGCAATGATCAACTTTGAAAAAGTAACTAAAAAATTCCCATTAGGTAATATCGCTCTTAACGAAGTTTCTTTCGAAATCAGCGACAATGAATTTGTGTTTCTCGTCGGTCAATCCGGAGCGGGTAAAACTACTATTCTTAGATTAATTCTTGCTGATATTCTACCTACTTTTGGAACGGTAGTTGTTAACGATTGGGATATATCGGCAAAAAGCTCCAGCAAATTGGAGAACCTTCGCCGAAGAATCGGTATTGTTTTTCAAGATTTCAAAATTCTTTTCGATAAAAATGTGGAAGAAAATATCGCCCTAAGCCTTGATGTTGTCAACACGCCTAAAAATCAAATCAAACCCATGATTGAAGAAGTCCTGCATCTAGTCGGCCTTCCCGATAAAGAAAAAGTTTTTCCGTCACAACTTTCAGCCGGTGAATTGCAAAGGGTGGCCATAGCTAGAGCAATAGTAGGTGATAGAGAAATTATTTTGGCCGATGAACCAACAGGCAATTTGGATCCTAAAACCGCTTGGGAAATAATGAAAATTTTCAAAAAATTGGAAGGCAAAAAAACTATCATCATCGCTACCCACAATACCGATATAGTTAACAGTTTTCAAAAAAGAGTTATCACCCTGAAGGAAGGAAAAATTATCAAGGATCAAAGAAAAGGAGGGTACGACCTATGAAAAATGTGATTGTTTCAATCAAAAGAACGCCTTACCAATCTTTGGCTGCTTTTATGGTTTTGTTTTTCACCCTTTTTTTGTCAACAGTCCTCTTTGTATCCTTAAGCTTTTTATACGGCCTCCTTGGTTATCTTGAAACTAGACCACAAGTCACTGCTTATTTTGAAGCTAAAACACCAACTAATGTTATTTTTAAAATTAGAGATGAATTGAATAACTCGGGCAAAGTCTTGTCAATGAAATATATCTCACAGGAAGAAGCATTTAATATATATAAGGAACTTAATAAAGACAATCCCCTCCTTCTTGAGATGGTATCCCCCGATATTCTTCCTCCTTCTTTGGAAATTTACGCCCAAAAACCAAGCTACCTTCCTGAAATCGCCGATTACCTTAAAAAACAACCTGCAGTTGACGAGGTTAATTTTCAGAAAGATATTGTTAATCGGCTTCTTACCTTAACGACAGTTTTGAGAAAAATCACCATCGTCTTTTTTATTTTCCTAATTGCTATGTCAATTATAGTCTTGACTACAACCACTCTTTTTAAAATTGCCCTTAAAAAAGAGGAGATCGAGCTTCTTAAACTTTTGGGAGCTTCCAAGTTTTATATTCAAAAACCTTTTTTTCTTGAAGGGATATATTTTGGTTTAACCGCTTCTCTGATTTCCTTTCTTCTTTTATCAGCAATTATTTTGTATTTTCATCCTTTTCTTAGTTCTTATCTTCAAGGGACATCTGAACTTGTCTGGAATTTAGGTTTTTTTAAACTTGCTGTTTGGCCTATCAACATCGTCTTTTTATCAATTACTCTTTGCCTTTCTTCCTTTTTTGGAATAGGAATTGCCGTTGTTGCCAACCTCCTGGCAACTGAAAAATATCTCAAATAAAAATATGGTTTTCCTAAAAAAAACTGTTTTACTCTTAACAATCTCCTTTTTTCTTGTAAAAGCAGGGACTATTTTGGCTCAAGATGCTCAAAACGATTTGATAAAAAAGATCAATGAATACCAACAAAAGCTGACCGAGATCAGACAGCAAAAAAATACCCTTTCCTCCCAAATTCAGTACATGGATACGCAAATTTATCTCACTAGTCTTAAAATCCAAGACACCGAGCAAAAGATTAAAACCACCCAAAAAGAAATCGATCTTTTATCTTCCCGTATCGAGGGGCTAGACGACTCACTCGATTATCTCTCAAAACTTCTTTTGAAAAAAATCGTTGAGGGTTATAAAAACCGTTCACTTTCCGTTTTTGATTTGCTTTTTGACAGTGGAAACGTCAGCGACCTGATGAGTCGGATAAAATACCTCAAGATCACTCAGGAAAATAACCAAAAACTTATTGTCCAAGTGCAAACAACCAAGCTTAATTTTGAAGAACAAAAGAAATTAAGGGAAGAAAAAAAAGTTGAACTAGCTCATTTGAAAGTAACGCTCGATCAACAACAAAATAATCTAGAAACTCAGCAAAAATCTAAAAAAAATTTACTTATTGCAACCAATAATGATGAGGTTGTCTACCAAAATTTACTAGAAAAAGCTAGGCGAGAATTAGCGGGCTATTCTGCCTTTGCCCAATCTGCAGGAGGTGGTTTAACTAGTTTTGGTAATGGTAGTAATGGTTGGTATTACACGCAAAGAGATCCGCAATGGGGCAACATGATTCTACCAGGCTCTTCGTCTTCACTTTTATTAGCTGGTTGTGCGGTAACATCAGTAGCTATGGTTTGTAAAAGTTATGGGCAAGACATAACTCCGGCTACTATCGCTAGTAACGATAGTAATTTTATTAATGGAGATTTATGGAATTGGGCATTTAGTTGTAATGGTAAAACAACTGATTGGATTGGAACCTCTCAAGATCAAGTCAAATCTTACGTAAATAATAATAATCCTGTCATTCTACGCTTGATTGCTCCTAGCGTTTCCGGTCTTCATTTTATTGTTGCTTTTTCTTGGGATTCAGAAAAAAATGATTTTAAGATCCATGATCCTTACTACGGACCAGACAAATATTTTTCAGAAAGATATGATTGGTCTCAAGTAACAACCGCTATTGCTATTCACTAAATATTTGTTGTTTATAATCCATTGACTTTCTTCTCCTACTTTCATACTTTTATGTAAATGAAATTAATATCCATAGTTTTAATTTGTCTGTTTTATTTTTTAATTATCACCCATAATATCTATGCGTCAACGAATATTGTTATAAATGAATTTAGCTCTTCAACTTCAAATAATGATTGGATTGAACTTTATAATCCCACAAATATCGATATAGATATTATTGGTTTAACTATTCAAGACACAACATCGTCTTCAAAAGAAGCTAAATTTCATGAGTTTGAACAGTCAACAATTGTCCCTTCTTTTGGTTTCTGTATTGTGAATTGCGGCAATCGGTTAAATAGTGACGGAGATAGGATTAGACTTCTTTATAAAGAAGAGGTTATAGATTGTGTTTCCTACGGCAATGGTAACGGCGTATTTTGTAAGGACTTTGCCGATTTAGGTTCTCCGTTAGGAAATTTGACTGGTAGTAGGAAACCTGACGGATCAGATAACTGGGCTTTCAACCAACCTACTCAAGGTTATTCTAATTTGACTGACACCGAACCTTCAGAAAAAAAATTGTGTTATGTCCCAACACCTGTTCCCTCACCCACTCCTCTACCAACTCCAACCTCTATTCCCGATATAACTCCAACCGCTGTCGCGACTATAACTTCAGAACCTACGCATTTAAACCTTTTGTCTTATGACAATATTTATATATCGGAAGTGATGGTTAATCCTCAAACTGGGGAAAGTGAGTGGGTAGAGCTTTATAACGCCAATGATTTTAATGTTGTATTGACTAATTGGTATATCGACGATATTGAAAATGGCGGCTCCTCGCCAAAACAGTTTTCCCTTGAAATCGGCCCTAAGAGTTATAATAGTTTTAATCTTGCTTCTTCTATGTTTAATAACGATAGCGACAGCGTTAGGTTGCTTGATTTTAATAAAAGCTTAAAGGACGATTTTGAATATAGCTTCTCAGAAAAAGGAAAAACTTTAGCCAGAACCAGTTTTGAAAACGATGAATTTTGCCTTCAGGAACAAACCAAAGGAGTAAGTAACGGACAATGTTTAGACCCGACTGCAAAACCGACTCCTAAACCTACTTCAACTACAAATATAACCTCAACCAAAACAGCGCCAACCGCAAAACCTCTAGCTTATGAAAAAGAAAACTCAAAAGCTAGTAATATTCCTTTCATAACAAACTCCAATTACTTTTTTTCTTCTCAAGAACAGAAAATGGGCGAGGTGTTAGGCGTTATGGAAAGAAAAAACAATCATTATTTACCTTTATTACGCAGTTTGACATTTGCATCTTTTGCCTTTTCCCTTTTGACAATCCTCTCTTTCTCCCTTAGAATTTATAAAAGAGTGCTGTCGGCTTAAACCACTTAAATGCCTAATATGAAACATTTATCAAGGCTTATCTATTATTGGTTGCCGCCTTTAATCTGGATGACAATCATCTTTTATCTTTCTTCCCGAACAAGAATAATCACCATCAATGAATATATTGTCAGTTTTATTATCTTCAAAACCCTTCATGTCATCGAATACGGTCTTTTATATTTTCTTACTTTTAGAGCTTTTTATTCGCTTAGTGATAAAAAGATTAATCGCCAAAAAAAATTTATCCTACCTTTGATTATTTCCATTCTTTATGCTGTCTCTGATGAAATTCATCAAAAATTTGTTCCCTCTCGCGAAGGAAGAATTCGCGATATACTTATCGATTCTTTGGGAGTTTATTTAATGTATATTTATATTAAGAACAATCTTAAATCTCTTAGAAAATTAATATGAAAGACGTCGTTAATTTTATTCGTCATCTTTTTGTTCCCAAAGAGGAAAACAACTTTCGCGCCAAAGCCCTTCATGTTGACCTTTTAACCTACTACCTTCTTTTTGCCCTTGTTCTAACTTTTTCTTTTAAAAATGTCAGCGGATTAAGAAATGTTTTAGGATTTGCAACTGACATTACGGTGGAAAAATTGTATGAACTAACCAACATTGAAAGGAAGAAAAACGGTTTGCCGCCTCTGTCATATAGTCACCAATTATCTGAAGCGGCCCAAAGAAAAGCGACCGATATGTTTGCTAAAAATTATTGGGCGCATTACGCTCCCGACGGAACAACACCGTGGGATTTTATTTTATCAACCGGATACCGATATGAATATGCCGGAGAAAATCTGGCCAAGAATTTCCTTTTCAGTCAAGGAGTGGTTGATGCCTGGATGGCTTCTCCTACTCATCGGGAAAATATTTTAAGGAAAGATTATACTGAGATCGGTTTTGCAATTGTCAACGGAGTTCTTAACGGTGAAGAAACCACTCTGGTAGTTCAGATGTTTGGCAAACCATTAAATTATGAGATCACCAAAAACAACGCGCCTGCAAAACCTGTTCTTGTTGAGGAAAAAAACAAGGCTGAAATCGCCATGGAAAAACCCCAAGCGGCAATTTTGGCCAAAGGCATCTCTAAACCAAAAATAAATTTTTTCAATTTGTCATTAGACATCAATATTGTCTTCCTCCTCTTTCTAGTACTGGCGCTTGCTATGGATTTTTATTTTGCCGCCCATCTCAATATTGTCAGAATTGGAGGCAATAATTTAGCTCATCTTATTTTTGTTGGTTTTATCTTTCTAGGATTAATTTATTTAACTAAGGGTTCTATTTTATAGTCATGAAAAAATTCATTGTTTATCTCAAACGCGAATTCAGAAAAAACCTTTTTGATTATCTTCTTTTGATCACGGGTGGAATTTTCTTTCTTATTTCTATTAATCTTTTTAAAGGCGAAAGACTTCTAGAATTTATCATTCTTCTCGCCTTCACTTCTTTTTATATTATCTGGGGAGTCTATCATCATATTATAAAAGATTCGCTTCATCTTCGGACTGTGATAGAATATATTCTAATCGGTTTTACTTTGATTTTCCTTTTAAAAATTATTGTTTTGCCCTAGATCTATGAAAGGAGTAATTTTGGCGGGCGGTTTGGCTACCAGACTTTATCCTCTAACATTCGCCACCAACAAGCATTTGCTTCCTGTTTTTGACAAACCGATGATTTATTATCCTATCCAAACTTTGGTTAAAGCCGGCATCAATGAAGTTTTGGTTGTTGTTTCGGGGCCTCATTGCGGACATTTTATTCAAGTTCTAAAAAATGGTCAGGAATTTGGCTTGAAACATCTTGAATTTGCTTATCAGGAAAATCCTAAGGGCGGGATTGCCGATGCTCTAGCGTTAGCAGAAGATTTTGCCGATGGCGGGCCAATCACAGCCATCCTTGGCGACAATACTACCGACGCCAATATCTCCTCTGCTGTCAAAGATTTCAAAGAAGGAGCTCTTGTTTTTTTGAAAAAAGTAGCCGATCCTCAAAGATTCGGTGTACCGAGATTTGACCAAAACGACTCTCAAAAAATCGTTGAAATTATCGAAAAACCCGTTAATCCTCCTTCTAATTATGTTGTTACCGGTCTTTATATTTACGATAACAATGTTTTTAACTACATAAGAAAATGTAATCCTAATTTTGCTGGAAGAGGAGAGCTTGAAATAACCGAAGTTAATAACTTTTATATTAAAAACAATACCCTTCGCTGGTCGGAACTTGACGGCTATTGGCTTGACGCTGGCACTTTTGATACTTTATTTTTGGCCAATCTATATTGGGCAAAGAAAAACGGATCCGATTTTCTAAAAAAAGCAATCAGTGACAATATTAATTTTTAAAATATTTTCGTTTGACTTTTTAGAATTTATTTTTAACAATAAGCTTATGGATACCACTCAACTTCTTTTAACTGTTGTCTTAACGGTAACGACAATTATTTTGGTCATCATCGGTATCCAATTGATTTTTATCTTGAGGGATTTACGAAAAATCATCAAAAGAGTGAGTTTTTTTGCTGAAGGACTGGAAAAACTTGGCTTGTCGGTAGAACATGGCTGGAGCGAAATGATAGGTTTTGTGAGCGGCTTAAAAACCATGTTCAAAGTGGTAGATATTCTCCATGCAAAAAGGAATGGAAAATCAAAACAACCATAAACTATCTAATTTTTGGCTTGGTTTCTCCCTCGGCTGTCTTACTGTAGGCGGAGTTGGTTTTTTTCTTGGGACAAAAAAAGGTCGACAAACCTTAAAAAAACTAATTGATCTTTCGGAGAACTGGGAGGAAAACTTGGCTATTCTCGAAAATTATCTTGAAGAAGGATTCTCCGGAGATGTCGACAAGATTAAAGAAGAACTGGAAAATATACCCCAATCCTTAGACCATTTCAAAAAAAATCACACTTCATTAAACAGCCTTCTCGAAAAGATTAAAATCCTCTCCCCTCAAAGAAGCTCCAAACAAACAAAAAAGTTTTATAAATCAACTGGAGAAGTTGAGAAACATAGGTAACACTTCTGTATCAAAACGCAGCATTCAATTATGAGCTCAAGTGGGTTATTATCCAACTCTGGATCATATAGCTTAACGTATAATCTCCCATATCGGTTTTACAAGTTTATTAAAGCTC
>Ga0123519_10001224_pt1 | contig 44243 bp, 34 predicted proteins | sample YelNatPaOPRAMG02_FD_87396 | JGI IMG/M metagenome (GOLD analysis project Ga0123519, IMG submission 87396) | Hot spring microbial communities from Yellowstone National Park - Yellowstone National Park OP-RAMG-02 (version 2) | ecosystem: Environmental > Aquatic > Thermal springs > Hot (42-90C) ...
CCTGCTGGAGGTCCTGGACCCGGAGCAGAACTACGCCTTCTCCGACCACTACCTGGACGTGCCCTACGACCTCTCCAAGGTGCTCTTCATCACCACGGCCAACGTGCTGCACACCGTCCCGCCAGCCCTCCAGGACCGCATGGAGGTCATAGAGTTCCCGGGGTACATTGAAGAGGAGAAGGTGGCCATCGCCAAGCACTTCCTGATCCCCCGGCAGTTGGAGCAGCACGGTTTGGAGCCGGGCTTCCTCTCCTTCTCCGACAAGGCCCTGCGCCGCATCATCCGGGAGTACACCTACGAGGCCGGGGTGCGCAACCTGGAGCGCAGCATCGCTCAGATCTGCCGCAAGACGGCCCGCCGCGTGGCCGAGGGGAAACGCGTCCGCCGCCAGATCACGCCGGCAGCTCTGGCCTCGTACCTGGGCCCGCCCCGCTACACGGAACTCCTGGCCGACAAGGAGGACGAGGTGGGCGCGGCCATGGGCGTGGCCTGGACCGAGGCCGGCGGCGACATCATGCCCGTGGAAGTCAGCCTGATGGAGGGGAAGGGGAGCCTCACCCTGACCGGCCAGATGGGCGACATCATGCAGGAGTCAGCCCAGGCCGCCCTCTCCTACGCCCGGTCCCATGCCAAGGAACTGGGCATCCAGGGCGTGGACTTTGACAAGGTGGACATCCACATCCACGTCCCCGAGGGGGCCATCCCCAAGGACGGCCCCTCCGCCGGGGTGACCATGGCCGTGGCCCTCATCTCGGCCCTCACCCAGCGGCCCGTGCGCCACGACGTGGGGATGACCGGCGAGATCACGTTGCGCGGGCGCATCCTGCCCATCGGCGGGGTGCGGGAGAAGGTGATGGCCGCCCACCGGGCCGGCCTGAGGGCCTTCATCCTGCCCCGCAAGAACGAGCAGGACCTGGAGGAGATCCCGCGGCGCATCCGCAAAGACATGGAGTTCATCCTGGTGGACCGCATGGAGGAGGTCCTGCCGGTGGCCCTGAGGGACTCCGCCGCCCCCGCGCCGCAGAAGCCGCAGAAGAAGAGGGGGGCCAGGAAGAAGGCCCCGGAGGAAGGGCAGGAAGGCCAGGGGGACCCCCACACCTGAACCCTGACCCCGGCGGGGAGGAGGCAAGGGCATGCTGGAGATGTTGGCCATCTTGGTGCTCGCCTGGCTCGCGGTCGGTGTGGTGCTCGGCCTGATCCTCCAGTGGACCCAAAGCCTGAACCGCTTCCAAGTGGCCTTCAGCACGTGGGTGCTGGGAAGCCTCCTCCTCGCCGGGGGTGCCTACTGGGTCCTCAGCCAGGACCCAGTCCCCATCGCCTGGCTCCAACGGTGGCGGGAAGAACTGGTCCACCAGGTCGCCGTGGACCGCGCCATCCTCCTGGAAGACCTCCCCCACGCCCAGATGCAGGTGCAGCGCTTCCTCCGCCTGGACACGGACGCGGACCAAGAGGCGGAATGGGTGGTGGTCTACACGCGCCGCGGGTCCGCCGGTGTGCGGGCCTACATCTTTGATGGCGACGTGGGCACGCCGGGCATTCTCTATCCCTACCCCCTCCAGACCCCCAGCGACGACTACCTGGGCGATACGGCCAGGGGCCTCGCCTTCCGCACGGAGGACGTGGTCAAACTGGGCCGGCCGCAACTCATCGTCTGGGACCCGCAGACCCTCTCCATCTTCAAAGTCAACCAGAGGCCCGCGGACGCTGCGGAGATGGGGCGGGGCGCCCCGCCCCGCTACGAGGTCATCGGCTTCTTCCGCGGCGACCGGGTCCAGAGAGAAGGGGCCCAGGTGACCGTCTGGCAGAGGGCCCTTATGGAGCGCAGCCACCTGGCCGTCCGTCAGGTGTACGAGCCGGACCCGGTGGCCAAATCCTACTTCCGCTCCGGGACCTTTGCCCTGCGGGACCCAGTGGAGGAGAGCATCGGCTTCATGCCTGGGGGGCCCAGCGACTTCCAGGATTCCCCTTACCCCGAGGCCATCGTCGTGGCGTTCTACAGCGACGTGCCCAAGGACGGAGCCCAGAGGTACCTGGTGCCCGCCCTGCGGGACGCCTACCTGAACAGCGCCCTGGACTACGGCTCCCCCTGGCCCCGGGCGGACCTGGCGCGCGTCCTCGTGAGGGAGGTGCGCTACCGGCCTCCAGACCCCGGGGCCGAGCGGGCCACGGTGACCGTGGCGGTGGTGCCCCTGCGGGCAGGGCAGCCCGCAGCCGAGGCCCCGGCTCCCACCGTGGTGGAATGGACCCTGGTCCTGCTCAACGGCCAGTGGAAGATGGAAGCCATGCGTCGGCTGTGAGGTGGGCGGGGGCCGTACCCACCATCGCACCTCCGCCCTCCATCCGTTGACGGCAAGCGTTGATGAAAGAACGACGAGCCTGCGCCCAAGGAGGTAACCGAGGAAGAACTCCTGAAGAACAACTGAGTGCTGGACCACAATAAAAAATTCCGTTTTCGGCCGTGCAGGTCACAGTTGCAGTCTCATAGGTAGGGGCGCACGGCCGTGCGCCCCTACCCAGGATTACATATCGCCAAGAACCACCGTGGCGTAGTACTGAGGGACGGACGTCAAACCGCTGAGGGCAGCCCTACAAGGTGGGTGTGGCGATGCACGTCTGGGAATGGATCCGACTGATCATCAGCGCAGCGCGCTCGGCGGCCGGCGACCCCAACGCGTGGGAATCCACCATCGCGGCTTTTGAGGCCCAGGACCGGCGCTCCCCGCCACCAGATAGCGCCGTGGTCTTCACCGGCAGTTCCAGCATCACCTTCTGGTCCACGCTGGAACAGGATATGGCGCCTCTGCGCGTCATCAACCGGGGCTTCGGCGGGTCCAAGATCGGTGAGGTGGCCCGGTATGCGGATCGGATCGTCACGCCCTACCGCCCGTGGGCTGTCGTCCTGTTCGCCGGCACGAACGACATCGCGGGCCGCAAGCCTGCCACCCCCGAGGCGGTCTTCGCTGGCTACCGCGCCTTCGTGGAGAAGGTCTTGGCCGCTCTGCCCGACACGGAAATCTATTACGTTGGCATCACCCCAACCCCGGCGCGCTGGAAGCTCTGGCCCATCGCCCGTGAGGCCAACCGCATGATCCAGGCCTATGCGGAAACCGACCCACGCCTGCATTTCGTTGACCTGACCGAGCAGTTCTTGGGGCCGGATGGCCTGCCCGATCGCCGCCTGTACCGGATGGACGGCTTGCATCCCAATGCGCAGGGCTACAGGCGTTGGACGGCCGTGATCAAGCCCATCCTGCTGGAAGCAGCAGCCGCCCGCGCCCGTCACTGACGAGCGAAAAAGGACGAGGGCACAGAGGGGCCTCAGATTTTTCACTCTGTGTCCTTGTGGCTTATCCGAGGGGCACGCCAGGGGGCGCGTCCTCTCAGCCTATCTCGCGTTGACGCGCGGGGCGAGGCATGCCCCCCACAGACCCCCTGCCCCCGCCACCAGCGACGGGGGGTACCGAAAGGAACCCGCGGCGGGCATTTGAACTCCCGCCGCATCTGTGCTATAATATAATGTGTCAAGTCAGCCCCCGGTGCCAGGACCTATGCTTCAGGAACCTCTTGCTGTGGGTGAGGAACGGTGGACTTCTATCTGGGACCCAGCCTGGAACCCAGGCAGGAGATCGGACCACAACTGGTCATCGCCAACAAGATCCTCCTCTACGGTTCCGCCGAACTGGAGACCCTTCTGGATGAGGAACTGAGCGAGAACCCGGCACTGGAGGTGGAAGAAGTCGCCCGCTGCCCCCGATGCGGGGCTGTCCTCTCTGGGAAGGAGCAGCGCTTCTGCGCCCGCTGCAACCGCCTGATCGGCGACCTGCAGCCCCTGCCCTGGGAGTCGCCCCCCGCCCCCGACGGCGACCCGTCGTCCGACGACGAATGGTCCGACCCCATCCTGCGCATCGTGGCTCCCACCTCCCTCTCCGACTACCTGATGTGGCAACTGCGCCCCATGTTGGAGCCGGGCGAGGAGCCCCTGGCTACCTTCCTGGTGGAGAGCCTGGATGAGAGGGGGTTCCTGGCCTGCTCCCTGGAGGAGGCCAGCACCGCGCTGGGGGTCGGCGTGGACGCGCTGGAACGGGTCCTCGCCAAGATCCACGACCTGGACCCGCCAGGGGTGGGCGCGCGAGGGGCCCAGGAATGCCTCCTCATCCAGATGCGCCACTTGGAGCGGCAGGGGAAGTCCGTGCCTCCCCTGGCCCGGCAACTGGTGGAGCAGTGCTGGGAAGCCCTCTCCCGTGGGGCCCTGCGCCAGGTCCAGCGGAGCACCCGGGCCAGCCTCCCCCAGATCCGGGAGGCCCTGGACTTCCTCCAGGAGTGCCTGACCCCTTACCCCGCCCTGGCCCACTGGGAAGTGTCGCCCCAGGGCCGGGCGCAGGCGGGACCTGTGGGCGACTACATCCGCCCGGACATCGTCCTTTCGGAGCGTGAGGACGGCAGCATAGAGATTGAACTGCCGGGGGCCAGGAGTTACGAACTGCGCATCAACCCCCTCTTCGCCGAACTGGCCAGCGACCGCCGGGCCCACAAGCAGATGAGCGAGAGCGAATACGCCTGCGTCCGAGAGTGCGTGGACCGGGCCCGCCTGTTCATCCGGGGCATGGAACAGCGCTGGGTGACCCTGCGGCTCATCATGCTGGCCCTGGTGCGGGAACAGGAAGCCTTCATCCGGCACGGGCCTCGCTACCTCAAGCCCCTCACCAGGGCCCAGTTGGCCGATTCCCTGGGCCTCCACGAGTCCATCGTCAGCCGCGCCGTGGCCAACAAGTACGTCCAACTGCCCAACTCCCGCATCGTCCCCATGTCCATCTTCTTTGACGACTCCCTGCCGGTGAAAGAGGTCATCCGCGAGATCATCGCCCAGGAAGAAGAGCCCCTGAGCGACCAGGAGATCGCCGCGGAACTGGCCCGGCGCGGGTACGAGGTGGCCCGCCGCACCGTGGCCAAGTACCGGGATGCCATGGGCATCCTCCCCGCCGCGCTGCGGTTCCGGGGCGGCGCCCGCCAGGGGGCCTCGGGAGAGGGGATGGGGAGTGGCCAAGGTGGCTGAAGAGGGACGCCTGCGTCCTCAGGGACAACGCCTCCCTTTCGCAGAAAGCCCCGCCTCCGGCGGCACGCATCCCAAGGATGCAGTCGCCCCGTGGGATGCCCTGGCCGTCGCCATGCAGCGCATCGGCGAGGCTGTGGCCCGCTTCCCAGAGATTGAGGAAGCCGTCCAGGAGGTGTTGAGGGAACTGCGGGCCCACCTGCCGGGCGCGGACCTGGCAGTCTACATCACCGACGCGGAGACGGGGGACCTCATGCTTCGCATCGGCGAGGAGCCGCGGGGTGGCATAGGTCCTGGCCACCGCGAGGCAGACTCCCCGCCGCGCCCCGCCCTCACCTTCCCCCTCAAGGCCTCCGATGCCACAGTGGGGATGCTCAAGGTATGGGCTCCCCAGGCCCCTCTGGCCCGGGAGCGCGAGGCCCTCGTGGCCTTCGCCGCTGGCCAACTGGCCATGGCCGCCGAGCGGTGGCAACTGCGCCAGCAACTGCGGGAGACGACGCGCGCCCTGGAAGAGGCAGACCACTTCGGCACGGGGGTCTTTGATGGCCTCACCGATGCCCTGGTGACCATAGACACCCTGGGGGCCGTCACCTTCGCCAACTGCGCTGCCGAGGACCTGGTGGGCCGCCCCCGGCGCTCCCTCATCGGGCAGCCTCTGGGCAAGGCCATCCCGACGGCCGACGACCTCCTCCTGCGCGTGGCCAGCGATAGCCTCATCGCCGGGCGGCCCATCCCGCCGCGGGAGGTCGTGGTCCTGCGCCCCGACGGGGGGTCTCTGCCGGCCGAAGCGCGGGGGTTCGCCCTGCGGGGCGAGGACGGCCGGGCCACAGGCGTGGCCCTCCTCCTGAAGGACCTGCGGGAGCAGAAGGCCCTCCAGCAGGAGCGGCACCACCTGGACCGGCTGGCGGTCATCGGCGAGATGTCGGCCGTGGTGGCCCACGAGTTCCGCAACCCTCTGGCGGGGATCAAACTCGGCGTGCAGTACCTCCTCCGGCACATCCCCCAGGACCACCCTCTGCGCCCCTCGGTGGCCATGATCGCGGAGGAGGCCGAGCAGATGGCCCGCACGGTGGAGGACATCCTTCTCATCTCCCGCCGCTTTGAACTGCATCTCCGGCCGTGCGACCCCGTGGAACTGGTGGAACACACCCTTTCCCGCCTGGCCCCCCTGCTGGAGAGCGCGCACATCCAGGTGCGGCGGGAGTTTGCCTCGCCCGTGCCCCTGGTCATGGCCGACGCGGCGCGCATGGACCAGGTCTTCACCAACCTGGTGCAGAACGCCGTGGACGCCATGCCGGAGGGAGGGGAACTGACGGTCACCGTGGCCTTTGAAGGGGCCCCCGAAGGGACCCGCGAGGCGGAGGCCCGGGACAGCGTCTCTCCAGGGCAGGTCGTTTTCACGTTCCGGGATACCGGGCCGGGCATCCCCCTGGTGGCCCTCGCGGAGATCTTTGAGCCCTTCTACACCACCAAGACCAAGGGCACAGGCCTGGGCCTGGCCATTGTGGACCGCATCGTGAAGGAGCACGGCGGCCAGGTGCGGGCTGCCAACGCCCCCGACCGCGGCGCCGAATTCACCATCACCCTGCCGGCGTTTTACCGGGAGAGTTTGCCATGGCAGCGACCATCCTCATAATTGAGGACCGCAAGTCGCAGAGTTTCTTCCTCAAGCAGCAGTTTGAGGAACTGGGGTACGAGGTCCTGACGGCGGAGACCGGGAAGGAGGGCCTGGGCCTCTTCCTCACCCACGAAGTGGACGTGGTGCTCCTGGACTGGAAACTGCCCGACACCCGCGGCCTGGAGGTGCTCCAGGAGATCCGCAAGGATGACGACCTGGTGCCGGTCATCATGATGACCGCCTTCGCCGAGGTGGACGTGGCGGTGGATGCCATGCAGATGGGCGCGTTTGAGTACCTGCGCAAGCCCGTGGACCTGGCCGAACTCCAGCGGGTGGTGGAGAGGGCCCTGGAGACCCTGGCCATGAAGCGGGAACTGCGCAGGCTCCAGGCGGGAGGCCAGACCGGCACCGGGGACTGGATCGTGGGCAACAACCCGGAGATGAAACGGGTGGCCCGCGTGGTGGAGAGGGTGGCTCCCACCGACGCCAGCGTCCTCATTGAAGGGGAGAGCGGCACCGGCAAGGAGGTGGTGGCCCGGGAGATCCACCGGCGGAGCCACCGCAGCCACCGCCCCTTCGTGGCCATCAACTGCGCTGCCATCCCCGACCAACTGCTGGAGAGCGAACTCTTCGGCTTTGAGGCCGGGGCCTTCACCGGCGCGCGGCGGCAGAAGAAGGGCCTCCTGGAGACGGCTGACGGCGGCACGGTCTTCCTGGACGAGATCGCCAGCATGCCCCTGGACATGCAGGCCAAGATCCTGCGCGTCCTGGAGGATAAGACGCTGCGGCGCGTGGGCGGCAACACCGACATCCGGGTGGACGTGCGCTTCATCTCCGCCTCCAACCGCAGCCTGGCCCGCGCCATTGAGGAGGGGACCTTCCGGGAGGACCTCTACTGGCGCTTGAGCGTGATCCCCATCCGGCTCATCCCGCTCAGGGAGCGCAAGTCCGACATCGGCCTCTTCGTCGCCGCCTTCATTGAGCACTTCAACCAGACCACGGGCAAGAACATCCGTGGCATCAGCGGCGAGGCCCTGGAACTGATGCGGGCTTACCACTGGCCCGGCAACATCCGCGAACTCAGGAACGTCATTGAGCGGGCCGTCATCCTCTGCGACGGGGACGAGATCCGCGTCAACCACCTGCCCACGGAGATCGCCAGCCTGCGGGTCCATGCCGCTGCCAAGCCCCCCGAGGAGGCTCCCCTTTCCCACCCTGCGCCGCCTGCTTCCCTTTCCCTGGCTCCCGCCGTGACCAGGCGGTGCCCCTCCTTTGACGAGGAAACCCGCCAGATGTTGCGGGAGTACCTCCGGACCCTGGAGGGCGCACCAGAAGTAGATCGGTTTGCCGAAAGCCCAGTGGACGCCCAAAGCCGTGTCCTCAGGGCCCTGATCCAGGACGGGCAGGACTACCACCGTCTGTGGCTGGCGGCGGAACTCTTGGCTCCCCTCCTGGAGGCACCGGCCAGGGTGGAAGCCCTGAAGGAAGCCTTCCGCGAGGACCCAGGGGAGCACGCCTCCTTCCTCCTGGCCCTGGGCCTGGCCTACGAAGGGGTGGGTGACTACGCCAGCGCCTTGGACTACCTCCTCCAGACCCTGGCCCTGCAGCCCCAGTGCGCCTACGCCCACTACGACCTGGGGTGGGTGCAGCGGCAACTGGGCCGGCACGCCGACGCGGCCCAGAGCCTCTCCAAAGCCCTGGAACTCCGCCCGGACTACGTGGACGCCTACAACGAACTGGGCATCACCTATGTGGAGCAGGGGGATTTCCTGCGCGCCCTCACCGCCTTTGAGTCGGCCATGGCCCTGGAACCCGACAACCCCCATCACTACTACAACGTGGGGTGCGTGCAGAAACTGCTGGGGGACTTTGACGCCGCGGCGACGGCCCTCGCCCGAGCCCTGGAACTGGCCCCAGGCTACGAAGACGCGGCTGCCCAGTTGCGCGTGGTGGAGAAGGCCCGGTCCCTGCCCCAGTTGGACGTCCTGGAGAGGATCCCTTTCTTCAAGGAACTGCCTCTGGAGCAGCGCCTCCTGATCTGCGAACGGCTGGAGTCCGTGGCCTTCGGCGAAGGGGAAGTGGTCATCCGCCAGGGGGACCCCGGCGACGCCTTCTACATCGTGGAAGAGGGGCGGCTGGAGGTGAGCATCGTCGGCCCTCGCGGGGACGAGGTGGTGGTGCGGCAGTTGGAACGCGGTCACTACTTCGGCGAGATCGCCCTGATGGACGAGGGGGCGAGGCGCACGGCCACCGTGCGCGCCGTGACCCCCGTGCGCCTGCTCCGCCTGAGCCGGGAGCAGTTTGAGCGCGTGAGCGCGGAGATCCCCTCCGTGGTCCAGAACCTGGTGCAGACCCGCAACGAGCGCCTGCGGCAGGATGTCCTGCGCACCCTGGAAGGGGACCGCGGCGGCCCGGCCAGGGTGGCTGCAGGCGGGCCCCAGCAGGCCCGGGGCGGGAGCGCGGAGGCTTCTCCGCCTCTGTTCTCCGTGCTGACCGCGGCCGTCCTCCCCTCTGCCGCCTCCGGCCAGGCGCCGGGCGGGCGCGCCCCGCTCCAGTTCCTCAAGGAGTTCTTCTTTGAGATGATGAACGCCATCGGCGACCGGGGCCTGGTGCGCCAGTACACGGGGGACCGGATGGTGGCCCTCTTTGAGACGGCTGAGGCCGCGGTCGCTGTGGCGGCGGACATGCGCGAGACCTTTGCCCGCCTGGTGGAGCGTTGGCAGGGGGAACTGCCGGCCTCCCTGCGCCTGGCGATGGGCATCGCCACAGGCCCCCTGGACCTGGAGGCGGGGGAGCAAGCGGGGCCGGCCATGTCCCTTTCCCTGGCCTTGTGCCAGGCCTGCCAGGAGGATGGCATCCCCCTGGCCGACGAGGCCACCGCCCAGGCCGTGGCCCACACCCCTCTGGCCGGTCGGTTGGCCCGCCTCCCGGAGCCCCTCCACTTGCCCGGCGCAGGCGAGCCTTTGAGCGCTTACCGCCTCCTCCCGGACTGAACGCGGAAGGCTAGGGGCACGGTATGCCGTGCCCCTACGGGATTTCGCGTCAGGAACCCCTTTCAGGCCCGCAGAACCATTGGCCCCGTGGGTGTAGGGGCGCACGGCCGTGCGCCCCTACCCAGGATTACATATCGACAAGAACCACCGTGGCGTAGTACTAGCCGCGGTCCGTCCCGGCGATGAAGGCCTCCACCATGTCCCGCGCCACGTCGTCCGGGTACTGCTTCGGGGGCGACTTCATGAAGTAGGCCGAGGGCCCCTCCAGGGCCCCAGCCAGGCCGCGGTCCAGGGCCAGTTTCGCGCAGCGCACCGCGTCAATCACCACCCCTGCGGAGTTGGGCGAGTCCCAGACCTCCAGTTTGAGTTCCAGGCTCAGGGGCACCCCGCCGAAGGTGGTCCCCTCCATGCGGATGTAGCACCACTTGCGGTCGGCCAGCCAGGGGACGTAATCGCTGGGCCCCACGTGGATGTTCTCTTCCGGCAGGGCGTAGTCCAACTGGGAGGTCACGGCGTTGGTCTTGGAGATCTTCTTGGAGACCAACCGCTCCCGCTCCAGCATGTTCAGGAAGTCGGTGTTGCCTCCGAAGTTCAGTTGGTAGGTGCGGTCCAGCCGCACGCCGCGCTCCCGGAAGAGGCGGGTGAGGACGCGGTGCACGATGGTCGCGCCCACCTGGGACTTGATGTCGTCCCCGATGAGGGGCAGGCCGTGCTCCTTGAAGCGGTTGCGCCAGTACTCCTCCCTGGCGATGAAGACGGGGATGCAGTTCACGAAGGCGCACCCGGCGTCCAGGACGTGCTCCACGTACCACTTGGTGGCCATCTCGCTGCCCACCGGGAGGAAGTTCACCACCACATCCGTGCCCGTGTCCTGCAGGATGCGCTGGATGGGGTCTGTATCCCGCGGGGCCTTCTGGATGACCTGCTTGAGGTACTTGCCCAGGCCGTCGTGGGTCATGCCCCGGTGGACGGGGACGCCCAGGTGCGGGACCTCGGCGAAGCGGTAGGTGTTGTTGGGCCCGGCGAAGCTGGCCTCCGAGAGGTCCTTGTCCACCTTCTGGGCGTCCACGTCAAAGGCAGCGCTGAACTCAATGTCGCCGACGTGGTAGCCGCCGAGGACCGTGTGCATCAGGCCGGGGACGAAGGCATCCGGGGGTGCGTTGCGGTAGTACGTCACCCCCTGCACGAGGGCTGAAGCGCAGTTCCCCACCCCGATGATGGCTACGCGGACCTTCCTCTCGCCCATGTAAGGCCTCCTTGAACGTGAAAGGATGAGAACACCGTAAGGGTGCGCATCTTCCTCGGGGCATGCGAAAGGGCAAGAAGGGCAGTGGGGCTTCACACCTCTCGGGCACAGGGTGCGGCGCGGAGCCTCCTGCACCTTGCGTTCGGTCCTTCACGGACGGGGCGATTATCGCGCAACGCCGCGCCTCCTGTCAAACCGGGCCTCCCGCCCACCCTCACGGGGCCAAGAGCGCGTCCAGAAGCCCCAACGTGCTGGCCTTGACATCTGGGCCCACCTCCGTGCTGGGGCCCACGCACGAGGGACACCCACCCCGGCAGGGGCAAGACCCCACCGCGGCCCTGGCGGCGCGCAGGAGGTCCCCCAGGAGGTCGTAGAGCCGTTCGCTGAACCCTGCCCCTCCTGGCACCCGGTCGTAGAGGTAGACCGTGGGCCGGCCGGTCTCCCGGGCCCGCATCTCCACCACTGTCCCCAGGTCCCGCGGGTCGCACATGACGTGCAGGGGAGCCACCTGGCCCAGGAGGTACCCCAGCCCCGAAAGGCTGCTGCGCATCCGCTGCGCCAGTTCCGCCAGGCGGTGGCAGTCCCGGCACAGCGTCACCAGGTTGGCCAGGTCGTTGGCCTGCAGGTAGTTCTCGTTCTCCCCTGGGATGTAGCCGAACTCCCGGAAGGGGCGGATGTGGTGGACGTCGTGCTCGCGGTCCGGCCGCTCCGGCGCGCCGCAGTGTTGGCAGGTGTGGCGGTCCCGCTCCAGGGCACGCCGCCGCTGCACCTCCCAGTTGGGGCCGTAGTCGCGGATGGGCTCCACCTCCCAAAGGCCAGCCTGGCGCAGGCGCTCCACGAACGGCTCCGGCAGCGAAAGCCAGAAGGCCGTGGTCTCCATCTCCTGCTCTGGCAGGTCCAGAGGGACCCAGCCCAGGTTCTCGTGGGTGTAGAGGCGCACCTTGCGGTAGCCGGTGACCCGGCTGGTGACCCGGACCCGGCCCCGGCCGCGCAGCGCCTCCCTCCACGGGCCCTCGGCCTGGACCTCCAGCACCTGGACCTCCTCGGCGCGCCCGGCGTCCGTGTAGTACCCGACCTGCACTGGGCGCACCCAGGCCCGTCGTCCCTCCCAGTCCAGGTCCACGACCTCGTACTGGTCCCCCTCGTGCATGTAGATGGCCCCTGGGTGGACGAGCAGGGGGGCGCTGGCGCAGTCCACCTCGCCCACGACCCGGCCCCCTTCCTCTCCTTCCTCTTCCGGCTTCTCCACCACCAGGAAGCGGTCCGGGTCCGCGGTGCGCAGGGAGACCCCTTCCGCTGGGTACGTCTCCTGCATCCAGTGGTACAGGCCCGCGGCCCGCCGCAGGATGCCCAGTTCGGCAAGGTACTTTAGCACCTCCTCCGTGTAGGGGAACCGGCCGAAGGCCTCGCCCTCCCGGAACGGGAGTTCAAAGGCCGCGCACTGGAGGTGGCTGACCACGATGCGCAGGTTGTCGGGGTTGATGATGGCCTGCTCCGGTGTGCGGCCGAAGAAGTACTCCGGGTGGCGCACCAGGTACTGGTCCAGAGGCGAGGGGCTGGCGATGAGCACCGCCAGAGAGGCCCCCGGCCCTCGGCCAGCGCGGCCGGCCTGCTGCCAGGTGCTGGCGATGGTCCCCGGATACCCGGTCATGATGACCGCCGAGAGGTCGCCGATGTCAATGCCCAGTTCCAGGGCGTTGGTGGCCACCACCGCCCGCACGCTCCCCTCCCGCAGGCCGGCCTCAATGGCCCGCCGCTCCGTGGGCAGGTATCCGCCGCGGTAGCCCCGCACCCGCTCCGGGGGCCAGCCGCGGGCGGTGGCTACGTCGCGCAGGTAAGTCAGGAGCACCTCTGCCGTCTGGCGCGCCCGGGTGAAGACGATGGTCTGCACGTCCTCGTCCAAGAGGTCCGCGGCCAGGGCGCGGGCTTCCAGGACGGGGCTGCGGCGGATGCCCAGTTCCCGCTGCACCAGGGGCGGGTTGTAGAGGAGGAAATGCTTCTCCCCCTTGGGCGCGCCGTCCTCGTCCACCAGGACGAGGGGCGCTTCCACCAGCCCTTCGGCCAGTTCCTGGGGGTTGGCGATGGTCGCCGAACTGCACAGGAACTGAGGCCGCGCTCCGTAGAAACGGGCCACACGCCGCAGACGCCGGAGCACGTTGGCCACGTGGCTGCCGAAGACGCCCCGGTAAACGTGCATCTCGTCCAGGACCACGAAGCGCAGCCCGGCAAAGAACTCCGCCCAGCGGGTGTGGTGGGGCAAGATGCCGGTGTGGAGCATGTCCGGGTTGGAGATGACCAGGCGCGCCTCTTTGCGGATGGCCGGGCGCGCCGCGGGGGGCGTATCCCCGTCGTAGACGTCCACCCGCAGGGGGGTCCTGAGGGCCCGGAGCAGGCCCTGCACTTCGTCCAGTTGGTCCTGGGCCAGGGCCTTGGTCGGGAAGAGGTACAGGGCGCGGGCACCCTCATCCTGCAAGAGGGTGTGGAGCACCGGCAGGTTGTAGCAGAGGGTCTTGCCCGAGGCCGTGGCTGTCACCACCACCACGTGCTGCCCGGCCAACGCCGCCTCCACCGCCTGGGCCTGGTGGATGTAGGCCTGCTCCACGCCGCGCTGCCGGAGGGCTTTCACCAGCCGGGGGTCCAGGCCCGTCGGAAAGGGGGCATAGCGGCCAGGCCGTCGGGGCAGGTGCCGCCACTCGGTCACCTGGCGCCGCACCGAGGGGTCCACCTGCCAGCGCTGCAGACACTCCGCAAGTCCCATGCGAGTTCCTCAGGAGTGGGCCACGCGCATCGGCCCTAGAACAGGTGCAGGCTGAAGAGCCCCACCTGCCGGGCCAGCCACTCCAGGCCGAAGAAGGTGAAGCCCAGGGCGGCCAGGCCCAACGCCAGGAGGACGGCCTGTCGCCGCCCCTGCCACGCCGGAAGGCCGAGCGCGTGGAACCAGGCCGTGTAGAGGAGCCACGTCACCAGGCTCCACGTCTCCTTGGGGTCCCAGCCCCAGAAGCGGGCCCAGGTCTGCCGGGCCCACACCGCCCCCAGGAAGATGGACGCGCTCAGCCACCAGTAGCCCCAGCGGATGGCCCGGCGCGCCAGGACCTGCAACGCTCCATCGCCCTGCCTGGCTGCCCAGACCGCTGCGAGGCTGCCCAGGGTGAGCCCAGCGTAGGCCACGGCTGCGCTTCCCGCGTGGAGCGGCAGCCAGTAATGCCGCAGCGCGGGCACCGGGAGGGCCGCCCGGCGGAGGCCGAGGGGCAACAGCCACTGGGCATCGGCCCACAGCGCGAGGGCCACGCCCAGCCCCAAACGCAGCACCCGGTGGCGGTCCCGGGCGTCCAGGGCGAGGGCGGTCAGCACCGTCGCCAGGGCGAAGGCCTGGGTGAAGGCGTAGCGGTCCGTCAGGGGCCAATACTGGATGGCGAGGCCGCGCGCCCCGAGGCCGGCCAGCGTGCAGGCCGACCCTGCGGCTGCCAGGGCCAGCGTGGCCTTCTCTTCCCACCCCCGGGCACGTCCCAGGAGGGCTGCAGCCAGGGCCCCGGCCCACAGGGCACCGGCCCCGCCAAAGGCCCATGCCTCCGCTGCGTTCACGGTCCCGGTTCCTCCTCACCTGGTGGCCCGCCGCACGCCAGGGTCGCTTCCCGGACCAGGCGCTCCCAGGCGCGCGCCCCCAGGCTTCCGCTCCCGGCCTCTCGCGTCCAGAGCACGAGTTCCCCCTCCCGCCAGAAGCCGCGCACCTGGCGCCATCGCCCTCCCAGGGCCACCCCTGCCCCGGCCAGGGCCACCAGCACACCGGCCACAACCCAGGGGAAGCCGGGGTCCTGGCTCACGTCCAGCACCACGTACCAATCCAGCGTGGCCCGCACCTCCAGGTCGCCCAGGGCCAGGGGTTCTCCTGCTGGGCCTGTCCCTTCGGCCTCCAAGGCCCCGTCCCTCCAGCGCTGCACGTGGACCTGGCCCGGGAGCCCAGAGGCCCGTTCCACCACCAGAGAGGTTCCATCCGGCAGGGCGAGCGAGGCGGAAGGCGCAAGGGGCTGGGAGACGCTGGAGAGCAGGGGCGTCCCATCCACCCCGCGCACGTCCAGCCGGACCGCCGGGCCGTAGCCGTAGAGGAAAGCCAGGTTCCCACCCGGCAGCGTGGCAGGCGCTCCCAGCCGGACCTCCCGCACGGCCTCCGTGCCCCCGTGCGTCACCGCCACCTGGAGGAGGTATGCCCGCGCGTGCCCGTCGGGGTAGCGCTCTATGCGGAACTCCTGCACGCGCAGGGCGACGTCGGGAGCCCAGGGCAGGGCGTACTCCTGGCCCCCGGCCAGGGGAGGCGTGCGCGCCCTTTCCCCCCACGCCAGGCCCAGGGCCAGCCCCACGGCCACCAGCACGAGCCCCAGGTGCCCCAGGAGGGTGCCCGAGGCCGTCCACCGCCCCCGCTCGGCAACGAAGGCCCCGGCCTCCCCCAGGCGCTCCACTCGGGGCCGCAGCCCTACGCACCGGCAGGCTGCCCGCACGGCGGCCTCGCCCGCGGCCGCGCCGCCGGACAGAGCCACCCGGGCGACCCGCACCCCTGGGGGGAATGGGTCGGGCGGCGGTGCTGGTCGCGGCCGGGCCCGCAGGATGCGCCACTGGGTCCGCCAGCGCGCCAGGGTGCAGGCCAGGCCGTTGGCGACGAGGGCCACCAGGACCGCCCGGAAGAGGGGCGTGCCGTAGAGGTCCAGAAGCCCGAGGGCATGGAGGAAGGAGGCGAGACGGGGGCCGTACCTCGCCTCCAGGGCGGCTGCCCATTCCGCAGCCCCTTCGCCGGCGAGGGCCGCGCTTGGTGGCCACTGGGGGACCAGGGTCCCCAGGGCCGAGAGGAAGGCCAGGGCCAAAAGCAGCCAGAGGGAGAGGCTCTCGGCGCTCAGCACCCGCCAGGCCCCGCGGGCCACAGCCTCAAGCCCTGCCCTTGCTCCCTGCGGCGACGAGGGACTGGTGGCCTTCACGGCTCTCCATCCTCCACGCGCCCCGGTTCCATCGGGATCTTGCTGGCCCGCATTATAGCCCAGGCCATGCGGGGAGGCAACCGGGTGCGTGGCCTGCAGGCTAGGTCGTTTCTGGGGGCCATAGGCCCACCCCTGGACCTGGGGACCGCGGCTGGGAAAGGTCAATCTGGAGCGGGGAGAAAACAGCAGAACCCCGCCGACCTGGTTGGCCGGCGGGGTCCTCATGCTTCGGATGGCACCCCGGGCAGGATTCGAACCTGTGACCTCCTCCTCCGCAGGGAGGCGCTCTAATCCACTGAGCTACCGGGGCGCATAGGCGGGGAGATAGGGATTCGAACCCTAGGAGGAGCCTTTATGAGCCCCTCAACCGCTTAGCAGGCGGCCCCAATCGACCACTCTGGCATCTCCCCGTGTTCCGTTGGCCCTTGCTGGCGGAGGGAGAGGGATTCGAACCCCCGGTGAGACAGAGCCCACAGCGGTTTTCAAGACCGCCGCCATCGTCCACTCGGCCATCCCTCCGAAGCGCTCTGGCTGCGGTTTTCCCTCCGCGTCCAGCGCCTTCCAGTATAACAGAGACGCGGCTGCTTGTCAAATAGGGCGTGGAGGGAGCGCCTGGGGCTGCCCCGTCCAGCGCGTCCGGTGCGTGGGCTGGTCGTCTGCCCGGTTTGACGGACCGCCTCGCGTGTGCTAAACTGCAGGTGTTCCCACGGTGGTAAATCCCTCGGAGGGCGGTTGCAGCGCCGCCCGCCCCTTCAGGAAAGGAGGTGGTGCCTCAAGGAGGACCTTTCTCTCAGTTGGCCATGTCACTTTGACCACATCAAGGAGGAGGTTCCATGTCTCGCACCAGATGGGCTTGGACCTGCACGTCCTTCATCGTCGCTGCGCTCGTCGTGCTGAGCGCCTGTGCCCCGGCGGCCACGCCGACCCCCACGCCGGCACCGAAGCCGACGGACACCCCCGTGCCGCCCCCTGCGAAGGAGCCTTTCGTCTTCGGCGTCGTCCTGGTTGGCCCCTACAACGACCACGGCTGGAGCGAAGCCCACTACACAGCGGGCCAGTACGTGGAGCAGAAGCTCCCCAATACCAAGATGATCTGGCTGGACAAACTCAACCCCTCCGACCGCAAGGGGACCACGTTGGACCAGGTCGTGAGCGACATGATCGCCAAGGGGGCGAAACTCATCTTCACCACCTCCGACGACTTCGTCCAGGAGACGCGCCTCGCGGCGGAGAAGTACAAGGACACCATCTTCGTCAACATCTCCGGCGATGACGCCATGACCGGCAAAGCCCCGCCGAACCTCGGCAACTACATGGGCAAGATGGAATACGGCAAGATGATCGCCGGCTGCGCCGCGGCCATGACCACCCAGACCGGGAAACTGGGCTACCTCGGCCCTCTCATCAACGACGAGACCCGCCGCCTGGCCGCCTCGGCGTACCTGGGAGCCAAATACTGCTGGACGACCTACCGGGGCAAGCCGGCCGGGGACCTGAAGTTTGACGTCAAGTGGATCGGCTTCTGGTTCAATATCCCTGGCGTCACGCTGGACCCCACCAAGGTCTCCAACGACTTCTTCGCTGCTGGGGTGGACGTGCTCATGTCCGGCATTGACACCACCGAGGCCCTGGTGGTGGCTGGCCAGTTGCACGACCAGGGCAAGCAGGTCTGGGCCATCCCCTACGACTTCAAGAACGCCTGCGACGAGAAGCCGGAAGTCTGCCTGGGCGTGCCCTACTTCAACTGGGGCCCCGGGTACGTCCGCATCGTCAAGCAGGCCATGGAAGGGACCTGGAAGCAGCACTGGACCTGGGATGGCCCCGATTGGACCGACATCAACAACCCCGACACGAGCGCTGTAGGGTTCGTCTTCGGGCCTGCCCTCTCCCCGGAGGCCAAGGCGGCCACCGAGAAGTTCATCAAGGGCCTGGCGGATGGCTCCATTGACCTCTTCGTCGGCCCCTTGAACTTCCAGGACGGCACCGTGTACCTGAAGGCAGGCGAGAAGGCCGTCTGGGAGAAGAATGTCTGGTACTTCCCGAAACTGCTGGAAGGGATGACCGGGCCAAGCGAGTGATGGGGCAGTTCAGGGAGGGGCGGTCCCTCATCGCCCCTCCCTGGGGACCTCTCCCTATCCCGGGGCCAGGGGGTGGGGTGAGGTCTGAGGTAGAGGCACCTTATCCTCCCCCAACCCCCTCCCTCTCCATCAGCGACGGAGGGGGAGAGGGTACTGCCGCAGGGCGGCGGGGGTGGGGGCGCAGGCCACCATGCCACACGCTCCGGACGTGGTCCATGAAGGTTGAACTCCAGGGTATCCACAAGCGCTTCGGCCCGGTGCGGGCCAACGACGGCATCACCCTCACCGTGGAAGGCGGCACCATCCACGGCCTCCTGGGGGAGAACGGCGCGGGCAAGACCACTTTGATGAAGGTCCTCTCCGGCTTCCTCGCGCCCGATGCCGGACGCATCGTCCTGGATGGCGAGCCAGTGCGCTTCTCGTCGCCGGCCGAGGCCATCGCCCGGGGCGTGGGCATGCTGCACCAGGACCCCCTGGACTTCCCCTCCATGCCCGTGTTGGACAACTTCCTCCTGGGCCGGCCCGGGGGCCTCCTCCCGGACCGCCGGGAAGGGCGGCGGCAACTGCGGGAGTTGGGGGCTCAGTTCGGCTTTGACCTGGACCCGGATGTCCCGGTCGCGGCCCTCACGGTGGGGGAGCGGCAGCAACTGGAGATCCTCCGGCTCCTTTCCCTGGGGGTGCGGGTGCTCATCCTGGACGAGCCCACCACGGGCATCTCGGCCCCCCAGAAAGCGAGCCTGTTCGCCACCCTGCGGCGGCTGGCAGCCGAGGGCATGACCGTCCTCTTCGTCTCCCACAAGTTGGAGGAGGTCCGGGACCTGTGCCACCGGGTGACGGTGCTGCGGCAGGGCCGGGTGGCTGGCGAGGTGGAGATGCCCGCGCCGGCGGGGGACCTGGTGCGCCTGATGTTCGGCCAGGAGGTGGCCGGGGTGCGCCGGGGGACCGTGGCCCCCGGCCCCCTTGTGCTCAAGGTGGAGGACCTGACCCTGGAGGACGGCCGGCTGTGCCTGGAGGGGGTCTCGGCGGAGGTGCGGGCAGGCGAGGTGGTGGGCCTGGCCGGCCTGGAAGGGAGCGGGCAGCGCCCCTTCCTGCGGGCGTGTGCGGGCTTGCTCCGGCCGCGCCAGGGGGAGATCTGGATCGCCGGGGAGCGGATGACCGGGCAGCCGTACGCCCGCTTCTTGGCGGCGGGAGTGGCGTACTTGCCGGCTGGCCGTCTGGAAGAGGGGCTCATCCCAGGCCTCACCCTGACGGAACACTTCGTGCTGGCGTCGCAGGGACACGGCTTCTTCGTGGACTGGGCAGCCGCCCGGGACCGTGCTCAGGCGCGCATCCGGGAGTTCGGCATCCGGGGCCAGCCGGAGACCCCTGTGGAGGCCCTCTCTGGAGGGAACCAGCAGAGGGCGCTCCTGGCCCTCCTGCCCCCCTCGCTGCGCCTCCTGCTCATGGAGCACCCCACCAGGGGTCTGGACGTGGAGTCCAGCCTCTGGGTCTGGGAGCGCCTGCTGGAGCGGCGGCGGCAGGGGACAGCCATCCTCTTCAGTTCGGCGGACCTGGACGAGATCTTTGAGTACAGCGACCGCATCTTCGTCTTCTGCGCGGGCCGCCTGACGCGCGTCCTTTCCACTTCGGAGACCTCGGTGCAGGAAGTGGGGGAGTGGATTGCCGGGCGCGGAGAGGAGGCGGCCTGCCCCCTGGAGGTGGAACGTTGACCGGTGCATGGCGCAAGGGTGCGGGAGCCCTCTTGACGGGCCTGGTGCCGGTGGTGCTGGCCCTGGCTTTCAGCACGCTGACCCTGCTGGTGATGGGGGCCTCGCCCCTCCGGGCCTATGGGAGCATGGTCTTCGGCGCCTTCGGCAGCACGGCCAAGTTCACCGACACCGTCATGGCCTGGGTGCCGCTGGCCCTCTGCGCCGCGGGCCTCCTCCTCACCTTCACGGCAGGCCTGTGGAACATCGGCATTGAGGGGCAGATCGTCGTGGGAGCCATCTGCACCACCTGGGCCGCCCGTGCCTGGCAGGAGGTCCTGCCGCGCCCGGTCCTCCTGCTGGCGCTGCTCCTGGCCGGCATGGCCGGCGGTGGCCTGTGGGGCCTCCTCATCGGAGCCCTCAAGACCTACGGCAAGGTGCACGAGATCTTCGTGGGCCTGGGGCTGAACTTCGTGGCCGTGGCGACGACGAACTTCCTCATCTTCGGCCCCTGGAGGACCCCCGGCCGGGCCACCATGAGCGGGACGGCCCTCTTTGAACGGCAGGCCTGGCTGCCGACCTTCCCGGGCCAGGCGGTGGGGCCGGTGGAACTGGTCCTGGTCGCCGTGTCCCTGGCCGTGGTCTACGCGCTCCTGCGGGGCACGCGCTGGGGACTGAGCCTGAAGGCCATGGGCAGGAACCCCACGGCCGCGCACTGGCTGGGCGTCCCCATCCACCGCTACACCCTGATGGCCTTCGCGGGGTGCGGCCTCTTCGGGGGGCTTGCCGGTGCGGTGCAGACGCTGGGCCTCTTCCACCGCCTGATCCCCGCCATCTCCAGCGGCTATGGGTACCTGGCTATCCTGGTGGTGATGCTCTCCGGGTACCGCGCTGTGGGAGTGGCGCCGGTGGCCTTCTTCTTCGCCGCCATCACCAAGGGGAGCCTGCAGCTCCCCCTGGAACTGCAACTGGATAGCGCGCTGGGAGGCGTCTTGCAGGGGGTGCTCGTCCTCTTCGTGCTCCTTTTCCAGGGGGTTCGGGCCCGCCGGAAGCGATGGGCGCAGGGAGAGTGACCATGGACCTCGGATTTGCCGTGGCCATCGTGGCTTCCATCCTGGCCGACTCCAGCCCGCTGGTCATCGCCACCGTGGGCGAGACCCTCACGGAGAAGGCCGGGGTCATCAACCTCTCCCTGGACGGGACCATCCTCCTCTCGGCCATGACCGGCTTCGCCGTGGCCTACACCACGGGGAGCCTGTGGCTGGGGTTCGCCGCGGCCATGGCGGTGGGGGCCCTGGTGGCGCTGGTGGTGGCCGTGGCGAGCATTGAACTGCGCCTGGACCAGGTGGCGGTGGGGTTCGTGCTGACGCTCCTCTGCACCGACCTGAGTTCCTTCCTGGGCAATCCCTTTGTGCGCAAGCCCGGCCCCTCGGTGCCGCACCTGCCCATCCCCGGCCTCAGCCAGGTTCCAGTGGTGGGGCCGGTCTTCTTTGACCACAACGCGGTGGTCTACGCCAGTTTCCTGGTGATCGGGCTCGCCTGGTGGTGGATGTTCCGCACCCGCCCCGGCCTGGTGCTGCAGGGGGTGGGGGAGCGCCCGGCGGCGGCCTTCGCGCGGGGGGCCGACGTCCGCCGCCTGCGGTACCTGTACACGGTGCTGGGTGGGGCGCTCGTGGGCGCGGCGGGCGCGGCCTATTCCCTTTCGGTGAAACTGGGGTGGAGTTACCACCACACCTACGGCATCGGCTGGATCGCGCTGGCCATCGTCATCTTCGGCGGGTGGCACCCGGTGCGGGCAGCCATGGGGGCCTACCTCTTCGGCACGCTGAACACCCTGGGGAGCCTCCTCCAGGGGGTCATCCCGGGCCTGCCCACCCAGGTTTTCCAGGCGACGCCTTTCGCCCTGATGATCCTGGTGCTCCTCCTGGTGACGAGCGGCGCGCTGGAACGCGCCCTGGCCCTCTTCCCCACCGGGGCCCAGCGGACCCTGCGGCGGGCGCTGCGGGTCTCGGCGCCGGCCGCCCTGGGGACCACCTTTGAGCAGGAGTAGCGGGGAGCCTTGGCCGTCACCATCCACGAGGCGGACGGGAAGCGGGTCGTGGAGATCCGCGGCCGCCATTGGGGGCCTGGCGGCTTCGTGGAGTATTCCCGCTTTGAGACTTCCTACAGCCGCGAACTCATCCAGGCCATCCTAGAGGTCAAGGGGGAGACCTTCCTCCGCGACGAAATTGACCGCGCCGAGGACCCGGACCGCATCGCCCGCCCCCTGGCGGCCCTGATCCACCGCTTCACCGACCTGGAAGGGAAGGACCTCCTGGACTTCGGCGCGGGGTGTGGGGGTTCGTCCCTCATCCTGGCGCGGCTGGGGGCGCGGGTGACCAGCGTGGAGCCGGTGGAACCCTTCGTGCGGGTGGCCCGGCTGCGGGCCCGCGATGCGGGCCTTGAGGACCGCATCCGCGCCCTCCACGTGCCGGACACGCGGCACCTCCCCTTCCCCGACGGCGCTTTTGACGTGGTCACGGCCAACGGCGTCCTGGAGCACATCCCCCCTGCGCTGCGGGCCCCGTGCCTACGGGAGATGTGGCGGGTGCTCCGGCCAGGTGGGTATCTCTTCATCTATGAATCGCCCAACCGCCTCTGGCCGGTGGACCACCACACGACGGGCCTGCCCCTTGTTCCCTACCTGCCGGCGCGGTGGGCTTTCCGCCTGGCCCGCGCGTGGAGCGACCGGGTGGAGCCCACGGAGACGCTGGAGGACCTGGTGGGCCGGGGGATGGTCGGCGTGACCTACTGGGAGGTCCTGCGGGCGCTCCCGCGGGGTGAGGCGGTGTGCCTGAACCTGCAGGATGGCCAGGATGTGCCCCTCTTCCTGGCCCAGACGACGGCGGGCGTGCGGAGCCGCCTGCGCCGCGCCCTGAAGGCGGCCCTCTACCGTGCCCTGGACCGCGCCGTGTGCCGCCCCCTGGGCATCCCGCCGGCGGCCTTCTTCCCCTTGCTCGCCCTCTCGTTCCGCAAGGAGGGAGCAGCCCGATGAGGGTGACCTGGCACCTGGGCGACCCGTTCTGGCGGGTGGCCGGCGCGAGGCGGCTGACGGTGGACCTCCCCGAGGGGGCCACGGTGGCCGACGCCCTGGGCTCTCTGGAGAGTCAGTACCCCCTTCTGGGGCGGCTCCTGCGGGGCGAGCCTCTGGAGGATGCGAGCGTCCTCGGGCCGGCCTGGCAGGTGGTGGGGCGGACGTTGCCCATCCAGGTCTTCCGCAACGGCCGCGCCGTCAGGGCGGAAGACCGCGCCGCGACGCGGCTTGAGGAGGGGGACCGGCTGTACCTCTTCCTGCCGGCGGTGGGGGGATAGGGGGCGATCCCCACGGGCGGTTTGACGTGCCCTCCGTTCGCGGGTATCATGGGCGCAGCCTGCGAGGGGATGCCCGTTCCATGTCAGTGCGCGTTGCCTTCAACCCCACCTCCCAAGAGGAGGCCGCCTGGGATGCCTTCGTCGCCGCCCATCCCCACGGCCACGTCCTCCAGACGAGCCGCTGGGCCGCCCTCAAGGCCCGGTTCGGCTGGCGGCCGTGCCTGGTCACCCTGGCCCGGGGTGGGGGCCTCGCCGCCGGGGCACTGCTCCTCTTCCGACGGCTGCCCCTGGGACGCTCGGTAGCCTATGTGCCCAAGGGCCCGGTGGTGGATTGGACCCAGGCCGACCTGGCCGGCGAACTCCTGGCCGCGTTGGCCGACTTGGCCCGCCGCAGCGGGGCCTGGTACCTGAAGGTGGAGCCCGAGGTCCGCGAGGAAGACGCGCCTGCGCCGGAGGCCCTCCAGAAGGCAGGGTACCGGGCCACGCCCCGTTCCGTCCAGCCGAGGAGCACCATCTGGGTGGACCTGACAGCCTCCCCCGACGAGATGCTCGCCCGCATGAAGCCCAAGACCCGCTACAACATCCGCCTGGCCGGGCGCAAGGAGGTGCAGGTCCGGCCCGGGAGGGAAGAAGACCTGCCGGCCTTCTACCGCCTGATGCAGGCCACCGCGGAGCGGGATGGCTTCCCCATCCACACCGCAGCCTACTACGAGGCTGTCTACCGCCTCTTCGTCCCCGCGGGGTGGGGCCGCCTCTTCCTGGCCTGGGGGCCGGAAGGGCTCCTCGGGGGCCTGATGGCCGTCGCTTTCGGGGGCAAGGCCTGGTACCTGTACGGCGCATCGGCCGACGCCGGCCGCCACCGCATGCCCAACCACCTCCTGCAGTGGGAGGCCATGCTCTGGGCCCGCGAGGTGGGCTGCCGCACCTACGACCTCTGGGGCATCCCCGACGAGGTGGGGCAGAACCCCGAAGCCTTTGAACGCACGGTGGCGGACCGCTCGGGCGGCCTGTGGGGCGTGTACCGCTTCAAGCAAGGGTTCGGCGGCGAGGTGGTCCGCTACGTGGGGGCGTTTGAGCGGGTCTTCCACGCACCCGGCCACTGGCTGGTGGAAGTGGGGTGGCCGTGGCTGCGGGGGCTGCGGACGCGCGGCTCCAGAGGAGGGGAGGCCCATGCCTGAGGCCCAGGACCTGGGTGGCCCGGGCTGGCTCTTCGGGCATGTGCCCCCCAGGCCCTGGGCCAGCCCTCCCCCGGCCGACATGGACCGCGTGGAGGAGTGGCTGCCGGGCCTCGTGCCCGGCGAGGTGCGCGCCGACCTCCTGGCCCTGGGCCGCATCCCGGACCCCTTCTACGGGCAGAACCTGCGGGAAAGCCTCTGGGTGGAGGAGCGGGACTGGTGGTACCGCCGCCCAGTGCACCTGCAGCGGGAGGTCGGGGAGCGGGTCTTCCTCGTCTTTGAGGGGGTGGACTACCGGAGCGCCGTCTTCTGGGACGGCCACCCCCTGGGCCAGCACGAGGGGATGTTCGCCCGCCAGGTCTACGAGGTGACCGACCTCATCCCCCCTGGCGAGGCCCGGGAGGCGGACCTGGCCGTGCGCCTCTGGGCCCCAGCCGGCCTCCCCAGGCTCAAGCGCACGGCCCGGCAGCGCCTCCTGAACCGCGCCTACGGGCTCCTGGGCCTCCCGGAGCCGCCCTTCCCGGACCGCATCGCCACCCTCAAGGCCCAGTTCGGCTTCGGGTGGGACTTCGCCCCGCCCCTGCGGACTGTGGGCATCTGGGACGATGTGGGGCTGGTGACCACGGGGCCGGCGCGCCTCGTCCACGCCTGGGCGCACACGGCGCGCCTGGAGGGCGCGGACCCGGCCCGCGGGCAGGCTGAGCGGGCCGAAGTCCACCTCCACCTGGAGGTGGACGCCCTGGATGCCACCCCCGCGTGGCTTCGGGTGACCCTCCAGCCCCGTGGCAGCGGAGAGGGCTACCAGAAGGAGGTCCCCCTCTCCCTGAGGGCGGGGCGGCAGTCCCTCCGCCTGCCCCTGACCCTGGCTGGGGCGCGCCTCTGGCAGCCGTGGGACCGGGGGGAGCCAGCCCTGTACGAGGTGACGGTGGCCTTGCACCTGGAGGAGGGCAGGCCCCCTTCGGACGTGGCCCAACTGCCCCTGGGCGTGCGCACGGTGGCCCGGCGGCCCAACCCCGGCGCCCCTCCCGACGCCCTCCCCTGGACCTTCGTCGTCAACGGGGAACCCGTCTTCTTCCGGGGGGCCAACTGGGTGCCGGCCGACGCCCTGCCCGGCCGCCTCCGGGCGGAGGACTACCGGGACCTCCTGGAGCGCCTGCGGTCCCTGGGGGCCAACGGGGTGCGGGTCTGGGGAGGCGGCTTGCGGGAGAAGCGGGCCTTCTACGAGGCCTGCGACGAACTGGGCCTCCTGGTCTGGCAGGAGTTCCCCTTCGCCTGCCTCTTCTTCGGAGCCTTCCCCTCGGACCGGGCCTACCGCCGCCTGGTGGAGTCCGAGGTGCGGGGCATCGTGCGGGCGGTGCGGCCGCACCCCTGCGTGGTCCTGTGGTGCGGCGGCAACGAGTTCAGCCCGCAGCACAACCGCGACCTGGTGGCCCTCCTGGAGCGCATTGCCGGCGAAGAGGATGGCACCCGCCCCTTCCAGCCGGCCTCGCCGGCCGGCGGCGACAGCCACAACTGGCTGGTCTGGCACGGGCGCGCCCCCGTGGCCGACTACCGGAAGGACCAAGCTCTCTTCGCCAGCGAGTTCGGCCTGGCCGCGCCCCCAGCCGTGGAATCGTTGCGGGAGTTCCTGCCCCCAGAGGACCTCTGGCCCCCTGGCCCCGCGTGGGCTTTCCACCACGCCGAATGGGCAAAACTCGCTCGCTACGCGGCTCCTTGGCTGCCGGAGGGAGGCGAGCCCGACCTGGAGGCCTTCGTCTGGGCCTCTCAAGCGGCCCAGGCCTGGGGACTTCAGGTGGCGGTGGAGCACTTCCGCCGTCGGAAGCCCGGTTGCTCGGGGACGGCCTTCTGGCAGTTCAACGAGCCGTGGCCAGCGGTGTGCTGGAGCGTGCTGGATTTCTTCCGGCGGCCCAAGGCGGTCTGGGAGACCCTGCGCCGCGTCTACGGGCCGCTCCTGGTGAGCCTGGAGTACCCCTTGCGCCGCTACCAGCCCGGCGACCGCTTCGCGGCGGAGGTGTGGGTGGTCAACGACCGGCGGGAGCAGGTGGACGGCGCGATCCTCTCCGTCTGGGTGGGGGAGCGGCGCATCCAGAGCCTGCAGGTGGACGTGCCGGGGGACTCCAGCGTGCGGGTGGGCCGGGTGGAGACGGTGCTGCGGCCAGGCGAGGCGGAGGCATGCGCCTTCCTGGAGCGGGATGGGGAATGCCTGGCCTGGAACCGCTACGACCTGCACGTCCACGACGCGGGGCGCCAGGCCCTGGGCCCCTGGCTGCGCCAGCACCTGGCCAGGTGGCTCCTCCGGTAGGGGCCCTATTTGGAGGCACGTATGCCCGAGGTCACCTTCGTGGAAGAAACGGGAAGTGGCGAGCGGGTCCACCGGCGCGCCGTGGCGGCGGGGACCACCCTGTGGGCCGTGGGTGTGGACCTGGGGTTGCTGACCCAGAGCGCCTGCGGCGGGCGCGGCATCTGCGGCAAGTGCCGGGTGCGGGTGGCCGGCCACGCGCCTCCCCCCACCGAGGCCGACCGCCGCATCTTCCGCGGGGAAGACCTCGCCGCTGGCTGGCGGCTGGCCTGCCGCCTCACGGTGGAGCGGGACCTGACGGTGCACGTCCCCCGGGCGGAGGAGGGGCTGCAGGTCATGGTGGAGGGGCGGCGCCGGCCCGTCTCGGTGGAACCCCTCACCCGCAAGGTCCTTCTCAACCTGCCGCGCCCCAGCCTTGCGGACCAGCGGCCCGACTGGGCGCGCCTGGAGGCCGGCCTTGCCGCCGTGGGGCAGCCAGCCGATGGCGGTTCCCTCCCCCTCTGGCGGGACCTGCCGAAGACGCTGCGCCAGCACGACTTCCTGGTCACCGTGGCCCTGCACGGGCGCCGCATCCTGGACGTGCAGGGGGGCGATACGGTCTCCCGGTGCTACGGCCTGGCCTTTGACATCGGCACCACCACCGTGGTGGGCATCCTGGTGGACCTGAACACGGGGCGCCAGTTGGGCGTCGCCGCGGCGTTGAACGGCCAGGCGGTCTACGGCTCCGACGTCCTCTCTCGCCTGACCTTCGCCCAGTCGGACCCCGAGGGGGTGCGGAAACTCCAGGCCCGCGTCCTGGAGACGGTCAACGGCCTCGTTGACGAGGTGTTGGCCCAGGCCCACGTCTCCCGGGAAGACGTCTACGCCATGACGGTGGTGGGGAACACCATCATGGAGCACCTCTTCCTGGGGCTGGACCCGGGCGGGATCGCCGTGAGCCCCTTCGTCCCGGCCATCGGCCACATGGTGGAGGTCTCAGCGGCGGAGGTGGGGGTGCGCATCCACCCGCGGGCCGTGGTGACGGTCTTCCCCGCGGTCGGGGGCTACGTGGGGGGCGACACGGTGGGCGTCATCCTGACCACCGAACTCCACCGGGACCCCCGCGTCCGCCTGGCCATAGACATCGGGACCAACGGGGAGATCGTCCTGGGCTCGCGGGAGCGGCTCCTGGCCTGCGCCGCGGCCGCGGGCCCGGCCTTTGAGGGAGCGCAGATCTCCTGTGGCATGCGCGCCGCAAAGGGGGCCATTGACCAGGTAGCCATCGCGGAGGACCTGCGCCTGCGGGTGCTGGGCGGGGGCGTGCCCCAGGGCATCTGCGGCTCTGGGCTCCTGGATGCCGTGGCCGAGTTGGTGCGGGTGGGCCTGGTGGACGCGCGCGGGCGGCTCCTCCTGCCGGAGGAGGCACCGGCCCCCGTGCCGCGGGCGGTGGCGGCGCGGGTCCAGGAGACGGAGGCCGGACGGGCCTTCCTCCTGGATGGCCCCAGGCCGGAGCGGCCCCGGCCCCTCTTCCTCACCCAGCAGGACATCCGCCAACTGCAACTGGCCAAGGGGGCCATCTGCGCCGGCGTGCGCATCCTGGAGCGGGAACTGGGCGTGGACCACGAGCAGGTGGAAGAAGTGCTCCTGGCTGGGGCCTTTGGCTCCTACCTGAACCCCCGGAGCGCGCTCGCCGTGGGCCTCATCCCGCCGACGCCTGTGGAGCGGGTCCTTGCCGTGGGGAACGCCGCGGCGGAGGGGGCGCGGCTTGCGCTCCTCTCGGCCCGGGAGCGGCGCACGGCCCAGGCCCTGCCCCGCCAGGTGGAGTACGTGGAACTCTCCTCCCGGCCCGACTTCTCCGAGGAGTTCCTCAAGGCTCTGGCGTTCCCGGAACCAGGAAAGGCGTGAGGCGCTGACCCCCCAACCTCCGCTCCATCCACGCCACGGCGAAGCGGAGGAGCGCCGCGGCGTCAAAGAGGTACGAGCGGGCCGCCCCGACCGTCCCCGTGCGCCCGTGGCCTGCGGCGAGGTATTCTTCCATGATGGCCACAAAGTAGTCGCCCTCCCAGTCCACGATCCCCCGCCCAGTGTCGTACTCTTCCACCTCCACCCACACGCGCTCCCCATCCCGCAGGAGGGGGGACCTTGTAGCGCACCTTCCGCTTGTGGGGGATGGCGGCTAGGTGCTCTGCACCAGTTGGCTCTTGGTCACAAGGGGCAAAGGGGTATCCACGGCCACACCTCCCTGCGCGAGGGGAGAGGCCCCATCCGCCTGTGAGGGCCTAGGGGGCGAACGCGGCTCGCTCCCGCCGGAGGCGCGCCCTAGCGCTCCCTGACCAGGGGCACGAAGATGACGCCGGTGATGCTCTTGTGGATGAAGTCGTCCCCCTTGCGCTCCACCAGCCAGAGGGTCTGGTAGCCGCCCGGAGGCCCCACGGGGATGACCAGGCGCCCGCCGTCCTTGAGTTGCTCCAGGAGGGGTGGGGGGATGTGGTCGGGGGCGCAGGTGACGATGATGCAGTCGTAGGGGGCGTGCTCCTTCCAGCCGTAGTAGCCATCGGCGTTCAGGACGTGCACGTTGGTGTACCCCAGCCGCTTGAGGCGTTCTGCGGCCGACTCGGCCAGTTGGGGGATAATCTCCACCGTGTAGACCTCGTCGGTCAGTTCGGCCAGGATGGCGGCCTGATAGCCCGACCCGGTCCCGATCTCCAGGACCTTGTCCCCCCGCTTGAGGCGCAGGAGTTGGGTCATGAGAGCCACGATGTAGGGCTGGGAGATGGTCTGGCCGTAGCCGATGGGCAGGGGGTGGTCTGCATAGGCCTGGCTCACGTACTCCGGCGGCACGAACTCGTGGCGGGGGACCTTCTCCATCGCCCTGAGCACGTCCTCGTCCCGGATATCCCGGAGGCGCAACTGACTGTCCACCATGCTCAACCTCGCTTCCCGGTAGGGGTCGGGGGTCGCGGCTTCGGTCGGAGGGGGCGGCGACGTAGGGGTGGCCGGCGCAGCGAGCCAGCCCGTCCCGTAGCGCGCCCCTGCCAGGCCCAGCCCCGCCAGCACGACCACGGCCAGCAGCAGCCAGGGCCAGCGTCTCCCCCAGCCCCTCCCCTGTCCCTCACGGTGCGCATCCATCGGCTGTTTCCTCCCCTTCCGCCGTGCCGAGGCCCAGGGCCTCCCGGACGGTGCGGACCAGGCTCCCCACGGGGAGGGGCCGCCGCAGGACGCGCACGCCCGGAAGCGCCTCCAGGCCCCCGGCACCCAAGCCTGCGAAGGGCCCGCTGAGCAGAAGGAGCGGCAGGTCCGGCCAGCGCGCCCGCACCTGGGGGAGCGCCCCCTGGCCACGGCACGGCAGGTCCACGATGGCCAGCCGGACCGGTTCCTCCTGGAGCCAGACCAGGGCCTCAAACAGGTCCCGTGCCCCGATGACCTCCAGCCCTTCCTCCAGGAGCGCAGCACGCAAGAGGGCCCTCTCGGGCCAGCGGTCCGAGACGAGGAGCACCGTGGGCCCCCTCGCAGAGGTGCCTGCGCCTTCCGGGTCCTTCAAGGGCGAGGTCCGAACAGCCCCTCCTCCTGCCATGTCTGCCAGATCGCCTCAGCCACCAGCCTGTGGCCTTCCTCCGTCAGGTGGACGCCGTCCGCCTCCAGGAATGAGGAGAGCGGGAAGCATCCCAACGCCCTCTCCAGGTCCACCAGGGCCGCGCCAGCCTCCCAGGCCGCCACGCGGATCAACGCGTTGTAGAGGCGGTAAGTCCGCGCCTGCCGGTCCCCAGCCCCACCGAGGCGGACCGGGTTCATCGTCATCAGGTAGACCCGCGCCCCCGTGCGACGGCGCACCTCCCGCACCAGCCGCGCCAGGGCCTGCCGAAACCGGAGGGGGTGCACCCGGGGTTCCGGCAGCGGCAGGGCCGGCGCCGGCTCCTGTTCCCTCCAAGGGCCCCTCAGCGCCCGCCTGGCCCGGACATACGCCGTCCGGGCCAGGTGGCACTTCTCCAGGAACCACTGCCATCCGGAAGGGAACGCAGTGCGCTCCCGCTCCTCGTCGGTGGGCCACCGTTGCAGGTTGCAGTCGTTGAGGCCGAAGGCCACCAACACCGCGTCCGGCTGCCGCTGGAAGACGTCCCGCTCCAGCCGCGCCAGGCCCTGAAGGACCGTCTGCCCGTTGATGCCCGCGTTCCACACCCGCGCCTGCACCCCCTGGGCCCGCAGCCTGGCCTCCAGGAGGGCGGGGTAGGTGGCTTCCTCCGCCAGGCCGAAGCCGTAGGTGTTGGAATCGCCCAGGGCCACGGCTCGGAAGCGCCAGGGCTGCAGCGCCTCGCCGAACTCCCGCGCCGAGGGGCGCAGGCCTGGGTCCGGTTCCGCGCGGGCAGAGCGACGGTGACGGGCGCGGAGGGCCAGTTCGGCCAGGGCGAGGCCCATCCCCAAGCCCAGGGCCGCACGGAGAACCTCTTTCTTCATGGTGCCTGACCGTCATCCCTGCCCATATTGTAACACCCGGCGCGCCCGAAATCAAGGGGGAGAAACTGGGAAACTGCAAGCCAGTCAATCCCCCTGCCTGGCGGGGCAGGACCAACCCGCGCGTGTACCGGAAGCGCACCCCGATTTGACAAAAAGGGGGTTCTGTGCGATACTTGCTTTTGTAAGGCGAAGGCAGTCCAGTTTCGTGAGTGGATCACAAAACGCTCGGGCCCGTTCCATCGCCCGGGCGTTTGTTTGTGTCCGCGGCGAAGCCGGTTCTCCTCCGCCTGCAGAAAACCGTAGGGAAAGGAGGTAGGACCGTGAAGACCGCGAGCGAGCGCACAACGGGCGTGGTGAAGTGGTTTAACCGCACCAAAGGTTACGGCTTCATCTCGCAAGACGGCGGGCCGGACGTGTTCGTCCACTACTCGGCCATCCGGGGCGAAGGCTTCCGGAACCTGGAAGAGGGCGACCGGGTTGAGTTCTCGGTGCAGTCCGGGCCCAAGGGCCCTCAGGCCGCTGACGTCGTCGTCATCGGGCGATAAGCCCCTGGCCTCAGGCCGAAAGGAAACGCGCCTGGCACTTGTGTGCCAGGCGCGTTTTCGCGTCCCGGGGAGAGGTTTCCCATGCGCCGGGAGAAGGCCGTAGGGGCGATTCGTGAATCGCCCCTACTGCAAACCTCACCCCATCCCCCAACTCCCTTCCCCTCTCCGCAGGCGGAGAGGGGAAGGGGGCCAGGGGGAAAGGGTGAGGTGCGCACGCGGAGAGGGAGGGGACGCGCTACCATAGGCGGCAGGGACGAGGGCTCTGTAGGGGCAATTCATGAATTGCCCCTACAGAGCCCCGCGTCGGGGGGGCCGGGGGAGAAGTCTGTGGGTGCAATCCATGAATTGCCCCTACTGTAGATCCCCGTGGCGGGGAGGGCTGCGGGAGGGGTCTTCTCCTACTTGCTGCTTCCCCCCTGCCGCTCCGGCGCTTCGGGGGGCCACTGCATCTGCCCCAGGGCACGCGACTTCTGGTACGCAGCCCAGATGGCCTTGGAAAGGACCGTCCGCAGGCCCCCCTTCTCCAGTTGGTAGATGGCGTCGGCGCTGGTCCCCCCGGGCGAGGTCACCTGGTTGCGCAGTTCGGCCAGGTGCAGGCCCGACTGCATGGCGTAGAGGACCGACCCCAGCACCGTCTGCTCCACCAGTTTCAGGGCCACCCGGCGGGAGAAGCCCAGGTGCACCGCGGCGTCGGTCATGGCCTCCATCACGAGGAAGACGTAGGTGGGGCCAGTGCCGCTCACGGCCGTGGCCATGTCCAGCATGACCTCGTCGTCCACGCGGACCGCCTCGCCCATGGCCAGGAGGAGCGATTCCACCCACTCCCGCTGCTGGGGGGTGACTTCTGGTGTTGCCATCCAGACGGTCATCCCCTGCCCGATCTGGGCCGGGGTGTTGGGCATGGTGCGGATGACGGCGCGGTGGCCCAGGCCTTCCTGGATGAAGCCGATGGGCGCGCCAGCCACGATGGAGACGACCACCGCGTCCGGCTTGATGTGGCCGCGCAGTTCCGGGAGGACCTTGGGCAGGACCTGCGGCTTCACGGAGAGGACCACGATATCGGCATCCTGCACCGCGGCCACGTTGTTCGTCTCGGGGGTGATCCCGTAGCGCTCCCGGAGTTCCGCGCCGCGCTCCGGGCGGGGGCCGCTGGCGACGATCTGCTCCGGCCTGGCCAGGCCCTTGCGCAGGATCGCCTTGATCATCGCCTCGGCCATGACGCCGCTGCCCACGAAGGCCAGGCGGCCGGTGAAGGGGTTCTTGGGTTGTCGTTCCGGTGTTTCTGTCACAGGTGGCTCTCCCTCTCTCCCGGCGTGCCAACAAGAAAAGGCCACGCCCTGCGCGCGGCCTTTGCACGCCTTCTCCTTTGCGCCCGCATTGTAGCCCACCCGGGCGGAAAAGTCAACTCGGCCAGCCTCAGGCCGGCCCCGCGCCCAGCCACTCCCGGAAGCGCTCCCGCACCTGGGCACGGGAGGCCGTCCCCGTGGTGCCGATCTGCTGGATGGTGATGGAGGCCACCAGGTTCCCCACCAGGGCTGCCTCCTCGGGCGTGGCCCCGCAGCAGAGGGAGCACAGCACCCCGGCAAGGACGCTATCCCCCGCGCCCACCGGGTCAATGGGGCCGGAGACCGGCACGGCAGGGATGCGGCGGCTCTCGCCCCGGTCACAGAGCAAAATGCCCCCCTCTCCCAGGGTGACGAAGACCGGCCTGCCCGCGCGCCGGTGGAGTTCCGCCGCGCTGGCCGCGATCTCTGCCGGCCCTGCTTCCCCCTCCCAGGACGGCCGCACCGCCCGCACGGCCTCGCTGCGGTTGGCCTGCAGGATGACATCCCGGAAGAGGCCGATGCGCTCCCGCGACTCCACGGCAAAGGTCACCCGGGGGTAGGCCCGGGCCAGGGCCGCGATCTCCTCCCGCACCCGGTCCGTCACCACTCCGCAGTTCCGCTCCTGCACCTGGTCCACCACGGCCACCCCGTGGACCCGCGGCACCAGGTCCCGCAGCGCCGCAAGGATGGCCTCCTCCACTTCCGGTGGGAGGGGGGCGCGGTTCTTGATGTCCAGCCGGTTCAGTTCGTGGACGGTTCCGTCTGGCTCCTGCATCAGGGGCTTGGTGTAGGTGGGCGTGAAGAGGCCCTCCTTCTGGACGAGGGCAGACGTGTCCACCCCCTGGCGGAGGAGGGCGCGCCGGAGTTCGTACCCCTCGCCGTCGTCCCCCAGGACGCCCAGGGCCACCACCCCCACGTCCAGGGCGCGCAGGTTGGAGACCACCGTCCCCGCCGCCCCGGGCTGGGGCCGCACCCGCACCACCTGGTAGGCCTCCAGCCCGGTCTCCAGGGAGACCTCGCTCAGGCGGCGGTCCAGGTGCAGGTACTTATCCAGGAAGAAATCCCCCACCACCAGGACCCGCAGGCGAGGGAACCCCTCCAGGAGCGCGTCCAAGCGCGCGGCAGCCATCGCGGACCAGGTCGGCAGCGAGGTGTGGCTCATCCCCCTATCCTCGCCAGGATGCGGTGGTACAGGTTGATCACCGTGGCCTGGTGGTCCCCCTGGAGGTAGAAACTCTCCCCACCCTCCTGGACGGTGCGCACCAGGACCGTCTTGAAGGGGCGGTAGTAGTAGCGGGGGTCCGTCTTGGGGGGCTCGCGGTGGGGGTCGGGCCCCAGGTCCAGGAGGTCAAAGACGGCCGTGGTGAAGCGCTCAATGCGCCGGCCTTCCTGGTGGGCCACGTTGCGGGCCATGCTCAGGGCCTTGAGGAAGACCTCCGGCCCCATCACCGCCGTGCCCACGTTCAGGAGGACGCCCCCTTCCAGGCCCCGCAGCACTTCTGCCAGGATGAGGAAATCCCGGTACGAGGCCGCTCCCAGGGTTGCGCCGTCGCAGTCCGGATGTTCGTGGATGATGTCGTACCCGATGCCCACGTGGACCGTCACTGGCACCCGGAGCCGGTACCCCGCGGCCAGGATGCTCACGTCGCGGTGGGGGAACCGCTCCTCCTCAATCATCCGGCCCACGGCCTCGCCGAACCCCAGGCCCTCCGGCACCCCAGCGCGCAGGGCCTCGTGGATGCGCCCCGTCTCCCGCCACAGGCCGAACTGCCCCTCGGCGATGTAGCGGGCCACGCTCTCGGTGGTCGCCCCGATGAGGGCCAGTTCAAAGTCGTGGATGGGGCCAGCGCCGTTCATCCCCACGTGGGTCACGAGGCCCCGCTCCATCAGGGCGATGACGAAGCGGGAGAGGCCCCGTTTGATGACGTGCGCCCCCATCATCCAGATGACCGGCGCGCCGGCCCGCCGCGCCTGGACCACCCGCTCCGCCACCCGGTCCAGGTTGGGGTCCGCAAAGGGGGGCACGGGGGCATCCAGCGGCAGGACGTCGGCCAAGGTCATGTCGTGGACCCGCTCGGCCAGCGGCTTCAGGTTCAGTTTGCTCCGGTCAAACTCGGGATACGGCACGGTCATTCCTCCCCGAAGAGGTAGGCCACCAGGCGGTCGTGCTCCCGGAAGTCGGGCACGATGAGGTCCGCGCCCGCGGCGATGAGGCGCTGCCGCTTCCAGAGGTTCACCCCCTCGCGGGTGGCCTCGTTGGAGGCCACCCCCACGGCGATCCCCCCGACCGCCTTGGCGTCCTCAATCTCCACGAAGCCGTCGCCGAAGGCGGCGAACTCGCGGCCGTGGAGGTCGTTCTCCCGGATGATGCGCTCAATGACCATCTTCTTGGAATAGCGCTTGTAGTCGTCCAGTGCGCCGTAGATGCGGGCGAAGTAGGGCGTCAGCCCCAGGACCGCCGCCTCGTGCAGGACGTAGGGTTCATCCGTGCCGGAGGCGAGGTAGCAGGTCACCCCGCGGGCCCGCAGGGCCTTCACCATCTCCAGCGCCCCGGGCACCATCATCTCCTCCGGCGGGACCTCCCCCTTCTCCAACGCCGCCACCCGCCCCTTGATCCGCTCCCAGAGCCGGTCGTGGTACATCCTCTTGTAGACCAGCGGGTCGGCAGGTTTCCCCCCTCGCTTCTCCACCTCCTCGCACAGGCGGAGCATCTGGTAGATGGTCTGCTTCCCCGTCAGGCGGTCCACGAAGTCCGTGACCACCCGGCGGAGTTCCTCCTCGTCCTCGTGCTGGGGAGTCTGGAGAAGGATTTCCACCATCATGGGGATCATCACCCCCTGCCACCCCTCCCGGATGAGGGAGATGGTGCCGTCAAAGTCAAAGAGCGCGTGGCGGATAGCGCCGCGCGGGATGTCGGGGTTGATGACCTCAATGTGGGTTCCCGGCAGGTACTGGCTCACGAGCGCAGTGTCCCCTCCCGCTGAGAATGGTCTATCCAAACCTCACCCCACCCCCGCCGCCTGCGGCAGCCCCCCCTCTCCATCGCTGATGGAGAGGGAGGGGGTTGGGGGAGGGGGTGAGGTGCCTCACCCCCGGACCTCACTCCTGCCCTCTGTGGGGATGGGTGAGGTCATCTCAAGGAGTGGAGGACCGCAGTGACAGGTGCGGCCCCGACGCCAGGAGTTGTTCGGCCAGGGCCACCGCGCCCCACAGGGGGGCGTCGTCGCCCAGGGCGGCTGGGACGATGTCCACCGTCATGCCCGGGAGGACGTGGGCTCGGGCCGCTTCCCGCACGGCGGCGAAGTAGCGCTCGCCCGCCTTGGATACCCCTCCGCCCACCACCACCCGCTGGGGGTTCATGAGGACGATGGCCGCGCCCACCCCCATCCCCAGGGCGCGGGCCGCCTCCTCCAGGACTTCCCAGGCCAGGGGGTCGCCAGCCTCGGCCGCCTGGCTCACCTCCCGGGCGGTCACCGCTTCCACGTCGCCCCGGACCGCCTCCCGCAAGAGGGCACCAGCCCGGGGGTCTGCACGCAACCGCTCCTTTGCCCGCCGGGCGATGGCCGGCCCGGCCGCCAGCGCCTCCACGCAGCCCCGCCGGCCGCAGGTGCAGAGAGGGCCCCCGGGCTGCACCGTCATGTGGCCGATCTCCCCGGCGAGGCTATCGGCCCCGTGGTACACCCGCCCGTCCAGGACCCAGCCCCCCCCCACCCCCGTGCTCACGGTGACGTACAGGGGGCTCGCGCCCCCCCGCCCAGCGCCCAAGCGCCACTCCCCCAGCGCGCCCAGGTTGGCGTCGTTGTCCACGGCGGCTGGCACGCCCAACTCCCCCTGCAGCCAGGCCGCCAGGGGGAAGTCCTCCCACCCCGGGACGTGGTGCGAGAGGAACACGCGCCCCCGGGCCGCGTCCACGGGCCCCCCGAAACTGACCCCCACGGCGGCTGGGCACGCCTCGGCCTCGTCCAGAAGGCGGCGGGCCAGGGCGAGGATCCGCTCGCGGTCGCTTGCGGCGTCCGCCCCTGGGGGGGAGGGGACCTGGCCCCGGGCAACCCACCGGGGCTCCCCCATGCGGGCCAGGCCGGCAGTCAGTTTGGTCCCTCCGAAATCCAGGGCGAGGAGCGTCTTGCCGTTGGCCATGCTCACCCGCGCGCACACAGGGCCAGGAAGATGGCGTGGAGCACCACCAGGTGCGCGTCCTCAATCTGCTGCATGGACTCGGCGGGGACGATGATGCACAGGTCCACCAGGTTCCGCAGCGCGCCGCCATCCCGGCCGGTCAGCCCGATGCGGAAGAGGCCCCGGTCCCGGGCCACTTCCATCGCCCGCAGCACGTTGGGGGAGTTGCCGCTGCCGCTGATGCCGAAGGCCACGTCGCCGGGCTCCGCCAGGGCCTCCAGGGGCCCGGCGAAGACGGTCTCGTACCCGTAGTCGTTGGCATGGGCGGTGATGATGGGGATGCTATCGCAGAGGCTGATGGCCCTGAGGCCGGGCTTGCCCGGCCGGGCCGCGCTTTTGACCAGGTCCACGGCGATGTGGGAGGCGTTGGCGGCGCTCCCCCCATTGCCGAAGAGGAAGACCCGTCGCCCTTCGGCCCAGGCGCGGTCCAGCACGTCCACCGCCCGCGCGATCTCCTCCGCCGGGAGGTTCTGCAGGACCCCGCAGACCTGTGCCGCGTAGTGCCGAATCCCGTCTGTTGTCGTCTTGTCCATGGTCACCCCTTGAGGGAACCGGCCAGCAGGCCGCGCATGAAGTAGCGGCCCAGGAAGATGTAGACCAGGAGGGTGGGCAGGGCGGCGATGAGGGCGCCCGCCATCTGCACGTTCCACTCCACGATGTAACTGCCGGCCAGGTTGTTCAGGCCCACGGTGATGGGCTGGATGGCCGGGTTCTGGGCCACGGTCACGGCGAAGAGGAAGTCGTTCCAGATGGACGTGAACTGCCAGATGAGGACCACCACGAAGCCGGGCATGGAGATGGGGAACAGGATCCACCGGTACACGCCCAGCAGGTTGGCCCCGTCAATCTTCGCCGCCTCCACCATCTCCGTGGGCACGGTGGCGTAGTAGTTGCGGAAGATGAGAGTGGTGATGGGGATGCCGTACACCGTGTGCACGAAGATGAGCCCCGGGATGGTCCCGTAGAGGCCGACACGGCTCAGGGACTGCACCAGGGGGATGAGGATGCTCTGGTACGGGATGAACATCCCGAAGAGGAGGGCGGCGAAGAGGGTATCCGACCCGCGGAACTTCCACTTGGAGAGGACGTAACCGTTCATGGAGCCCAGGAGGGCCGAGAGGAGCGTGGCCGGCACGGTGATGTAGACGCTGTTCATGAAGTTGAGGGAGAGGCCGCGGAACCCTTCCTCCACGCTCCCGTACCAGGCCTTGGCGAAACTGTCAAAATGGATGCCCGAGGGCGGCTCCCACATGCGGTACAGGCTCACCTCGGCGAAACTCTTCATGCCGGTCACCAGGAGGACGTAGACCGGCATCAGGTAGAAAGCAGCGAACAGGAGGAGGGCCGCATAGATGAGGAGACGCGGCCACCGGATGCGCACCCGCAAAGGACGGCGACGTTCTACCAGAGGGGTCATGCGGCAATCTCCCTACGCGTGCTGGAGTAGAGGTACGGGACGATGAGGACAGCCACCATGATCAGGAGGATGATGGCGATGGACGCGCCCTGGGCGAACCGGTTGCTGTGGAAGGTGGTCTCCCACATGAAGAAGGCCGGTACGTCGGTGGAGAACCCGATCCCCGGCCCGGTCATGGCCACCACCAGGTCGTAGATCTTCAGGGAGATGTGGCCCAGGATGATCACCGCGCCCAAGGTGATGGGCCGCAGGAGCGGCAGGACCACGTAACGGTAGATCTGGACCTCGCTGGCCCCGTCCACGCGCGCTGCTTCCCGCAGTTCCTCGGGGATGCCCCGCAGGCCCGCCAGGTACAGGGCCATCACGTACCCCGACATCTGCCAGGTGGCCGCGACCACCAGGGAGATCATGGCCACGGAGATGCCGAACTTGTCCGTCGTCAGGAAGCCCAGGCCGATGCGCTGCAGGAACATCCCTGCGTCGGTGTCGGGGTGGATGTAGAGCACGGTGGGGTCGGTGAACCACCCCCATTTGAGGAACCCCAGCCCCATGTGCTCCAGGAGGAGGTTCACCCCGGTGCTGCCCATCTCCGGGCTCCCGGGGTTCAGGAGCCACCGCCAGACGACGCCCGTGACCACGAAGGAGATGGCCATGGGGAAGAGGTAGACGCTGCGGAAGAAGTTCTCCCCCTTGACCCGCTGGTCCAGCAGGACGGCCAGGAAGAAGCCGATGGCCAGGCTGGCCGCCAGGAACAGCACGGTGAAGACCACCGTGTTGCGGATGTCAATCTGGAAGCGGGGATGCGCGAAGAGGGTCTGATAATTGCGCAGGCCCACCCAGGTGAAGTCGGGCAGGAGTTTGTTCCACCTGGTCAGCGAGACGTAGCCGGTGAAGCCGATGAACCCGTAGACGAAGACGGCGATGGCCAGCACAGAAGGAAGGATGAGCAAGATGGCGAAAATGCGGTCCCAGTCCCAGCGCCTCATGGTATCGGGCTCCTGACACAAAGGGCGGGGCAGCCCAGGGAGGCTGCCCCGCCCAGGAGACAGCCAGGCTTACTTGCAGACGCCAGCGTCCACGCAGGCGGCCTGGAGCGCGGTCTGCGTGCCAGCCACGTCGCCGCTGGTGACGAAGAGGGTGATGGCATCCTTGAAGTCCGTCACCCACGACTCAATGGCGGCCGCGCCGTGGATCACGCTGGGCACGATGGCGTCCTTCTGCCAGTCCTGCATGGCCGACTGCAGGTACTCGTTGAAGAGAGCCGGGTCGCAGTCGGTGCGGGCGCAGATGGAGCCCTTCTTGGGGTTGAAGGCTTCCTGCCCAGCCTTGGAGCCGCAGACCTTCAGCCAGTTGACGGCGTTGTCGCGGTTGGGCGCCTTCTTGGGCAGCGAGAAGCTGTCCGACAGGGCGACGAAGATGCCCTTGGTCCCCGGCGACGGAGCCCAGCCGTAGTCCGTGTACTTCATGGACTGGAACCAGCCGTTGGTCCAGTCGCCCATGATCATCATGGCGCCCTTGTTGTCAATCAGGTAGTGGCCTGCGCCGTCCCAGGAGAGGGCCGGGTGGTCGCTGTTGACGTAGGTGAGCATGCGCTTGAAGTTCTCCAGGGCCTGGGTGACGCAGGAGTCGGTCCACTGGACCGCGCCCGTCCACAGCCCGGCGTACTTCTCGGCGCCGCAGGTGCCGGCGAGGACATCCTCAAAGACGTGCCCGGCCTCCCAGCCACCGCTGGTGCCCATGGCCAGGGGGACGATCCCCTTCGCCTTCAGCGCGTCGGCGACGGCCCAGAACTCATCCCAGGTGGTGGGCGGGGTCAGCCCGGCATCGGCGAAGATGGACTTGTCGTACCAGAGGACGTTGGAGCGGTGGATGTTGACCGGCACGCCCCAGTAGTGGCCCTTGTACTTGAGGAGGGTCAGCAGGTCGGCCGGGAAGACCTTCTCCAGGCCCTCGGCGGCGAAGAGGTCATCCAGGGGTTCCAGGTACTGCTCGGGGCTGTACCCCTCCACTTCCAGGCCGGCGTGCAACTGGAAGGTGTCCGGCGGGTCCCCGGCGATGAGGCGCGGCTTCACCACCGCCCGGAAGACGAAGCCCGCCCCACCAGCCACCGTGGCGTTGACGATTTCCACGCCCGGGTACTTGGCCGAGTAGACGTCAAAGAGCCCCTTCAGGCCCTCGGCCTCGCCACCAGCCGTCCACCAGGAAGCCACCACCAACTGGCCAGCGGCCGGCTTGCCGAAGAGCAACTCCGGCTTCTTGGGGTCCCACTTGGCCAGGAAGGCTTCGGCCTCTTCCTTGCTGGGGATCCAGATCTTCCAGCCGGGCTCAATGAGGTCGGCGTTCTCAATGCGGGCGAAGGACGGGTCTTCCAGGTGCTTCTGGTTGGTGGCAGCCATGATGGCCGGCCAGGCGAACATGTTGCCCAGGTACTTGTCCGCCAGTTTGCTGAGCCAGTCATCCTTGACGATGATGTACTCCTGGCCCTGGGCTGCCGGTGCCGCCGAGACCACGCTCGGCAGCAGCATGGCGAGGATGGCGATCAACGACACGACACTGAGCATTTTCCGGAACATCGTGCCCCCTCCTTTGGAGACTGCTGCTGAACAACTTGCCAGACGACCATCGTGTGGATTGCAGGTCTTTTCGCTCGCTGCACCTCACCTCCTTCTCTGGCGGAATCCCTTCTCCAGTCCTCTGGAGAGCCTACCGCGCGCACCGGAAACCGATGTCGTCGTTGGCGGTCTCCGGCGTGCCCGCGTTGCGCACGGTGGTACGCAGGAACTCGGCGGTCTCAAACCACCCTCCACCGCGGAGAACCTTGTACTTCTCACCGAAATAGGGCGACTGGTAGGTGCTGCCCGGGTAGGGTTGATACCAGTCTGCCGTCCACTCCCAGACGTTGCCGGCCATGTCCATCACGCCGTAGGGGCTCGCGCCCTCGGCGAAGGAGCCCACGGCCGTGGTGCCGCGGATGCCCCGGTCCTTGCCGTTGGCCTTCTGGGGGTCGTACTGGTTGCCCCACGGGTAGACGCGGCCATCGGTGCCCCGGGCGGCCTTCTCCCACTCGGCTTCGGTGGGGAGCCGCTTGCCCACCCACTGGCAGTAGGCCACCGCGTCGTTCCAACTGACCTTCACCACGGGGTGGTTGTCCTTGCCCTGGGCGTAGGTGCGCCAGGTGTTGGCCACGCCGGCCTTCTCCGCGTCGGTCTTGTACCCCGTGGCCTCCACGAACTTGGCGAAGTCGGCGTTGGTGACCTCAAACTTGTCCATCTCAAAGGCTGGCAGGTCCACCTGGTGGGCCGGGGCCTCGTCCCCTCGGCCGGTGTCGGAGCCCATGAGGAAGGGGCCTGCAGGGATGAGGACCATGATGTCCGTCACCGGCGGCGGGGTCGGAGCGGGGAGCGCTTCCGTCGCCGTGGGTGCGGCCCCCGGCGTCACCTCCGTGGGCGCGGGAGCCGGCGGGCGCGGCGTGGGCGTGGGGAAGGGCGTCGGCGTGGGCGGTGGCGGCAGCGGCGTGGGCGTGGGGAGGACTTGGATGGGTGTGAACGTCACCTGGGGAGTGGGGGTCTCCGCAGGCGTTGGGGCTTCCCCTCCCCTGCACCCCGCCACGGCCACGAGGAGGGCAGCGCAGAGAAGGACCGTGATTCGCTTCATGAGCGTCTTGCTCCTCTCGGTGCTGGCAGCGGACCGGTTCAACCTAGGGAAGCCCGGACGCACAGGCCCGGGTCGCGAGGGTCTTTTCCTACATGGATATTATATCCCCCGGCTATGGGAAAGTCAAGTTCGTCTCCGGGCCGCGCTTGCTCACGGGTGGTGGATGCGCGATCTTCATGGGGAGGAGAGAGGAAGTTCAAGGGGTGGTAAGCCATGTGGGGGCTCAGGGGCGCGCGGATTGACAGGGCTCCGGTTTTGGGCTATGATGCGGCGGCCACATCCCGTTCCCCTCGGAGGAGAAGGCCTTGTCTCAGACGCCTTCGCACAGCACGTGGGATGAACTGCTGGCCCTGGCCGAAGACGCGGCGCGCCAGGCAGGGGAGGACCTGCGGCGCCGGCTCTCCGTGCCCCACACGGTGAAGGCCAAGGGCCTGCGGGACTTCGTCACGGAGGCGGATGTCGCGGCAGAGCGCCTCATCCTGGAGCGCATCCGCCAGCGCTTCCCCACCCATGGCATCGTGAGCGAGGAGTCGGCCCCCGATCCGGCCTTCGGCGGTGGCACGTGCTGGGCCGTGGACCCCCTGGACGGGACCAGCAACTTCGCCCGGGGCCTGCCCCTCTTCTCCGTCAGCGTGGCGGCCCTGGAAGGGGGGCGGCCCGTGGTGGGGGTGATCTACGAGCCGGTGCCAGGACGCACCTTCCGGGCCCGGCGGGGCGGCGGAGCCTGGCTGAATGGGACCCCAGCGCGGGTGCGCCGGGTGGACCGCCTCCTCTCCGCCATGGTCTGCCTGGATTGGGGCCGTGCCCAGGAGGACCGCCTCAAGGTGCTGGCCCGGGTGCAGCGCCTGGGGCCGGAGGTGGGGGTCTTCCGCACCCTGGGCTCCGCCGCGCTGGGGCTGGCCTACGTCGCCGTGGGGTGGCTGGACGCGTACTTCCACCTCGCGCTGGGGCCCTGGGATACGGCGGCCGGGGTGCTCCTGGTGGAGGAGGCGGGAGGGCGGGTCACCCAGGTGGATGGGAGCCCTTGGGCCCCTGAGGCGACCTCCATCCTGGCCAGCAACGGGGCACTGCACGACCAACTCCTGGAGTGCCTCCGCCCAGCGTGAGGGGCGACCCCCGCCGCGCCCTGTGGCCGCGGTTCTCCGAGAGCCAGCGGCAATTGGACTTCCCAAAGCAGGTCCAATTGGCCCTTTACAAGGGGCGAACAGGCGTGTATAATCCTTTTGGATATATCCAAAAGGAGCGCACGCCGATGGAATTCCGCATCGCGCGCGAAAGCCCCGTCCCAGCCTACGTGCAGATCCGCAACCACCTGCGGGCCCAGATCCTCCGCGGGGACCTGGCCCCAGGCACCCGCCTGCCGCCCGAGCGGGAGATGGCCAGACTTCTGGGCGTCAGCCGCACCACGGTGGTCAGCGCCTACGACGAACTGGCGGCCGAGGGGCTGGTGGAGGCGCGGGTGGGCCGGGGCACGGTGGTGGTCGGCCCCCCATCCCAGCCCGGAAGCGAGGGCGTGCAGCCTATCGCCTGGCCAGCCCACCTGAGCAGCCTCGCCCAGCGCCTCCAGGGCCCCACCGACGCCGAACTCCTCACCTTGCTGGAACTGAGCGCCCGGCCAGGCGTCATCTCCTTCGCCGGCGGCCTGCCCGACCCGGACCTCATCCCCTCGCACCGGTACGCTGAGGCCTGGGAAGCCGTGCTCAAGGAAGTGGGCACGGCCGCTGCCGCCAGCAGCCCTGTCCAGGGGATCGCCCCCCTGCGGGACCTCATCGCAGAGCGCCTCGCCCAGCGGGGCATTGCGGCAACGCCCGAGCACATCACGGTCATCAGCGGCTCCCAACAGGGGCTGGACCTCCTGACCCGCCTCCTGACGGAACCGGGCGACACCGTGCTCTGCGAGGCCCCCACCTACTTCGGGGCGCTGCAGGCCTTCAGGGTGCAGGGGCTACGGGCCATCGGCGTGCCAGTGGATAGGGACGGCATGGACGTGGGCCGGGTGGAGGCCCTGGTGGCCCGCTACCGGCCGCGGTTCATCTACACCATCCCCACCTACCAGAACCCCACCGGCGCGACCCTTTCGCTGGAGAGGCGGGAGCGCCTCCTGGCCATCGCCCAGAAGTACCAGGTCCCCATCGTGGAAGACGACCCTCTGGGCGACCTCTGGTTCCAGGAGCCGCCTCCCCCGCCCATCAAGGCCCTGGACGAACGGGGGCACGTCATCTACCTGGGCACCTTC
>Ga0123519_10001226_pt1 | contig 44209 bp, 40 predicted proteins | sample YelNatPaOPRAMG02_FD_87396 | JGI IMG/M metagenome (GOLD analysis project Ga0123519, IMG submission 87396) | Hot spring microbial communities from Yellowstone National Park - Yellowstone National Park OP-RAMG-02 (version 2) | ecosystem: Environmental > Aquatic > Thermal springs > Hot (42-90C) ...
ACCTACTAATATTGATGGTACAGGCTGGATACCTATACCTTTCTCTAATTTTCCTATTATTAATATCTCTCAACTTTTCATTGATCCTCTTAATAAACCACCCTATTACTATTCATTTGTTGTAGGAGGAAGTTATGAAGTGACAGCTAAATTAGAAGATATTCCTAAAAATAAAGGTCATATATCAGCTAATGATAATGGAGACAATCCTTTAATTTTTGAAGCAGGAACAAATAAAAATCTTACTCCTAATGAAGTTCAAGGAAGAGGAGCAACCTATGATCAATTAACCTATTCTGATCCATCTTTAGTAGGCTATTGGCCATTTGATGAAGGAAGTGGAACAACAGCTTATGATTATTCAGGAAACAATAATAATGGAACTCTTGTTAATGGTCCTACTTGGACAACAGGTAAAGTTGGAGGTGCTTTGAGTTTTGATGGAGTGGATGATTATGTGAATCTTGGGCCAAAACCCGTTTTAGATTTTCAGAATAACTTTACAGTTTGTACTTGGTTTAAAACTTCAGGAACTTATGGTGTATTAATCAATAATGAAGGAAGATACGAATTTGCTCCTTATGGTAATTATGGAGTAATGGTTTACGCTGTTGCGAATACTAATCCTGGATGGAATTGGACTAGTTCTTCGCACCATTATCTCAATATTTTTCAACACTATTGCTTTGTTTATTCAGCAAGCGCGCTAATAAAAACATATATAAACGGAACTAACGATTACTCTTTTCAGGGTTCAGGGAATATAGGAGATGTTGATTCGGGAGAAAATGATATACGAATCGGCGGCAGGCAATACAACAATTCCTTTCATTTTAACGGCATCATTGATGAAGTTCGAATATATAACAGAGCATTATCGGACAGCGAAATAAAAGCTATTTATGACGCAACAAAATAATTTTTACAACCGTGACCTCTCAGATTTAGAAATCAAAGCCCTCTACGAAGCCACCCGGTAGAATAAAAATTCTAAATCCTAATTTCTAAACCCTAAATTCAATAGAATTTTTTATTTGAATAATTTTTATTTTAAAATCATTTTATGACTATTTATACTAAACATGTTAAAGAAAAATTTAAGATTTTGAAAACCAAGGATTTCCTGTTAAAGGAAAATTAGTAGAAGAAACATTAAGATTTCCAAAAAGAGTAGGTTATTCTCAAATACCTCTTTTAAGAGCAAAAAGGCCAATAGAGGAAAAGCATGTTTTAAGGGTTATTTTTAAAAAAGAAAATGGTATAATTAAAGTAACAACATTTTATCCAGTAAGAAAAAGAAAAATAAGAAATGAAAAATAAGAAAATAAAAATCTCCTATGAGCCAGAGGCTGATGTTTTAAGAATAGAGATTAGAAAAAGTATAAACTAATTGCGGCGGTAGTTCAGTTGGTAGAACGTCTCCTTGCCATGGAGAAGGTCGCGGGTTCGAGTCCCGTCCGCCGCTCCAATTTTCACGGATTAAACTGATTTAAAACGGATCATGCAGATAAAAAATATCCGCGCAAATTCGCGTCAGATCCGCGTAAATCTACGTATTAAAAAATGCTTAAACTTGTTTTAATCCTCCTTTTACTTTTTAATTTTTATCTTTTTCTTAACTTAGCCTTGCCACCGAAAATAAAAATTATCTCTCCTCAAAACAAAGAAACAGTCTATAATGATAGTATAACTTTTAAAGGTTATGCCGATAAAAGAGGCGAACTTTTTATTAATGAACTCCCTATTTATTTCAATGATCATGGTTATTTTGAAAAAACTTTTTATTTAAAAGAAGGAATAAATAAGTTTATAATTAGAGAAAGAAAATTTTGGGGGCAGGAAACAAAAATTGAGCGAGAGATAATTTATTTACCAAGATGAATAAAGATCAAAAACAAGACAAAGAACTAAAAAATCTTTTGGAAGAACTAAAAAAAGAATTCGGGGAAGGATCGGTCATGACTCTGGAAACAATTCCTAAGGTTGACGTGGAAACGATTTCAACGGGATCGCCATCTTTGGATTTAGCCTTAGGCGTTAATGGACTTCCTCGAGGAAGAATAATTGAAATTTATGGTCCAGAATCATCGGGAAAAACAACTTTGGCTCTCTCAGTTGCCAGTCAAGTCCAAAAAAACAATGGTCAAGTTGCTTTTATTGACACAGAACATGCTTTAGATCCTGACTATGCCAAAAGAATCGGCGTTGATATTGAAAAATTAGTACTTTCTCAACCTGACAGTGGCGAAGACGCCTTAAACATTGTCGAAAGATTAACTCGCTCTACTCTTTTTGATTTGATTATCGTTGACTCGGTCGCGGCTTTAGTCCCCAGAGCAGAGCTTGAAGGAGAAGTTGGCGATCAATTTATTGGCCTACAAGCAAGAATGATGTCTCAAGCCTTAAGAAAATTAACTGGAATTATTTCTAAAACAAGGACTGTTTTAATTTTTATTAACCAAACAAGAGCTATGATTGGGGGTATGATTCCTGGACAAGAAACAACCTCTGGAGGAAAAGCGTTAAAATTTTATGCTTCAGTAAGAATTGAACTTAAGAGAGTTTCGCAAATTAAAAAAGGAGAAGAAATTATTGGCAATAAAATTAAAGCAAAAATTGTTAAAAATAAAGTTGCTCCTCCGTTCAAAACAGTTGAATTTGACATCTATTATGACGAAGGAATTTCCTACGAAGCTGATTTAATTAGCTTAGGAGAAAAAATTGGTGTTATTAAAAAATCTGGGAATAGTTATTTTTTCGAAGAAACAAAGCTTGGAGGAAGTTTTCAATCTGCTCGTGAATTTTTAAAACAAAACCCGGAAATTTCTAAAAAAATTTTTGAAAAAATAAAATCAACATAAATGTTTACAAAAATTAAATCAGCAACTTTGTCTGGCATCTCCCCAGAAATTATTGAAATTGAAGTTGGCCTAATGGGAGGTTTCCCTAACTTTCAGATTGTTGGCCTTCCTGATGAAACAATTAACGAAGCTAAAGAAAGAATCAACTTAGCCATTAAAAATATATCGGCTAAATCACCAAATAAAATTAATTCCCGAGTTGTTGTTAATCTAGCTCCTGCTGATTTAAAAAAAGAGGGCTCGCTTTTAGATTTACCAATTGCCTTAGCTTATCTCTCAGCTTCAAAGCAAATAAAACCTCTGCCGAAAGATTATTTATTCTTAGGCGAACTTGGCTTAGACGGAAAATTAAAAAAAATAAAAGGAGCCTTACCAATCGCCCTAAAGGCTACTAAATATTTCTCGGCCATAGTTTTGCCAGAAGAAAATATCCCAGAGGTTAGTTTTTTAAAAGAAATAAAAATTTATGGAATTTCACATATCCAAGAAGTTATTGATTTTCTTGAAGGAAAAATTTTAAAAATTCCAACAGAACCGCGAGAATTTAATTTTGATGATAAAGATTTAGATTTAAATTTTCTTGTTATTGATGATTATATATTAAAAGGCATAGTTTTAGGAGTCATAGGCAATCATAATTTTTTGCTTTATGGCCCTCCAGGAACAGGGAAAACATTAATTGCTCAAAATATTGTTCATCTTTTACCAAATTTAGATTATTTTTCAGCTTTAGAAGTTTCAGCCATCTATAGTGCCTTAGGTTTTTTACAAGAAAAAATAATTTTTCGTCCTCAGCTAAGATCTCCTCATCATTCAGCTTCAGCCATTGCTATTTTAGGTGGCGGTAAAGATGCGCGACCAGGAGAAGTAACCTTGGCTCATCGAGGTGTTTTATTTTTTGATGAACTTCCAGAATTTAGAAGAGATATTTTAGAAGGAATAAGAGAACCACTAGAAACCGGAGAGATTACTATTGCTCGAGCGAAAAAAGTTGTCAAATATCCAGCAAGGTTTTTATTTGTTGGTGCTTACAATCCTTGCCCTTGTGGCTTTTACGGCGATCCTGAGGTTGAATGCAAGTGTTCTATTTCGGAAATCAATAGATATCAAAAGAAAATCTCTGGACCACTTTCGGACAGGATTGACATTCATTTAAATGTTCCGAGAATTGAAAGTGAAAAAATTTTTAATTTACCCGAAAGAGACTTTCAAAAAATAAAAGAAAAAATTATTGAAGTTCGAGAAAAAATTAATAGTCGATACAAAAATGAAAATTTTAAAAATAACAGCGAGATTCCAGCAAAGAAAATAAAAGAATATTGTCATCTAACAGCTGAAACAGAAAATTTTTTCAAAAATGCTATTGACAAATATAGACTTTCTTTAAGAGGAGTCCATAAAGTTTTAAAATTAGCAAGAACTATTGCCGATTATGAAAACAAAGAAAAAATTGATATTGAATCTTTAAGCGAAGCTCTTCAATATAGAGTTAGAGAAAATTATTAAAATTTGGGTTTAAAAATATGTGTTTTTATAAAATTGGGTACTGTATAAAGCTAGACTTGTGAGATTGTGGGTTTCTTTTAAACTGTCTATTGAAAACCATTTAGCTTGAGAAATTTCATAATTAATATTAAATTTATTTGAAGAAATTTGTACCAAAAATATGGTCACGGTATCTTGTTTTCCTTCTTTGGATTATAACCACCTCCTGGAAGATTCCATATTTTTTTACTACCATACGAATTTTGGATTAAAAGTATTTGTTCAGAATTTTCGGGATGTACAATAATTGCTTTCACGCCAAAAGTTTTTGGTTTCAAAATTCGCCAATAAATTTTTGCTAACGGAAAAACTAATTTGATTAAAAAGGATTTTAATTTTTTCTTATCCATAGTTTTTAAATATTTAATAAGTGAATTTTTTGTTATTGGGATTATTAAAATTTTACCTTAAAATTTAATTAATGATTGAATTAAAAAAAGAAAAGCTTTTGAGATTTAACCAAGACAAAATTAAAGATAAAGATGTCTTAGTAAGGGTTGATTTTAATGTTTCCTTTATCAAGGGAAAAATTTTTGATAAATATCGAATTTTGTCTGTTAAAGAAACATTAAATTTTTTAAAGCCAGCAAAAAGAATTACTTTAATAAGCCATCTTGGAGACACAGATTCTTTTAAAAAGAATATTCCTTCTATTGAAAAATTATTAAAAATAAAAATTGGTTTTCTTAAAGATTTAGATTCAAAGCCAAAAGAAAAATTCAATCTTTTAGAAAATATAAGACTTTTTAAGGGAGAAAAAGAATGTAGTTTAAATTTTGCCAAAAAATTAAGAGGCTTGGGCGAAGTCTTTGTTTTTGAAGCTTTTTCAGTAGCTCACAGAAAACATTCTTCAGTTTATCTTTTGCCAAAAATTTTACCAACTTATTATGGTTTTAATTTTGAAAAAGAAATAAATCTTTTAAATAAAGTATTGAAAGACTTAAAAAGCTCTGCTTTGGTTTTAGGCGGAGCAAAAATCTCCACCAAGCTCCCTTTGCTTAATAAATTTTTAGATAGAGTAGATTTAATTATTCTGGGAGGAGGTCTGGCAAGTACATTTTTAAAATCCAGGGGCTTTGAGGTTGGAAATTCTTTGGTTGAAAAAAATGTTTTGGGGAAAATTAAAAAATTTTATTCTCCAAAAATTTTAGCTCCTTTTGATTTTTATGCCTTAAATAAAAATAAAATTTTCCATCGTTTTTTAGGAGAGATTAAAAAAGATGATGAAATTTATGATGTCGGAGAAGAAAGTTTAAAAATATTTTTCGAAGAGTTGAAAAAAGAAAGAAACATTGTTTTTAATGGTCCTTTTGGTCTTGTCGAAGATAAAAGATTCGAGAAAGGAACGCTAAGTTTAATAAAATTTTTAAGTCAATTAAAAAATAAATTTATTTTAGCAGGAGGCGGGGATACTTTATCTTTTTTAGAAAAGAAAAAGTTATTAAACAAAATCAAAATCTCAACTGGAGGCGGAGCGATGCTTTATTATTTAGCCAAAGAAAAATTATGGGCAATCAAGAAATAATTGTTTATACTGACGGCGGAGCAATAAATAACCCAGGCAAGGCAGGAATTGGGGTTGTTATTAGATTTAAAGATAAAGTTAAAGAATACGCCAAAGAAGTTGGAATAAAAACGAATAATCAAGCTGAATATTTAGCGGTTATTTTTGCTCTAGAAAAAATTAAACAAATTTTTGGTAAAGATAAAATTTCTCAGTTAAAAGTAAACTTGAATTTAGATAGCGAGCTTGTGGCTAAACAAATTAACAATCAATATAAAATTAAAGAACAAGAACTTTTTGCTTATTTTATTGAATTCCACAATTTAAAGCTTGATTTTGGCGAAATAAAAATTAATCATATTCCTCGAGAAAATAATTTAGCCGACAGGTTGGTAAAAAAAATTTTATTCCACAAGTTTCCCACACTTATTTAAGATTTTAAGTTTTTGTTTTTTTTAAATTTTTTTAATATAATTGGGGGAAATGACACTGGAAATATTTGAAACAACCTGGGAAAAGATTTTAAACAATATTAAAATCAACGTTGGAGAATCTGTTTTTAAGGTATGGTTTTCTCATTTTCAACCAAAAAGCTATTTTCAAGGAGTTTTAAAAATAGAAGTCCCAAGCAGATTCGTCAAAGACTGGTTAGAAAAAAAATTTGAACAAACAATACTAAGAACAATTAAAGAGTTTACTCCAGAAATTAAAAACATTGAGTTTGTTGTCTCAACCAGGCCCAATTTAGAAGTAAGCTATCATCGAGCCTCAGTTAGAAAAATTACCAACGTCTCCCAACAGAAATTAACTATTTTTGAGATTAATCCCCAAACCAATCTCAATCCTCGTTATCGTTTTGATAATTTTGTTGTTGGTCAAAGTAATGAACTTGCTTTTGCTGCTTGCCAAGCTGTTTCTAAATCTTGGGGTAAACTTCATAATCCTTTGTTTATTTATGGACCAGTTGGTGTTGGCAAAACTCATCTTTTACAAGCAACTGGAAACGAAGCTCTAAAAATTCACAAAGATATGAAAATTAAATATTTAACAACCGAAGAATTTACCAATGAATTTATTCAAGGTTTAAAAAATCATACCACTGAAGAATTTAGAAGAAAGTTTCGTGATGTTGATATTTTAATTTTAGATGATGTCCATTTTCTTTCTGGCAAAACAACTTCCCAAGAAGAACTCTTCCACACATTCAATTATCTTTATAATCTTTCTAAACAAATAATATTTTCGTCTGATCGACCACCAAAATTAATTCCTGACATCGAAGAAAGATTACGTTCAAGATTTGAAGGTGGCTTAGTGTTTGACATCAATCCTCCTGACTACGAAACAAGAATGGCGATCTTGAAACTTAAATCCCAAGAAAAAGGGGTTGTTTTTGATGACGAAATCTATGATTTTATAGCAAAAAAAATAAATGAAAATATTAGAGAACTGGAAGGCGCTTTAGGAATAGTCATTTTTCATTATCAACAAGGAGAGAAAATTACTCTTAACAAAATCGAAGATTTGTTAAAAAAATTTTCAAGAGATTTTTATCGCCGAATTAGTCCTAAAAAAATTGTTAAAATTATCAGCGAACACTATGAATTAAAAGACGAAGATATTTTTAAAAAAACAAGAACCAAACATTTAGTTAAGGTAAGACAATTTTTGATTTATTTTTTAAGAGAGATTACGCAACTTTCCTATACTTCAATTGGTGAATTTTTAAAGAAAGATCATACCACAATTATTTATTCTTATGAAAAAGTTGTGGAAGAAATGAAGAAAAATCCTTTATTAGATCAGGAAATCGAAATTTTAAAATCGAAAATTATGAAAAATTAAACAATTTATTAACATTGTTTTTTTAAAAAAAGGTCGTAAAAATTAAAAATTAAAACATTATCCACTTTTCCACTTAACTATTACTACTATTATGAAAATACAATTACCTAGAGATAAATTAAAAGAAATTTTACAAATAGTTAATAATATCTGTCCGCAAAAAACTGATCTAAATGTTTTAAATTATTTTTATCTTTTAGCCAAAAATGATGAAATTTATATTTCTGCTACTGATTTAGAATTAAATTATCAAACAAAATTTCCAGCTAGAATTTTAAAAGAAGGAAAAGTTTTAATTCCAGCAAGACAATTTGAAAAAATAATTGATAATTTTTATGAAAATGAAATAATTTTAGAAACCAAAGATAATTTTTTGGAAATAAGAGGCGAAAAATCTGTTTCAACTTTGCCAGGATTAAGTTACGAAGAATTTCCAACATTTTCAGAAATAAATTTTGATAAATATTTTGAAATTGACAATGAAAACTTTGAAGATTATTTAAATAGACTTTATCCAATTTTAGCAACTTCAGATATTCGTCCAGAATATTCAGGAATTTATTTTGATCTTAGTGGAGAAAAATTAAATTTAGTTGCTACTGATACGATTAGATTAGGGGTTCAAAAAATAAAATCACAATTTTTTGAAACTAATTTTGAAAAAATTTCTGTTATGATTCCTAGGAGGATTATTCAAGAATATCGATCTTTAAAAAGAAAAACAGGAAAATTAAAAATTTATTTCGAAGAAAATCAAATTACTTTTGAAATTTTAAATCATTTTTTGACTACCAAACTTTTAACAATCGAATATCCTAATTATTCTCAATTTGTTTCACCGACAAGTTTTCTTTTTACCTTTTTAGTTGATCGTGATGAAATTCTTAAATCATTAAAATTAGCTAAAGTTTTTCTTGATCAATTTAAGGAAACTGAATTAAATTTTGATCTAGAGACAAATCAGCTTGAGATTTATACTAAAAATGAACTTTTAGGTGAAAATAAAAATAATTTAACAATAGAAGTTAAAGAAAATAATTTAAACGATAAAGAATTTAAAATAAAATTTCATTTGGATTTTCTCTTCGATGGTTTCGATGCTATTGATTCCGAAAAAATTTTAGGTGGATTTTTTACTGGATTTGGAGGCGAAAGTACCCCAATTTATCTTAAGTCACCAATTGATGACGATTTTGTTTATGTTTCGGTTCATAGATGAAAAAAATTTATATATCTCACGACGAACTGTTTGAAATAGCAAAAATCGTTAAAGATCATTTTCCTGGTCTAAAAATTTTTATTCATCGCTACGGTACAAGAATTGTTTTAGTTTTTCCAAAGAATATTGATCGTTTAAGAATTGAAGAGCTAAAAACTCTATTCAAAATTAGATATCCAAATTATCAAATAGTTTTTTATTCTGAATAACCAAGCCATTTTCTTAAACCTTGTTCCCATAAAATATATTGAGGATCTTGGGATGGATTTTCAGGGATAGGACCTAAAGGATTTTTACGATCAACATAAAATAAAATATTATGAACACCATAAGAACTAAACCATGAACCATTTAGCATTGCTTTGTCAACAATTTTTTCTTCTGGAGGAATAAAATTTTCTGGTTGAATTTTTCCCAAATTAATTGCTCCGCTTAAAAATTGATGGAAAATAGGCAAGGCTGCCACTAAGCTTGCTCCTAATGAATTCATTCTTTGACCATTAGTATTTCCGGCCCAAACACCAACAACAATATTAGGGGTATAGCCAAAAGTCCAAGCATCTTGATAAAATTGAGTTGTTCCAGTTTTAAGAGCAACTTCATATCCAGGAAAAATAGTTAACCCCAAACTTGTCCTTAAAAGACCTTTGCGAGCATTAATATCTTTTAAAATATCGTTTAAGATTCTTGCCGTTTGCGGAGAAATAATTTCTTTTTCTTCTGATTTGTGCTCGTAAATAATTTTTTTATCTTGGATAATTTTTAAAATCAAACTTTGAGAGGCTAATTTGCCGTCATTAGCTAAAGCGCCATAGAATCTTATTAAATCAGCCATTTTTATTTCTGCAGTACCTAATCCCAAAGAAAGACCATAATTTTGCCAATCTTTTAAATAGTCAATTCCAGTTTCTTTTGCCAGATCAACAACTCTTTGGGGATCAGCTAGATAAAAAACTTTGACCGAAGGAATATTTCTTGATTCTGCCAAAGCTTGTCTTAAAGTTATTGGTCCTTTAAATTGTTTATCAAAATTTTGAGGTCGATAATTGCCGAAATTGGTCGGAACGTCAAAGATTATTGTTTTGTCAGGATAACCTAATTCAAATAAAGCAGCGTAAGATATTGGTTTAAAAGCAGATCCTGGCTGTCGAGGCCTAAACGGAATATCAACTTGACCGTCAATGGATTCGTCAAAAAAATTTTTGGAGCCAACCAAGGTTAAAACTTCTCCTGTTTTTGGATCTATACTCATTAAGGCAGCGTTGCTACCTTTATATTTTTCTTTATTTCTTTCTGCTCCGTCAATAACAGATTTTTCGGCAATTTTTTGAAGATCGTAATCTAAGGTTGAAATAACTTTTAAATTAACCTCTTCTAAATTTAAATTTGGAAATTTATCTTTAACTTCGTTGATAACCTCAGTGACAAAATGAGGGGCAATCATCCCGGCGTACTTTGTTTTGATAATTTTTATATCTTCGCTTAAAGCTTCGTTGTATTCTTTGTCGCTAATCCAACCTTCTTCTCTTAGTCTTGAAAGAAGATAGTCTCTTCTTTTCTTTAGTCTTTTAATGTTTTCTTTGTTTATTGGGGCGTATAAAGCTGGTGCTTTTGGGATTGATGCTAAGGCAACTGCTTCAGACAAAGTTAAATCTTTTAATTTTTTATCAGAATAATAATCGGCCGCAGCGCGAATGCCAATGTTTCCCTCGCCGTAATAAATTGAATTTAAATAATAAGTTAAAATTTCGTTTTTTGAATATTTACGTTCTAGCTTTAAGGCTAATATAATTTCATTGATTTTTCTAAATAAAGTTTTTTCTTTTGTCAAAAAAAGATCTCGTGCTAATTGCTGAGTAATTGTTGATCCTCCATACTCGAAACTTTTTGTTTTTAAATTTAAATAAATTGATCTAAGAATCCCTTTGAGACTTACACCACGATGAGAATAAAAATCTTGGTCTTCAGCAATCAAGGTTGCTTTAATGACATTTTTGGGAATGTCGTTGAAATTAACCCAAGAACGACGGAATCCAACTTTATAAAGCAAAATTTTCCCTGTCCTATCGTAAATTTCTGTTCCTCCATTGATAATTTTTTCACCAATTAAATCAGGATTAGGTAAATAAACTGACTGGATGGTAAGTAAAAAAATAAAAAAACTGGCTAAAAAGAAAATGAAAACAAGGAAAAGTTTAATTACTTTCATTTATAATAATTATAATGGAAAAAGAGTTTGAAGAGTTTAAACTCGACAGCGAAAGAATTGCCCAAGAATTAGCTAAAACCTTAAACTTGCCCTATTTTAATATGCAATTTATTAAACCAGAAATTGATGCTTTAAAGTATATTCCAAAAAATTTAGCAGAACAAATAAAAGTTTTACCTATTAAAAAAGAAAGAAATATTTTAACCTTAGGAGTTATTAATCCTTATAGCGACGACTTGGAAAAGATTAAACAATCTTTAGCTAAGCAAGGAATTGAGGTAAAAATTGGAATTATTTCGCCGAAAAGTTTAGAATTAGGTTTAGGAGAGTATAGATTTTTACAGGAAAAGAAAATAAGCTACATTGGTACTTTTGAAATTAATCAAAAAGTTTTTACCGAGGTTAAAGAAAAGGTTCAAGAAAGGAGTGAAATTGAAAATTTGCTTAAAGGTGTAATTAAAGACGACCCATTTTTAATTTTGGACTATTTATTGGCTGGAGCAATTAGATTTAATGCCTCAGATGTTCACTTTGAACCTTACGAAGATAAAATTTTGGTACGTTATCGTCTTGATGGTCTTTTGTATGATATTTTTACTTTTCATAAAAATATTTATCCTTTGTTAAAAAATAGAATCAAAATTTTGGCTGGGCTTATGATTAATATAAAAGATAAACCTCAAGATGGTAGATTTTCGATTATGGTTGACGGAGAAAACATTGACATTAGGGTTTCGACAATTCCTTCCGGAGATGACGAAGCTATTGTTTTAAGAATTTTAATCTTTGGTTTAATTGTTAAAAATTTAGAAGCTGTTGGTTTGCGAGAGGATGATTTAGAAACTTTGAATAAAATGATTTATCTTCCTAATGGTTTAATTTTAAACACTGGTCCTACTGGCTCAGGGAAAACAACTACTCTTTATGCTATTTTAATGAGGATAAAAAAGCCTGAGCTAAAAATTTTAACCGTAGAAGATCCTATTGAATATAAAATTGAAGGCATTAGTCAAAGCCAAGTTGAGGAAGAAAGAGGATTTACTTTTGCCGTGGCTTTGAGGGCTTTTTTGAGGCACGATCCAGACGTTATTTTGGTTGGCGAGATTAGAGACAAAGAAACGGCGCAAATAGCTATTCAAGCTTCATTAACGGGCCATTTAGTTCTATCAACTTTGCATACCAATAATTCTTTGGGAGCTATTCCGAGGCTTATAAGTTTAGAAGTTGATCCTAAGCTAATTCCTTCAGCTTTAAGGTTAATTATTGCTCAAAGATTGATTAGGAAAGTTTGTCCTTATTGTGCCGTAGAATACAAGCCCGACGAAGAATTAAAAAATAAAATTCAAAAAAAATTAAAAGATTTACCCGCAAGAGTTAATTTAAATGATGTTAACTTAAATGATTTTCAGTTAGTTAAAGCTCAAGGATGTTCACAATGTTTTGGAACTGGCTATAAAGAAATGATCGGAGTTTTTGAATTTTTAAAAATCAACAAAGAATTAGAAGAATTAATATACAAAAATCCATCGGAAGCAGAAATTTTTAAGGTTGTTGAAGATGATTTTGTCTCTTTGCAGCAAGATGCTTTAATAAAAGCTTTAAGGAAAATAACTACTATCGAAGAAGTCGAAAGAGTCACAGGTTTAATTTGAACAAAAAATGAAGCAAAAAGTTTTTATTTTTTTATTAACTTTCTCTATTTTTTTCTTTTCTTCTTTTTATTATTATTTTCAGATCTATCTTCCTCAAAAAAAATTACTTGAAACTAAAAAAAGACTTGAAAAAGTTCAAAAAGATATAGAAAGACTAAAAAAGTTTGATGAAGAAAAATATGCAGAAAAAGTAACTAATATTTTAAGTTTTGAAAATTTTATTTCTACTACAACAGACATTCAACTTGAAGGAGTAGAAATTATTCCTAAAGGAGATAGAAAGTTAGTTATTAATCATGCAGAAGGATATGAGATAGAAGTGCCAAACGATATTATTTTAAATCAAACATGGGATACTAAAAATCTGCACTTTGATGCTTTAGACGCGATTAAAACAGGAATGCCTCCTCATTACTGGACAGTTATCTATATTTGGGCTTGGGATAAAGAAAGAAATAAACAAATTTACGATGAATATTACAATGACTTGAAAAATCCGAATATTACAAAGTTGATTATTAATGGCCAGGAGTTTATAAAAAAAATAGATCCAGAGGAAGACCTAAATGATCCCGGTGCTGGTTATTCTTACAAAACGATAAGAAATGGAAAGCTTTACGAAATTTCTATTTTATCTGCGAAATTATATGAAGATTTTGTAAAAACATTCAAATTCATAGAGAAAAATGAATAAACTAAAAGTAATTATTTTACTTTTGTTTTTGTTTATTTCTTTAGTTTTTGCTTTAGAATGGGGACCGATTATCGAAGCAGTTGATAAAGCTTATAGAATTGTTGGTTTAAAAACACCAAGTTATATTTTGACAATTATTGAAAAAGAAAGCGGATTTGGAGAAGATTTGGGAATTAATCTTGGAGCTAAGGAAAAAAACTTGGATAGATGTATAAATATGTGTTATTGGACAAGAGAAAAGAATAAAGTAGACGGCAAAAAATTAGTTTATTGTTTTGATAAAGAAAAACAAGAATATACTATTGAGGCTCGCACCCAATGGTGTAATAATCAATATTCTGCCCTTGAAAAAATTGCTTCTAATTTGGGCTTAGATATCAATAAAGTCCCTTTCTCTCCGGATTTTGGGATTGGTTATACACAATTTCAACCTACAACTTGGCTTCAATATAAAGAATTAAAAAATAAAAATCCGTGGAATTTAGAAGATTCACTTTATGCTGCGGCATTGAAATTAAAATATGATGGAATCAATGAAAATGAAAGAAAAGCGATAGGAGAATATAATCGCAATCCAAAATATCAAAAAGACTATCTTGATAAACGACAAGTATGGGACCAAATCTTAGATGACACCATTTTTGTTTATGATTGTCCTTCTAATAATTTTTCCTGCGCTCTCTCAATGATAAAAACAAATTATTCAGAATGTACTGAAAATAATTGGTCCGTGAAAGAGAAAAAAGAGTGTATCAAAACAAAAATAGCTTTGCAAAAAGATCAAAAATTAGTTCAAAAACAAAGTGAAGCAGAAACATTGGTTTATGAAATTAAAATTTTAGGGACAGAGGAATCGGCTCTTGCTTATATAAAAACAGCCAAAAGTTTTTTGAGCAATTTGATTGATTTATTAGAAAGCGATCAAGCATCTTACCAAAATAATCGATTAATTTCGCAACAAATTTCTTTAGTTCGACAAAATAATCAACAGAAGGATTATCAAATAAATAAAGATGGGCAAAAAGAAGAAAAAATAACTTATCAAGAAGAGAAAAAAGAAATAGTAATTACCATAAAAAATCCACAAACTAATAAGGTTACAACTACGGTGTTAAATTTAGATGATACAATTTTATCAACTACCCCGAAAACAAATACGTCAACAATATCAACCTCGTCATTAAGACAGCAAATAATCTCAACATTAACGGAAATGTCAAAATCAATAATTTATGGCGGTGGAGGAGGTCTTCCTTCGCCTTTAGTAAAAGATTTTTGCAATGATTATAAAAATAAAAATTATTCAAAAATAATTATTAATGAAGTTCAGTTTGAAACAGTCATAGATGCCAAGGATGAATTTGTTGAGCTCTATAATCCTAATAGTGAAGAAATAGATTTAACCTGTTGGCAATTAGAAAAATATGCCTCAAGGCAAAATCTGACATCAACTCCAACTTTAACAACACTAATTCCTTCCTCAAAATTTCAAGGGAAAATTAAGCCCAATGGATATTTTCTGATTACTTCTTCGTCAACTAAAGAAAAATATCAAGGAGATCTATTTTATGCAGAAAGTTATTCAATTTCAAAAAATAACGTTATTCTTTTGAGAAAACCTAATGGGGAAATTTCGGATTTGGTTGGTTACGGAGATGACCCTCAAAAAATTTATCAATCTGAAAGTTTCCCATTTACTTTTCAAAATTTTGAAAATAAATCAATTCAAAGAAAGAATTTTCAAGATGCCGATGATAATTCAAAAGATTTCTGGCTCCATAAGCCTTTTCCTAAAAATTCATCAGTCACAGAATTTTTAAGACAAGATTTTATTGATTTAACAACTATAACCATCCAAAACTTTAATGTTGTCTCAGCCTCAACCGAAGATGGCTATTTTCTTAATATTTCTTTTAATGAACCAACGGCAACATTCGCAACCTCAACGAATAATTATTCTTACGAACTTTTAATTTCAACCTCCACCACGGATTTACGCGGATCTAACACGGATTTACACGGATATACCTTAAGTGATTTCGGGATAACTTCAACCTTTCCTTCGTTAAAATTTGATGGCTCAACAACAACTTTATCTTTTGAAATAACAAAATGTCCAACAACATCAACAACTTATTATTTTTCTTTATTTATTAAAGATATTTTAGATGAGGAAAATAAATCAAATCTTACTACTTCTTCAACAACTTTGCCAGATGATTTATGTAATAAAGGGTCAGAGCCAATTGCTCAAAATAATCCTACAAGGATTCTTTTTTCAGAAATAAAAATAATCGAAGGAACATCTACTGGAGAATTTGTTGAGCTTTATAACCCAAATAATTTTGAGATTAATTTAGCCGATTGGAGAATTGAAAAAATAAATAGCAAAGGCAAGGCATCTTCTTTTGTAGCTAAATCTAAATTTAACAATATGACCATTAAACCTTTTTCTTATTTTCTTTTGATAAATTCTTCTACGCTTGAGACAATAACTACGACGCCAGATATTATTTATGGCTTTTCTTACGATTTGTCTAAAAATAATGGTTTAAGATTAATAGATAAAGATAATAAAATAATAGATGAAGTTTGTTGGGGCGATGTAGATAATTATTTAAACTGCGCTCCTAATCCTTCTAATAATTTTTCTTTACAGAGAAAAAAGACAACTAACTCAACTCAAGAAACTATTTTGGACGAATATATTTATAGAAATGAAGACAAGATTTATTTGGGGAATGCTTATGATACTGATAATTCTTTTAATGATTTTATTTATGCCGAAAATAATCCAGAAAATTCAAATATAGCAAAGCCAACAATTAAAGAAATAACAGGTGGCCATTTTGTTCAGGATCTAGATAAGAAAATTGTTATTAATTGGCTTTCTCCTGCTTTTTACGATAATGATTTGTCTTATTATCTAGAAGTTGCCACAAAAACAGATATTTTTGATAATAACACTACAACATTAAATTTTCTTCCCTTAGGCCAAGTCGCCACTTTTACTTTGCCAAATTTTTCACTTTTATCAAATCAGCAGGCTTATGGCCAGATTGATTTGACAAAATTAGGACTTGATCAAGATTCCAATATTAATTTATTGCTTTTTAAATTATATTTAAGAAAAGGTGAAACAATTATTTTAGACGAAAAATTAATTGGCGGTATAGAATTAATGTAATAAAATAAATAATTGTTTAAGTCCTCATAGCTTAAAGGAAGAGCAGCTCCGTCCTAAGGAGAAGATGGAGGTTCGATTCCTCCTGAGGGCAATGAATGAATGATTTATTGATAGCCAATTTATTCTTCTTTTTATCTCTGGGTTTTATTTTGGGAATTGGATTTGTTTTTTATTTTCAGCTTTGGTTTTTGTTGAATTTTTTGGCGAGCTTAATTTTTTATTTAAGATTTAGAAATTTAAAATTTTCTCTTTTATTTTTATTTTTTCTTTTTCTTGGCTCACTTTATTCTCTTTTAAGAGAAGAAATAAATTTGCCATCAATTCAGATCCCGTCTTTGATTAAAAATTATAGATTATTTTTAGAAGAAAAAATTAAAACATCGCTACCTTTCTCTCAAGAAAATCTTTTGCGAGGAATATTTTTAGGGTCAAAATTTGACGATAAAGAAATAAAAGATGCTTTTGTTAATAGCGGTTTAATTCACTTGACCGCTGTTTCCGGCCAAAATTTTACAATTATGTTTTCTATTTTTTACGAAGGTTTGAAATATTTATATTTTTTAACTCCTAATTTAATTTTTTACCTTTCGTCATTTTTAATAATTTTTTTTGTTCTTTTAATGGGTTTTGAGGGTAATGTTTTAAGAGCAGGAGTAATGGGATTTTTACTTATTTTAGTGAAAAATAAATTTGGGAGAATACCTCTAAAAAGAAATATTCTGGTTTCCGCTCTCTTTTTATTTTCTTTATTTAGCCCAAATCTAATTTTTAAAGACATTGGCACTCAGCTTTCCTTTTTGGCTATTACGGGGATTTTCTATCTATCGCCTATTTTAGAAAAAAGATTCTCTTTTATAAAAAATAATTTTTTCCGCAAAACATTTTCTGAAACATTGTCAGCGCAAATTTTTACCTACCCATTGATTTTGTATTATTTCGGTAATTTTAATTTTTTTTCCTTGATTAGCAATTTTTTAGTTTTACCAATAATTCCTTACGTGATGACGCTGGCAAGTTTATTTTTATTTTTTCCTGTTAAATATTTAGCCTGGCTTTCTTTTCCATTATTAACCTATATTCTTTCTGTTGCCAAAATTTTCAATAATTTTGTTTTTTATTTTAAAATTCCTTTGCTTTTGGTTGTCTTGGTTTATTTTTTAATTTCTTTGGAAATTTATTATCAAAGCAAAGATGAGGCAGTTGATTTTCATTTTAATCTTGATTAATTTTGTTATTTATTTAATTATTCTTTCTGCTTTAAGAGACAAAATTCTTGTTGCCTTTTTGGACGTTGGCCAAGGTGAGGGGGTTTTGCTCAAGGATAAAAAGAATATTTTTCTTTATGATACAGGGAAATATCCTAGCTTAACCATAAAAGAAATTGATAAAATTTTGCCTTTTTATGATAGGAAAATTGATATTTTGTTTTTGTCCCATCCGGATAAAGACCATTATTTTGCCAGCTTTGAAATTTTAAAAAGATATAATGTAAGAATAATCGGTATTAGTCCAAAAAAAAGCAATGACACACATTATAACCAGCTTTTAAATTTAGCGAGACAAAAGAAAATTCCTATATTGGTTTTTGGTAGGGGCGATAAGATTTTCGACAATTATTTTAAGTTTTTTGTTCTTCATCCAGAAAAAATTTACAATAAAGAAAATGATAATTCTTTGGTAATAAAAGTTGATGGTAAAAATTCTTTTCTTTTGACCGGAGATATTGAAAGAGAAGCTATTGAAAGTTTGATTAGTTGCTGCCCGAGGTTTTTGAAAGCAGATTATTTTTTGGTTCCTCACCATGGATCAAAATATTCGCTTAACGAAAAATTTTATTCTTTAATCCAGCCAAAACTTTCAATTATTCAAGTAGGGAGCAATTTTTATGGTCATCCTCATAGAGAAATTTTAGAAGCTTTAAAAAATTTTAGTCAAATTTGGAGAACGGATTTTCAGAAAACCTTGATTGTCCCACAGTAAAATGGTATAATAATAAAAATGGGAAGCAGCCAATTGCTCGGCGTTGATTTGGCGCCGGGAGGAAAGTCCGGGCATCTATAAAAGAAGCTTCAAAAGAAGCTGGGCCGAAAGGTCTAGAAAGAAAAAACAGAGACAATACTACGCCGTAATAGTGCGGCGGAAAGGTGAAAAGCAAAGAGATGTTAGAAAAATCATTTTCTGGCTACTCTTTGGCCCGATAAAGCAATTTATTGGGATTTTTTCTTTTTTCTTAGATGCAAGGCCGAGTCCGTTTTAAACGGAAGTGCTGCTAGGGGAGAAAAGCAATTTTCTCCGTAAGATAGATAATTGGCTAAAACAGAACCCGGCTTATGCTTCCCATTTTTAAATTTTAAAATGTCAGGACATTCTCATTGGGCACAAGTAAAACATAAGAAAGCAATTGTTGACGCTAAGAGAGGACAGCTTATCTCTAAATTAATTAGAGCCATTACTATTGCTGCTCGTGAAGGAAATAATCCAGAGACGAATTACAAGTTAAGATCGGCAATCGAAAGAGCAAGAGAGTTTCAAGTTTCTTTGGAGAACATTGAGAGAGCAATAAAAAAAGGTGAGTCTAGGGAAGATAATTTAGAAGAAATAATTTTTGAAGCTTATTTAGGAGATGTTCAAATTTTGATTAAGGCTATTACTGATAATAAAAATAGAACCATTGGCGATTTGAGACATCTTTTAAATAGATTCAATGGTCGTTTGGCTGAACCAGGATCAGTTATTTGGAATTTCAAGGAAAAAGGAGTTATTATAATTTCAAAAAATGATGAATCTAAAGTTTTAGAATTTGTTGATTTGATTGAAGATTTTCAAGAAAAAAATGGGGATATTTTGTTAATAACTGATCCAAATTTGCTAAATGAATTAAAAAATAAATTAGAATCAAATAAAATTGACGTAAAAGATTCTTATCTTGATTTTAGACCGTTAAATATTTTAGAAAATATCGATGATAATTTAAAAACTAAGGTTAGGCAATTGGCCGAAGAACTTTTAAATCTTGATGACGTTGACGATGTTTTTGTTAATCTTCGCGACTAAAATCTTGACTTTTTAAAGAAAATAATGAAAAATATTATTAATTAAAGAATGTGTCGCTAATTAAAAAAATTTTAGAGATGACAATTTTTAAATTGCTACAACAGGCTAATGATGAATTAGAAGAAGAAGGTTTAACTGAAGAGCCTATGGAAGACGAAGAATTTGAAGAGCTTTCTGAGGAGGAGTTTGATTTAGAAGAGCCCTTAGAAGAAGAGGAAGAGGGCTGGGAAGAAGAATCTGAAGAAGAGACAGCTTAAAAAAATCCCGCCTGAACAAATTCTCTTTTTTTATCTTTCAGGCGGGATTTTAAATTGGAATAAAATTAGACTATGAAGATTCATGAAACAATTGAAAAAATTTTAAAGTTTGTGACTCGAAAAAGAGTTTTTTTACTTTGCGGAGAACTTGGGGCAGGAAAAACAACATTAGTTAAAGCAATCGCAAAAAAATTAAAAATTAGAGAAACCCTAGCAAGCCCTACTTTTATTTTATGGCAGAAATATCAATTTAAATTAAAAGGAAAGAAATATTTCTTGAATCATCTTGATCTTTATCGAATTAAAACTGGAGATATTTTAAAGATAGGTCTTCGCCGAGAAATTATTGATAAAAAAAATATTTTCTTTATTGAGTGGGGAGAAAAACTTAGATTATATTTAAAGAAAAAGAAAATAAACTATGTCGAAATTATTATAAAAAAGGATGGTAAACGTAGAAATTATCTGATTAAAAAATGAAAGTATATTTAATCGATGCTAGCGCTTTAATCTATAGAATTTATCATGCTATGCCTAAATTAACTGATTTTCAAGGAAGGCCAACTCAGGTGATTTATGGCTTGGCTAATACTCTTTTAAAAATTTTAAAAGAGGAAAAACCAGATTATATATTCGCTTTATACGATCGTCCTGAACCAACTTTAAGGCATAAAGTTTTTAAGGAATATAAAGCTACTAGACCGCCGATTACCGATGATTTAAAAATACAAATTTTTTTAGCTAGGAAAATTTTTGCGGCTTTCAACATACCTGTGATCGAAAAAGTTGGTTACGAAGCCGATGATTTAATTGCCACTTTAAAGGAGAAATTTATTAATTCTGCTGATGAAATTATTATTTTAACTGGCGATCTTGACACTCTGCAACTTGTTGATCGAAAGACTAAAGTTTTGACAATGCAAAAAGGGATAACCAAAACAATAATTTACGATGAAAGCAAAATAGAAGAAAAGTATGGTTTTTTGCCTTGCCAAATTACTGATTATAAAGCTTTAGTTGGCGATCCTTCAGATAATATTATTGGTATTTCTGGCATTGGTCCGAAAACAGCAACTAGATTATTGCAAAAATATCAAAATCTTGAAGGAATTATTAATGCAGCCAAAGAAGGAAAATTAGATCTAAAAATAAGTTCTCAAATTTTGAATAACAAAGAAAAACTTTTTTTTAACAGAGATCTGATAATTTTAAGGAAAAATATTGATATTGATAAAAAAAATTTGATTCCTTATCAAAAATATAATCAAGATAATTTAATTTCTATTTTCCAGGAATTTGGTTTTAAGAGTCTGATTCAGAGATTAAAACCATCTTTTGATCTTTTTGCGACGCCTTTAGATAATGGAAAAAAAATAGATTCGCTTTCTGAACTTAACCAACCATTCTTTTTTTATTTAGATCAAGATAGGATTAAAATTGATGACAATTCAGATCAAACTAAAATTTTAGATAAAAAATTTCTTAAAAATCTTTTCTTTTTTGAGGGGGATAAATTTGTTTTTGATTTAAAAAATATTTTTAAGGAAATTTTAAAAGAAGATTTTTATTTTGATAAAAATATTGATTTGAACAGGGTCTATGATCTCAAATTAATTTTTTGGCTTTTAAATCCTGATAAAGGCAATTATTCCTTGGAAAAGATAACATCTTTTTTTTCTAGTTCCAATCATTTAAAGATAATACAAGATTTAATTTTAAAGTTAAAAGAACTGGATTTAGAGAGAATTTATTTTGAATTTGAACTTCCTTTGTCCGCTGTTTTGGCTAGGATGGAATTAAGAGGAATTAAAGTTGACTTAAAAGCTTTGGAAGAATTTAAGCAAAAAATTAAAGAAAAAAATAACAAACTTTTGGAAGAAATTTATAATTTAGTCGGTGAAAGATTTAATCTTAATTCACCAAAAGAGTTAAGAAAAATTTTGTTTCAAAAATTAAAATTATCAACCAAAAGTTTAGCTAAAACAGCCAAAGGAGAGGTATCTACGCAAGAATCAGAACTTTTAAAAATTATTCACCTGCATCCTATAATTAAAAAAATTCTTGATTATCGTAAGGTAAATAAATTTTTAACAACCTACACTGATTCTTTGCTTCAAAATTATAATCAACAAACAAAAAGAATTTATACGACCTTTAATCAAACAACAACAAGCACTGGAAGGATAGCTTCGGAAAATCCTAATCTTCAAAATCTTCCTTTGGGAGGAGAACTAGCTTCTTATTTGAGAAAATGTTTTATTGCTGAGGAAGGTTATGTTTTTTTAAAGGCTGATTATTCGCAAATTGAATTAAGGCTTTTAGCGCATTTAAGCCAAGATAAAAATTTAATTTCCGCTTTTAAAGATAATTTAGATCTTCATTCGCAAACAGCGAAAATGGTTTTTAAAGAAGAATCTCAGGAAACAAGAAGGAAGGCAAAGATAATCAATTTTGGGGTTGCTTATGGAATCTCTGGCAGAGGTTTGGCCGAAAGACTTCAGATTCCTGTTTCCGAAGCTAATAAATTAATTGAAAGATTTTTTTATTTTTATCCTCAGGTTAAAAAATTAAAAGAAGATCTTATTGATTTTGCTAAAGTTTATGGTTATGCCCAAACTTTATTTGGCCGTAAAAGATTTATTCCTGAGATTAGTTATCAATCTTATCAAGAAAAAACTTTAGCAGAAAGAATTGCCGTCAATATGCCTATCCAAGGCTTAGCGGCAGATATTTTAAAAAAAGCTATGATTCTTATTGATGAAGAAATTTATCGAAGGAATTTGCCGGCATATTTAGTTTTGAGTATTCACGACGAATTAGTTTTTGAGGTTAGAAAAGAGGTCGAAGAAAAAATTTGGAGTATAATTAAAGAAAAGATGGAAAATGTGATTAATCTAAGTGTTTCTTTGATTGTTAATTTAAACGAGGGAGAAAATTTGTCTTCAAAATGATTGAAAACATTAAAAAATTTTTTAGCCAAAGAGAAAATATCGCTCGACTTTTTTTGGCTTTAATTTTAATTATTCTAGGTTTTTCTCTTTTTATCAGTAATTTTAATTTTTTGAAAGTTTTAATTTTTGTAAATTTAATTTTAGTTATTGCTATTTTCGTTTTTTTCTTGAAATCTCAACAAAAACCTAAAGAAGAAAGAATTACTTTCCTTTTTTCTTTTTTTCAAAATCTCTTAGATAATCTTCAAGAAGGTATTGCTGTTTACGATGATGATTTTAAGATTATTTTCGCCAATAAATCTTTTTGTGAATTAGTCGATTTAAATAAAGAAGATTTAATTAATTTGGCTGTTAAAAACGAGATGGTGAAAAATGAAAGATATCAGACATTAGCGAATATTTTTTTTCCTTTTCTACAAGGAGAAAATTTAAAAATTGTTAGTCAAAAACCAGAAACAATTGAGGTTAAATTTAATCAACCGGAAGAAAAATATTTTTTGATTAGTTATGTTGATATCTATTTAGATAAAAAGTATAAATTAAGGGTTGTTTTGGACAAAACTGAAGATATTTTAGAAGCTCAGAAAAGATTAGAATTTATCCAGATGATAGGACATAATCTTTTGTCTCCTTTAAGCGAAGTGAGATGGAATTTAGAGGCAATTGATTTAGATAAAATATCCGAAGAAAATAGAGAATTTCTTGATGCTGCTTTAAGGATAATTAAATCAACAATAATTTTTGCCGATTCAACTTTAACTATGGTTGAGACTGAATTTGGTCAATTGAAACTTAAGATTGGGGAGGTTGATTTAGAAAAAATTATTGTTTCTTTGTTGGATATTTTAAAAGGAAGGATTGAGGAAAAAAAAATAAAAATTAGCGTAGAGATCGAAGAACAAATATCAAAAATTCAGGCTGATCATCGAGTTTTATCTCTTGTGCTTTTTTCTTTAATTGAAAATGCTATTTTGTATAACAAAACAGGAGGTTCGATAATGATTAAAGTTCAAAAAATGCCTCAGAGACCATATTTAGAGATAATTGTTGAAGATACTGGGGTTGGAATGGCCAAGGAAGATTTGGCTAATTTATTTCAGAAATATTATCGAGGCAAAAAAGCAAAAGATTTAGATGTTAAAGGATTTGGTATTGGCCTTTATAATTCCAAAAAATTAGCTAATCTTCATGGAGGCGATGTTAAAATTGAATCTTACGAAGATAAAGGTACAAAAGCTATTTTTGTTTTGCCTCTTGAGCCAAATCTAATTCCTGGTTTATAATTAATTAATGGTTGTTAGAGTTAGATTTGCGCCATCGCCAACTGGTTATTTGCACCTAGGGAGTGCGAGAACTGCTTTATTTAATTTTGTTTTTGCTCGTTCCCAGGATGGAGTTTTTATTTTAAGAATTGAAGATACTGATCAAGAAAGATCAAATAAAGAATACGAAGAAGATATCTTAGAAAATCTAGATTGGTTAGGCTTAAAACACGACGAAGGCCCTGTTCGTCAAAGTGAAAGAATAGATTTATATCAAAAAGTTATTCAAGAATTAATTGAAAAAGATTTAGCTTATTATTGTTTTTGTCCCAAAGAAGAACTTGAGCTGAGAAGACAAGAACAATTAACTCGAGGAGAAATGCCAAGATATCCTGGAACTTGCAGAAATTTATCTAAGCAAGAAGCTTTAAAAAGAAAAGAGAAGGAAAATTATGTTATTCGATTAAAAGCCCCAGAAAAAGTAATAATCTTTAAAGATTATTTAAGAGGTGAGATTAAATTTGATTTTTCTCAAATAGGTGATTTTATTATTGCTAAAAAAGAAACCGAGCCATTATATGTTTTGGCTAATACCGTTGATGATCATTATCAAGGAATAAGCCATGTAATTCGAGGCGAAGAACATATTTCAAATACTCCAAAACAATTTTTACTTTATAAATATTTAGATTGGAAAGAGCCTATTTTCGTTCATCTTCCTCTCGTTTTGGGCCAAGATAGGGGCAAGCTTTCAAAAAGGCATGGAGCTAAAAGCATTAAAGAATATCGTGAGGAAGGTTATTTGCCAGAAGCAATTTTGAATTTTATCGCTTTGCTTGGCTGGCGTCCGTTAGATGATCGAGAGATTGTTTCTTTAGAAAAAATGATCAAAGAATTTAAATTAGAAAAATTAAACAAATCGCCAGCTGTTTTTAATTTATCAAAATTAGATTATCTCAACCGTTATTATTTGAGAACAAAACCTGCGGAAGAAATTTTACCACTTTTAGATTTTAATGGTTATAATAAAGACATTTTTTCTAAAGAAAAAATTTTAAAAATTATTGAACTTGGCAAAGAAAGAGCTTCGACTTTAAATGAAATTTTGCCATCAGTTGAATTTTTTTTTGAAGATTTTGATTATCCAGCAGAACTTTTAATTTGGGAAAACACATCTAAAGAAAAAATAAAAACTAATTTGGAGTTAATTAAAAAGGAATTTGTTAAAATTAATGAAGAAAATTTTATTTCAAGGAACCTTAAAGAAATTTTAGATAATTTATCTGGTCAAAATAAGGGTGAATTTTTCTGGCCTTTACGGGTTGCTCTCTCGGGAAGAGAAGCTTCACCGCCGCCGTTTGATTTAGCTGAAATTTTTGCCAAAGAAAAAACTTTGATATTAATCGATAAAGCAATTAACAAACTATGATAAGAAAAATTTTAAAATGGATATTTTATTTGATTGTTATTTTGATTGTTTTTGCGTTATTGCCTTCGGGATTTTTAGGGAAAATGAAGCAATTTGTTAATTGGGATGTTTTTTTGAAAACATTAAAAACAGGTTGGGATAAATTAATTAATTTTCTTAAAGAAGCTACAGGAATTCAATTTGACAAAATCCCAATTAAATTAAAAGAAAAATTTGGCATTGATATCGTTCTTTTTTGGACAACGATTAAAAATTTTTTAGCTAATCTTTTTGGAAAATTAGCTAATATATTTAAATGAAAAAATTATTTTTAACTACTTTTGTTTTAGTTTTTGTTTCGAGTTTAGTTATTATTTTAATTTATAAAAATTTTTCTTTAGGCATGGATCTTGCTGGGGGAACTATCCTGACTTATCAAATTGATTGGAAAAATATTGATAAAACGAAAGTTAAAAATGTCTTGGAACAAACAAAAGATTTGATTGAAAGAAGAATAAATTTTTTGGGCGTTAGTGAATATTTTGTAAGCTTTTCGGAGTCAGGGAGAATTTTGATTGAAATTCCAAATATTAAAGATCCTGAAATGGCTAAGAAAATGATTGGCGAAACACCATTTTTGGAGTTCAAGATGCCTCAAAAAGACGAATTTATTCCTTCAGGTTTAACTGGTCAATATCTTCAAAAAGCAGAGGTTTCGATTAACCCAAATACTTTAGAGCCAATTGTTAGTTTAGAGTTTAACCAAGAAGGATCAAGAATTTTTAAAGATTTAACTAAAAAATATCTTGGTCAACCAATTGCTATTTATTTAGATGGCAAATTGATAAGTTCCCCGATAGTTAGAGAAACAATTGAAAATGGCAAAGCACAGATTACTGGTAAATTTACTTTGGACGAAGCTAAACTTTTGGCCAATCGTTTAAATCAGGGGGCCTTACCTGCGCCTCTTAACTTAATTGCTGAATCAGTGGTTAATCCAATTTTGAGCGAAAAAATTTTAAAAGTAGCTTTATTTGGTTCAATTTTAGGCATTCTTCTGGTAGTTTCATTTATGATTATATTTTATGGATTTTATGGTTTTTTAGCTGATATTGCTCTAATTTTTTTCCTTACTTTTAATTTAGCTTTTTATAAAATTGTAGGAGTTACGATTTCTTTAGCTTCGTTAAGCGGGTTAGTTTTGGCCGTAGGAATGGCCGTTGATGCTAATATTTTAATTTTTGAGAGAATGAAAGAAGAAAAACTAAAAGGATTAAAACTTAGAGAAGTAATTAACGAGGGTTTTAATCGTGCTTTTCCGTCAATTCGTGATTCTAATATGTCAACAATTATTTCGTCGTTATTAATTTATTTTTTAGCCACTTCATTTGTTAAAGGTTTTGCCTTGACTTTGCTTTTTGGTGTTATTTTTAGTTTTTTAACTGCAGTTTTTTTTACAAGATATTTGTTAGAAATAACAGCTAAAGAATAAAAATGGACTTCATTGAAAAAAGATTTTATTTTTATTTTTTAAGTTTAATTTTAGTTTTGTTTGGTGCTTTAAGTTTCTATATTTTCAATCCTAATTTAGGCATTGATTTAGTCGGTGGTCAAATTTTGGAAGTTAAAACAAAAGTCAATATTGAAAAAATTATTAAAAAGCTAAATTCTAAAGTTTATTTTTTCCAAACTCAAGAAGGTTATTTAATTAAGGGCCAAGAAAATTTGAATGCTTTATGGCAAGAGATTCAGAAAGAAGATAGTCAAAGTCAGAAGATAAGATATGAGTCAATCAGCCCAAGTTTAAGCGCTGAGTTAAGATCAAAAGCAGGTTTGATGACTATTTTAGTTTTGCTTGCTGTTGGTAGTTATGTTTCTTTTGCTTTTTATAAATTAAAAAAACAATTTTCTCTTTTTGAATTAGGGTTTATTGTGGTGATAACTTTGTTTCATGATGTTATTGCCACAATTGGTTTTTATGTTCTTTTAACCAAATTTTTTAATTTTGATTTGGATGTTAAATTTATCACAGCTCTTTTAATTATTGCTGGTTTTTCTGCTCATGATACTATCGTTGTTTTTGATCGTCTAAGAGAAAATATTTTAAAGACTGGGAAAAAAACAAAAGAAATTTTTAGCTCAAGCATTCGCCAAACTTTGAGAAGATCAATTTTTACTTCTTTGACAGCTGTTTTAGCAATTTTGCCTTTATCAATTTTAATTCCTGATCTTAGAGGTTTTCTTTTATCAATTCAGATAGGTATTATTATTGGAACTTATTCTTCGGTTTGTTTGGCTGCTCCACTTTTATTTGACGGGAAATAAGTCAATATCTCTAAAATTTTTTACCTATCTGAATTCTTACTATTTTTGCGTTGAATAATTAAGAAAATAGAATTGCGGGAATAAAATCAAAATCAAAAATTTTTTACATTTTCTCGATTTTTCTGCGGTGGGGGCGGGATTCGAAAACGGTAAACTCCATATTCTGTGCCCAAAACGATCATTTTTTCGCTTTCGTTCAAATTTTGTGTTTTCAGTTCATTGGTTTGTCGTGGGTTCTTCGCTCGCCCCCACTAAAATTGTCTCCAAAAACCATTTTTCGGTAACCTGGAAGCTGGAAGTCAATCAAACATTTTGTGGTGTTTGCGGTGGGGGCGGGATTCGAACCCACAAGGCCATAATGGCCACCGGTTCTCGAGACCGGCGCAATCCCAGTTCTGCCACCCCACCACTTCAATATTATCAGTTTTATACGTTTTAAACCCGCATGATCCGTGAATATATGTTATAATAATTTTAAAATGAAAATCAATTTTCAACAAACAAGATATAATCCTTTAGAATTTGAAGAAAAAATTTATAAATTTTGGTCTTCTTATTTTAAGCCAAAGAATAAAGGCAAAAAGTTTATTATTCTAATTGCTCCGCCAAATATTACAGGTTCACTTCATTTAGGGCACGCTTTGCAAAATATTGTTTTGGACGTGATTTGGCGTTATAAAAAAATGAATGGTTATGATTGCGTTTGGATTCCAGGGGTTGATCACGCTGGAATTGCTACGCAAAATGTTGTCGAAAAAGAACTGAGGAAAGAAGGACTGTCAAGAATTAGTTTGGGGAGGAAGAAATTTATTCAAAGAATATGGCAATGGAGAGGAAAATATGGCAACATAATTTTAGATCAATTTAAAAAGCTTGGTCTTAGTTTAGATTGGTCAAGAGTTAAATTTACTTTGGATAAAAAATATGTTGATTGGGTTGAAAAATCATTTGTTTCTTATTATAAAAAAGGCTATGTCTATAGAGATCTAAGACCAGTTAATTTTTGTCCTCATTGTCAAACATCGCTTTCTGATTTGGAATTGGACTACAAAGAAAGAGAAGCAAGCCTGTATTATATTCGTTATCCTCTTTCAGGCGGAGGCCATGTAACTATAACTACAACAAGGCCAGAGACAATGTTTGGGGACGTTGCTTTGGCTGTTAATCCCAAGGATGAAAAAAATTTCAATCTTATTGGCAAAATTGGTATTTTACCAATTGTTCAAAGAGAACTTCCAATCGTTGTTGACTCAAGAATTGATCCTAAATTTGGCACTGGAATTTTAAAAGTTACTCCAGCTCATTCTTTGATTGATTATGAAATTAGTTTGAGGCATCAATTGCCAATGATTTCAGTTATTGATGAAAATGCGAAAATGAATAAAAACGCTGGTGAATTTCAAGGCCTAGATTATTTAACCGCCAGAGAAAAAATTGTTTCCAAACTTAAAGAGCTTGACTTAATTGAAAAAATAGAGCAAATAAAACATAATTTACCTGTTTGTGATCGTTGCGGTAGTGAAATTCAAGTTATTCCTTCAAAAGAATGGTTTTTAAAGATGAAAGATTTAGCTAATTTAGCTGTTAAAGCTGTTAAAGACAAAGAAGTTGAAATCTACCCAGTCCGTTTTAAAAAACCTTATTTCGACTGGCTCAGAGACGTAAGAGATTGGTGTATCTCGAGAAAAATTTGGTGGGGGCAACAGATGCCTGTTTGGTTTTGTAAAAATTGTGGTGACGAAATTTTTACAGTGAGCCTAAAAAAACCAATAAAAAAATGTACTAAATGTAAAAAATCTAATTGGCAAAGAACCGAAGAAGTTTTTGATACTTGGTTTTCTTCAGCCTTGTGGCCTTTCGCTATTTTATATACTCCTTATGAAAAAAAATTTTATCCTGCCAATTTAGTGGCTACGGCTAGAGAGATTTTACAACTTTGGATTACGAGAATGATTTTTTCCGGAAAATTTTTTATGAGAAAAGAACCATTTAAATTTGTTTTCGTTAATCCAACAGTTTTAACCAAAGAAGGTAAAAGGATGTCTAAAAGTTTGGGCACAGGGATTGACCCACTTGAGTTAATCCAAAAATATGGAACAGATGCTTTAAGATTTGGAATTTTATGGCAAATGAGTGCCCATCAAGATTTGAGATTTGATTTTGTTCCCATCGAGCAAGGTCAAAAATTTCTTAATAAAATTTGGAATGCATATAGATTTTATTTTTTAAATATCGAAAACTTCAAAAAAAATTTAAACAAAAATAAAGTTTCTAGTTCAGATAAAAAAATTTTAAAACATATAGAATCAACAAAAAAATTTGTTTCTAAGAAAATTGAAAATTTTGAGCTGGGGCTAGCCTTAAAAAGAGTTTATAATTTTTTTTGGCATGAGCTTTGCGATGTTTATTTAGAAACTTGGAAGGGAAAGACAAAAAATAACCCTGATGTTTTTGAAAAAGTTATGGTTGAGAGTTTGATTATTTTGCATCCATTTTTGCCTTATCTAACCCAGTTTCTTTATTTTTCTTTTGGTCATAAAAAACCCCTTTTTTTTGAAGAGTGGCAATAATTTTTTATATTTTTTTATCTTTTTCCCTTCCTTTTTTATGGATTCTTTATTTTTTTAAAAAAGATAAACATCCTGAACCAATTTTTTGGTTGATTATCGCTTTTCTTTTAGGAATTTCTTCATCTCTTATTTCTTATTATTTTGAAAAAAATATTTTTTTAGGAGAAACATGGCTGAAATATTTTATTTTTGCTTTAATCGAAGAATTTTTTAAATTTTTTGTTATCTGGTTCTTTGTCTTTTCTCAAAAAGTTTTTGACGAACCTATCGATGCTATGATCTATATGATGTTCTCTGCTTTAGGTTTTGCTTTTTTCGAAAATTTTTTATTAGCTCTGAATCCAAAAACAATTAATATTGTCCCAACTCTTATCTATAGATTTTTCAGTGCTAATTTGCTTCATGTTTTAGCTTCGTCTTTAATTGGCTACGGTTATGCTTTTTTTGTTAAGACAAGAAGAATTTTTCCTCTTGCCATTTCTTTCATTTCTGGCACTTTCTTGCATTTTTTGCATAATTATCTTATAATTAGTTTGCCGCCCGGAATTTTAAATTTACCAATTTTATGGACAGTTTTTTTGGTCGTTCTTAGTGAATTAAATTATTTAACAAAAAATGGATGAAGAAAAGCAAGAAGGAACATTAACTGTTGATGTTTATTCTAAAGATAATGATTTAGTAATTATTGCGCCGATAGCAGGAGCAAGTTTGGAAAATATTGAGATTTTAGTTGATGGCAATGTTTTAATAATTAAGGGAGAAAGAACGTCTCCAGAAAATATCGATCCGTCTTTGTATGAACATCAAGAATGTTTTTGGGGGCCATTTTCAAGAACGATCGTTTTGCCTAAAGATTTAGATTTAGGAAATATTAGAGCTTATTACCACAATGGTATTTTAATGATTAAAATTCCTAAAAAAGAAGGAAAACAAGTAAAGAGAATTGAAGTTAAAATAGATTAAGCGCTGGTAGCTCAGCGGTTAGAGCATCGTCCTTATAAGACGGGGGTCGAAGGTTCAAATCCTTCCCAGCGCAAATAAAACTTTTCTATTTTAAAGATAAAAGCTTCTATACAATTTGTCTAAAATAGGAACTTTACCTTGATATTCTTCTAAAAATTTTTTCATAAAATTTTTTACTTCCTCTTCGCTAACAAAAAATTCTTCTAAAGGAAAGTGAAGACCAAAAGAAATTTTATTAGGAAAAAGAAAAATAAATTTCCTCAAGCCATTATCAAAAACTTCAAAAGCATAAAATTTTTTCCAAGCATAAAATTTTTTATCAATGTAAATTCCCTCTTCATTTATTTTTATATCCATTAATTTTGGTTCGTAGAACTTAGGATGGAAGAAGAAAATTAGAGCAAAGATAGAGATAACTGAAAGCCAAAAATCTCTAGCTAAAATTGCTGAAATTAAAGTTGCTCCAATAACAATACCCCAAAATAAATGCCAGAGTAAATCACCATAAGGATGATAAATATGGCTATAAGTTTTCCATCTGATTTCCATTATTTAAAATTATACATAATTTTATGATAAAATTTAAACAATGAGGTATGAATTTAAAAAAATTGAAGCTAAGTGGCAAAAAAAATGGCAAAGGAAAAAATTTTTAATGTGGCAAGCAATTGATTTTGCTAAAAAACCAAAAATTTATATTCTAGATATGTTCCCTTACATTTCCGGAGAAGGACTTCACGTTGGTCACGTTGAAGGTTATACTGCTACAGATATTTTAAGTAGATTTTATCGTATGAATTCTTATAATGTTTTGCACCCAATTGGCTATGATGCTTTTGGTTTGCCAACGGAAAATTTTGCTCTTAAGATAAAAAAGAATCCATTAGTTTTTGTTCCCAAATATATTGATAGATTTCGAAAACAATTAAGGTCAGTTGGTTTTAGTTATGATTGGCAAAAAGAAATTTCAACTACAGATCCAGAATTTTACAAATGGACACAAATTATTTTTCTTAAGATGTACGAAAAAGGTCTTGTTTACGAGAAAGAGGCACCAATTAATTTTTGTCCTTCTTGCAAAACTGGTTTAGCTGACGAAGAAGCTATAGGGGGAAGGTGCGATCGTTGTGGCAGTCAGACAGAAATTAAATTTTTAAAACAATGGCATCTTAAAATTACCCTTTATGCTGATAGGCTTTTAGAAGATTTAGACGATCTTGACTGGCCTGAAAATATTAAAGAAATGCAAAGAAACTGGATTGGGAAAAGCGAAGGTTATGAAGTTTTATTTTCTTTAGAAAGCTCAAATGAAAAAATACCAGTTTTTACAACAAGATTGGATACTATTTATGGAGCTACATTTATAGTTTTATCTCCAGAACATCCATTAGCTTTAAAAATAGCTCAACCAGAGTATCTTTTGAATGTTGAAAATTATATTCAAGAAGAAATTAAAAAGAAAAAATTTGGTATTTACGAAAAAGAAATAACAGGAGTTTTTACGGGAAGTTATGCATTTAATCCTTTAGATAATAAAAGAATCCCTATTTGGATAAGTAGTTATGTTTTGTCCGGCTATGGAACTGGTGCTGTCATGGGCGTCCCGGCTCATGATGAAAGAGATTTTAACTTTGCTCAAAAATTTGATTTAGAAGTTATTCAAGTAATTAAATCATTAGAGAGAAAAAAAATTGATTTACCTTTTGTTTTGGATGGTGTTTTGGTTAATTCAGGCGAGTACTCAGGTTTGAAAAGCCAAGAGGCAAGAGAAATAATTGGTAAAGATTTGACTGATAAAGATTTAGCTAAAAAAACTACTTATTATAAATTAAGAGATTGGATTTTTTCACGACAGAGATATTGGGGCGAACCAATACCTATTATCAGATGTTATCGTTGCGGTGTCGTTCCTTTAAAAGAAAAAGACTTGCCCTTAACCTTACCAAAAGTTAAGAGTTATCAACCGACTGGGACAGGAGAATCACCGTTGAAAAATATTAAAAATTGGCTTCAGGTTAAATGTCCTCAATGTCATGGTCCGGCTGAAAGAGAAACTCAAACAATGCCTCAGTGGGCTGGTTCTTGTTGGTATTATTTAGGTTATATTTTAAAAAATAAAAAGTCAAAAAATAAAAAAAATAGTCATGGAATTACATGGGATAAACAAAAGTTAAAATACTGGCTGCCAGTTGATCTTTATGTAGGAGGAGCAGAGCATGCTGTTTTACATTTACTTTATGCAAGATTTTGGCATAAATTTTTATATGATATTGGTTGGGTTTCAACGAAAGAGCCATTTCAAAGATTATTTAATCAAGGATTAATTTTAGGTCCTGATGGTCAAAAAATGTCAAAATCAAGAGGCAATGTTATCAATCCTGACGAAGTAATTAAAGAATATGGAGCTGACACTTTAAGAATGTATGAAATGTTTTTAGGGCCATTGGAGGCGGAAAAACCTTGGTCAATAGACGCCATTAAAGGAATTTTTAGATTTTTGGATAGAGTTTGGAAACTTGGCAAAAAAATAAAGAAAATTCGTCAGCGAACTAAGACAAGTATTAATAGTGAGATTGAATTGGCCTTGAATAATTTAATCTACGAAACAACTGAAGGAATTAAAAAATTAAGATTTAACATTGTTATTTCCAAAATGATGGTTTTCGAAGATATGTTAAGACAAAAATTTGAGGAAGACAAAAATCCATATTTCAAAGGAGTATTTTTAGAATTTCTTAAATTGCTTTTCCCTTTTGCTCCTCATTTAAGTCAAGAATTGTGGTCTTTTCTGGGCAAAAAAACTTTGCTTGATTATGAGTCTTGGCCAAAATATAAAGAAAAACTTCTAAAGAAAAAAACTTTTCAATTTATTGTTCAAATTAATGGTAAAAAAAGAGGAATCCTTTTTGCGGACAAAGAAGTTTTAACAGAAAAAGAGATTAATGAAAAAGTAAAAAATCTTTCTTTGTTTGAAAAATATCTTAAAAATAAAAAAAATAAAAAAATTATTTTTGTCAAAGGTAAGGTAATTAATTTTGTTGTTGATGAAAAAGAAAATAGGAAAAATAGCTGAAGATCTAGCCGCTGAGTTTTTAGAAAATCAAGGTTATAAAATAATTGAACGTAATTTTTATTTCCATCGTTTTGGCGAAATTGATCTTATTGTTTTTAAAAAAAATTTAATTAACTTTGTCGAAGTTAAATCTTTAACTAGTGAGTCAGAATTTATTCCGGAAATTCATTTTAATAAGAGAAAATTAAAGAAAATAGAAAGAATTGCTAGTTTTTATGCTAATAAGTTTAATTATAAGAATTGGATTATTTCTTTAATTACTATTGTCTTAGAAAATTTTAAGATTAATTATTATGAGAACGTCAAAATTTAATTTTTGGAAATTAACAAGTTTAATTCTATTTTTTTTGGTTATTTTAGTAGGAATAAAATATTTTCAAGAATATAAAAAAAATCTTCCCTACAAGAAAGAATTAAAAAATTTCCAAATGTTAACAGAAAAAACAGAGGAAGAAAGTTTAATTTTTCAAAGGCAAATTTTGGCCCAAAAAGATCCTCTTAATATTGAAAAAGAAAAAAAAGATAAATTTGGAGAAGCTACAGAAGGAGAAAGTGTTATTTTGGTATCCGATGATCTTCTAAAATCAATTACTTTTTCTTTCCTCGCAAAATAAGACGACGACACTCTTTGCAAACCAAAATTCTTTGATCATTGATTTTTAGCCACTGAAGATTTGGCTTTTGCCATGTTTTGTTTACAGGGTTATATTTACCTCTTAATTTCTTTCTTTTAGTGGTTATTTTTTTTTCTTTGCCGCAAATTTCACATTTTTTCATTTTTTAAAAATTATATTTTAATAAGACCTTATTTTCAATAATATTTTCTTCGATTAATTTAGCCTGGGGAAAATCCTGACTTATTTGAGATTTTATCTTTTCTTTATCTCCATTATCAATTTTTAAAGAAAAAATTGAATTTTGAGGAGAAAAACTTAAGGATTCAAAACCAGGGAGATTTTTAATATTATTTAAAGAAGAAAATTTAGTAAAAATTTCTGGATCCAGCTGGGAAGTAATATTTTTTAAATTTTCTAACTGAACTTGGAGATTTTGATCTATGGCAATAGTCTTTGTCCCCGAAGCTAAGCTTTCAGTTTCTTTTTTAAATTTATCTTGAAGAACAAAATAGGACGCTGAAATTAGCAAAGATAAGATAAAGAGATAAACAGAAAGGAAAACAATTATTGATGGTAAACGATTTAAAAAATAAGCAGTATAATTTTTGAAAGGTGAAAAATCAATTACTTGTCTTTCGGCTAAAATATTAATAAAAGCAAAATAGCCACCTTCGAGAAAAACATTAATTGTTGGAGAAGGAAAAAACATTTTTTGTTGAGTTATTTCGGGAAAGTCTTTTTTCTCCATAAAAAAAATAATTTTTGTTGTTGGAGTAAGCTCTGACTTGAGGAAATTATAAATTCGTGAAATTAATAACTCGAGATTTACTTTCTCTGAATCATATTCCTCCAAAATGGTTTTTTCTAATCTTAAATTGTGAATTAAAAAAGCAGAAAGTGTATTCCCTTCTAGGGAAAAAATTAAATATTCTTCATTAAAATCAAGAATTGTTTTATTCAAAAGATATTGGGAGAATATTTCAATTGATGGAGAAATAAAAATTGGAATTAATCCGTATTTTTCAATAATAGTTAAAAGAGAATCAATAATTTTTTTTGAGATTAGGAAAACATTAAAGGTGGATAAAGAAGGCGAAGTTCGATATTTATCTTGTTTATAAAAGAGAGAATAATTTTCAATCATTAGAGGGAAGTTTATTTTTAGATGATTTAAAATAGCTTCTTTAGCGGAAGTTGTTGTTGTTAAATTTATTTTTTGAAAAATTATATTCGGTAAATTTAAAATAATGCCTAGCTCAGTTAATTTATGTTTTTTGAGAATTATCTGAAGCGCTGGCTCGAGATTAGAGAAGTAAAATTCTCCTTGAGAAAAAAGTTCTACATTAACTTTTTCGCTTTTTAAAACTTTTATTTTTGTTTTTTCTCGGGTAATTCTAAAATAACTAATATCTTTATTGTTAATAATCAATAAATCAAAATATTTTTCTTTGAAAAAATCGAATTTCATCTTCGATACCAAAATTCAATTTTAACAAATCGAGCTTCAGGTTTGGTTAAATAAAATTGATCAAATCCAACTATTTTTTTGTTAATTAAATACAGATAATAAGGGTTAACCAAAAAGATATTTGTTTTGGTTGTTAAAATTTTTTCTTCAATTTCTCCTAACTTTTCATTCATTTTTATTCTTGGGTCAGTAATTAATTGTTGAAATGCTTTTTCTAGATCAAGATTATCTAAATTATTTATATTATAGCCTAACTTAGAGAAAAATGAAGGAAGTGAAGGCGGGTGGTCGTAATTAAGGCCAGATAAAATTGCTTGATAATTTTTATTGGTCAAAATCTCATTTAGATTTTCCGAGCTAACGAATTCTATGTCAAGTCGATATTTTTCTTTAAGATACCGTGCGATTTCAGGATAAAAATAAGAAGTCGGGGTAATTATTTTTAATGATTGGAGTTGATCGGTCGTCGATGTGTTTTGATTTATTTTTTGATTAAGATCAGGCAAAGAAAAAATTTTTCTTATTGTTGGTGAAAAAATTCCATAGCTCACTTCTGCATTATTTTTAAATATATATTTTTTAATTTCTTCTCGGTTAATATTACTTTCAAAAGTGTTGACAATCTTTTTATCAATTTTTTGACTATTAAAAAAAATACCAATAATTCTTGGCAGAACTATTCTATAAAATTTATAATGAAAAGAAATATTTTGAGGAAACTCTAAATAGTTTAAACCAGCTAAACCGTCAATTTCTTTTAAAAGTAAAGCATAAAAAGCTGATTTGGTCGAAGGAAAAACATAAAAGAAAATCTCATTAAGATAAGGTCGTGGTTCATAGAATTCATTTCTCTTGAGATGAATTATTGTTATTTCCCCTTTGGTTTTTATTGAATCGAAAATAAATGGTCCACTGCCAACTTTTAAAATTTGTTTATCGAAATTATTAAAATCTAAACCAGAAAAAATCTTTGCTGGTAAAATTTTTAAATTATTCAAATTAAAGAAAAAATAATTATTGTTAGAATTTAGATTAATTTCTGCTCGGTTCTGATCGATAATTTTTATTTGAGTATTTTTAAAATTATCAGCAATTTCTGGAGGTAAATATTTTTTAAAAAGATCGAAAGAAAAAGCTAAATCATCGGTGGTAATTTTACTTCCGTCACTCCACTTCAAATTTTTAAGCTCGAGGCTCAAGGTTAATCTATCTGGAGAAAAATAATATGAATTAAGAAATTTTGAAACTATTTTCCCATTATCAAATTCAATTAATGGAGGATAGATAATGTTTAAGATTGCTTTTTCGCTTTCATTTTTAGGTAAAATTGGATTAAGAGAATTAACTGGCTCAAATAATCCTTCTTTATAAAAACCACCATATTTTGGTTTTAATGATCGAGTTAATTGGAGATAATAAATTAAAAAAGCGATTCCACTTAAAAAAAGAATAATAATTAAAATATCAATTGTTTCCTTGGCAAGAATTATTTTCCTTAGTTTCAATAAGTTTTTCATTAACTAATAATTTTTAAAACAGAAATAAAAATAAAAAGAACTATGGTTGCCCAAGTAAAATAATAAAGATTTTTTTCTAAACCTCTTCTTTTGAGAAAAAATTGTGTTTGGCTACCAAACAAAACTCCACCTTCTGTCCCTCTTTGTTGAATCAAAATTAATCCAATAATAATTATTGATAAAATGATTTGAAAAATACTAATCATGTTAGGATATTTTTAATCTCGACTCTCTTTCCTTCTGATGATATTTTAACACAAGTTGATGAGCTTTTTTATCAAGGCTTAAAATAAAATTCCTTAACAGAGGATAATTTTTTAAAGAAACTTTTTTATCGAAATCATAATAAACTTCTTCTTTTGGCTTGGCTAAGGCTAAAATATCAATTTTAAAATTGCTTTCGTCAACTGCTTTTTTTGCCATTTGATATTGAATTTTTCCACCATCAATTAAAAAAACATTCGGTAATCCCCAGTGTCGATGTTTTAATCTTCTTGAAAGAACTTCATAAATCATTTTGGGATCATCTGGTTTTTGTATTGTTTTAATCTTAAATTTTTTTAGAAGTTGAGGCTGATAAATGCCGTCAAGAAAAGAAACTAAGATGCCAACTTTTTCTTTGCCAGCAAGATGAGAAATATCACAAGCTTCAATTAAACGTGGAAGAGCCTGGAGACTGAAAACTTCTTTAATTTGTAACAAAATTTTTCTTGTTTCTGCTTCAATAAATATATTTTCTTCTTTAATTAGACTTTGATTTGTCTCTAATTTTTCGATGGCTATAAATACTTGTTTTAATTTTTGAGCCTTTTTTAGTCTTGCTGGATCTTGATGGGCAATTTCATTTTTAGCTAAAAGATTTTTCATTTTTTCTAAAAGTGATTTTTTTAATGATTTAAAATCTTGAGTAAAAATTTTTTTGATTAAAATTAGATTTTGATGGTAAGATTTTATTTTTTGACTATCGATCGCGGTGTTTTTGAGACAGCACCAACCAAAACAAAGTTTTAACTCGGCATTTAAACAGGTCCGAAGATGTTTTTCTTTACAAGTACAAAAGGGGATTTCTCTCCTAACTATTTTTAAAATTTCTTTTAAGGAAGCACCTTCAAAAAATGGACCAATAATTTCTTTAGTTTTAAATTTTTCCGGTTGGTGAGTTATAAAAATTTTAGGTAAAGTTTCGTTAGTAAAAACTAGATAGAAATAACGAGTATCATCTCTTAGAAGGTGATTAAAAGACGGGTTAAGTTTTTTAATAAGATCGCTTTCTTTAAAAATTGCCTCAGCTTCATTTTTAGTTTCAACAATTTCAAGGTTGCGTGAAACATCCAAAAGCTTTTTTATTTTCAGAGAATCTGAAACAAGATATTGCTTGAGCCTTTTTTTTAAATTTTTCGCCTTACCGATATACAAAACTTTATTATCTTTATCTTTAAAAATATAAATTCCCGGAGTTTGAGGAATATTTTTAATCTTTTCTTTTAAGTTCATTTTAAAAATATTTTAAAAGACTTTTCCCTACAAACTCTTGAGGAATTTTAATTTTTTCTCCTCCCATCAAGTCTAAAATTGTTGGCGCTATATCAACCAGTGATCCTAAGATTTTTCTTTTAAAAAAGAATAATTCCTCCTTATGTTTTTCTCGGCGATAATCATTATCGATAAGATAAAAAGGAACGGGGCTTAAATTATGCAAAGTTTCTTTTTGGCCAGATCTTACGTCAACCATTTTTTCAATATTGCCATGATCAGATGTTAAAATAAGAGAATACTTATTTTCCAAACTTAATTTAGATAATTCTTCTAAAATTTTATCAATTTCTTCGATAACTGAAATAGCTAAACGAAAATCACCTTTATGTCCGACAATGTCAAATGTTGGCAAACTGGCAATAATTAGGTCAAAAATACTATCTTTAAGAGTTATTTTTAAATAATCAAAGAATTCTTTTGTTTTTTCACGGAGATCTTGCTCATCGTCACTAAAAGGTGGCAAAAATTCAAAAACTTCATCAGGATGTTTTTCTTCAAAAAAACCATTAAAGTAAAAACTTAATAATTCTTTTCTAGTTTTATCAATAATTTTAATTTGTTTTAATTTATTTTCAGCAATAATTCGACTTAAGTTTGTTTTTATTTTTTGCTCTTCAAAAATTACTGGATAGTCAATATTTTCTAAGTATCTAACCAGAGAAGTTATGTAAAGATTTTTTCTTTCTGGTCTTTTAAATTCTTGAAAATTTGTATTTATTAATGAATTAGCTAACTGAGATATATTTTTAGTTTCGTAGTGAAAAAATAAAATAGCGTCATTATTTTGGATTATACCATCTTTGTTAAAAATTGTTGGCTCTAAAATGCTATCATTAAAGTCTGGCTCTGAATATTTTTTCATTAAAATTTCCTCAGGATTTTTGGCTAAATTTCCTTTGCCTTCAACCAAAAGCAAGAAAGATCTTTGGGTTCTTAAAAAATAATTGTTAGTTTTGTCTAAGGCATAAAATCTACCGCATAAAGTTGCTATTTCTCCAGGTAGATTTTTGCTTTGTTGAATTTTTTTTAATTTCTCAATTAAACTTAGAGCTGATTTTGGAGGTGAGTCAATACCATCAGTAAAAAGATGTAGATAAACTTTATCAAATTTTTCTTTTTGAGCTAATTCTAATAAAGCAATTAAATGATTAAACTCGACGATATTTTTTCCTTGACTTAAAAGGCCAACAAGATGAAGGCGAGAATTAAATGCGCGGCAATGATTGAAAACTTGAAGTAATTTTTCATTCCTGAAAAACTCCCCATTTTTAATAGCTAAATCAATCTTAACAATAGCTTGATAAAAAACAATACCAGTGCCTAGGGTTAAATGACCAATTTGGCAGTTTCCTGGTTCATCTGAAGGCAATCCCACAGAATAACCGCTGGCATTTAAAAGGCAAAAAGGATAATTTTTTTGAAAATAGTCTAGATTTGGTGTTTTGGCAAAACGAAAAGTATTAGAGATATTTTCTTCTCCTTCTCCCCAGCCATCTAAAATTAACAAAATAACTTTTTTCTTTATCATCGGTTAAAATTATATATTATCTAAGTCCGAATTAACAAATTAGTAAATTTAACAAATGATTGAATTTTTCTTTATCTCTCTAGGAATTTTGATAGGCTATTTTTTAAGAGAACTTTTAATTTTAAAAAAAGGCGAGAGCAAATTACAACATCTTCAAGAAGAGATCGAACTTAAAAAAAGAGAAGCAGAAAGTATTATCTCAGACACCAGAGAAAAGTCATTAATTATCATTGAAGAAGCTAAAAAAGAAAGAGAAAGAATTTTAGAAGATGTTATTGATAGGGAAAAAAGATTAAATCAAAGAGAAAATGTTTTAGACGAAAGAGAAATTGTTTTAGTTAATAAAGAAAAAGAATTAATTGAAAAAACAAACGAGTTTTTAAAACTTGAATCTGACTTAAAAAAAAGAGAAGAATTTTTAGAAGAAAGTCTTGAAAAAATTAGTTATTTTACCAAGGAAGAAGCTTTAAAAATTTTATTTGCAAAAATTGAAAAAGAACAAGAAACTGAAATTTTGGCAAGATTAATGAAATTAAAGCAAAAAGAAAAGGAAGCAGTCGAGGAAGAAGCAAAAAAAATAATTTTAGAAACCCTGCCTCGTTATGCTCGTTCAGTAGTAAGTGAAGTAACAACAACAACGGTTAGCTTGCCTAACGAAGAAATGAAAGGAAGAATTATAGGTAAAGAAGGAAGAAATATCAAACATTTTGAGAATCTAACCGGCGTAGAAATTATTGTTGACGAAACTCCTGATACAGTTATTTTGTCTTCTTTTGATCCTGTTAGACGAGAAATTTCTCGTTTAGCCTTAGAAAAGTTAATCAAAGATGGCAGAATCAATCCTGTGACCATTGAGGAAAAAGTTATTCAAAGCAAAGAAGAGGTTGAAAAAATCATTGAGGAAGCTGGAAAGAACGCAGCCTATGAAGTTGGTCTTTTTGACCTGCCCGACGAGATTGTTTTGCTCATGGGAAGACTTAAGTTTAGATATAGTTATGGTCAAAATGTTTTACAGCATTCAATTGAAATGGCTTATATTGCTAAGATGATTGCCGAAGAACTTGGTCTTAATTCTTATATCGCTAAAAAAGCATCTTTTCTACATGACATTGGCAAGGCAGTAACACATGATATCGAAGGTAGTCATTTAGAAATTGGTATTAGAATTTTAGAAAAATATAATATCGAAGAAGAAGTGATTTTAGGGATGAGGTCTCATCACGAAACTTATCCTTTTGCCAATCCCTATGCTTATCTTGTTTTAGCTGCTGATATTTTGTCAGGGGCTAGACCTGGAGCCAGACGAGAGACAATTGAAATTTATATTCAAAGATTACAAGACTTAGAAAAAATCGCTTATTCTTTTCAGGGTGTGGAAAAGTGTTTTGCCACTTCTGGAGGAAGAGAGCTCAGAATTTTTGTTAAATCTGACCTAGTCAGTGATTTAGAAATTTATAATTTAGCCAAAGAAATAGCTAAAAAAATAGAAAAAGACATAAAATTTCCAGGAGAAATTAAAGTTGTGGTGATTAGGGAAAATAAAGCTGTTGAATATGCTCGATAAAATTTGTATTTTTTTAAATATTATTGTAAAATAAAAGAAAGGAGATTGGTCGTTTTTAAAAAATTATTAAAAAATGGTTAAAGGAAATATTGTCAAGGTTAAAGACTTAGTCGAAAAAATGGTCGAAAAATTTAATATGACAAAGAAAGAAGCAACTGAAGTTTTGACTTGGTTGTCTCAAGAAATTACTAATAATCTTAGGCATGGAGCCCAGGTTAAAATAGTTGGGTTAGGAGCGTTTAAAGTTAGAGAAAGAAAAGCAAGAACAGCGATTAATCCTAAAACAGGAGAAAAAATTGAACTCCCAGCTAAAAGGGTTCCTCGTTTTACTCCAGCTAAAGATCTCAAAGAAGCAGTTAAATAATTCATGGCCATTTATATTCTTATTGGCCAAAACTCATTTTTAATTGAAAGAAAAATTAATGAATTAAGCTCCCAAAATATTTCTTTAAGTTATAGCAATAATTTTAGGGAGTTCTTTTTTGAATTACAAAAAATTACCAATCAATTTTTATGGTCAAAGAAAAATGATGTTATTTTAAAAAATCTAAACAAATTAAAAAATAGTGACATTTTAACCTTAATTGAATTTTTAAAAAATAGTCAAAATAATTTTATTTTAGTTTTTCTGCAAGAACCTACAGATTTTTTAGACAAATTAAGAAAATTTAATATAAAATTTAAAATTTTCAATCTTCAACCACCAGCAAAAAGAAACCTAGAAGAATTTATTAGAAATTATGCCTTAGAAAGAAAAATAAAACTTTCTCAAGAAATTATTAAATTTTTAAAGGAAAACTATCAAGAAAATTTTGATTTTTTATTGGCTGATCTTGACAAAATTTCTTTTTTAACTAAAAATCCAACTCTTAATGACTTTAAACAAATTTTACGTTTTCAAACAAATGTTTTTAAAATCCAAGATTATTTTTTAGATAGAAACTGGCCATTATTTATTCATCATTTTAAAAAATTTATTTTAGAAGATAAAAGTAAAGATAATGCTGAAACATTAAAAGCTATAAGTCTTTTGTTTCATTCTTTATTAAAAATTTATTTAATTAAAACCGAGAAAATAAATAAAATTAAAGCTAGCGATTATTATTTGCAAAAACTAAAATTAAAAGCTCAAAATTTAAACATTGAAGAGATAAAATCGTTAATTTCTGCTTTAGCTAAAACAGATAAAAAATTCAAAAAATTTTATCTTTCTATTCGTGATATTCCCGAAGACATTTCTTTAAATTATTTATGGTCTAATTCTTGACTTTCTCTATTTTTTTTTATAATTAATCTATGAAAAATTCAAAAATAGAAAGTTTTACTCTAGTTGAACTTTTAATTGTCTTAGCTCTTATAAGTATCTTAGCTACTGTCTTAATAGTTATCATTAAGCCAGG
>Ga0123519_10001228_pt1 | contig 44202 bp, 32 predicted proteins | sample YelNatPaOPRAMG02_FD_87396 | JGI IMG/M metagenome (GOLD analysis project Ga0123519, IMG submission 87396) | Hot spring microbial communities from Yellowstone National Park - Yellowstone National Park OP-RAMG-02 (version 2) | ecosystem: Environmental > Aquatic > Thermal springs > Hot (42-90C) ...
ACGGTCTCTTGCTTCGAAAAGGAAATCGGATAGTTTTTTCTGTGTAATGGGGTCGCCTATTTGAACAGCAGTTACTGGTGAGCCTTCATGTAATTCTTCCGAGGAAAATGTAGCTCCATGAATGCCATCTTTACCAATTCGCCCTCCAATCATTACAATAAGGTCGCCTTTATATGCTTTTTTCTCATGGGCTAATTTATTATTTATTTTTTTGGGAATAATGCCCCCTGTTCCACAGAACACAAGGGGTTTCCCTAAAAACCGTTCATGAAAGACAATAGCACCGTTTACTGTGGGAATACCGCTTTGATTTCCGCCATCACGGACACCTGCGTGAACTCCCCGTAATACTCGCCGTGGATGGAGTAATCGTTCCGGAATTTTACCTTCATAGAAAGGTGATGCAAAACAAAAAACATCTGTATTAAGAATACAACGGCATCCCAAACCGGCACCTAAAATGTCCCGATTAACTCCCACAATTCCTGTAATAGCACCACCATAAGGGTCTAATGCAGAGGGGCTATTATGGGTTTCGACTTTCATTGATATGAGGTGTTCATTATCGAAATCTATTAATCCTGCGTTGTCATGAAAAACACTAACCAACCACGGAATTTCTGATTTCAATTTGTCCGTAGTGGATTTGATAAAGGTCTTGAATAGGCTGTTGACTACTGTATAATTCCCGTTACTATCTTCAAATTTAATTTCTGCATTGAATATTTTATGTTTACAGTGTTCAGACCATGTTTGTGCTAATATTTCAAGTTCGATATCGGTTGGATATTCAGGGAGGTTGAGGGCTGTGCGATGTTTTTTTGTAATTGGATTTTCAAAATACTCTTTTATGGCTTTCATTTCGCGTAAGTCAAGGGCTAAAAGTCTTTTTTGACTTAATTCTAATAATTCTGAATCGGAAAGGTTTAGAGATATTGTTTCAACAATAGTTTTTGTTTTTTCTGTTACTAAGGGGATAGGTAATAAAGAAATATCTTTTTGATTAGATAATTCATCATAAGACAAAACTTTCCAGTGTTGTATGAGTTCATTTGCAAGAAGTTTTTGAGCGACTTGAGAACAGTTTTCTTTTGATAAACCGGAAAACCAATACATTGTGGATTTAAACACAAATTCATCTGGCTTTAGATTTCTCGATAATGTGTCCTGTATTCCTTCCCGTGCACTTTTCCCGACATTATCCGTTACACCTGGACGAAATCCGACTTCAACCACATGTTGGTATTCCTGAGGAAATTTTATATGTTGGTTTATAGAAGCGATTTGAATAACGGAATCTGAAAAAAGTTCTGTGGCTACTTTTTCGAGTTCTTCCGGTGTTATTTCGGCTAAAATGGTATAAACATCTACTACGCGAACAGATTTGCAGGTAATAGAGAGATCATCTTTGATTTGAGCAGATAAACTTTTCCCTATGGGGTCCTCTAATTCGGGACGGATAGTTACTTCAATTCGGTTGAGCATATTTCAAATTACCCTTATAATATACTTTTCTTTCTCCTTTGATTGCTTTTCCTACAATATGTGCAGAAACGCCGGCCTGTTCAAATGCCTTTATTACTTTTGTTAAATGGTCTTCAGGGATTATAAATAGTAATCCAATACCCATATTAAAAACTCGCAGCATTTCAATATCATCTACATTGCCCGTTTCTTTTAAGAAACGAAATAGATAAGGAACTTCCCATGTAGAAAGGTCTATTTCTGCTCCAATACCTTCGGGAAGAATTCGGGGCAGGTTTTCAGTAATTCCTCCACCTGTTATATGAGCCATACCCCGAACATCCGCAAGTTTAATAACAATTTGCATGATTTTGGCATAACAAGTATGAGGTGCCATTAGTGTATCGTATACAGACTGGTTTGTTCCAGGGAAAGTATCTTCTAACTTTAATTTAGCAACATCGAAGCATATTTTCCTTGCAAGTGTGTATCCGTTGGTATGAAGTCCCGATGATGACAGACCCAGAATAATATCTCCTGCTTGTATGTTAGAACCATCAATAATTTTTTTACGGTCTACAATACCTACTATTGTACCTACTAAATCATATTCGTCTGGTTGATATACATCGGGCATTTCTGCAGTTTCACCTCCAATCAATGCACATCCTGCCTGACCACATCCCCATGTCAATCCTTTTACTACTTCAACAATTGTAGTAGGATTAAGTTTCCCCATAGCAATATAGTCCAGAAAAAAAAGTGGTTTAGCTCCCTGGACGAGTATATCATTGACACAGTGAGAAACAAGGTCTATTCCAACGGTATCGTGTTTGTTCGCCATAATGGCTAACTTTATTTTTGTTCCGACACCATCAATACTTGACACAAGGACAGGTTCTTCTATTCCATGAAGGTCAGGTTGAAATAATCCACCGAATAAACCGATATTAGATAATACCTGGTCATTAAAGGTTCTTTTAACCAATTCTTTTATTTCACCGACTGCTTCATTGGCTGCGTCAATATTAACGCCAGCATCTTTATAACTTAATTTTGAATGTTTATCCATCGAATTATCCTTTACAGTATAAATATGATAAATAATGAATCTCAGACGCTCTTTTGTATAATACTTCCATATTAAATATGAATTTGTTTGGGAAATTGGAGATATAATAGCATATATCAAGGTATAATGCTAATGAATTTTAATTATAAAAACTATAAGTAAAACTTATGGATACTTTTTCTTATGACGCTTTACAATGTTTCTGCGCCCTGGTAGAAACGGGTTCTTTTGGGAAAGCTGCAGAAAAAACAGGAAGAACACAACCTGCCCTGAGCCAGAGGATAAAAAGTATTGAAGAAAGATTAGGAGGAGAACTGTTCGACCGTAGAAGGAAATGTTTGACACCTTTAGGGAAAAATTTTTATGAGTTGGCAAAAGAGTTTACATTGATGCAAAAAAAATTTAGCATGCTTTTTCAGGAAGCAACTCAGGGTTTTTCTTCCGAGTTAAAAATAGGGACCAGTGATACCTTTGCCTTTCATCTCTTACCTAAGGTAATTAGAGAATTTTTACGACAATTTCCCCAAATTCAGTTATCGGTTATAACTCGTTCTTCAGATGAAATAGAAAATATGGTCTATAGAGGAGAGATTAATATCGGTGTTGTAACTCAACCTGTAGGACATAGTAATTTAAAAGAAGTAAAAATATGCGAGGACCCTATTTATCTGGTAACATCTAAAAAACATCCTTTTACGAAGAAAAAGCCAACGAACATAATTTACGAATTACATAATGAATCTATTGTTATGATAGATGCAAAGACGAGAACAGGAAGAATAATTAATAAATATTTGAAAACAATAAAAATAGAACCGAAATGTGTTATTGATGGTGGCTCGTTTCAGGTGATAATGAAGTATGTAGCGGAAGGTTTCGGTATTTCTTTTGTCCCAAGAATGGTGGCTATGGATTGGCAAGAAAAAGTAGAAATAATAAAGATAAAGAAAGCCCCGTCTATCCCTTATGTTTGTATTTATCCTCGATTTTTATCCATGTCAAAAACAGAAAAGACTTTTCTTAATTTGTTAAAGAAACATACAAGTACAATAAGAATATAGAAATTACAGAGTATATCTATGAGTTTTATGGGGAAGGAAAGAATAATTGGAATGCTTCTACTTGGCATTTTGCTTATTCCACCGATTGCATTTTCTTTTGAATTTACATCATTTCTGTATCCAAAAGAAATTGTGTTAAGTATCTTTTTAGTTTTGTTATTGCCGTTTTTTATAAAAAATAAAGAAAAATTATTTTTACCTTTACCCTTTGTTTTCTTTTTAATCTTAAATTTGTATTTGTTTTTAAGTTGTTTATACGCAAAAGTTCCAGAACAAGCATTGATTCGTTCTGCAGAATTGTTTTTGGTGTTTATTGCAGTTATTTTAATAACAGATATTAACAGGAAAGGAAATTATGACACTGTTTTAGAATATAGCATACTAATATCAGGATTATTGGTTGCTATTTTATTAATTGTGCAATATTTTGATTTATTACCTGTTTTATTTCCTAAATATTCCTTTTATAAACAGTTGTATTCTGTGTTCGGTAATCAAAATCTTGCTGGAACATATATTGCTATTGTAATGATAAGCACTTTAGTTTGTTGGGATAATATTCCAATAAGAGATATATTTAAGTTTATTTGTTTTTTTGTTTTAGGATATGGATTGATTTTGAGTAATTCGCGAAGTTCATGGCTTTCAGTTTTAGGGGTAATGGCTTTTTATTTTATAAGTAGATATGAAAAAAATATTGGGCATAGAAAGAAACAGATATATATTCTAATAGCCATGTTATTGGGAATACTAATTACCTTACCACTTATATATGAGCGTTTAAAATACAGTTTTACTGACATAGATGTAGGGTTCCGTGTCCGTTTGTGGGTATATGATGGGTCTATTCGAATGTTTTTATCTCATCCATTTTTCGGGGTGGGTTTTGGAAACTTTTATTATTGGAGTCCTAAATATTTAGCGGATGCCTTAAATTCAAGTTATGGAAGTATCCATATTAGAAATGAGTTATTAACCTTACATGCCCATAATGACATACTTGAATTGTTGACTGAAGCAGGTATATCAGGATTTTTACTTGTAGGATTATTTTATTTTTATCCTATTTTTATTTATCGGAATCCCTATGTATGGTGGGTATTTATTTTTGTTTCTTTTTTAAATCCGATTTTAATAAGTTCTTCTCATTTGATTGTAGCCTGTTTGTCTATACATAAGGAAGAGCGAAGAATTTTCAAAGAAAAAAATATACAGATAGAAAAATTAGGGAATGTGAATAATAAAGCAAGAATTATTTTCTCTGTTCTTAGTCTTTTATCCATTCTATTCCTTACTTATACATTATGGATTCCGGACTACAAACTTCGGCAAGCAGAAAGACTACTAATATTAGGACATGATTGTGAATCCCAATACAAAGTATTGGTGAGTTCTAAATTTGCCACTTATGCTATGTATGAGGGTTATGCTCAGGAATTGATAAGAAAAAAAGATTACAAGAACGCATATGAAATATTGAAGAAGGCACTCAAAAAAACAGATGAGGGAAATATTTATCTGTTATTAGGCAGATGTGCAGAAGAATTAAGAAAGAAAGAAGAAGCCATAAAATGGTATCGAGAGTGTCTTTATCGTTTTCCGGATAATAAAACTGCAAGAGAATATTTACTATTTACTGGGGACTTAAAATAAAAAGGCTTTGTATTCGGGCAACAAATGGTGTTTTATTTTCCGTAGAGATTTTGAATGTAAAGATTTCATCTGTATTTACAGAACAATTCGCTGACAATTTATCAGACCTGTTTTTGTAATAAATAATAGGTTTTGTTTCTCCTTTATTAACTTCACAAATAAATGTATCGATATTATCTAAAAAGAGGTCTATTTTTATTCTGTTGGCTCTTATATCGAGCCAATAAGAACCTGTTTTCTCAAAGGCTATGTTTTTTGTTATAGGAGAGCCATCAGTGCTTTTTAGTTCCATAGTGTGAGGAGGTTGTATATGTTGATATTTGAAGAAACGGGCAACTGCAGGAATTTGAGTAAAAGGATTTATGAAAGTATTCAGGATATGAGATTCTACAGCACTAAAGATGATAACAGTTGATATAAATAGCATAAACATCTGAAATAAACAAAGATTTAAGGTCTTTATAAGAGATGTAGCAAATGTCCCAAAAATAACAAGAAAGGAAAAGATAGGAACCATTATAAAGCCCCACAAAAATAAAGGCTTGGGTAACCATGATGATAGGCTGATAAAAGATGCAATAATCAATCCTGTTAGAATGATAAGATTATAAGGAATTTTTTCTCTTAAACCCGTTATATTTAATCCTAATTTGATAAATATAGGTGAAATAAAGAGCAAAATAATGGTGGTGATAAAACGGGCAGGAAAGAGTTCATGTCGGTAAATATCCCAGAAGGTCAAACTAACATGAACAGATTTATAATCTCCCAATAGGAACTTTAGAGACATAAAGATATTTACAGATATAAAGGAAATGGTAACCAGACCTAACAAGAGCATTATAATTTCAGGTGTTAACATAGCAACAGGGGCCAAATTTATATCTGTTGTCGTTAAATCAGCCCGAGTGGTTTCTGGTGTAAGAGACTCTCCACATTTCCAACATCGGTCAATATAGCCTTTATTCTCTGCTCCACAACGTTTACATATAGATTCGGGGAGTAAATCAAATTCAGAACCGAAAGTAAATGGAAAAGGTGTCTTTCTTACATGTTTTTTACTTAAAAAACTTTCTATTCGTGATACAGCAGTTTGCGCCCACTTATGTTCAGGACAAATTTCGGCGAGTTTTTCATAAACTTTTCGCGCCTCTTCAATTTTTCCGGCTGAAATCAATGCTCTTCCCAGTTGTTCATATAGACCGGGTTCTTTATCCCATTTTTCAATGGCTTTTTTAAGTTCGTTTATAGATTCTTCATACTTGCCAAGACGATATAATGTTGCCGATAAAAAGCGATAAACATTGACATAAGGCTCCCATTCATTTTTAAGTATGGTTAGATGTTCTAATGCTAAAGAATAATCTTTGTTCTGATAAAGTTTTTTTGCTAATTTCCATCGGTTTTCGTAATCTTTCGGATTTTTTTCTACATAGTCAAGCAAATCAAGTAAATTCAAGGCTTTTCTCCAAAAAATATTTAACTGGCTTTCTTCTTCTTTTTTCTTTCTCTTTTCTTCGTTTCTTTATATTTTGCAAGATTTATTCTATAAAGAATTTCATTGACAACCCATGCAATAACGGCACCTATAACAGCAGACATACCTATAGTGAAACCTATATGGGCACCTAAGGAATTATCATAGAGTAATAGTCCTGATAAAAAATAATTTGGAATAAGTAATAAGACACTACAAATCGCCCAGAAAATCCATCCTACGGATTCAAGGTTTTTGAATTGTTTCATTGCTTAAATTGTCTCCTTTCTATTCGTTTCTGTATTACTCTGGGGGAGTGTAATTATAAACTTTGTGCCTTTGTCTTTTTCACTAACTACATTAATTTTACCACCATGTTCTTCTACAATTTTTTTGGTAACGGATAAACCTAAACCTGTCCCTCGATATCCTTTGGTTGTAAAGAAAGGTTCAAAGATATGTTCTATGTCTTCAGGCAGGATACCTTTTCCATTATCGGACACCGTAATAATTAAATCTTTATTTGGAGATAATTCTCCTTCAATTTTAACAATACCTTTTTTTTCAGGAACTGCTTCACCGGAATTTAGAAGTAAATTAGTTAAACAATGAATAATACCATTGGGGTCAAGGAGCACATTGTCTTTTACTTGGGATATATCAATTATGAGTTGGATTTGTCGGTTGGAGAAAAGGTCAGAGAAGAATTCTGATACCTTATTGGTTATATCTTCTAAATGACAATATATTTTTTGTGGGGTTCGAGGTTTAGAAAATAACAATAAATCTTTAACAAATTCAAAGACATAAAGGGAAGTTCTTTTAAGTACAGGCCATGCTTTATGAACAACTTCATAATTTTTTTGGTTCAATGATTTTTCGATAAGTTCGGTGCTGGTTAACATTCCAGTGAGTATATTTTTTAAATGATGGGCTAATGCAGTTAATGTATAACCTATGGCAGCGAAGCGTTCTGCCTGTAATTTTTCCTGGATTAATTGGGAATTTACAACAGCAGAAGCAGCCCATGATGCTAAAATTTCCAGAAAACGGAGGTCTTCATGAGAAAAAGGTTCATTCCCAATTTTATTAACCATTTCTATAACACCAATTAATCGTTGACGGTCAATTAATGGAACAGCAAGAATATTTCGGGTTGAAAATTGAGTTGCCATATCTACTCCCGGGAAAAAACGAGAATCGTTCCTGACATCATTAACAATCAAAGGTTTTTTTGTTCTCGCAACTTCTCCGGCAATTCCACAGTTTATAGGTATGCGAATTTCTTTCTTTACTATTTCAGAACCAACGGGACCTAAAGTTACCTGAAAAGAAAGTTCTTTCTTTTTTTCATCATAGAGCAATAAAGAGCCTGCTTCAGCATTACATGCCTTTTTACATTCTTCTGTTATGATTACAATAAGTTGTTCAATATCCGTTAAGTTAGAATAAAAGTGCTGAACCCGATATATGGATTGAATGTAATTTCGGACATTTTCATCCAGCCAATCTAATTTTGTAATTTCACTATCAAATTTATTTTCCATTAGGAAGAATTATCCTTTTTTTATTTTTGACTTTGCATATTTCTTAAATGTTGTGTTCTCCGTTGTTTTTGGAGTTCTTTTATTTTATTATAGATTATAGTTAATTCTTTTAATGATGAATCATTTAGCACCGTAAAAATTAAATCCTTTAATATATATTCATCTACAAAATCACAAAAGGAATCGTAAATCTGTATTAAGTTCCTTATTTTATATTTTATTGTAAAATGATTTATCAAATGGGTAGAGTCTAAATCTACCAAATATATGGATTTTCCATTTACCGTGAGTAGATTTTTACCGGATAAGTCTTTGTGATATATCCCTTTTTCCCATAAAAGGAGAAGGAACTCTTTCATTGTATTGAAGAAGTCTTCTAATGTTATCCCTTTCCTTGAATAAATATCATCTTTAATGAATATCTCAATATTGTAACTATCAAAAAGGTATTCAGAGAGGAAGAAATGTTGATAAGGTAATGAATAATTTAACATTTCGAGGTACGCAATAGGTTTAGGGGTAGGTATGTGAGCATGTATTAAATAATTACTTATATTCCATGCATTTCTACAACGATTGGATAAAAATAAATGTCTAAATATTCCCTCATAAATTGGATAGTTTGTTTTTTTTACAAAGTAAGAACGCCATTGAAAGGAGGAAACTTTGGCTGTTTTTTTCAATACTATACCTTTATTAGATATTTCAGATAAGAAGATTTCCGGGTCAAAGTTTTCTTCATTTGACCAGATTCTATATCGTGAATTGCTTTTATATACCATTGGTAACTAACTATTTTTATTAATGTGACGAATTTTATAATTTACCCATTGTATATGAGGATATGAAAATAGCTTTGCCAGGAAAGAGAGGTTCGAAATAGCATAACCTTTTAATAGAATATTAAAAAAGTCAGTGCTAATACCTCTTTTTATAAAAGAGCGTTTTAATCTTAACAAATTTTGAGAACGGTAATAATTATTAAATGTAGTTATTTTTTTTGCATTATCGAAATCAATTAGAAAAACAGATTTGTTTTTAGAATCAATTAATAAATTCCTTATTTGTAAATCACTATGAAAAATTCCGATATCGTGCATATTTTTTATAATCTTTCCACATTTGATAAGTATGTCGTATTTTTCTTCAATTGAAAAGAAATTGTTTTTTAAAAGTTCTTCTAATGTATATGTCTCTGGAATATAATCAGTGATTACCCCGCATTTATAAAACCCCAATTTTTTCGACCAAAATCCTCCGAGATATTCAGGAACTGGTAAATTATCTTTTAGTATATTTATATACATGTAAAATTCATGCAAAAAACGATTTGAAAGGAAATAAAGTTTAGGAAAAATTTTTTCTGAGATACCACCATGGGAATATTGCTTTATTAGAACAGATGAGTTTGTGTTTAATTTGAATAAAAAAATTTTGTTTCGACCACCTGATAAGGGTATTAATTTATTAGATATGGAATTAGAAAGTATATCAGATACTATGTCAAATAAGTCAGGGGATAGGTCTTCTCTTAAAATTACATGAGCGATAGTATTTGAAAGTATTTTATAACCTGTGGGAAGTTGTATAGTCATATATTATTACATTTTTGTTAAAAGTAAAAGAATAATAAATTATAAAACACTTGAATGAGAAATAAAAAGAAAAGAATATTAAAAGGGAGGAGCGGCAGGCTTGGGCATTCCTGCCGCTATATTTGCGGGGGGTGTCTGAGAAATTGCTCTGTAGGCGCAAGAGGAAAATTCATATTCAACATTTATATTGAAGTTTTGGGCTGGTCTGAGGAATCGGGCATACGCAATTCCCAAACACCAAATATATAGTAGCACAATATATAGTGGTTTGTCAAGTGCAATTTTAAAAATTTTTTATTATTTATTTTAGCGATTATAAAGAAATAAAGAAGAAGAAATAGTAACTTTTCGTATAAGAAAAATTTTATACTAAATTCTTAAACTAATCGGACATAAAATATCTAAATTGAAACTGATTATATTTTATACGGAGTGTAAAATATGGGGTAACAATATATAGTAGATAAAAGAAAAAAAGATTTTATGTTATTGTAGAAATAGACTATTTAATGGTAAGTAAAATTTATTTAAAAGTTGAAAAATTTTACAATCATACCTTATAATATTAATTTAATATATCTTGTTTTGTTAACTCAATTGCTTTTCAGAATGAATAATTAAATGATTGAGAGGGTATTTTTATGATTTTTATTCCTAAGGAAGTTTACCCCAAAGAGACTCGAATACCAATAGTCCCTGATACGGTAAAAAAATTGGTAAAGTTAGGAGCCGAAGTATGCATTGAGTCTGATATGGGGTGGAGTTGTGGTTATTCGAATGAACAGTATATAGAAGCAGGAGCGAAAGTCGTATCACGAGAGGAAGGATTAAAAAATGCAGATATTGTTTTACGATTAAGAAAACCTCCTATTGAAGAAATAAAATTACAAAAGAAAGGTTCTCTGCATATTAGCTATTTGGAACCCTTCTTTGATTTTGCCATACAGGATGAATTTATTAAGAATGAAGTTAACGCAATATCTATGGAAATGATTCCGCGAACAACATTAGCCCAAAAGATGGACGCTTTGAGTTCACAAGCAAATTTAGCGGGTTATGTTGCGGTTATAGTTGCTGCGAATAGATTACCTATGGTATTTCCCATGATGATGACACCCGCAGGAACATTAAAACCAATTCGTATATTCATTATTGGTTGCGGTGTTGCTGGTTTGCAAGCAATAGCCACAGCGAAAAGATTAGGAGCCCGAGTTGATGCGTTTGATACAAGACCTGTGGTTGAAGAACAGGTATTATCGTTAGGAGCGAAATTCGTAAAAATTGATGTAGGACCCACCGGGCAGACAAAAGATGGTTATGCACTGGAACTTACGGAAGAACAGAAACAAAAGCAACGGGAAGGAATGAAAAAGGTTATAGCCCAATCGGATGTTGTCATTACAACAGCACAGGTTTTTGGTAAAAAGGCTCCATTATTGGTTACCAATGATATGATAAAGGCAATGCGACCGGGTAGTGTTATTGTTGACCTTGCTGCAGAAACCGGTGGAAATGTGGAAGGTTCAAAACCCGGTGAAGAAGTGATTATAGATAATGTGATTGTTATTGGAGCGGAGAATTTTCCGGGACGTGTTGCAGTTCATGCCAGTCAAATGTATTCCGCTAATTTAGGGAATTTGATTGAACATTTCTGGAATAAGGAAACAAAGTCTTTTAATTACAAATTAGAAGACGAAATATTAAATGGATGTTTAATAATTCATGAAGGTAAATTAAGAAATGAATTAATACAAAAGGCAAGGAGCTAACAATGAAAAAAAGGATAGTAAAACTAAATAAAATTCCCCTGATGGGATGGGTAAGTTTGGTGGTGTTTGTATCTATCCTATCCCTTTTATTATTGGGGAGTTTCCCAAAAGTGAAAGCAGAAAGTAATGTAGGTTCTTCAGCAATACCTGCGGTTGTTGCAACAGAATGTGCGACAGAACAATCCTCGCCCAGTAGCAGGGCATTAAACCCCATGACATTACTTTTGTTTACTTTCTTAATATCGGTATTTCTTGGAGTAGAAATTTTGACCAAAGTGCCATCACAACTTCATACGCCCTTAATGTCCGGGTCTAATGCTATATCGGGAATAACAGTCGTAGGTGCATGCTTAGCTGCGGGACAAGGGAGAAATTCGGTGTTATTGATAGGTATCGGTGTAATCGCAATGATTTGTGCCATGATAAATGTTGCCGGTGGTTATCTTGTTACAGACAGAATGTTAAGAATGTTTAAAGGGAAGGAAAGGAAGTAACCGTGAACGAAACTATTAAAATATTAATTGAAGTTGCCTATATGGTATCGGCGGTTACCTTTATTTTAGGTCTGAAAATGCTCAGTAAGCCAACAACCGCCATTAAGGGAAATATCATTTCTGGATTAGGTATGTGCCTTGCTATTGCAGTTACGCTTGTCAATCCGGTAATCAAATCTTATGAGTGGATAATAATCGGAGGACTTATAGGAAGCATTATTGGAGCTATAGCTGCGATAAAAGTCCCGATGACTTCTATGCCGGGATTTGTTGCATTTTTCAATGGAACAGGCGGACTTGCCAGTATGTTAGTCGGTTGGTCTGATTTTCATGTTACATATACAGATAAAGGTTATGGGGCATATAGCCTGGAAAATATTGTATTAATACTTGCAACTTATCTGGCGATGTTAATCGGTGGAGTTACCTTCTCAGGAAGTATGGTTGCTTATGCAAAGTTAGAAGAAAAAATTCAAGGAAAACCAATTCTATTTAAGGGACAGCAGTTAGTAAACGCTATCGTATTAGGATTGTCTATCATAATTGGAGTTCTTTTCTTTGCCAGTCCTAATGGTCCTTTAATGTATCCAGCAGTTATTTTGTTAATGATATTATCAAATATTCTGGGTATTTTAGTTACTATCCCCATTGGCGGTGCGGATATGCCTGTTGTTATATGTTTGTTAAATAGTTATTCAGGTATGGCAGCATGTGCATCCGGTTTCGTATTAAATAATACAGTACTAATCGTGGCGGGGGCATTAGTAGGTGCAAGCGGCATTATTCTTACAGCAATTATGTGTAAAGCAATGAATCGTTCCCTTGCTAATGTCTTATTCAGTGGCTTTGGTTCATCTGAAGGGTCAGTTAGCACATCTGAGACTGGTGAAGTAAAAGCATTATCACCTGAAGATGCCTATTTCGTATTAGAGGCGGCTCGTTCTGTTGTATTTGTTCCTGGTTATGGTATGGCAGTTGCACAGGCTCAACATGTGGTAAAGGAACTTGCGGACTTATTAGAAAAAAATGGGGCAGAGGTAAAGTATGCCATTCACCCTGTTGCAGGTCGTATGCCAGGTCACATGAATGTCTTATTGGCAGAAGCCAATGTGCCTTATGACCAATTATTGGAGATGGACGATATTAATCCGATTATCGACACAGTAGATGTTTGTATTGTTGTTGGTGCGAATGATGTCGTAAATCCGTCAGCAAGAGAAAATCCTAAGAGTGCTATCTATGGAATGCCTATTATTAATGTAGATTACGCTAAAACCTGTTTTGTCTTGAAGCGTTCTCTCGCATCGGGTTTCTCTGGTGTTGAAAACCCGCTATTCTTTAAAGAAAATACACGAATGATTTTTGGAGATGCTAAACAGACATTAACAGCAATTATAAATCAGTTCAAGGAAGCACAAGAGTAATATAAACTATTCTTGGTATTTTTATAGCCCTTGTTGTAGAAAATATAACAAGGGCTAATTGCTTTTGGAAGGTAAATGTTTGTTGATAGTTATTGCGAAGATGTGAGACAAATGAGACAGGATAGTATGGATTGGATAGAGGGGCGAGGATAAAAAAAATTAAGGAAACAAGATATTATTATCTATCAAATGAGTGATAGTATACTTCTCCCATTAATAGTTTCATATTACCATTCTCATTTAAAAATTATTAAAATCCTCTTTGTTGATAAGTTATAAATAGGAAAACACAAATAAGATGATGTGTTCTTTTAAATCACATTTCTTTTTTTGAGAATTGTTTCCTAATGATGTTCAATGCACCACCCGCTTTATACCATTCGATTTGTGTGGCGTTGTAAGAATGGTTTGCTAATAGGGTTTCTTTTGTTCCATCGGAGTGATGAATGACAACGGTTAGAGGTTTTTGTGGTGAAAAGTTATCAAGACCTAATATATCAATCTTATCATCTTCTTGAATTTTATCGTAGTCTTTAGGGTCTGCAAAGGTTAGGGCGAGGATACCCTGTTTTTTTAGGTTTGTTTCATGGATACGAGCGAAACTACGAACGAGGATAGCCTTTACACCTAAATATCTCGGTTCCATGGCAGCATGTTCGCGGGAAGAACCTTCTCCATAGTTTTCATCACCAACTACAATGGTTCCTATTCCTTTTTGTTTATAAAAGCGTTGCACCTCTGATACAGTTCCATATTCAGAAGTTAATAAGTTTTTTGTAGTATTTGATTTGTTGTTGAATGCATTAATAGCACCCATGAAACAATTATTAGAGATATTATCAAGATGTCCTCGATATTTTAACCATGGTCCTGCAGGGGATATATGGTCTGTTGTGCATTTTCCTTTGATTTTTAGTAGAAGATATAGACCTATAAGGTCTCCATTATTAGGAGGAAATGGTTCTAATAATTGTAATCTTTGAGAATCAGCACGAACATCTATATTTAGGTCTTGGGATTGTTCTGCAGGTGGAACATAGCCAGAATTACTACATACAAAACCGTTTCTGGGAAATTCGTCACCTGTAGGAGGGTCTAACATTACTTCGACCCCTTCTTCATTGATTAATTTATCGGTTAACGGATTAAATGTAATATCTCCGGATAAAACTAACGCTGTTACGATTTCTGGGGAAGATACAAAAGCATGAGTTTTAGGGTTACCATCATTCCTTTTTGCAAAATTTCTATTAAATGAAGTTACAATTGTATTCGGTTCATCATTAGGACCATAGCGATGTCTTGCCCATTGGCCAATGCAAGGACCACATGCATTAGCAAGAACAACCCCATTTATATTCTCAAAGTCTTTAAGTATGCCATCTCTTTCAATTGTTTCATATATTTGTTCAGACCCGGGAGTTATTATAAATTCTGCTTTTGCCTTTAATTTTTTGGATACTGCCTGTCGTGCAATAGATGCCGACCTGCTTAAATCCTCATAGGAAGAATTTGTGCATGAACCTATCAAACCTACCTCTACTTTGAGAGGCCAGTTGTTTGCGATAGCCTTTTCTTTGATTTGAGAGATAGGAGTGGCTAAATCAGGTGTGAATGGACCATTTAAATATGGTTCCAGTGTGGATAGGTCTATTTCTATTACTAAATCGTAATATTTTTCGGGAGTTAAAACAACATCCGTATCAGGACATAGTTCTTTGCTTAATGCTTCGCATAATTGTGCAACTTTTTCCCTGCCTGTGTGAAATAAATAATCTTTCATCCGTTTATCAAAAGGGAAAATAGAACAGGTTGCCCCTACTTCGGCACCCATATTGCAGATGGTGGCTTTGCCCGTGCATGAAATTGTCTCTACGCCAGATCCAAAGTATTCAATAATATATCCTGTTCCCCCTTTAACAGTAAGAATACCGGCTAATTTTAATATCACATCTTTTGGAGATGTCCAGCCTTTAAGTTCTCCTGTAAGTTTAACACCAAGAATTTTCGGAAATTTCAATTCCCATGGAAGACCTGCCATAACATCTACCGCATCGGCACCCCCTACACCTATGGCTATCATTCCTAATCCCCCTGCATTAGGAGTATGAGAATCGGTTCCTATCATCATTCCGCCGGGGAAGGCGTAGTTTTCTAAAATTACCTGATGAATAATCCCTGCTCCCGGTTTCCAGAAGCCTATCCCATATTTTTGGGAAACACTGTAAAGAAAGTTATAAACTTCTTCGTTCTCTTTTAGTGCTTTTTGTAAATCGGATGTTGCTCCTTTTTCTGCCAGAATTAGATGATCACAATGGACGGTAGTGGGGACTGCAACTTTAGGTCTGCCTGCTTGCATAAATTGTAGTAATGCCATTTGCGCTGTAGCATCTTGCATGGCAACCCTATCCGGATTGAACTCAATATATTCATTACCTCTCTTTATCTCACGAATATCATCTTTGTTAGATACATGGCTATATAGGATTTTCTCTGTAAGAGTTAGAGGACGGTTTAACTTATCTCGAATTTCTTTTATATCATTTTGATAGTTATTTAAAACATTTTTTATTAATTCTAAATCAAACAACATAGGTGTATCTCCATAGCAAAAGGGGAAAATATTAATAGAGAGTAATGGATAAATTATAAAAGATAAGTTTATTCTTTTTCTAATATGTAAACAGCTTCTTCTGCTATGAGATTTTTAAAATAATGAACGGTACCCTTAGAATTTAGAGAAATTTCTTTAAGTATTTTTATATTCATTTCCTTGCAAAGGTTTTGAAAGTCTTTTAATGTGAAGAAATGTCTATTTGGACTTTCATACCAGGAATAAGGAAGATTCGGTGTTACAGGAGAAACGCCTTTAAACAAAATATTAAAACGCACTTTCCAGTGTCCAAAGTTAGGAAAACTGACTATACCTCTTTTACCGATACGGAGTATTTCTTTTAATACAAGGTCAGGTCGTTTTATGACCTGCAAAGTCATGCTCAAAATTACATAATCGAAACAATTATCCGGCAATTCCGAAAGTCCTTCATCAATATCAGCTTGAATAACCGGCAAACCACAAGAAACGGCACTAATAACATTTTCCTGATTGATTTCAATACCTAATCCATCGGTTTTCTTTTCACGGTCAAGGCGACATAAAAGAGTGCCTGCTCCACAACCAAGGTCTAATATACGGGCATTATATTCGATTAATTTTACTATCAAATCCAGGTCAATTCGTGAGCCTGAATAGATACTATTAGGTATAACTTTTTTAGGTTCTATCTTTTCCTGTCTATCATTGGCTAAACATTTGGGGCAAGGTCTATCGGGGAAATAAACATGTTTTAGAAATCCACTGATTAGTTCTGTCATATTTTTGTAGTCAATAAGAAACGAATCATGTCCATACGGAGATTGAATATTGCAGTAACTAACATTTTTCTTTTGACGAGCAAGTGCAAAAACAATTTCTCTTGACTTTTCAGGAGGGTATAACCAATCTGAAGAAAATGATATTACTAAAGTTTTTCCTTGAACTCTACTTAAAGCATCATCTAAATTCTTATATCCCCGTGAAATGTCAAAGTAATCAATGGCTTTTGTTATATAAAGGTAGGAATTAGCATCAAAACGATTAACAAATTTTTCTCCCTGATAATCTAAATAACTTTCTATAGAAAATTCTTTATTAACATCATAACGGAATTGTTCCCCATTCTGTAATTTTCTCCCAAATTTATTTTTCATTGAATCATCGGAAAGATAAGTGATATGAGATAGCATGCGTGCAACAGCCAATCCGTTAGTAGGACCTGGCGATGGATAATATTTACTATTGGCAAATTTAGGGTCGGAAAGTATGGCATGTCTTCCAACAGCATGAAAAGCAATCTGTTGGGCTTCACTAACAGGGGGTGCAGAAATTACCACAATAGATTTTGTTTTGTCGGGATAGCGGACACTCCATTCTAAAGCCTGCATACCGCCCATAGAACCACCAATAACACAAAGCCATTGAGGTATATCTAAGTGTTTCATTAGTTCATATTGGGCATTGACCATATCTCCAATTGTTACAAAAGGAAAATCAGTGCCATAAGGCTGCCCTGTTTCGGGATTGATGGACATAGGTCCTGTAGAGCCAGAGCATCCCCCTAAAGTATTGGAACAGACAACAAAATATTGGTTTGTATCCAATGCTTTTCCTGGTCCTATCATGGGGTCCCACCACCCGGGTTTATTATCTTCCTTGCTATGATAACCTGCGGCATGGGCATCACCTGATAAAGCATGACATACAAGGATAGCATTATCTTTTTTAGGAGATAGAACACCATAAGTTTCGTATGCAATCGTGACTGGACTTAACCTTGCGCCACTCTCCAGAGTGAGAAACTCCGGAGAGTGGGCAAAAGTATAGTATTTCGTTTCTACAATTCCTACATTTGCTATTTCCATAACTTTATATTACCTGAAGTTTACTCCTGTGATTTATTTAAGGCTTGCTCTAAATCTTCCAGTATATCATCAATATCTTCAATACCTACAGACAATCGAATGAAATCAGGAGTTACGCCGGCTGCTTTTTGCTCTTCAGGCGATAATTGCTGATGGGTTGTAGATGCAGGATGAATAACCAATGTTTTTGCATCTAAAACATTAGCAAGATGAGATATGAGTTTCAAATTATCAATAAACTTTTTCGCAGAAGGAATATCTCCCTTTATTCCAAAACCCACAATAGCACCCTGACCATGCGGCATATATTTTTGTGCTCGAGCATAATCAGGATGGGACGGAAGTCCGGGGTAATTCACCCATTTTACTGCTTTATGCTTCTCTAAAAATTGGGCTACTTTAAGAGCATTTTCGCAATGTCGAGGAACCCGTAAATGAATCGTTTCCAATCCTTGTAGCAATAAGAAAGCATTAAATGGAGATAAGCAAGGACCCATATCTCTTAAAAGAGTTACTCGAGCCTTAATAATATAACTGATGTTTCCTAAGGGTTTGAATATATCATTAAAAACCATACCGTGATAGTTAGGATTGGGTGATGTAAATTCAGGGAATTTTCCATTATCCCAATCAAATTTGCCACTATCTACAATAACACCTCCTAAGGATGTCCCATGACCTCCAATAACCTTTGTTGCACTGTGGACTACAATGTCTGCACCAAAATCAATGGGTTTAAATAAAATTGGTGATGTAACCGTGTTATCTACTATAAAAGGGATGTCATGGTCGTGTGCAATTTTAGCTATACCTTCAAAATCTACGATGTCGTTTGCGGGATTTCCAATGGATTCTACATATAGGAATCGTGTTTTATCATCTATTTTCTTTTTGAAATTTTCCGGATTACTTGCATCAACGAATCGGGCTTCAATCCCTAATTCTGCAAGTGTATGAGCAAACAAATTATAAGTACCTCCATAAAGGGTACTAGAAGAAACAAAGTTTTGTCCTGCATGTGCTATGTTTAATACTGCTAATGTTATAGCAGAAGACCCGGAAGAAACAGCAAGAGCCCCGACCCCTCCTTCTAATTCTGCAACTCTTTTTTCAAAAACATCTACAGTTGGGTTCATAATTCGACTATAGATGTTGCCAAATTCTTGGAGAGCGAATAATCGAGCTGCATGTTCACTGTCTTTAAACACATACGAAGTAGTTTGATAAATAGGCACTGCACGAGCCCCAGTTGTGGGGTCTGTAACCTGTCCTGCATGAAGTGCTAAAGTTCCTTGACGGTATTGATGTTTTGTCATAATTTTACCCTTTCATTTATTTTTTAATTATTTTTTATTGTCCATTAAAAAGAGATGTAGATAAATATCGTTCACCAGAATCCGGGAGAATAACTACAAAAGCTTTATGCTCAAATTCTTCCCTCTTGGCTAATCGAATAGCTACAGCCATAGCCGCGCCTGAACTTATTCCAGCAATAATCCCTTCTTCTTTTGCTAATCGTCGGGCTGTTTCAAAGGCTTCTTCGTCTGTTACTGTTTCAATGCGGTCCACCAGATTTAAATCCAGAATATCGGGTTTAAATCCTGCACCAATTCCTTGGATTTTGTGAGGACCTGGAGAACCACCAGATAGGACAGGTGAGCCTGCAGGTTCAACACCTACACTTATAATCTTTTTCCCACATACTTCTTTAATATACCTACTTACCCCTGTTATCGTTCCCCCTGTGCCTATACCAGCCACAAATACATCTACAGTTCCGTCCGTATCATTCCAAATTTCGGGTCCTGTTGTTCTGAAATGTATGGATGGGTTTGCAGGGTTTTTAAATTGTTGAGGCATGAAATAATTGGGGTTTTCACTGGCAATTCTTTCTGCTTCAGCAATGGCTCCTCTCATTCCTTTTTCCCCTGGAGTGAGAATTATATCGGCTCCAAAGGCTTTTAACATTGCTCTGCGTTCTAAACTCATGGTTTCTGGCATGGTAAGAATAAGACGATATCCCCTCGCCGCAGAAACAAAGGCAAGAGCTATACCTGTGTTGCCAGATGTAGGTTCTATAATAGTGCCACCAGGTTTTAATAATCCTTTATTCTCGGCGTCCCATATCATTGCAGCACCAATACGGCATTTTACAGAGTAACCCGGGTTTCTCCCTTCGATTTTTGCAAAGATTTTTTTAGTTTTTGTCCCCTGACTAAGTTTGTTTATTCTTATCAGTGGGGTATTTCCAATAGATTGACTGTTATCTGTAAATACTTTCATCTTAAAATCCTCCTGAAATTTATTGGTTTGTAGTTGGTTTATTGAATTAATTAAAGAAAAGAAAAATAGGGGAGAGAAATACTACTAACACATGAAGGGGGTACATCGGTGGGAAAAAACAAAAACATCAAATTTTACAAAATATTTATGTTTCATTTTTTTAGTTTTTGTACCTGTGTTAGTTGTTTTCATAAAGATATTTTTTAGTTTAACATATTTTAATTCAATAAACAAAATTAAAATAATTTATATTTCCAAAAATAAAAATTTGCAATTGAGTTCGATATATGATATAGTATGGCTTGTAATTGAATATGTCAAGGGGGTTTATTGGTTAGGGATGTACTAAAAATCCTGTGATTCATTGGTTCCCCGCCTGAACAAAGCAGAGTGCTATATGATAGCAGGTTTTAAGGGTACAGGCTAATAAACTTCTGGGACAGAATGTGTATGTTTTAGGAGATGCACAAGTGAATATTTTTGTAGGAAATCTGCCGTATTCATCTACCGAACAACAATTAGAAGAAATGTTCGGAAGATACGGCAAAGTGGACTCTGCGCGAATCATTTCTGACCGTAATACGCGTAGGTCTCGTGGCTTTGCGTTTGTAGAAATGCCTGATGACAATGAGGCAAAATCAGCAATCGAAGCACTCAACGGTACCAGTTTAGGTGGAAGAGAACTTAAAGTTAACGAAGCCAGACCGAAGGAGGAATTTGCACCGCGCAGAAATCGTAATCGTTACAGACAATAACTCGATAAGAGTTTAAATAGAACGATTATAAAAATATGCTCACTTCCAAAAAGAAGTGAGCATATTCGTTTATAGATGATTAATTTTTATTTTCTTGTCCAGGTTTGTATTCTTTCGAAATATGTTCTTTCAAATCATCAAACTCCCAATGGACAGGTCTCATTTTTCGTTCTACAAAAAGATAAGCCTGGTCTGCATAGTGAGGTGAATTTTCATCCTGTGTGGCACTTCCAAATTGATGTAATGCCTGAGAATGAACTTTGCCATCTTTATCCCATATTACAAGTAAAACATACGAGTCCCCTGCTCGCCCTTCAAGGTATTTACCTGTCCATTCTCCATATACACAATAAAGCAAGTCGGGACCTCCTCCTAAACCGAGGTTAACCTTACCCCGAACGAGACGGTTAATCTCCTTCCATGGAACATCAACCCGGCCATGTATTGAATGAAGTAAACGAATTTTTTCTTTAAAAGTAGTAAATAAATTCGGGATAGGGCGATTAAACATTTCTGCACGGACTACAGGTTCTAAAGTTAATATAGCAATACCTGCGGATAAATTATCAGGGTCTGCTTTTAAATCCCAATTTTTTAAAAGTTCTAACGCTTGTTTTTCTATATCATTTTCAGGCTGAAATTCATTGAGTAGTTTTAAAACATATTTTTTTGCTATTGAATTTGTAGAATATGTCCAATCAAATTTGTATTCATAAAATTCTTCTTTTGTGATAGAATTATCTCCACCTAAAAGTTCTATTAATCGTAAAGCCCGATTTGTCATGTGGTCTACAGGTTCAATTCCAAATGTTTTAGAGTAATTATTTGGGTTAGGATTATCATCACCTACTGTCGTCTGGAAAGGTGTAGAATTGCAATTTTGTATAAAACCCGATTGAGGATTTTTCACCTGAGGTAATTTTTCAAATGGTAAATATTCAGTCCATAAAGTTTCAGATGTATCTCCTGGTAAATAACCTTTCCAATCATATTTTTCGGAACGAATAGGTAAGAGGGCATTATATATATACCAGATATTCCCTTGATAATCCGCGTAACCGATATTAAAAGAAGGTATTCCTTGTATTTTTAGTGCTTCTTCAAATTCTTGGATGTTTGTTGCTTTGTTCATTCGATACCATTGTTCTACCTGTTTAATGTTTCTATATCCTGCATAACGAAGTGCATATACTCCGTGATGGCGGCGAATAGCGGGACCATACACACAGAAAAGTATTTCTCTCGGAATTCTAATAATATATTTATTAAAAACTTTTACCGGGATATAAACGACCTTCCTTTCAAAATCTTTCCACTGTCCGTCGAAACGATACTGTGCTGGATTATCCGGATTAATGGTTAGTTCGTAAACATCTACAAGGTCTGGCATATTAACTGTATGTGCCCAACCTAAATACGGATTATGTCCATGAAGAATCACAGGGGCGCCAGGGAAAACCCCTCCTGTAATATTCCATCCTTCTTCACTTTTAAGACGAGCTTCATACCATGCTACGGGACCTGTCCATGGTTGGTGAGAGTTTATGTCTAAAAAGGTAGAACCATCTGCAGTGCGTTTGGGACTTACTGCAAATGTATTAGAACCTAATGGAAGATTTTCAAATATCTCTTTTATAATCATTGTCTCATCATTTTTCCCTAACATTTTAGGGCGTTCAATTTGAGGCTTTTGTCGGGATTTGAAAAGAGGCTCAATATAACGGTTCAAACCAAAAAAGAGGGGTGCTTTTAAAACAAACCCTGCTATAATGTCCTTACCTGTGGCTGGAAATATATCCCAGCAGGTAACTTTGTCTGGATGAAGTCCCGCATAATGATTAACCCCTTCTGCATAAGCCTCACAAATGGCTCTTATTTCGGGAGACAAATCCGTTTCATATTGTTTGTTTACAATATCCCATACATTTAAAAATTCCAGCATATAGTCAAAAACAAAACCATTAAATCCATTGATTATCCCGCTTTTTCCACGAATTAAAATCTGCCCTTCCTGAACTGTTTTGAAGTCATCTTCACATTGGGCATAAGCCAATCCATAGGCAACATCAATATCTCTTTTCCCGTATATATGTGGGACACCCCATTCGTCACGGTATATAGTAACATCATATTTCCCTTCGGGGGGAATCAATTTTTCAAGAAGTGGGGGAGATGTTTTTTCAATTTTTTCACAGCCTGATAATGAAATAAAAAATACGATAACAAGGGATGTAAGGTAAAAAAATGGTCTGCTCATACGCTCTCCTTTATTAAAAAAATTTAAAAATTCTGATTAATATGACAAGAAAAATGTGTAAATAGTTTCAGAGAGCAAAAAAAGTAAGACCTTATTTAATGGGAAAAATAGGGAACCAGAGAGAAAGTTTTTGACGGGGAGACAAAAAAGCACCGTTAAAATTGGTGTTTGTTATGATAGCACCTTCAAGTAAGGCATCTTTCAAAAAAGCATTGGACAAATTTGCCCCACTTAAATTAGCACCTCTTAAATCTACTTGTGAAAGATTTGCCATAAAGAAATCTGCTTCACCTAAATAGGCTTGCCTGAATGTGCTTTTTGTTAGGTCGCAACTTTTAAATAGAGCTCTGTATAGATTTGCCCCAGAAAAGTCGAATTGTTTCATTATGCGATTAGAAAAATCTACTTCATTAAGAACAGCATTTGAAAAAATACAGCCATCTAATACAGTGTCTACAAACTTTACCATAGTTAAATCTGCTTGTGAAAAATTAGTATCTCTTATATCAGATTTTATAAAAGATGCGGAGTGTAAATATGCTTTTTGGAAATGGGCTTGTCTTAAATCTGTTTCATTAAAAATACACTGTCGCAAATCACACATTCTAAAATTTATGCCGGAGAGGTTTCTCTTAGTAAAATGTAATCCACTTAAATCAGGAGAAATAGCTGGGTCTGATGCTCTCCATTGATTCCAAACCCGAACACCGGCTTCTAATATTTTTACATGTTCTTTGTATGCCATTTGTTACTATTCCAACAATTAATAAATAATTTGTAATATTATTCTTATAATAATATATTTGAATAGTATTTTTAAAATGATTCGGACAAAGAGTAATAATTAGATGGAAGTATACCAAGAGGAATTTTTTATATCTTTTTTTAGGGTATGTGATTTAAGTATTCAAATGGTAATAAATCAGGACGGGATGGAGAAGTTGTTAATGAAATAATCTTTTGTTCCTCAACGGATTTATGTATCCCTTCCATAATCTCCACTATATGCAAGGCTAATTCACCTGTTGCACAATAATAGGAATTCGTTTGTATAGCATGAGCCATATTACAAATGCCCAATCCTCTCATATTTGTGAAATAATCAAAACAGGTTGGGAATTCTGACCATTCTTTTTTGAACTGATTATAAAAAAGTATTTTTCCACCAAATTGGTTTGGGTCAGGGAGAGATAACGAACCTGTTTCACCATGTATTTCTATAAAGGGTAAATGGTGAGACCAGGTATCAAAACTCATTATAAGTGAGCAGATAACACCATTCTCAAAAGATAGAATGGCGTGTATATCTGTGGGAACTTCTACATGTATTTTTTGACCATATAATGGCTGGCTCGAAATTGTTCGTATGTTAAAATTTATTTTTCCTTTAGCGAAAACAGATTTTACAGGTCCTAATAAAAATACAAGTGAGGTTAAATAATACGGTCCCATATCAAATAAAGGACCGCCTCCTTTTTGGTAGTAAAATTCAGGAGAAGGATGCCAGGATTCATGACCTCTACAAAGCATAAAAGCGGTTGACGAAAGAGGTTTTCCTATCCAATTATCATCAATAATTTTTCTTGCTGTTTGCCAACTTCCCCCTAAAAAAGTATCTGGGGCGCAACCAATGAGCAAGTGTTCTTTTTGGGCTGTTTCTATAAGTAAAGAGGCTTGTTCAAATGTAAGAGCGAGGGGTTTTTCACTATATATATGCTTACCCTGTTTTAATGATTGTAATGAAACATCAAAATGAGAGGATGGGTTAGTTAAATTAATAATTAATTGAATATCGTTGGATTGAAAAATGTTTTCAACATCACTTACTTCAATATTATATTTTGTTCCTTTTTCTTCGGCTTTTTCTTTTACAATATCGGCACAGGCTACTAATTTTAAATTACTAAATCGCAAAATATTTTCGATATAAATTTCCGATATATTCCCACAGCCAATAATGGCACAGTTTATGGGTTCTATTTTTTGTCTCATGTCTTTTACTTTCTTTATTTGTTATTTTTCACAAATATAGACATGACATGGTGGAAAGTTTTTTAATATGATGGGAGACCGTGAATATTTGTTATTGAATTTTTGAGGAAGTTTGTAATGTAAGAATTTTTTTCCAGAAGGAACCCATGGACTAAAGAAATAAGCAAAAGTTAAAAACTTCCCTTTTTCCCGTAAACATTCGTATGTAGCATTCAATAATTTGTCCTGCAATTCATCTTCAAATCTTGTCCAGGGTAATCCAGATATAATCACATCACAGGAATCGTACCCAGCCTGTTTTAAGTATTTCAATGTATTTTCAGCAGAATCCTGAATAACATTAACCTCGGGACATCTTTCTTTGGTAGCCTTAGCAAATACAGGATTAATTTCCATCGCAAGTCAATAGGCATCGGGTTGTTTTTTCTTTTGAATATATTCAGTAAAAACACCTGTTCCGGGACCAAACTCAACAATTACTTTTGCATCTTTTAAGGGTGCTAAGTCTGTTATACAATCAGCCAATGCAGGACTACTGGGTGCTAACGCCCCTGTTGTTTTATTGGCTCTAAAAATTTCACCTACGAAAGTCCAAAATGACATGAGTCCACCTTTCTACAAAGTTTAAGTTGGTTACATGTAAGAGATATAAATTTATAAATTATAATTGTTTTGAATTTCAATTTCATAATTTTTTTATCCAAAAAAACTTGTTTTTTTTAAATATATATGGTATGATAATAAAAAGGAAAATTATGAGAAAGAATATATTAAAAAATTGTTTAACTTTATTACTGGTTCTCGGGGTAATGATGGGGGGTTTTTATCCTTTGTACCAAAAAAATATGGATATAAATAAAGATGGAATTATTGATGTGTGCGATGTTCAGCAGTTGGTATCAGCCATTATTTCAAATAATATAGATGTCCTTCCGGATATAAATAGTGATGGGAAAATTGATGTTCAAGATTTGCAAATCCTCATGAAGAATATGGGGAAGAAACAAACAAATGTAAAATTAATAACGGAAATATTTAGCAATATTCCTAAAACAGATTGTAATGAACAACAAGTAAAAAAGACATGGACATACCATTCTTTTACAAATTTAACTACAATATATGAAGATAAAAAACTTGATAAATTATCAAAAATGTTTGCACGAAGAAGAGGGGGTATAGAAAATATTGTTTCTGCAAAACTTTATGGGGAAAAGTATCTCGCTTATCATATCAGTGCAAAATCTCCTCCCAATAGTTAAAAATATTTTTAACAGTCTTTTTAATCTTAACTTAGGAAATAATTAAACAAAGAATTATGAATTATAAGGAGAAACAAATATGATTAGAACAACTCAAAAAAGTATATTAGGGGTTATGCTATTAACTTTAACGATAGTGATTACCCCGTATGTAGGTAGGGCAGTAGAACCATGCCCCTTACCGTCCGACAATAATGCTTTATTGGATTTGCTATGGCCCATGTTTGATTCTAATCGGGATGGGGGACTATCTATATCAGAGTTGTCTGTGATATACCCTGTTCCTCAGCAATATTTTAATATGTTTGATGCAAATCATGATGGTAAAGTTGACCGTCAGGAATTTCAGCCTATACTTGCTCTTTTACAAGTCTATTTGCCCGGTGGGCTTTTATCCGTTGTAGATACCAATGGAAATCAACTGATAGAATCGCAAGAGGTATCTGGATATGTAAGTCAACAACAATTTCAATTGCTGGATAGAAACAGAAATGGTGTTATAGACTGTGGTGATATTGGTGAATTACCCCCGATAGAAGGTGAGCCTGGCGTTGAAGGTGAACCTATTGAAGAAGGTGAAATAATTGTAGAAGGAGAACCTCCGGTTCCTGTTACAGACCCATGTGATTGGGTAAAGATGGCAATAGATGAATTTGCCAATCTTGACCAGAATCAAGATGGTGTTATCACAAGAGATGAGTTAAATTTCCCTATCATTATGATTTATCCGCCCATTGTTGATTTTGATGTATTATTCCAGCAATTTGATTTGGATAGCAATGGTGCTATTACAATTGCTGAATTGGAAGCATGGGCAGATATGTGTGGTATTGATCCAGGAAATAATGGCGAATGCCCATTACCTACAATGTCGCTTCGTTCTTTATTAGAATTGGTTTTCCCCTATATAGATAAGAATGCCGATGGGAAATTAAGTTCTGATGAAATTAGAAGTATATACTCGGATATAGACAATGCATTAAGTCAGTATAACCTTACATTAGAACAGGTTTACGCAATAGTAGATGGGAATCATGACGGAGGAGTAACAATTGACGAATTAATGCCAATTTTAAGTATGTTGGCACCTCAAATAGGACTTGACCCCAACAATGTCCTTTCTATCATTGATAAAAATGGAGATATGATGATTAGTTATGAAGAGGTTTCGGAATATGTAACTCCAGAACAATTTTCTTATGTTGATACTAATGCCAACGGGTTGATTGATTGTAATGATTTGAAGCAAATTCCTCCAATATGGGAAGGTGAACTTCCTCCATGGGAAGGTGAACTTCCTCCATGGGAAGGTGAATTACCTCCATGGGAAGGTGAATTACCTCCGTGGGAAGGTGAATTACCTCCGTGGGAAGGCGAACTTCCTCCTATAAATTGGAACACATGTGAATTAGGTGCTCTTGCTCTTAAATATTTTGATATTCTTGATGTAAATTCTGATGGTGCTATCACAATAGAAGAATTATTATCTACTCCTGTGGTTACAATATATCCATTACCTATTGATCCAAGTATTGTAGGGAAGGTTTTTGCCATCTTTGATTTGAATGCAGATGGAAAAATTATCAAAGATGAACTTAAAGCCATTTTGGATGAATGTCCGGAAATTTCTCCTATTGAAGGGGAACCTCCTATACCTATTGAAGGTGAGTTTGAAATTCCAACTGACCCATGTAAAATTGCGCCCTTTGCTCTTGAATATTTCGATTTGATTGACAAGAATAAAGATGGCCGTATCACGATGGATGAACTTACAGGTCCTGTAATTATGACAGTTCCGTTGCCGGTAGATATTTCTATAATATCTGAAGTCTTCAAGAAGTTTGACCTCAATGGCGATGGAGCTGTAATAAAAGATGAAATTAAAGCCGTATCGAGCACTTGTGCCGGAGAGCCTCCAGAGGGAGAACCTTCTCCAGAGGGAGAAATTATAATATTCCCAGACCTCTGGAATCCCTGTTCACTGGCACCTTATGCAATTCAGATGTTCAATACGATAGACCAGAACGGAGATGGTGTGATAGATATAAATGAAATAATCACGGCTATTGCATCTGTTTATATGATGCCAATAGACCAAACATGGCTATCTCGTATTGTAAGTATGCTCGATCTTGATAACGATGGTGTGATTACTCTGGAAGAATTACAAGCCATTGTTGGAAAATGTCAAGCACAATCGAATGAAACAGGTGGAGAAGGTCCTGGACCTGGTGGTAATGAGCCACTCACATCTTTGATTTTAGAACGAGCAGTATCAGGAAATCACAGATATTGGCCTGGACAAACCTTGACAGTTGTTTTGACTATTAGAAATCCTATTCGTTTAAATGTCTCTGCATTAGGTTTGAAAGAAACACTCCCGACAGGGTGGGTATTACAATCTGTTGTGGAATCAAGTAACGCGGTTGTTGTTCCTTCTAATGGTGCAACAGGAACATTAGAATTTGCATGGATGGATATTCCACCATTCCCGATTAAGGTTGTGTATACGGTATCCGTTCCAAGTGATGCAGATGGACAAGTTGTTATCAGTGGCTATGTCCTTTATAGAACGGTCAATAGTGAGGAACTCACATCTCCCATAGTTGAAACCCCACTGATAAAAGGCTGGCCACCTGAAAGAGCACATTCCGCTGATTCTAATCGCGATTGGGCAATATCTCTTTCTGAAATGTTAAGAGTAATCCAGATGTTTAATTATGGTGGATATGGTTGTGATGATACTTCTGAAGATGGTTATGGCCTCGGAGATGGTAAGCATAGGAATTGTGCGCCTCATTCTGGAGACTATCAAATTCAAGATTGGAAGTTTAATTTGTCCGAATTATTACGGCAAATCCAACTCTATAATGCACCTGGTAAAGGATATATCCTCCAAGAAGGAACAGAGGATGGTTTCGCTCCACTTCTGAACTAAAACACTAAAATAATGCATAGATTGGGAGATAAGATTTTATTCTTATCTCCCTCTTTTATTAGTAATGTTGAAAAATCAGGACATTTTCGGGAAGAGCTTCTTTTTGGATATAAACACAACAGGTTCCTCCTGATGAAAAGAGATGTCCTGAAACTTCTTTTATAGTCAATTCGCCTGATAAAAAAATCCCATCTTTTTTTATATATGTCCTTAATATTCTTTCAAGAATCATAGGTGTAAAATCAGAAGAATAACATGTCAGAAAAATAAATAAAGGGGAACCCTTACAAAGCATCATTAAATCATCTAATAAACCAGATATGTGCTGTCCCAATTTCCAAACTTCATTTTTAGGTCCTCTTCCAAAAGATGGAGGGTCAAGGATAAATCCGTTATAAGTTTTTCCCCTTTTAATTTCTCTGCTAACAAATTTTTTTACATCTTCTACCATCCATCTCACGGAGTTCTCATTTAGATTGTTCAGTTTCATATTCATCTTCGCTAATTCAACCATTCCTTTTGAAGAATCCACATGACATACCTGAAAGCCTTTTTTGACACATGCAACTGTGGAAAGACCTGTATATGCAAAAAGATTTAAAACATGAACGGCATCTACATTTTTTATTTGGAGATTTAATAAAAGATTCCATAAATTAAGATGTTCGGGGAAAAAACCAATATGCCCAAAACTGGTTATCTTTGCATAAATATTAAAATCTTGTATAGAGATAGGAAATTGTTGAGGTATGAGGTTCTGATATTCCCAATGCCCTCCACCTTCATCGGAACGAACATATATAGCATCTATTTCTTTTTCCCATAAATCCGGGAGAGTTTTAGGATAACATGCTTCAGGTGCAGGACGAATAATTTTGTAAGGACCTACTTGTTCTAACTTAAGTCGGTCACCAGAATCTATTAAATGATAAGAATTGTTGCCTTTTATATTTTTGTTTATATTTTTGTTGGTTTCTCTTAACATGTTTTTTTATTTTAGTTTTATATTACATGGTAGTTGAAAAAATATAATGGATATATTATACTAATTATAGGGATTAGGTTGGGGAAAGTTTATAATAATTAAAATAAGGAGTGTGTGTATGAAAAAATATGTAATCACAGTAATCGTTCTTGGTATTCTTTTAGCGTTGGCATTTCCTATAGTAAATCTTATTGTAGGTCCTCCTGTTGGTACTGCTATTACAAAACAAAAAGTAGATGACCCGTCTTTTGCAAAAGTATTACCTATATTAGAAAAAAAATGTGTGAACTGTCATACCAAAGAATACAAACTTCCTTTCTATGCTAACTTTCCCATAGCCAGAGGAATAATAGAAGCAGATATTAAATTGGGTTTGTTTTATATGAATATGGTAAAAGAATTATTCCCGGGTGAGAATAAACCACCTACAGAAGTTGCCTTAGCAAAAATTGAACATACAACATTGATGAATGAAATGCCACCCTTGCGATACATCGCTTTACATTGGGATAGTATGCTGTCAAAAGAAGAACAAAATTTAATTTTAACATGGGTAAAATCTACACGAGCCAAGCACTATGCTACTGAGGGTATTCCTGAAAATTTAAAAGAAGAAGTTGTTCAACCTTTACCACAAAAAGTAAATGTGGACGAGAAAAAAGTAGCGTTAGGGAATAAACTATATCATGATAAAAGATTATCCAAGGATAATAGTCTTGCTTGTGCGGGTTGTCATGATTTAGGAACCGGAGGGGTTGACCGCAAGAAATTTTCTGAAGGTGTGGGAGGTGCTATTGGTCCAATAAATGCTCCCACTGTATATAATGCCTTGTTTAACTTTGTCCAATTCTGGGATGGTCGTGCCAAAGATTTGCAAGAGCAAGCAGACGGTCCCGTAAATAATCCTAAAGAAATGGCTTCCAACTGGGAAGAGGTAACATCAAAATTAAATCAAGATGAAGAATTTACAAAATCTTTCCTTGAAGTATATCCCTCTGGATACAATAAAGAGAATTTTACGAATGCAATAGCGGAGTTTGAAAAGACCCTTATAACTCCTAATTCACGGTTTGACCAATTTTTATTAGGCAAGACAGATGCTCTTACCGCAGAGGAAAAGGAAGGATATGCTTTATTTAAGAAATACAGATGTGCTACCTGTCATGTAGGCAAGGCTATGGGTGGTCAATCTTATGAAAAAATGGGCTTAAAAGCCGATTATTTCAAAGACCGTGGCGGAGAAATAAAAGAAGCCGATTTAGGGAGATACAATGTTACAAAAAATGAAGAGGATAAACATAAATTTAAAGTCCCCTTACTTCGTAATATTGCAGTTACACAACCCTATCTACATGATGGTTCTACGGACGATTTACAAAAAGTAGTAAATATTATGTTGAAGTATCAAGTAGGCAAACAAATACCCAAAACAGAAGAAGAAAAAATCACAAAGTTCTTAAAATCTTTGACGGGTGAATATCAAGGAAAATTACTTCAGTAAAGAAATCTTCTTTTTGAGTTAGTTTATACTGCATACCTTTGTAGTTTTATCGTTTGTTATATTGCAAGAGCTATTTATAAGTTGAATCTGTCGTTATAACTGGGAATAACACAATCTTATAGATAGAAGAAGTAGGGGCGAAAAATTTATCGTCCCTACCTTTATTGCAACAGTAATATTACAAGAGTTTTACCTCTTTCTTTTTATATTAGTCGTTTCTACTATGTAATGTAAATTACGAATATTATTATTAAATGAACATACCAATAATTTCAGCCATACCTGCATTTACAGGAGGAGTTCCGGCTCCTGTCGGATTTAATGGGTCTTCTGCAACATAACGAATAAATTCTACATGTCCATCCATATAAAGCACATTAGAGCCACCGGGAATATGATTAAATCCTTCGGGTTTGGTTGAAACATGGTCGAGCATAATCCATACAGAACTCTGTGCTTGGGCAGAGGATGCTGGATTATTAATATCCGTAATTAAAAATCTTTCAATTCCTTCTCTTAATCGGTATACAGTATTGCCACCTCCATTACCATTACCTGCTGATACTGTTACATCTTTATCAACGAGATTGGGCCATTGTGATGGGTTAGCAAAAACAGGGACAAGTGTATTTAAAGCAAGTTCAACAAATTGTCCTGGTCCTGTTACAGGTTCATTAATTAGTGGAGGAACTGCTGGTAATGTCATAGGGTTGTCTGTAGTTTTGGCTCGGTCTAAAACCCAACCGATATATATATAACTTTCATCTATTGCAGCTGCACCATAATGTTCATTAGTGCATAACCAACCCGCTGTATTCTCACCTGTAGCATCGTTGGTAACATCTTTTATATTACTTTGTGCATCGGATGGACAGAAGATTATCGCAGGGTCCGTTAGGTATTCAGGATACAAAGTTGTTAAATCAGGACCCATAGCAAGGAATACAGACCTTGTAAAAGTAGTGTATGTAGGATTGGCAACATCACAGTCTCTATATATAGGTTGTGAGCCTTCCCTTACAAGAATTCTTGGGAATCTTTCGCCTTTTGCTTCACCACAATACATTTTGAATACCAATCCCCATTGCTTTAAATTGTTCTGGCAGCTTGACCTTCTTGCTGCTTCACGAGCCCTTGCTAATGCAGGCAATAAAATAGCAGCAAGAATTCCGATAATAGCAATGACGACCAACAGCTCGATTAGAGTGAAACCTTTCTTAGATTTCTTCATAAAAAATCTCCTATCGTTTGTTTGTTAATTTTTGTAAAGATACTTTTAAACAATAAACATATAATATCATAAAAAAATAATATTAAAAAGTAAAATATCAATTTATCTATAAAATGTAATATATTTATAGAATATGTCTTGATTGTGTTTTTAAAAGGAAATTTATATCTGTTATATCATTAACAAATATAAATTTAAGGGATAAGAAAATGATATGTCTTATAATTAATTGATATAATTTTGCTTTAAAATTTCACTAAAGAAAAATATGAAACCAGTATATTTAAGTATTAATAAAGATGTGGAAAACGAGTGTCTTGAATGGATAAATAAAACGCTACAAAATTGTTGTGCATGTCCACGGAGGTGTGGTGTTAATAGATTGGATAATGAAATGGGTCATTGTAAAATAGGTCGGTATGCAAGGGTTTCAAGTGCCTTTCCACATTTTGGGGAAGAATCCTGTCTGGTAGGATGGCACGGTTCGGGCACGATATTTTTTAGTGGGTGCAATTTGAATTGTGTATTTTGTCAGAATTATGAAATAAGTCAATATCCATCAGGTCCGGAATGTTCTACAGAAATTATTGCGGAGATGATGTTAAACTTACAGTCTTTGGGTTGTCATAATATCAATCTTGTCTCTCCTTCCCATGTAATCCCTCAGATTATCGAATCACTAATTATCGCAAAACAAGGTGGATTACAACTTCCTATCGTTTACAATACAAATTCTTATGATAGTATTGATTCATTAAAAATACTTGAAAACTGGATTGACATTTACATGCCCGATGTAAAATATTGGGAGGATGAAACGGCGCGTAAATATTCCAATGCTAAAAATTATCCGGGTGTAGTAAAAGAAACTATAAAAGAGATGTATCGCCAGGTAGGAGATTTAGTAATAAATTCTGATGGAATTGCTCAACGAGGATTATTGGTAAGACATCTTGTAATGCCCGGGCTAATCCATGAAACAAAAGAGATATTAAGATGGTTAGCAAAAGATATTTCCGAAAATACTTATATCAACATTATGGAACAGTATCGACCTACTTATAAAGTTCTGGATAATCCATGTTATTTTCAAATTTCACGGAGACCTACTCGAGAAGAAATGGATGAGGTTATTCGTTTTGCAAAATTATGTGGACTAATAAGAATTGCAGAATAAATAAAAACCCCTTAAACATGAAGATATGTTTAAGGGGTTATGTCTATCTGATTTTTTATCTTACATATTGTTTTCTTATGATTAAAACAGAACACAAAGTTACAATGCCTACAAATAATACAAGTGTCAAAGACGAACTGATAGGTACTTCATCAGAGATGATAACATGAAATTCGTAAGTAGTATTTGTTTTCTGTCCATTATCATATTCACATATATATATTCCCGTATCTTCGACTTGTGCATTAGGAATCCAAAGGGAACGACAATGGGTATTTAGACCTCTTCCTTCTAAACTACCGTTTAATTTTGACCAGTTAAACGAAGAATTTGTAGCCACAGGGTCCGGAACACGCAAACAAACATCCGAACCTACTTTGAAAATCCCACCTAATGTGGAAGAAGTGCGGCATTCCTCACAATCCGAACCTGGATATACATCCGGATTTAATGCGGAATTTATATACGCTTGTTTTTTCTCTTCATAACTCATATTAGAACGAACGAAATATTCATACTCCTGTTTATTTGTCCAGCCATCTCCATCTGCATCACCATCAGGACCAAAATATTGAGGAAGGAGTTGATAATAGATAGGAGTAATTATGTTTACATGAATATTAAAATTTGGGTCAATGGCTTGTGCCGCAAGAGAAATTACCGTAGGAATCATGGTTGACTCTTGATTCCCTAAGGTCATATATCCTGCTAACATTTGAGGTAAACCATAGAAAATAGTATAGACAATCCCATTAGTTCCTCCGACATCAGTTATCATTCTTTGCATATTTTGATTATAGGCATTTACCGCAATTTGATGACTCACTCCTCCATTAGCCGTAAAATCAATAGAGGGATTATTGTAACATTCTGTAATGAGGGAGAATTCTAAAGAATCTAACATACCATTTCCAGAAATAATGATGGGGTCTATAGAAATTTGTCCACCATTTAAATCACACTCTTCAGGATTGAATGAAAGTCCTTCTGCTCCTTGGTCACTCAGTAAAACATAATAGGCACTAAGGTTTTCATGTAAATATTGCATACCTGCTACAATTTCATGGTCGGGCTGTCTAATAAAATCATGGTATTCCCAAACGCCATTATAACAAAAATCACCGTTACCTTCTGATGTTCCTGTACCGGGTCCTCCTAATGGTTTTGAAGTAGCATCTACAATGGAATCATTATCAATCACACAAAGTGTAACATTTCCAACAGCGATTGTAGTATCTACAACTACATTGTAAATTTGATTTCCCTGAATATTATTAACAGAAAGAATAGGAAGGGGAGACGATAAACTATCCTTGGCATTAAAATCAGTTATATCAACATTTGAAACAGGCTCACTAAAAGTTACTCAAAAAGTCATTGTATTTCCATTTGAAGAAATACTATTAATAAAATAAACTTTTGGATAATCCAGCCATTGACTGATAAATTCGGACATACATCTCTGGGCTAATATTTTATAACCTGGCTGTGATAAATGGATATCACCATCAAAAAGTGCATCAGGATGAACTAAGGAACAAGGGTCACCACCGGGAAATGGAGAATAAGAAGGGTAATTGCCAGGATAAGGAACAGAATTAGGAGGTAAATTCGTTGGGGTTGATGTGCCAAAATGATATTGCATGAGTCCAAGGTTATGGACATAATAAACCCGTGGTTTACTATCAGCAAGAGCCTTTTTGGCTTGTTCAAAACGAACAAAAGCATTTTGTTGATCGCATATTGAACAACCACCACGGTCTCTACCTGCAAAAGTATAACCACATAGGGCTACTCGAATATCCGGTCGGACTGCAAGAATTTCATCAATAATGCCACTCATATAATTTACAATCGTATTGATGATAAATTGTTCTTGTGAAGGATTGGATAACATACTACAATCCCAGCGAGGAGTTTGAGGTGTTCCTCTTAAGAAATCATTACCTCCTAATGTCATTACTACAATATCTATAGTAGGATACTTTGCTAAATCGTCCTTTATATTTTGAATATAATTATATTCTTCTGGATAAAATTCAAATGCTCGTGCTCCCATTATGGCTGTATGACTGCCTATCTCTCGAATGTTTTCCAATCCAGGTGTTTCCAAAAATATTTCTTTAAATGTTCTGAATGCCCACATGAAGCCTGTCCAACTATCTCCTACTAATAAAACACGAGGGACTTCTTCCTGAGAAAATGCAATAGAACTGTTAAAGAAAATAAGTAAGGATAAAAAACACACAAAACACAAATTCAAAATACCATGTCTCATTTTAGTCTCCTTTGCATTGCCTATAATGTTATAAAAAACAATAAATAAACTAAATAAATTATAGCAATAAAAAAAGAAAAAAGTCAATAAAATATAGAAGAGATATATCACATAGAAAAAAAATAAGGCAGAAATTTTTTTTATTAAAAGAAAAAAATTTTAAAAAATAATATATTTTTTGCTTGACAATAGGGAATAGATGTGATATAATTTGTTAAAGAATTCACGATTATACTTACAGGTAAGTATATAAATTTGTTCAAAATTTCACAAATAAAAGATTATGGTATCTGAAAAAACAGTAGAAAGATTAAGCTTATATCGCCGAATACTTCAGCAATTGAGGGTTGAGGGTAAAGAAACGATAATGTCGCATGAACTTGCAAATATACTGCATATAAAGCCCGCCCAAGTGCGTAGGGATATAATGCAGTTAGGTTATTCAGGGATACCTAATAGTGGATATAGGATTCGTCCTTTATTAGAAAGCATTGCAAATTTTTTAGATTCACCATTACCACAAAGTGCCGTTTTAATAGGTGTTGGACATTTAGGACTTGCCTTGTTGGCTAACTTTGCAGGACGATGGAGGCAATTAGCAATTCGTGCTGCTTTTGATAAAGACCCTGCAAAAATAGGACAAACTTTTCATGGTTGTCGTTGTTATGCTATGTCTGACTTATCAAAAGTAATTGCAGAGACAAAAAGTGTGGTTGGTATCCTTGCAATTCCGGGTGAAGGAGCACAATCCGTTTGTGACCTTCTTGTTCAGTCAGGGGTTAGTGGAATTCTGAATTTTTCTCCATTACGAATCAAAGTGCCCGATAATGTTTTTGTAGAACATGTTGACCTTTCCGCTACATTTGAAAAAGTTTCTTTCTTTGCAAGAAGAATGAAACATTATTCAGAAGAAGAAAAATGGAAAGTAGAAAATGAAATCACTGAGGGTGAATACGAAACATTAACAACCAATCAATAAAAAATTTTGTAGGAGATAAAATATGAATGAAGAATCAAAACATGCGTGTATGGAAGAAGCAAGTGAAGAAGAATTGCTTTCTCGGCTTGATGAGGTAATCGCAGAATATAAGGATAAGCCTGGTGCTCTCATTCCTGTTCTGCAGATTGCTCAGGCTATGTTTGGGTATCTACCTGAAAGTGCCTTGAAAAAGATTAGTCTGGGACTAAACAAATCGTACAGCGAAGTTGCAGGCGTAGTAACCTTTTATTCATTTTTTTCAACTCAGCCTCGTGGAAAGCACATGATTCGTGTTTGTTTAGGAACTGCTTGTTATGTCCGTGGTGGAAAACAGGTCCTTGCTGCAATTAAGGATAAACTTCACATCGATGTAGGCGAAACTACAAAAGACCGTATGTTCTCATTGGAGGTAGCTCGTTGCTTTGGTGCTTGTGGACTTGCTCCTGCAATTATGGTTGATAAAGATGTCCATCAACGAGTAAAACCGGCTCGGATTCAGGCTATTTTAGACCAATATATAAACAAAAACACAGAAAAAAATAAATAGTTAAGGAGAAAAGTCATGTCAAATATTATTCGTTCTCCGGAAGACCTTAACGCTTTGCGTGAAAAGGCAATTAAGGACATTGAGATTCGCAATTCTCAAAAGGATTTGGTGATTACAGTTCACATGGGAACATGTGGCATTGCTGCTGGTGCCAGAGAAGTATTGAAAAACCTCATCTCTGAACTTTCAGCCATAGGTATTACAAATGTTACAGTTCGACAATCTGGATGTGCAGGTCTTTGCGACCGTGAACCTATGATTACTGTTACGCATAAGTCCTCAGGTTCTGAATATCGCTATGGTAAATTGAACATAGAAAAGATACGGGAGATTGTGAAACGACATATCGCAGAAGGTAAACCCGTAATGGAATATTTAATTCCATAACAAAGGTATGCAGTGAAAATCTATGATTTCTGGAAAGTGGCTGATATGAATAAATATTATTTGAAAAGGGAAAAATATATAGAAATAAGAATGTATATATTATGTATATTCCTTATTTCAATTTTGTATTCTATCGCCATATTTGCAGAAACATCTGATTGGGAATCGGTCACACTTTCGGATACGGGTGAATCCCTACGAAATCCAGGAATGGGATGGGTATTACATTTTTATGATAATGAAATACAAAATTATGGCTCTAAATTAGAACCATCGGATACCGTTGATGAATTCCCGTGTCTGTCAGTTATTTATTTAAGAATAGCATGGTCATTTCTGGAACCTGAAGAAGGAAAATATAACTGGTCTGTATTAGATACTCCTGCTCAACGGTGGATTTCTAAAGGGAAAAAAATTGCCTTGCGTATTACTTGTAGCGAGACTCCTATTCCATGGGCAACACCTAAATGGGTTTATGAAGCAGGAGCCAAAGGTAATTTCTTTATCCCAGCGGAAGGAATTAAAGAAAATGGAAGTCATTGGGAACCCGAATTTGATGACCCCATTTTCTTAGAAAAGTTAGATAAATTTTTAGCAGAGTTAGCAAAACGGTATGATGGGAACCCTGAAGTCGCCTTTATAGATATAGGTTCCTTAGGAGTATGGGGAGAAGGTCATGTATGGCATTCCACTAAAAAACATATTTCTCCGGAATCTATCAAAAAACATATAGATTTACATATAAAGCACTTTAAAAATACAATAATCGCCCTAAATGATGACATTGTCACAAATGGACAAAAATTTGATGTGCTTCCCGAAGAGAAAAAAGAAATCCTTAATTACGCCATTGAAAAAGGATTAACACTTCGTGATGATAGTATCCTTGTTCAGGGGGGTGAAAATGCTTATTTTAGTGCCAAACTTGCAGAATATTTTTGGAGGAATAAACCGGTTATTTTAGAGAGTGAACATTATGGACCTTCAAAGAATCAAGGGCGTTGGGGTGATGGTAGCAAATATTTACAGGCTGTAGAAGATTACCATGCCAGTTATGTTTCTATACATTGGTGGCCTCGGGAGTTTTTAACAGACAACAAAGATTTAATAGATAAAATCAATTTTAGGTTAGGTTATCGTATTTTGCCTACAGAGGTTAAATGGCAAAAGACAGTAAAAATATCGGATAAAAAATGGGACATTTCCTATCGTTGGGTAAATAAAGGAGTTGCTCCTTGTTATCAAGATGTATATCCCATTATCACATGGAAAGATGAAAATGGGGGAATTGTTGCTGTTTTTACAGATGATGTATTTAATCTCAGGAATTTGCCTATAAGGAAACAAGATGAACCCCAAGAAGTAGAATCGAAAACTTCGTTTTTTATTCCTTTTTTATTAAAAGAAGGAACTTATACCGTGTTGATTTCAGCGGGTACTATTACTGGAACTCCTGAAATTCAATTACCCTTAACCAACTCTGACCAGGAAAAGAGATATGTTATTGGTAAAGTTAATGTTGTTTTGTGAGGAAAATAAAATATGTTAATAAAAACTTCAGAAATGAAGAATACAAAAGATATGGAAAGGAGATAAAAAATGAGTCCATTTCGAAGTCATGTATTAATCTGTGCAGGTGCAGGATGTGTGGCATCAGGCTCGATGGAAGTCAGTTCCGCCTTTTCGGAGGCACTTGCAAAACATGGGCTAAATGATGAAATTCAGGTAGTCCATACAGGATGTTTGGGACCCTGTGCTATAGGTCCTGTGGTCGTAATTTACCCAGATGCTATTTTTTATCAGGGTGTCAAAACAACAGATGTTGAAGATATTGTTGTTGAGCATCTGTTAAAAGGGCGACCTGTCAGTCGTTTGAATTTCAAATCCACAACCACATCACAAATTATCCCTGCCTTACAGGAAATAGGTTTCTTTAAGCAGCAGACCAAAATTGTTTTACGGAACTGCGGTATTATAGACCCCACAAAAATTGAAGAATATATCGCGAGAGATGGGTATCAATCTTTAGCAAAAGTATTGACAAAAATGACCCCACAACAAGTAGTAGAGGAAGTGAAAAAATCGGGACTTCGGGGAAGAGGTGGTGCAGGATTCCCAACAGGTATAAAATGGGAATTAACCCAGAAAGCCCCGGGTGATAAAAAGTATGTTCTTTGCAATGCTGATGAAGGTGACCCGGGAGCGTTTATGGACAGAAGTGTTTTGGAAGGTGATCCCCATAGTGTTATTGAGGCTATGATTATAGCGGGATATGCTATAGGTTCTGACCAGGGGTATATTTATGTTCGGGCTGAGTATCCATTAGCAGTAGAAAGGCTTAATATTGCGATTGGTCAGGCAAAGGAATTAGGATTGTTAGGGAAAAATATAATGGGGACGGGCTTTAATTTCGATTTAGAAATACGGATGGGTTCAGGGGCTTTTGTGTGCGGTGAAGAAACAGCACTTATGCGTTCTATAGAAGGAAAGAGAGGCGAACCTCGTCCGCGTCCACCGTTCCCTGCATATAAAGGTTTATGGGAAAAGCCCAGTTTATTAAATAATGTAGAAACTTATGCAAATATTCCTGTTATTATCCTAAAAGGTGCCGATTGGTTTGCGTCTATAGGAACTGCTAAGAGTAAAGGAACTAAAGTATTTGCATTAGCGGGTGCAGTTAACAATACAGGTCTGGTAGAAATACCCATTGGAACACCTTTAGGAGAGATTATTTATGATATTGGTGGTGGAATTCCTCGTGGTAAACAATTCAAAGCGGCACAAATTGGGGGTCCTTCCGGTGGGTGTATACCCAAGCAATATTTAAATGTTCCTGTTGATTATGAGTCTTTACAAGAATTGGGAGCCATTATGGGTTCAGGTGGTTTAATTGTTATGGATGAAGACACTTGTATGGTAGATATGGCTCGTTTCTTCCTTGACTTTGTTCAAGACGAATCCTGTGGAAAATGTGTGCCATGCCGTGTTGGAACCAAAAGGATGTTAGAAATTGTAACGAGAATTTGTGAGGGTCGAGGAGAGGAAGGTGATATTGAAAAATTAATAGAGTTGGGGAAACAAATTAAAGATGCTTCTTTATGTGGTTTAGGACAGACAGCCCCAAATCCTGTCCTTTCTGCAATTCGTCATTTCCGTGAGGAATTTGAAATACACATTCGTGAACATAAATGTCCCGCGGGTGTCTGTCCGTCCCTTGTCCGTGCTCCTTGTATGAGTGCTTGCCCTGCGAATGTTTACATCCCGGGTTTTGTTTCATTAATATCTGAAAAAAGATATGCAGAAGCACTTCGTGTTCATCGCGACCAAAATCCTTTCGCTTCGGTTTGTGCCCGTGTGTGTTTCCATACTTGTGAGGATAAATGTAGAAGAGCCACTCTTGATGAAGCCGTATCTATTCGCGGATTAAAACGGTTTATGGTAGAACAGGAAGTTACAATACAATTGCCTGAAATCCGTGAAAATGAACAAAATCTTCGTAAGAAAATTGCTATCATAGGGGCAGGTCCGGCGGGTCTTACCTGTGCTTATTTCCTTGCACGATTGGGCTATCAACCTCGTGTATTCGAATCAGCACCCAGACCCGGTGGTATGTTAGTGCAAACAATACCTGCATATCGTTTACCCAGAGAAGAGTTGGCTCGTGAGATTCGTATGATAGAAAGAATGGGTGTTGTTATTGAAACAGAAAAAGCCTTAGGTCGTGATTTTACATTACAAAGCCTTCGTGATGATGGTTATGAGGCTATTTTCCTTGGTATAGGTGCTCCCTCTGGACAAAAATTAAGAATTCCAGGCGAAGATGCAGAAGGAGTTGTCGAGGCAATAGATTTCCTTCGTGAATACAACCTTCGCGGTTCTGTTCCGGTAGGTAAGAATGTTGTTATTATAGGTGGTGGCAATGCAGCTATTGACGCGGCAAGAACAGCCATTCGTTTAGGTGCTAAAAAGGCGACGATTCTCTATCGCAGAACAAGAGAAGAAATGCCTGCCTATAAAGAAGAAATCGAAGAGGCGGTTAACGAAGGCGTAATTTTGAAAATGTTAGTCACTCCACTGGAAATTTTAACAGAAAATGGAAAAGTTGTTGGTGTGAAATGTCAACACATGTGGTTAGGAGAATATGACCGTTCTGGTAGAAGAAGACCCGAAGCAAAATCAGGTGAAGAACCTTTTGTTGAAGAAGCCGACCAGGTTATAGCGGCGATAGGTCAGACTGTTGATTTGAAACGGTATCTTGATGGATTAAATGTTAAATTAACTCCTTCCGGCTTTTTGTGGGTTGACCAATTATACGGACAAACCTCTATAGAATGGTTGTTTGCAGGTGGTGATATTAGTTCTGGACCTTCCTCTGTAGCAGAAGCAATTGGTGCTGGAGAAAGGGCAGCAGTAGGCATTGATAAATATCTTACTGGTGAAGAACATGCTTTCTGGAGAGAACCGTATATGGTTGATACAGAATTTGACCCAGATTCTGACCCTGTAGATTTCCCAAGAGCAAAAATGAAACTTCTGCCTGTTGAAAAGCGAGTTCATAACTTCAATGAAGTAGAAATTCCGTTTACAGAAACATTAGCCGTAAGAGAGGCTCGCCGTTGCTTACGTTGTGATTATCGTGAAACAAAAATAAGTTTAAAAACACAACATTAATAAAAGGAGAATGAACCATGCCAAAATTAACTATAGATGGTATTCCCGTAGAAGTTCCCGAAGGAACAACAATACTTCAAGCGGCGAAACAAGTCGGTTTAAAAATCCCTACACTTTGTTATCTTGAAGAGGTTCAAGCCATTGGTGCTTGTCGTGTATGCGTGGTAGAAGTAGAGGGAGCACGCACTTTAGTTGCATCCTGTGTTGCTCCTGTAACAGAAGGGATGAAAGTTCATACCAATTCAAAAAGAGCCCGTGAAGCAAGAAAAACAGTGGTAGAATTGTTATTATCTGACCATGATGGCGATTGCCAGACATGTGTTCGCAATGATGATTGTGAACTTCAGGAATTGGCAAGAACTTTAGGTATAAAAGAGATTCGCTATCAGGGTGAAAAGAGTAAACGGATTGTGGATGAAACAACGCCGGCTATTGTCCGCGATACATCCAAATGTGTTTTATGCAGGAGATGTGTAACCGTATGCAATGAAGTTCAAGGCGTAGGTGGATTATTTCCACAAAATCGCGGATTTGAAACGGTCGTAGGACCTGCTTTTTGCAGTGATTTAGATGATGTCGTTTGTGTTCAGTGTGGACAATGTGCAGCGGTTTGTCCTGTGGGTGCCATTGTAGAAAGAGACCAGATTTCAGATGTTTTCGCTGCTTTAGATGACCCTACAAAAACTGTTGTAGTGCAGACAGCCCCTGCAATTCGTGCTGCCTTAGGTGAGTGTTTTGGTTTACCGCCCGGTACTTTAGTAACTGGTAAGATGGTTACCGCTCTGCGCAGATTAGGTTTCCATGCTGTTTTTGATACAAACTTTGCTGCAGACCTTTGTATTATGGAAGAAGGAACGGAGTTACTAACTCGATTAAAGAAAAAATTAGTAGATGGAGAAAACATAGCATTACCCATGTTTACCAGTTGTTCGCCAGGTTGGA
>Ga0123519_10001231_pt1 | contig 44153 bp, 36 predicted proteins | sample YelNatPaOPRAMG02_FD_87396 | JGI IMG/M metagenome (GOLD analysis project Ga0123519, IMG submission 87396) | Hot spring microbial communities from Yellowstone National Park - Yellowstone National Park OP-RAMG-02 (version 2) | ecosystem: Environmental > Aquatic > Thermal springs > Hot (42-90C) ...
GCATACAATCCTTCTCCGATACCAAATACTGGTGTTCCAAATGCAATCATTGCACCACTATGGAGGGATTTGAATCCATCAGCGGGTGGAACAATCACATATTATAGTGGTTCTGATAAGTTTGTTGTGACATGGAATGGAATAAAGAATTATGCAAGCCCAAATAATCCACAGACATTCCAGGTGATACTCTATCCGAATGGAGAGATAGTATTCCAGTATAATTCAATAACGAATGATGTCACAACAACAAGGGGTATTGAGAATGCCGATGGAACAAAGGGATTACCATATTCAACAAATCCATCAAACGGGACCGCTGTAAAGTTCACACCTTCTGGTTCTTCAGGAACATGGACAGAGGTTTCATATAATGTTTCATCACCACATCCCTATACAAATAATTACGACAACACATGGACAATCACAAAGACAGGTGCAACAAAGATGAAGGTTTATTTCTCCTCATTTGAGACAGAGGCAGGTTATGACTTTGTTTATATACTTGATGGTAATAACAATCAGGTTGCAAGATACGATGGTTCAAAATCACCATTCTGGAGCGCAGAGGTATCAGGTTCAACAATAAAGATAAGACTTGTTACAGATTATTCTGTCACAAAGAATGGCTTTGATATAACAAAGTATGCATGGTATGGAACAACACTTATGGGATTATGCTCATTTGATGGTGGAAAGATATTTGAGATAAAAAAAATCATAACATCTGATTATATTGAATATATTTATAATCTTGATGAAGGGGAGATAGAGGTTTATAATATTACTGGAATGAAGATTGAAGGTTCAAGGATAAAAAGAGGAAATGGTTTTATAAATCTTAAAGATAAACCTAATGGGGTTTATTTTGTTATTGTTAAGGGAGGAGATTTTAAGGAGAGTTTCAAGGTTTACAAGGTGAAATAAGGGAGGTTTTTATGCTTTTGATTTTATTTATAAGTATATTTGATTTTGCTAAAGTGAAAAGAGATGTAAAATTAGAACCTCCGAGATATGTTGAGAGAAAATCAATCAATAATACAATAAAAAATCCAAAAAGAGATAAGGATATAGAAATTATGCAGAAAGAGAGATTGATTGAAAAGAAATTTTATAATTCATTTTCTAATCCTAAAAAGATAACATTCACTAAAGACCATGGTGTATCTGTTGACAAATACAATCAGACATATCCTTCAATAGCGTATGATTCAAAGGGTAATATATATGTTGCTATGGATTATTACAATGGTTCAACATATGAAATTGATATTTATCGTTCGAAAGACTATGGTGATAACTGGAATTTGGTCTTTTATCTCTATCATGCATCCTATAACTACAGGCATCCACATATTGTTATTGATAAAAGGGATTCAATCTATGTCTTCTACGAGACAAATGACACAAGATATGGATTCCAGTATCTTGAATCACCAGATGGTGATAAATGGACAATTTATTATGTTTCATCATACACATTTTATCCTGATAGTTGTGATTATCCAAGGGGTGCAGTTAAAGATTCCTTAATATTTGTCACATTTATGTTTGATTACTATGGGAATGGTTCGGATTATGATGTTGGTTATGTATATTCAAAAGATTATGGTGCTTCATGGTATGATTATCATGATAATATTGCTTATACTACAAAGCATGAGAGATTCCCTGTTATCGCTATAACAGATTCTGTTATTGGTGTTGCATACGAATTAAATAATGCCTCTGCTGATACAGATTCATTTGATATTAAATATGCTTACACAAGGGATTTCACATCATGGACAACAATATATGGTATAGCAACTTTTCACAATGATAGATACCCTGATATCACCGGTAAAGGGAGATACTTATTTATATCATGTCAGGTGAATTATCTCTCAAGACCTTCAAGGGATTGGGATATCTGGATGAAGAAATCTTCAAATGGTGGAAAATCCTGGGATGGTTCTTCATTTCTTCCAGCAGAGACTTCAAATGATGAAAAATACCCTTCTATCTTTAATAATCAGGATACAATCTTCCTCTCTTATCTTTATAAGGATTCTCTTATTTTGTTCGCAGAGACAACAGCAGTTTCAAACGATTGGTTTTCGGATACTGTGACAGATATGAAATCGGTTGTTCCAGATTTAAGATGTGTTGATTTAGCAAAGAATTCAAATCAGAGGATGGTTATATGGACAGATAGAAGGCATATATCATATCTTCCTAACATAGGTTATGATGTTTATTTCTCCACCGATTATCCAATCACAAAGGACTGCGACCTTTCTATCTATAAGCCTGTAGACTGGTCAGATTATCTTATACCATCAAGGATAAAAGGAACAACATCCCCTTCTGAAACACTTATGGGTTCAGAATACAATGGAAGTGATACAACATTCGTTGATTTCGCAGTTTTAAGCAATTCACCTGTTGATGTCCCTGATACATTTTTCATAGATTTATATGTTGATGGTGTTTTGAAAGATGAATTTTACTCTACCCCTTTACCAACAGGATGGTATGCTTATTTAACTGACTGGCCTATACTTGTTATGGGTGGGAGGCATACATTGAGTATTTACCACGATTCATACAATGATATTACAGAGATGGATGAGTCTAATAATTCTTATGGAAGACAATGGGTCTTCTTCCCTATCATATTGAATGATAAGGTTCCAAAAACCTGTAAAACACCACCATTACCACAGACATCTTTTTCACCACCTGATACATTCAATTGTGATGGTTTTCGTGTTCAAACATCTTTATACTGGGGTGCTGTTGGTATAAAACCACCATCTGATGCTGATTATCAATTAAGGGTTTATTCAGACCATTATATAAATCTCAATACAGGTTTCTCTGATTTAAAAAAGGAATCAAATGCTGGAAAAGGTTCTGTTGATTTTATAATGCTTGATGGTAATCATCTTGGGAGTGGAAATTATTTTTATCCAGGGGTATATAAATCAACAGGTGATGGTGATTACATAATAGAATGGAACAGGACCGATTATACACTTGGAACAAGTGGATGGAATCCAATTGATACACTCCCTGGTGGCTCAATTTTGAAAGTTTATGACATTTATCTTTCAGGTGGAACAAAGTATTACATCGCTGTAAAAGAGACACTCACAAATGAGAATTTGGGATTCGCATTGTTCTCATCAGAGGATGGGAAATATTATAAGGCAAGGGGTGAATGGGTTGCTTTCAGGGATACAATCACACAGAATACTTATAAAGATACTGCATACACACCTTCAATAACAGACTGGTTAGGTCTCATTGTATGGAATAATAATCCTTCAACAAAGGGGAATGCGATATTCAAGGTTTATGTTGGGACAGTCCCACTTATTAATGAACTTTCCGATTTCAGCATAAATACATCCGGGAATGAGGTTATCATAATTTGGAATTCTTCACTCCCTGTAGAAAGATGGATAATAAAGAGATTGAATCTTACTAATGGTGATTCTGCATTTTTTTATCTGAAACCTGATGAAAGGTGTTTTAAAGATAAGATAGATTATTCTGGAAGATACAGATACTCACTTTTTTCCGAGAAAGATGGAATGAGGTCTCTTTTGAAGGAAGAAGATGTTTATATTCTCCTGAAAACATTCCTTTTATCAAATGTGATAACAAAAGATATAGGAATCTTCTCATCCTCAGGTAATAACCTTGATATAGAGATATACTCCATAAATGGTTCAAAGGTATTTGAAAGATCTTTCAAAACAAACACCTCGAAGATTTATAAAATAAATGCTGATATACCTCAGGGTGTATATTTCATTTATGTGAAAGAAAATGGGATAGAGATAATAAGGGAGAAGATAACAAAATTTTAAAAAGAAGAAATTTTTTCCTCTTGACAAGTTTATGATTTTTATTATAATTTAACAGAACAAAAAGGGAGGTACTATGATGTACATTGCTTTACTCCTCATTGGTACTGGTAGGTCATCTGGTCCATCACCTCAGAGCCAGACCGCTACGCTACAATTCATCATTCCTTTAAGGGTTGGTGTGTATGTTGGGAATGATGTGACATGGGATTTTGGATCAATTCCCACATATCCACCCGCAACATTCCCAGCATACTATTTTCCAACCACTCCTGTTTCATCTCCTTATATGAATATTGAATACTTCACAAATGCTGGTGCTGGAACAAACTGGGCATTGACGATTAAAGGTGCAGGTGATCCAGGTGGAGGGATACTCATTGGTGATATTGAGTATGCAGATGCAGGAACAAACAACTGGACAGCACTATCAACATCTGATGCAAATTTGAGAACAGGGACAGGAAGGACAAACGGATGGCAAACTGCAAATCAGGACTGGCAAGTGAAGATGACAGGTGATGAAGAGGTTGGAACCTACTCAACCACCGTAACAGTCACAATGCAAACCTTATAAGAGAAAGGGGGATCCCCCTTTCTCTTTATGAAATAGCAAATGTTTTTAATATTTTTAATAGGTGCTGGTGGGTTTCTTGTTGAACCTGCAAGGATTGAAATAATCGGTTCCGATTTCACATATAATGGTGAGTTATCTGTCCTTAATGTGAGCGAGAAAGAGACATTGAGAATAAAGGGGTATACAGGTGATTTTTATCTTAATGAGAATGGTGAGATAGTTTACCCTGATAAACCTATTCAATATTCCTGTTCAGGATGGATATATTTAAACCCTTCTGAATTCACCCTTTTACCAGGGGAGAAAAAGGTTGTTCGTTTCTCTGTCCTTATACCTGAAATAAATATAGAACACTGGGGTGTTATATTCTTTGAATCAATAAGCGTGCCGAAGGTCTGGACACCCATAATTGTATCACCGAGGGTTGGTGTTTCCGTTTATATCCAGCCACCAAATTTCCAGAATATTCAGGCAGACATAAAATCTATGTTTATAAAGAATAGTTTTGTTCATTTTATTTTAAAAAATGTAGGTAATGTGAAGATAAAGCCTAAGATCAGATATGAGTTCAAGGAGATCGGGAATGAGAAAAAGATAATAGATTCAATACCTGGTGGAATAATATTCCCTGAATATGAAAGGATTTATAAGATAAACAGGATATTAAAAAGGGGAAGTTATTATATATCCATTGAGATTGATTATGGTGGCTCAGAGATCCTGAAAGGTGAAAAGATTTTTGAGATCAGATGATGCTTTTCATATTTTTATGTTTTCTTGATACACGATACTCAATAAATTTTACACCAGAGGTATTAATAAATGAATTCTTTTTAAGATATAAGACAGATAGTTTCACCTTTACAAATATATCAGGTTTTTACAATGGGAATTTTGGTATAAAGAATGCATCTATACTGATAGAACATTTATCATTTGCAAAAAGAATCTATATAGGTGATTACAAAGATGTGAGGGGATTAACCATTGAAGAAATCCCTTTCCATTTCACACCTTCAATCATTATGGGGAAAGAAAAGGACAGGGTAGGAAGATACTTCCCCTATTTCAAAGATAATATCTTTATTTTTGCAGGAGGAATAAAAAATAGTTTTCTTAATTCAGAATACACATTGAGGGAGGATAGAAGCATATATTCTCCTTCTTTTCTAAATAATGTTTTAAGGAACACGCTCACATTCACCAGTGGTAATCTTCAAAATAAAGTCATATTTGGTTTTTGTTCATACTCTTACAATTCAGGGAGAAAGAATGGTTATGATATAGAATACACATTTGATTATAAAAGGGAGAGGTTTTTTCAGGTTTTAAGATTCAGGGATATATCAAGGGATTTTGTGAATGAAAGGAATCAGTATTTTAAGGATGGAAGGATAGAGTTATATTCTGCAACAGGCTATACATATCCTTTTGGTTGGGGCTTCAGATATGGTTTTATGTTTTTTGGTGGTTATAATGAGATAAATAAGAGGTTCTTTCTAAATAACGATTCCAGGATAAATGGTATATTATTTAATATCTTTGGTAATCTTGAATTCAAGGAGATAGACAGGAGAAATATTTTTAGAGGAATGAATATAACATTCCCTTACAAGAATACATCCACTTCTTTTAATTATTATTATACAAGGTCATCAAACGAACAGGAGATATTTTCTTTAAACTTCAAATATGCTCCATTCCCTAATGGTTATTATTACTTCAATCTGAGAAGGGAAACAGGAAATAGGTTCTACACCATTTCAGGTTTCAATCTACCATTTGGTTCTATCTCAAGGCTCACATTTGAATTTGCAACACTATATAACAATCTTATATTCAGTAGCAATCTGAGGGTAAACCCTTCAAGAAATTCTGAAATAATATCCTCTATATCATACAACCTTAATGATAACAGATTTTCTTTGAATCTTGAAATCTCAAAAACAATTGAAACAAAAGATATGGGTTTCTCTGGTATTTATGGTAAGGTATTCTATGATAAAAATAACAATGACCAGTTTGATGAAGGTGAAGAGGTTGTGAAGGATGCAAAGATAATACTGGATGAAAAATTAAAGATTGATGTTGATAGGAATGGTAATTATAAGTATTTCCTTCTTTCACCTGGTGAACATAAATTGACACTCCAGTTAAAAGGTCTCCCATCTTTTATAGGGCTCCCTAATTACGATTTCACAATAATTTCTGAAAATATGAAGTTGATGAATATAAATTTCCCTTTAAAAGGGCTTGGTTCAATATATGGAAAGATATTTTATGATAAAAACAATAATGCAATCTTTGATGAGGATGAGGAAGGGATACCAAATATCATTGTTAAAATAGAAGGGACAGATATATTCACTGTCTCAGACCAGAAAGGTAATTACAGGATAAATAATCTACCACCTAACTTTTATCAGATGGAATTAAGTAATATACCAAATGGTTATTCAACAAATCCTCCTGGTCTTCTAATCTATGGATACATAAAAGAGCCTTTACAGAATGTTGAAATGAATATTGGTCTTATAGAGACAAAAAAGAAGATAAGAATAAAAAGATTTTAATGCCGGAGGAGGGAATTGAACCCACACTCCTCCTGAGAGGAAACGGATTTTGAGTCCGTCGCGTCTTCCAGTTCCGCCACTCCGGCTTTATAAAAAAATAATGGAAAATCCATATTTGTCAATAGATGTATTGACAAATATTTATTTTAAATTAATATATTTTATATGAGAAAATTCCAATTTATATTATTCCTTTTCTTAATAGGTTGTCCTGATGCACCACATGATAATTTATATGATTTAAATAACCCTTCTGCAAAAGGTGGAATAACAGGAAGGGTCTTAACTTATGCGGGAAGACCTGTTGAAAATGTGAGGATTACTTTGAATGATACAATAATCTCATATTCAGACGAAGATGGTTATTATTTATTAAAAAATTTAAAGCCTGGTGAATATATCCTAAAGATTGAGAAGAAAGATTACAAGACATTATTTGATACAATCAGCATAAAGTCTGGTTTTATAGACACAATTGATTACTCTGTTGTTTCAATACCCCATTTCACTTACATTAAGATATATTCAAGGTTCACAAGATGGTATGATATGAATGTTTTGAACGAGGTATTAATAAATGCAGTTGTCACTGATTATGATTATATCATTGATGCGCAGAATATTTTATTTATTGATAATAAAGACACAATAAACGGAAGGTTTATCTCATTTGCAGACCCTGATGGTTTTTCAGGATTTTATAAGGGGAAATTCCAGAAGGAAGATATACACTCATTTGAGAATGATACAATAATTCTCTATGCAGATGATAAGAAAGGAACTTCAAGTTATAAGAACTTTGTTTTGAAAAATGTTATTGATACTTTCACAAATATTATAAAACCTTTAAATGGTGAGACACTCACATTCCCATATAAATTTATATGGTCAAGATTTGGTGATTATAGATATACAATTCTTATATGGAAAAGGGAGAACGGGATTGACGACCCTTCAGTAATTTATGAAGGTCTTGGGAATCTTGATACCACAATCACAATATCAAATCTCTCACCAGGGATATATGAATGGTCACCATTTATTATGAATAATAATGGGAATATGGGAGGGAAAACAGGATGGTTTATGATAAGATAGAGGAACTGCTTGATAAGGAAGACCTTGTTGAACTTTTTAAGGCAACGAAGATTATAAATTCAATAGATGATGTTGATATCATCCTTGAGAAGATACTTGACATTGCTATAGAGAGGACTGGTGCGGAAAGGGGCGCACTTGTTCTTTTAAAGAATGGTAATGAGTACGAAGTGAAGGTTGCAAGGAATATGGATAAAGAATCTATTGAAAATCCAAAAGAGATATCATTCACAATTATAAACGATTGCATAAAGGAAGGGAAACCTATCCTCACAGCAGATGCGAAGAAAGACCCAAGATTCGCAGATTCTGAAAGTGTTATACTTTACAATATCTTCTCAATAATAGCAACCCCTCTCACTGTCAAAAACAGGATAATAGGTGCTATATACATTGATAGAAGGTCTTCGTTGAATCTATTCTCAGAGAAGGAGAAGAATTTCATTGATGCATTTTCACATATAGCAGGGATTGCTATAGAGAATCTTATAAAAAAGGATTTTCTTATCAAAGAGAATCTAAGATTGAAAAAGGAACTTAAAGACCAGTACAACTTTTATGGGATTGTTGGTAAGAGCAGGGCTATAAAGAATATTATTGAGACCATATCAAAGGTTGCAAACAATGATGTCCCTGTTCTTATTGAAGGTGAAAGTGGAACTGGTAAAGAACTTGTTGCAAGAACAATACATTATTCAGGTAAAAGGAAAGATTATCCATTTGTCCCTGTTTATTGTGGTGGTATACCTGAAACACTTATAGAATCTGAACTTTTTGGTGCGAAAAAAGGGTCATACACAGGTGCATACAATGATAAAATTGGTCTTATTGAGGAAGCACATAATGGAACATTCTTCCTTGACGAGATCTCTGAAATACCATTATATATACAACCAAAATTACTGAGGGTTTTAGAAGAAAGAAGGTTTAGAAGGATAGGTGAGACAAAAGAGAGATACGCAAATTTCAGATTGATCTCCGCAACTAATAAAACATTAATAGAAGAGGTGAAAAAAGGGAATTTCAGGGAAGACCTCTATTACAGGATAAAGGTTGTTTCAATATATATTCCACCATTGAGAGAAAGGAAAGAAGATATTCCATTACTTATTGAACATTTCCTTAAAAAATATTCAAATGGTGAAAAGGTTTTATCAAAGGAAGTTTTTGAATTTTTTATGGAATATGAATGGAGAGGGAATGTGAGAGAACTTGAAAATGTTATCTCTAATATAACGATAATGTCAAAAGGGAATATAATCACGATGGAAGATTTGCCAAAAGATATGTTTGAGAAAAAACAAAAAATACAGGAGGGGTTTTTAAAGGATATTGAGAAAGAAACTATTATAAATGTTTTAAAATTGGTAAATGGTAATAAAAAGATTGCAGCAGAAAAACTCGGTATATCATTGAGAACACTTTATAACAAGATAAAAGAATATAATATTACTGATTTTCGTAACCTTTGATTATATAATCATCACCAAAGTTTGATGTAGGTTTTTCACCAAGGATAACAGATATCTCCCTTTTTGTAAAACCTCTTATTATTGAAAGTTTCACGATAGTCCCTGATTCCATTGTGCTTATCTCATCAATGAGAAAATCAAGCGATGTAACCTTCCTCCCGTTTATGGAGATAATTTTATCCCCAACTTTTAAACCAAAATTTTCAGCAGGTGAATTTTTCGCAACCTCTTTTATCACAACATTCTTATCAATATAATCAACAGATATTCCAAGATAACCCCTCTTAATTGTTCCATATGTCTTTATCTTTTCAATAATCCTTTCTATCAAATTATTTGGTATAATGAATGCAATATTACCCTGTGCAAAGAAGCGAATATTCTCATTCCCTTTCTTCTCATCCTTTAATGAACTGAAAATCCCACCAATAATACCAATAAGTTTCCCATCTATATCAAATACTCCACTACCATTATTTCCTAAATTCAAAGGAACTATAACATTATAAGTATTCTTTGAACTCTCTATCACCCCAATACCAATTGTTCCCAATCTACCAAGCGAATTCCCATAAACAATACATAAAGACCTTTCTTGAATCCTTGAAGACTTTTCAGGTGGAACAAGTTTAGACTTTACCTCAATAAGTGTGATACCTGAAAATTCATCGTATCCTGTTATTTTACCTTTCATCTTTTTACCATTTTTGAAAATGATTTCAACCTCTTCACCAAATGAGAAAATGCCAGATGTTATAATATTATTCTCGTTTATAATTGTCCCTGTTCCTTTACCTGCATTGGCATTCACGATAACAACATAATTTGAGATTTTTTGAGTGAGTTTATCTATCTCATTATTTAAATCCTGTAAAACACCAGAAAAAATAAGGAATAACATTAAAATGTCCCTGACCTCCCTGTTGAAACAATATAATTATTCTCCACATTATAAACAGGCATCTGGTATCCCGTGCTTTTCTCCTTTATTATATACAATTCTTTTATATACCTTCTTGCATACTCCTCTCTCCCTTTATTTACGAAATGGAAAGAGAATATTACTGCAAGAAGGGATAAAGATGTTGCAAATGCAACCTTTAAAACAAATGCCTTTGGGAATACCCTTTCTTTCAACCTGTTTTTCACCCTTTCAAATATGAAAGGGCTTGGCTCTGGTATCTCTATCTTCTTTACCTCTTCACTTATTTTTAAAATATCTTTTAAAAATTCTGAACATTCTTTACAAGAAGATATATGCTCTTCAAATTCCTTCTTTAAATCTTCCTTAAGATAACCATCTATGAACAACGATATGTTCCTTTTAAAATCATTACATTTCAAGTTTCCTCCTGAGTTTTTCCCTTAATTCTATCCTTGCCCTGTTAAGTCTTGATTTAACAGTGCCTATTGGTATCTTTAATAAAGCAGCAATCTCATCATAGTTAAGCCCATTTATCTCTTTCAAGACAAAAACCTCCCTATATTCAGGTATTAAACCTTTTATCGCCTTCTCAATATCCATTCTCAAATCAACATCGGATGCACTTTCTTCCCTTTCCCTCATTCTTTCCTCTTCCTGTTTTCTCTTCCTCCACATATCATAAATTATATTTCTCGCAATCCTTATAAGATATGCCCTCATATTCTTCACACCCTTTTTCCCATGCTTTATAGCCCTGTAAAAAGTCTCTTGTAAAACCTCATTCGCATCATCCTGGTTATAAACCATTCCATAAATAAATCTATATATATATTCCGATTCTTCATTATAAATTTTCTCCCATTCTTCCATTTTATATATATATTAGACAGGTTTGATTCATAAAAAGTTCCACTCATTTAACATAGATCTTTAAAGGTTCATAATAGTATAAATTATTCTCGTCAAAACTTCTAAGTTCTGGATTTAAACTTTTCTCTATTATATCAATGATACCAATATTTTGTGGATATATCAATATTCCAACTTTACCTTTAATATTGAGTATTCTTTTCATCTCTTCTATTGCATCAAGTAATCCACCATTAGCATCAACAAGACCTATATTTTTAGCATCTCTTCCACTCCATACCCTTCCTTCTCCCAATTTCTCAACAGAATCCACAGGGATTCCTCTTGATTTAGACACCCTTGATGTGAAATCTTCGTAATTTTCCCTCAGTATTTTTTCTATCCTTTTCAGTTCATATTCATCAAATCTCCTTGTATCCGAAAATACATCCGCATGTTCACCCCATTTAACATAGTCTTTTTTTATCCCCAATTTTTTATATAGACCCCCCATTGAGAACTTACCCATAAATATTCCAATTGAACCTGTTAATGTTGTTTTATCAGATAATATTTTACTCCCTATTGAAGATATCAGATAACCACCTGAAGCAGATATATCACCAAAAGATATTAAAACAGGCTTCTTCTCTTTTAATGAGTTTAAGGAATTCCATATCCTCAGGGATGCGAATGCATCCCCACCAGGTGAATTAATCCTTATTATCACACCTTTTATTCTTTTATCATTCTTTATCTTCTCAACTATTTTCACAATAGTTTCATCACCAACAATCTTTTCGTTCATTATTGGAACCTTCGGCACACTTTTACCCTGCATAATATCACCTTCTATTATTAAAATTGCTATCTTAGGTAAAAATATAGGAACTTTTTTCTTTTTCTCTTCATAAAACTTCTTTATCTTTGTCCTCTCCTTTAAATCTTCAAGGAACATAACAGTATCAACGATATTAAGATTTTCTGCTTCTTTTGGTGTCAGATAACCCAATGTATCCACAATTTTCTGGAAATTACCAAAATCTATCTTCCTTGCATCAGCAATCCCTTTAATAACAACATCAATAATGGTGTTCACATATGCTTCAATCTGTTCCCTGTCAAACTTGCTCATAGAATCCATTGTGAATACTTCAACAGCACTTTTGTATTTTCCTATTTTTAAAAATTGTGGTTCAACACCGATTTTTTCAAGTAAGCCTTTTATGTAAGTCTTCTCAACAACAATCCCTGAAAGATTAATCTCACCAGATGGAGGGATGATGATTGAATCACAACCTGTGAGGAGATAAAGATTTTTTATTGATGGGTAATCTGTGAAACCATATGTCTCTTTCGTTCCTGAAATCTCTTCAATAATCCTTCTTATCTCTTCTGCCTGTGCTATTCCAAGGCTATTTCTCTTTATCAGAAAAATAATCTTTTTTATATCCTTTGAATCCCTTATTTCCTTAAGTTCAAAAAGGAGTTTTATGAAACTCTTTCCTTCTTTTAATAATGATATTTCAGAAAGTTCAGGATAATCACCTGAAATCTCATATATTATACTTCTTTTACTCTCTTTTATGAATGAAGGATAAGGGAAAAATGATGCCTGATAAATAATATTGTTATCATTTAAATCCTTTACATTCCCATATCCAGAGAATCTTAATCTGTTTAAAGATAATGTTAGTCCACCTGAAAATTTTTTCTCCCTGAAATCATATATCCCTTTAAGCCCTATACCTTCAAGTGGTTCAAAATACGATTCAATGAATGAGAAACCAAACTCTGTATTCCATTTAACATAAGAAGAAATTGTGATCAATAAATTGCTTATGAATGGATAAAAACTTAAACCAATATCTGAAAGAATAGAACCATCATCCAGTAATTTAAGATTCATTCCAAATCTCAAATACTCATATGGTCTTATATATGTTCCAAAAATAGTCCCATCCTCTATTTTACCCATCCCAAAACCAAAGAAATAATTTGAAAGAAATATTGAGGATGTTAAAATCTTTATCCCTTTTTTATAGTTAATCCCCAATCCCCAGTTATAAAAAGAAAAGAGAATAGATTTCTCTTTCTGAAGAAAAGATAATTCAACACTTTTTTTTATACCAATGCAGGAAGGATTTTCAATAATGGACAATGAACCCTGAACATTTGAAGGTGAGAGATAAAAACCTATCAAAAAAAACATAGTTATATATACTTACCTATACAACGAATAAGATACTTATTCTGTTCCCTTGTCCCGATTGTTATTCTTAAAAGGTTGTTAAGATCATATTGATGCAATGGTCTTATAATTATACCATCTTTAAGAAGTGCTTTATATAGTTCCATACCATCTTTATTCAAGACAATTGTTATGAAATTACCTTCAGAAGGGATATATCTTATATTTAATCTTTTAAATTCATTATACAAAAATTTTTTCTCCTCATGAATAAGTTTTCTTGATTTCTCAATATGTTCAACATCATCAAGTGCAGCAATTGCAGCAACCTGCGCAAGGTTATTCACATTGAATGGGAGTTTAACCCTTGATAGATAATCAATAATCTCTTTGTTTGATATTCCATATCCTATCCTTAAACCTGCAAGGCCATATATTTTTGAGAATGTTCTTAATATAAGGACATTCCTTCCATCCTTTACATATTTCAAAGAATCAGGGTAATCTTCCCTCTCTATATATTCAAAGTATGCTTCATCAATTATAAGGAGTGTGTTATTTTTTAATGAACCAACAATCTTATCAATCTCAGATATGGACAACATACATCCTAATGGATTATTAGGATTGTCAATATAAACAATCTTTGTCTTCTCATCAATTGCATTTATCAAACCTTCTACATCAACTGAGTATTCCTTCGTTTCTATCTCCAGAACATCTCCACCAAATAATGAACATTCTATCTTTCCCATAATGAATGAAGGCTTGCTCATAATTAACTTCTCTTTAGGATTAAGGAATGCCTTTATTGCAAGATGTATCAGTTCAACAGAACCATTACCAACAATAATATTTTCAACAGGCATACCTGTTTTCTCTGATAATTTTTTCTTCAAATAATAAACATTATCATCAGGATAGAAATTCACTTCTTTAATCGCTTTTTTTATTGCCTCCATTGCAAGCTTTGAAGGACCAAGTGGATTTTCATTAGATGCAAGTTTAATAATTTCTCCTTCAATACCCATTTCCCTTTTCAATTCTTCTATTGGTTTACCAGGGATATATGGCTTTATTTTATGAACCTGTTCTCTTACAAAATCCATCTATTTTTTCGCATGATAGAGGCCAATATGAGTAGATGCCGTGAAATTTCTGTTATTATAAATATCCTCTCCGTAGAAAACAACCTCCATCCTTATAGAACCAAGAGTTGGATGATTTTCAAGATAGAGAGAAGCATCCCAGCAGGGTAAAGGGAGGTTATAGATTACATAAGTTGTCGTATCAGAACCCCATATGATAGGACCCAATGCATAATATGGAGATGAGTAGAGGAATGTTGGATGATCAATGTCATCTTCAGCATAGAAATTTATATAATATCCCCTTATCATCGCATCAACCTTATTCCTCACAATAAAAGCGATTGAGTCTATTATTAATCTGTATCTTAATTGATGAAGGATAAAGGTATCAGGTGCTATCATGGTGGAAGAATATGTTCTCCATTCATCATCCCAAACAGAGGACCAATGATACGAAATCATGTCATAACTGTAATAATTTGCAAGTGGTTCAAAAGCTATCACATCAACCTCTGCTATAGGTGTCCTAAAACAACCTGATAGAACAAACAATACAAAAAGTAATATCAACCATTTCTTTTCCATAATTCCTCCTATTTTTTTTATTCTAAATAAAAATAAAAGATTTGTCAAGGATAAAATAAAATTTTTTTATGAAATTCTTGACAATTAAAAAATAAATGTTAAAATTTATTATGATATTTTTAATAATCTCTTCTATTGTTGAAATAAGTTTCAATATTCAGGAATATTTCTTTATAGAGATAGAAAATTCATTCTGTGACCTTGGTATCATTGAACCATCTGAAAAGGAGAAGGAGTTTGTATCTGCAATAAGGGTTCGTGTTTATTCAAATACAGAATGGGAATTGAGATGTGAACCTGAAGGTGATTTCATCTCAAATTCAGGTGGTATAATACCTGCTGAAAGGATGCTTATTAAAGGAAAAGGGAGTGAATGGACCAATCTTCAAAAAAGTGGTATAACCATAGTAAGAGGTGGTCCAACACCTGAGACAGGTGAACTCATCCCTATAGACCTGAAATTTAAACCTTCATTTGAGGATGAACCAGGAATTTACAGGAATAAACTATTCATAACAATCATTAAACTTTAAAATAATCTTTTAAAGATTCATATAGTGAGAAAATTTCTTGTGGATTTAATTCTTCCGCCCTCTTTTTTATATCTATATTTATTATCCCTTTCAAATTATTCCCTATTGTCTTTCTCCTCTGTTTAAAAACTACACATAAAAATCTATAAAAGTCATAATCAATCAAACCTTTTTTAAAATCCATTAAAACAACTGTTGAGATAACACCTGGTTTTGGATAAAAAAAATCAGGACTCACATTCATAATTTTTTTTGCTTCGCATCTTAAATGTGCAATAACTGATAAAGGGGAATAATTTTTTGAATTCTTATCCGAAACAATTATATCTGCTATCTCTTTCTGGACACAGAAAACAGCAGTTTTTATGTTCTCAAATTCAAGAAGTATCTTCATTATGATCTTTTTTGCGCCTCTATAGGGAAGCGCACCAATGCATTTTCTAAAATCCTTCAGATCCTCTGGATCCATCTTTAAAAAATCATCATTTATTATCTCTATTTTCTTACCATATTTCACTTTTAAAAAATCACAAAATCTTTTTTCTATCTCTATACAAAAAGGTCTTCCTCCTTTTTTTATAATCTCATCAGTGAGTGAACCAAGTCCTGGTCCTATCTCTAATATTCTCTCATCTTCTTTGATATTTAATAAATCAACAATTTTTTCAGCGATCTTTTTATTTATAAGAAAATTCTGACCTCTTGATTTTTTAAGTCTAATACCCTCTAATACTTTTACTATTTCCTGAACTTTCATATATATTTTTAGCAACCTTATTATTTGAGAAGTATTCTATCATCTCTTTAAATGCAAGGTCATAATCACCACCTGCATGCCATAAGATAAATCCATTCTGATAACTCTTCAATGCTGCATCTATCTGATTCTTTATATAATCCTTTCCCATCCTTGAAGACTTCCAGTCAAAAGCCTGTATATAACCAACAACCCTTTTAAATCTATCAGGAACCTTTTTTCTTGCATTCAACATAGATTCATAAACAATCCTGAATGTCCTCTCTTCTTTAGATAGTTCTTTAAAAAAACTATCATGGAAGTGAGATGGATAAAGCATCGGATAAACAGCGTCTACCCTCCTACCCATCTCTTTTAATGATTGACCTTCAAGATAAAGAATATCAAACCAGCAGACATAACCATAAAAATCAATACTTATCCATCCAAGTGTATCAAGATAGGATAAAGCGGTATCAAGGAATTCGCATAATATCTTTAATTTATTCCCTTTGAGGACATAAGGTTTTGTTGAAGATGGGAATCTTATATAATCAAATTGTATCTCATCAAATCCCATCTTGAAACATTCCTCCGCAATCTTTATCACTTTGAACCATACTTCTCTTGATTCAGGATTAACCCAGTATTTTTCCCTTTCATCAAACCATATCTCACCACTGGGTGTTTTCAGTGAAAATCTTCCATTCTCAGAAAGTGCTGTATTTTTGTCCTTAAAAACAGGTAGTCTTCCTATGATATAAACATTGTATTTCTTATATTTTTTTAAAGCCTTCTTACAGGTTTCAAGATAAAAATTTCCCCATTCATCTTTAATATCAAAAACGAGTGTATTTATATAACCATCCTCTATCATCTTTATGAACTTCTTTTCATTCTTCCCTGTAATAAGAACACCTGGTGATAGATACAATCCTCTCATCTCGTATGGAGGAAGCATTACAGATATTGTTAATATAAACATTTATTCCAGTTTCTCTATCCTCAATCTGTTTTCAGTAAATTCAGGTATAAATATTATAAGGTCTTTAAAACAGAAATCAGCAGGTGATACAAGATTCTTTACAAGGACAATTTTTTTATTATTTAATATTTGATAAATATTACCATCCCAGGATGAAAATGTTATTATACCATTTTCAACCCATATTCCATCAAGTTCTTCCAAACCTGATAAAATAACTTTTTTATTATCTAAATTCATATCTAACATTATTATTTCACCTGAATTCCATGTGGCAATATAAATATTCCCATTCTCCAGGAATATTCCATTAGGACCTCCTGATACTTTTTTCATCCCAACAAATTTTAATTTTCTATCTTTAAATAAAACCTTATAAACACAATCATTCTTCGTATCAGTTATAAAAATTAACGAATCAAGGACAAATAAATCATTCAGGAATTTTGCATCAGGGACTTTTATTCTATCAATATTATTACCATCCTTATCGTAAACGCAAACCATATCAATATCTGCAACAAATATGTATTTATCTTTTACCCATATACCTTTAGGTGCATTTAAACCTTTTATAAATTCTTTATTAACTATCTCACCAGTTTTTTTAATCTTTGCAATGTAACCATTACCATCCTTTTCAGAAGGTAAACCATTTATGCAGGATACATAAACAAATTCACCATCAAAGAAGGCGCTTTCGGGTGTATCAAGATTTTTAACAAATATTGAAATTATTAAAAAGACCATAAAAACCTCCTTTTAGATTTCTATACCTTTTTTCTTTAATATCTTTTTTAAACACTCAACAACTTCAGGGTCAAAATCTTTCTCTGAAAGTTTTTCAATCTCATTAAATGCTTCCTTCTCATTCTTTCCTTCTAAAATAAGTTCGTCAAATCTGTTTGCAACAGCAATTATCCTTGAACCTATGGGAATTTCATCCTTTGAAACACTATATTTTTCGTTCATATTCTTTATTATGTTCGCAGCATTCTTCAGGAATTTTATAGGATTTATTATTTGTTCACTTATAAAATAACCCTTTTCTTTATCAACTATTCCTCCAAGGTCATGAAGAATAGCGGCGTATCTTATATCGGTGATGTATTCTTCTGTTAGTTTTAATTCATTTGATATCTTTACAGATAATTCAGATACCCTCAAAGAATGTTCTTTTAAAGATGGATTAACTGCCTCTTCAAGTTTTAATAGAGATGTTAAGGATTCAATATAACTTGTTTTCAGCGATTCAAAAAGCAGAGAATTGTGTAAAGCAACAGCAGAGTAAGACGCAATTGTTTCTATCAATTCTTTTACTGAAGAAGGTTCATCCAGTTGGACACATATAACGCCGAGTTTCTCTTCACCAAATTTTACAGGTGCACAAATAGTATTTTTAAAAGACCAAGCACCATCATTATCAACAAGTCCATAAGGTTTATCACCTATCCCTATAATTTCTCCAGATTTTACATCAAAATTTTCATCAGACTTTGTTACTATAAGATTATTTCTCTTTCTATCCATAAGCATCAATAAACAGGCATTTGAACCTGTGATATTCTTTGTCTCATTATAAATGATATTTATGATTTTTGAGGTATTGAATTCGGTTGAAAGTGTTCTTGAAAATGCATTTAATTTTTGTAATTCCTGTATTTTCTCCTCAAGTTGCTTATCAACAAGTGCCTTTTTCTCTTCAAGCATCCTGTTTGCTTCTGTGAGTGCATCATTCACTTCTTGAAGTTCTGAAAGAAGGATTTTCTTTTCAACAATGAGGATTCTTCTTTCAATCGCATTTTTTACAATGGTCTTCAATTGATCAGCAGATTCAAAAGGTTTGTTTATGTAATCATAAGCACCTTCCCTTATAGAAGCAACAGCGGTTTCAAGGGATGCAAAACCTGTCATCATAATAACCTGTATATCAGGGTCTATCCTTTTTATTTCTGAAAGAACCTCAACACCTGAAATATCAGGCAGTTTAATATCAAGGAGAACAACATCTGGCAAAAATTCTTGTGTCTTCATTATCCCATCCCTACCATTATTTGCTTTTTGTATCTCTATATCACCAAAATGTTCTTTAAGATCAAGCAAAATCTTTTCTATAAAATCTGCAAGTGTTTCTTCATCATCTATAATAAGTATCTTTCTTTTTTCACCTGATAAGATCTCTTCCATTTTGCCTCCTTGGCAATGTTATAACAAATGTTGCTCCACCATCTTTATTATTATAAAATTCTATATTACCATTATGGTCTGATACAATTCTGTGAGTGATGGAAAGCCCGAGTCCTGTTCCTTTTGTCTTTGTGGTGAAGAAAGGATTAAATATCTTATCTTTTATATCATCACTTATTCCACATCCTGTATCTTTAAAATATAACTTCACATATTCTTTATCCATTACCACTTCTATATTTATTGACCCATTTTTTTCAATGGCATCAATACCATTCTGTATAATATTTGTGAAAACCTCTCCAAGTTGGTCTTCATCACCTTCAATATAAAGATTTTCTGCGCAGGAAATTTGGAAAGATACATTCTTATCCTGAATAGAGTTTCTGAAATTTTCCACTATCCTCGTTATACAATTATATATATTAAAATTTTTAACCCTTAAAGGTGGTCTCCTCGCATACAATATCATATCCCTCACAATCCTTTCCACTTTACTTATCTCTTTTATAATCATATCATAATTCTTTATTTCTTCTTTTACCTTCTCTTTCTTCTTAAGGTATTCTATGCCAGCCTTCACTGCTGCAAGTGGATTCCTTATCTCATGCGCCATACTTGCAGCCATCTCACCAAGGATAGCAAGCCTCTCCTGTAATTTCATCTTCTCTTCCATTTCCCTTATTTCTGTGAGGTCTCTTATAAGGTAAAGTGCACCGATTAATCTTTTACCATCAAATATTGGTGAACCAGAATATCCGAAGTATTTATTTTTAAAATAAAATGTTTCCCTTTGGACCCCTATTCCCTCTGTTGGTTTTCTCATATTACTAACATTAAAATAATCGTAAATATATTTCCCATCAATCTCATCATTGAGCCATCCTTTTATGAAACTATTTGATCTTATTATCTTCCCATTCTCATCTGTTATTACAAGCCCTGTGTTTATATTCTCAATGATAAGTGATGTCATAAACTCCTCTTTCTTCAAATTTGCAAGGGAATTCATATTCCATAGGAACATACCAAAGAGATATGCGATATCTTCCGCAAATAATACTTCTATATTTGAAAAGCCATTTTTTACATTTTTACCAAGGTCAAGAACACCAAACTTTTCATCACCAAACATAATGGGGATTGAAAGTTCACTTTCAATCCCATATATACCACTTAAATAGAAAGGGCAACTCTCAACATCCTGAATAAGATAGATCTTTGATTCCTTAAATGTCTTTGTTGTAACAGTATCCCTGTAAAGAGGTATACTGAATTCTTTTAATTCCTGCGGAACCATTGAATGGAGGGAAGAAAGTCTTAAAGATTCATCCTCTTTTAAAAGAATACCTGCATAGGCAAGATTCATTTCTCTCACTATCTCTTTCAGTATCTTTTTTAAAGATAACTCCCCCTTCAAGGAAAGCGATTTTAAGACACTTGAAATTGAAGAAAATTTGTATTCGTACTCTTTAATCTCCCTATCAATGTTTATTCTGTCAATAAATAATGAAAGAAATAATTTTAGAAATTCCCTCTCATCATCACCTATTTCTTTATCAAAAAGAAAATAAATTTCTCTTTTCCCTATTTTTAAATTTAATATCTCTTCATCAGATTTTTTGGGATATTTCTTAAAAACATTTCCAAAGTCTTTTATTTTTGATGAAATAAATTCTATCACTTCCTCATCATCCATATGATAAAAATCTTTACTTCTTTTAATAAAATCAGTAAGAAGGTTTTTAATTTCCTCTAAAAATTTCATCCACCCACCAGTTTCTTCAATCTCTCCTGTGCAAGTTCATAATTAGGGTCTTTCTCAATCGCTTTCTCATAGTATTTTTTCGCTTCAGTAACTTCCCTTATCCCTTCATAAGCAAGTCCAAGAAGATAAAAAAGTTCTGCATCATCAAGACCATTATCTTCCGCTTTCTTTAAAACACTTATAGCCTCATTAAACTTTTGGTTAATCAAATAAAAATGTCCGAGTTCTTTTAATTCAATCAAATCATTAAATTTACCCAGAGAACCTCCTTTATAACCTGTTAATCTTATCAAGGTCTTCATATCTTCCAACAACAACTATTATATCACCCTCTTTTATTTTTTCATTCCCTGAAGGTGCAATGATAACATTCTCTTTCATAATAGTTTTCCCTTCTTCAGAGATTTCAACATTCGGCCTCTTTATTGCTATCACATTCACACCGTATTCCTTCCTCACATCCAATTCAGAAAGTGTCTTTTCAAGAAATCTTCTGGGCGCTTTTACCTCCATCAATCCATAATCAGGTGATAGTTCAATATGTTCAAATATTGATGGATTTGCTATACTCTCTGCAAGTTTTAAAGCACTATCCCTTTCAGGAAATACGATTTTATCTGCACCAACCCTTCTTAAAGCCCTTGCCTGCATATCATTCATTGCCTTTGCTATCACCTGTTTCAATCCAAGTTCTTTCAAATTCAATGTAATTATTATGCTTGAAGGTATATCATCACCAACACTCACAATTGCGGTTTCAAAGTTCTGGACACCTGCATTTTTCAAAACCTCAATATCTGTTGCATCTCCTATTATAGCCTGCATAACAGAATCCGATATATTTTCAACCTTTTCCTCATCCTTATCAATTACAAGGACATTCATCTTTTTACTTGAAAGTTCTTTTGCAACTGTGAAGCCAAATGCACCAAGTCCTATCACAACTATATCTTTCATTATTCACCCCACCTGCATTTTTGAAACCGTGAATTTTATCTTCTCTTTTTTTCTTTTCATTATTGATGTTACTATTGAAAGTGCTCCAACCCTTCCAAGAATCATAAGTGAGATTATAAGTATCTTCCCTCCTGTAGTAAAATCTGCTGATAAACTGAGGTTTGGATTTCTTGTTGAGCCTGTTGAAAGACCTACAGTCCCAAACGCGGAGAAAACTTCAAATATTATAGGAAGAAGACCCTTTGAATAATAAACATCACTTTCCGTGATTAAAAGTAAAATAATTACAAATACAATATAAGAAAGTGTGATGGAAACAAGTAAGAAAGCCCTGTTTATCGTTTCTTGCGAAATCCTTCTATTCCTGAAATTAGTCTCCTCATTACCTTTTATACAGGAGATTATCCAGAAAATTATTGCACCAAATGTTGTTGTTTTAACACCACCACCAGTTCCACCTGGTGAAGCACCTATATACATTGCTATAGTAATAAGAAAGAGTGTAACTGGAAGAAATCTTCCAACATCAACAAGATTGAAACCTGCTGTCCTTGGAGTAGAAGCCATAAAAAAACCTGTTAATATCTTCTCTGATATATTAAGGTCTTTCAGTGTATTATTCCACTCAAAACCTGTGATTATTATTGTGTATGTTAAAAGAAGGAAGAATGTTATAAATAAAACCATCTTTGTCTGTGAATATGTATGTTTCTTCATCCCTATCGCTCTCAGTGCAACATCCCTTATAGTTAAAAAACCGAGACCTCCAGTTATAAAAAGAAAAGCGATTGTTAAAGGTATTACAGGTTTTTTATAATACCCAGTAAGATTTGAACTTATTGTGCTGAAACCTGCATTGCAGAACGCACTAACAGAATGGAATATTGAATGTTTCAGTGCAAGGAGGCTATTAAACTCACCAAGAAATTGAGAATATAAGATTACTATTCCCATAGTTTCAACTGTGAATGTTGTTATGATAATCCATTTTATGACCCTTCTTACATCGCCAAGTTCATCTATGTGATACTCTTCTTTTGTTAATGTGAGGTCTCTTAAACTTAATCTTCTTCTTAACATAATACCTATCACATTTGAAAATACCATATAACCGAGACCTCCTATCTGTATTAAAATAAGGATTATTATCTTTCCAAAAAAAGAGAAATCTACTGCGGTGTCCTTAACGATCAAACCTGTAACACAGAATGCTGATGTTGATGTAAATAGTGCATCTATATATGAAATATTCCTTGAGGAAAATGGAAGAAAAAGTATAAAAGAACCCGTAAGGATAATTAGAAGATAAACAGATATAATAATCCTTGAAGGATATAATGAACGATATCTTTCCCTTCTATTTCTTAATATAATCATTGGGCTTTCTTGATTGATTTCTTTATATATAAAGGTTCTTGTCCACTCACTATAACATCCCTTGTTATTATACACTCCTTCACATCAGGCATATCAGGTATTTTAAACATAAGTTCAATCATTATATCTTCAAGGACATTCCTCAATCCTCTTGCACCTGTTTTCATCTTAAGTGTTTTTTCAGCAATTGCAACCAGCGCATCATCATTAAATGTTAATTTTACGCCGTCAAGTTCAAGGAGTTTTTCATATTGTTTTACCAAAGCATTCTTTGGTTCTTTTAATATCCTTACAAGGTCATCCTTTGATAAAGAATGTAAAGAACAGATAATAGGGAATCTTCCAACAAGTTCAGGTATCATTCCAAACTTTATGAGGTCATCTGGTTCAATATTATTCATCACATCATCCCATTTCTCCTTTTTATCCTCTTCCTTTGTCTTAAAACCAATTGCCTTCTTCCCTATCCTGTTTTTTATAATGTTTTCAATCCCTTCAAATGTCCCACCACCTATAAAAAGTATGTCCCTTGTATTTACCCTTATAAATTCCTGTTCTGGATGTTTCCTACCTCCCTGTGGAGGAACATTTATAATATCACCCTCAAGCATTTTTAATAATGCCTGTTGAACCCCTTCACCAGAAACATCCCTTGTTATTGAAGGGTTCTCTGATTTTCTTCCAATTTTATCTATTTCGTCAATATAAACAATCCCCGTTTCAGCAACAGGGAGTTTATAATTTGAAGCCTGAAGGAGCCTTACAAGGAGATTCTCAACATCTTCACCTACATAACCTGCCTCTGTTAATGCAGTTGCATCACCTATTGCAAGGGGAACATTTAGTATTTTCGCAAGAACCTGAACAAGATAAGTTTTTCCAACACCTGTAGGTCCTATAAGAAGTATATTGCTTTTTTCTATCTGTGTATCATCTTTTCTCTTCCTATTTATTATCCTTTTATAATGATTGTAAACTGAAACAGATATAACCTTTTTAGCCTTCTCTTGACCTATCACATATTCGTCAAGATGTTTCTTTATTGTCTGTGGCTTTAATAGTTTTAAACCACTTCCTTTTTCATCCAACTCTGTATCTTTAAAAACATCATTTATTAATGCTGCACATTCAGCACATATATAGGAATTATCTATTCCCCTAACCATCCTTTCTATTTCCTCATATGTCCTACCGCAGAAAGAACACCTAATTTCCTTTGTCACTTATCTCACCCCTTTTCATTATAACCTCATCAACAAGACCATATTCTTTTGCTTCCTTCGAAGACATCCAGTAGTCTCTCTCTGTATCCTTTTCTATCTTCTTTATTGATTGTTTTGTATGGTATGCGAGGATCTCGTTTATAAGGTTCCTTATCTTTATTATTTCATCAGCATGGATCTTTATATCAAGTGCAGTTCCCTGAACACCCCCCATAGGTTGATGGAGCAAGATCCTTGAATGGGGAAGTGCGTATCTTTTACCTGGTGCTCCTGCTGCAAGTAATACTGCTGCCATACTTGCTGCCATACCTATACAAATTGTGGAAACATCTGGTTTTATGTATTGCATAGTATCATATATTGCAAGCCCTGCTGTTACAACACCACCAGGACTATTTATGTAAAGATAAACATCTTTTTCAGGGTCCTGTGCTTCAAGGAATAAAAGTTGTGCTATCACAACATTAGCAACATTCTCATCCACGATGGAACCAAGGAATATAATCCTATCCTTTAAAAGCCTTGAATATATATCGTATGCCCTTTCTCCTTGTGCAGTTCTTTCAATCACAAATGGTATCTGATCTTTTATGCTCATTTTTTCATAACCTCCTTTAATAGAAATTCTATCGCTTTATCCCTCAACATAATCCTTTTCAATTCATCCTTGAATTCATCCCCATATTGAACTATTTTTTCTTCATCTATCCTTCCTTCTGATAATTCTGAGAGTTTCTTGTCTATATCTTCATCTGTTATCTCAAATTTTTCCTTCAGCGCTATTGCATCTAAAAGTATCATCTTTTTTGCCTCTTTTAATGCCTTATTTTTATCCTTCAATTCTGATTCAAATCTTTTAACAAGGATTTCGGGAACATCAACATTAATAGTCTCTATAAGATTATCAAGAACCTTCTCCTTTATCTTTTCCTCAAGATTTTCCTTTCTTTCCCTTTGAAGTTCTTCCTTTAAATTATTTCTAATCTCTTCAATTGTGTTGAAGCCAAGTGTTTTTGCAAATTCATCGTTCAAATCAGGGATGACTTTTTCTTTTACATCTTTTATGATCACTTTAATTTTTCCCTTCTTTCCTTTAAGTTCATCAATAAAAAATTCTTTTGAGAATTCCGTCTCAAATTCCTTCTCTTCTCCGTTCTTCATACCAGTTATCAAATTGGATAATTCGTCATCCTTCACCTCAAGTGTATAGTTTGTTAATTTATCTTCACCAAATTCTATATCCATAAGAACAACATCATTTTTTCTTATCTTCCTTTTCACTGGTTTCAGTGTTGCATTAATCTCCCTCAATTTTTCTATCTCTTTCTCTATCTCTTCATCTTTCACCTCTTCAGTTGGTACATCTTTACTTAATTTTGTATAATCTATTTCTATCTTTGGTGGAACTTCCATTTCTATCTTTATCTTCACTCCACCTTCTTCTTTACTTATATCTTTTAAAGCAGGACCATAATAGATAAAAGGCTTATACTGGTTTATCACCTCTTCAAGTTTAGTGGATGCAAGTTCCTGATATGTCTCAGATTCAAGTTCTTTCTTAAATCTTGTCCTAATAAGGTAGTTTGGTGCCCTACCAACCCTGAAACCAGGGATAAAGAAATCCTTTCTATTCTTCTCTATTATCTCATCCATCTTCGTTGATATTTCTTCATTCTTTAATTCAATCTCAAATTCAACCATAAGTTTTCCTTTCTTTTTCCTGCGAGAGGGGGGACTTGAACCCCCAAGCCATTCTGGCACTGGATCCTAAATCCAGCGCGTATACCAGATTCCGCCACTCTCGCTTTTATATAATTTACATCATTAATGGAGAATGTCAAGGGTTTATTAAATCTTCAAACCAAAACTATGCCTTATCCCAAAGATCCCTGAAAATATTATATTATAGTTTATCAGGAAAGAACCCTTCTTCACATTTAGACCAAATATAAGACCATTAAGCATATCCTCACCTGTTCCTGTATTAAAATCGCTCTTCCTGTTGTATCCGAAATTAAGGGATAAATTATTTAAGAGTTTCAGATTAAATCCTGCTGAGAATGAAAAAGGATACATTATATCCAATCCAATGTATTTATTCTCATCGGTGTATGATAAACCTGTTCTTATTTCTCCTTTGAACCAGTATTTCTCATTTATGAGGGGTTTTAAAATATAACCAATATTCCTTACTGATATACCTGAAGATAAATTTTTATTGATCCTGTAAATAACACCAAGATTTAATCCAGCACCATAGGTTGAGTATTCATAAACCTTTTCATAGGGGAAAAAAGTTGAGAATCCGATTGATACTTTATTAAAATCCCTTTTTATCCCAAAATATGTGGCTGAACTTAAGTCATAAAAAACACCCAGTGATTCACCAGTTGTATCCCTTCTTACCATCTCACCACCATTCATAAAGATAATCCCTGCGCCAATATTCCCTGATTGAAAACGAAATCCTTTTGATAATGAAATCAAGTCTGTTGAGCAAATATACCTCTGATAAGAGAATTCAAAATCACTTCCCATCCCTGATGGATTCACAAATAACTGGAATGATTCATTAAAGATTCCTGAAACTGCATTCCCTCTACTAATTGAAAAAGATGAAACAGGGTTTAAAAGATATTCAAATGATGAAAGGAATATAAGAAACATTTTTCCTCCCTATTCAACAGTTACACTTTTAGCAAGATTCCTTGGTTTATCAACATCTCTTCCATTCATATCAGCAAGATGGTAGGCAAAGAGTTGGAGTGGAATAACATTGATTATGGGTGACAAATGTTCAATAACATATGGGACTTCTATAATATAATCAGCAATTTTCTTTACCTTTTCGTCATTCATATTTGAAATGGCAATAATGATACCATTTCTTGCTTTAACTTCTTCAAGGTTATTCAGCATCTTTTCATACACATTTGAACTTGTTGCAATTGCAATAACAGGTGTTTCTTTATCTATCAATGCAAGTGGACCATGTTTTAATTCTCCAGCAGGATAACCAGTTGCATGAACATAAGAAATCTCTTTAAGTTTTAATGCACCCTCAAGTGCAACAGGATAATTTATACCCCTTCCAAGGAAGATAAAGTTTTTCTTATCCTTGAAAATACCAGCAATTTCTTTAATCCTTTCATTATTATTAAGGACCACTTTTATCTTATCAGGGAGTTCTTTTATCAGAGCAAATTTCTCATTTATTTCTTCATCTTCAAGCCTCCATTTTATCCTCGCAAGGTAAAGTGTAAAGAGATAAATATTAAGGATCTGAGAAGTGAATGCCTTTGTTGAGGCAACACCTATTTCAGGACCTGCATTAAGATAGATTGTTGAGTCTGATTCCCTTGATATTGTGCTTCCCATAACATTAACAAAAGAAAGAACCTTAAGGAATTTTGCCTTCGCTTCCCTTAAACCTGCAAGTGTATCTGCAGTTTCACCTGATTGGCTTATAGCAATCACAAGTGTTTCTCCACCATAAACAGGGTTCCTGTATCTGAATTCTGAAGAAATATCCACCTCTGTATTTATCCTTGCAATATCCTCAAGAAGGTATTTACCTATATAACCTGCATGCCAGGATGTTCCACATGCCTGTATAACAATGTTTGTTATATTTGAGAGTTCTTTTTTATTGAACCTGAATGAATCACCAAAATTGAGTTTATTATCAACAATCCTTAAAGAGATGTTTCTCCTTATCACCTCGGGCTGTTCAAATATCTCTTTTAACATAAAATGCTTGAATTCACCTTTTTCAATGGATTCTGGTTCCCATTCAATTTTATTTATCTTTAAAGGTTTCTTCTCCCCTTTTTGATTAAATATTTCTATTGTATCCCTTTTTATAACTGCAAGTTCATCATCTTCCATAATAATTATATTTTTTGTATGTGAGATAACAGCAGGTATATCTGAAGCAAGTAGATTTTCATTATTACCAACACCGATTATTAAAGGACTTCCCTTTCTATATGCTATAATCTTATCATCCTCATAAGGAGATAACACTGCAATAGCATAAGAGCCTTCAAGTTTTTTCACGGTCCTTAAAACTGCATCTTTAAGGTCCCCATTATAATTCTCTTCTATGAGATGTGCAATCACCTCTGTGTCTGTAGTTGATTGAAAGATATGTTTCCTCTTAATAAGTTTTTCCTTCAATGTATAATAATTTTCAATAATACCATTATGAACAACTGCAAACTTTTCATTACAATCTGTCTGTGGGTGTGCATTATGATCAGATGGTTCTCCATGTGTTGCCCATCTTGTATGACCTATACCAACAGAACCTTCTATCCTTTCCTTTGAAAGTTTCTCCTGTAATGTCATAAGTTTACCAACACTTTTTACAACCTTCAATTCACCATTCTCAATCACAGCAATCCCGCTTGAATCATATCCCCTGTATTCAAGTTTCCAGAGGCTTGAAAGGAGAACACTTGTTATGTCTTTACTACCAATATAACCAACTATTCCACACATTAAATCTCCATTGCATCTTTTATCTTTTTAAGAACCCATTCCTCATCATTCCCTTCACATATGAATCTTATAATGGGTTCTGTTCCACTCTTCCTTAAATGTAGCCATCCTTCATCATAAAATACCTTAATACCATCTGTAAGTTCCGCATCCTTTGAATAAACTTCAAAAAGTTTTTTATAGAATTCATCCCTTTCTTTAAGATTATCAAAGTGTTTCGTCTTTTTTATCATGTATAATTTCGGCAAATCTTTTATTATTTCAGAAAATTTTTTCCCTTTCTCCGCAAGCAAAGAAAGTATCAATACCATTCCAACCATTGCATCCCTTGTATAATGTATTTCAGGGAGTATAACCCCTCCATTCCCTTCACCACCTATAACTGCATTCACTTCCTTCATCTTCTTCACAACATTTGCTTCCCCAACCTTTGCCCTGTGGACAATTGTTCCGTATTTTTTTGCGACAAAATCAACCATTGATGTTGTTGATGTGTTCACAACCCCTTCACCTTTCACCTTTGAAAACCAGTAATCCATTCCGAGTGTTATTGTATATTCTTCACCTATTGCTTTACCTTCATCACTCACTATACTCAATCTATCACCATCAGCATCTGTTGCAAATCCTATATCTGCACCTGTTTCCTTCACAAGGCTTTCAAGTGCTTTTAGATTTTCAGGAACAGGTTCTGGATTCCTTCTGAAATCACCTGTATCTTCACAAAAGAGTTCTATCACATCACAACCAAGTTTTCTCAAAAAATAAGGGTATGCGAAATATGAAGCACCATTCACACAATCTATAACAACCTTAAACCTCTTCTTTTTTATAAGTTCAAAATTTATCTTCTTTAATCTGAATATCTTTTCAATATGCCTTTCTATACCATTATCATCGTTCTGAACATCTTTTATATCACTCCATCTCACCCTTTCAAAATCGCTATTAAGGATTTCTTCAAGTTTCTTATTTTCCTCTTCGCTTAAAAACTCACCATCTTTATTTATAATCTTTAATGCATTCCATTCAGAAGGATTGTGGCTTGCTGTTATTGCAATTCCACCCTGTGCTTTAAGTTCCTTTACATTCATTAGTATTGTTGGTGTTGGAACAATTCCAAGGTCAACGACTTCACAACCAACTGAAAGAAGACCAGCTATAACCGCATTTTTTAGCATCTCTCCGCTTCTCCTTGAATCCCTTCCAACAACAATCTTCTTCCTCTTTGAGAAGACACCAAATGCACCTGCATATGTTGTTACATATTCAGGGGTGAAACCTTTCCCGACAATCCCTCTAATCCCTGACACTGATTTTATTATAATATCTCGCCTCCTTTCTTAAAATCATTTCTTCTATCATATCTTTAAGTTCCTTTAATCCATCACCTCTCAATGCAGAAACGAATATAGAATTACTATATTTCTCTTTCAGGTAATTTAATGGCAAGGAATCAACAACCCTGTCAATCTTATTAAATACATAAATAAATTCCTTATCATCTATTCCAAGCATCTTCATTATATTCATTGATTCTTCTATCTGCATCTCATATCTCTCATCAGATAAATCAATTACAAGGAGTCTCAAATCTACAAATGAAGCCTCTTTCAATGTTGATTTAAATGATGCAATCAACTGATGAGGAATATTCTTTATAAATCCCACTGTGTCTGTTAAAAGATACTTTTTCCCATTGTTAGTGTATCCAATCCTTGTTAAAGGGTCAAGTGTGGCAAATAGTTTATCATCCACATAGGATTTCGATTTTGTTAATGCATTAAGAAGTGTTGATTTTCCTACATTCGTATAACCCAAAAGTGCAACTGTGAATAAATCGCTCCTCCTTTTCCTCTGTATATCAAGTGTCTTTTCAATATCCTTAAGTTTTTCTTCAAGGTAATTAATTCTTTCTTTTATCCTTCTTCTATCTTTCTCAAGTTTCTGTTCACCTGGTCCCCTTGTTCCTATTCCACCACCTGTCCTTGAAAGTTCGTTACCTTTACCTGTTAATCTCGGAAGTAAAAACTTTAATCTTGCGAGTTCAACCTCTATTTTTGCAGTGTTTGTCCTCGCATGTTTTGCAAATATATCAAGTATTATATCCCTTCTGTCAATAACCCTTCTTTTTGTTATCTCTTCTATATTCCTTATCTGTGCCGCTTTCAGAGGCTCATCAAAAATTATTGTGTCAAATCCTTCCCAGCATGCTATCTCTTTCACCTTCCCTTCACCTATGTGGTATGCAGGGTCTTCTTTATTCCTCACCTGGATAATCATATCAACAACTTCACCACCATAAGTTCTAACAAGTTCTTTTAACTCCAGGAGCGAAGATAATTTTTCTTCTTTCTCCTTTGAATTATGTATTAATCCGACAATTAAAAATCTTTCCATAATTAGAATTTAAATTTTATATTTACACTTCCACCAACAGAATACCTTCTATCATTTGTCTGAATATGGTTGAAATGCCTTGTATAATTGATACTCAAACCACCATCTATGCTTGATGTAAAATTATAAACACCACTTAATTTAAAATTTATATCATAATAATCGCTATTAACTGATCTCAATTGGTTAATAAGGTTCTCTGAAACAAGTTTTCTACCTGATATTGTATTTTCAAGTGAAAGGTTAAGATTCCCTTTAAGTTTTACTGGTGCTTTTCTGAATGGAAGGTTTATAGGATTATATTGTGTGAATGTGTATTGTGTTGTGAATCCTATTGACCAGTTATTCTCTGAGTTAATAGTGTTAATCAGAAGGCTCTTTTCCTCTCTTCTAATATTTCCATAACTCCCGTTAATATTCAATGATATCTGATTCCTGAAATTTATTCTAAATGTGGGTGTAAGATTTATTGTCCTTGTTTTAAGAGAATAATCGGGCTCATTTGTCTTTTTATTTATATCCTCTTTATTAGATAGAATCAGAGAATAATTTATGGAATTTATAAGATTTTTAAGAATAATAAAATTCTGGGGAATACTTCCATTAATAGTAACTGAAGGAAGTGTGAAACTATATGTCTTCGAGAAATCATTCTCTCTATATGGCATTCTATGTTCAAACCTTGTAGATAAGTCCATATTCAAACCTAAAATAGCAAAATTTGTAGAAGCCTCACCAAGTATCGTTTGATCACCTCCATCATTCACATTTCTCATATAAATAACATCTTCTTCAACATAGGTTCTTAAACCATATCTAAATCTATAGTCAGGTCTACCTTTAAGATAACTATACGATGAGGTTCTGTCAATAGAGAATTTTGTGTTTATTTTATCAAGATTTTTTATTATCCTGTTCAGTATCGGTATATTCTTTAAAAAACCAACATTCATTAGACCACCAACAGAAAAATCCCTTCTTATTCCACCACCCCTTACATTATTTGTATCTCCAAGTGATTTTGAATACTCATAACTATGATTTTCATCGTAGGAAACGGAGTATCTTATTGTAAAATTAAATATGTTTACATTTGCATTGAATGATTCTTTGAAATTTGATGGCCATCCATATGGATAAATATTATTTGAATAATACCTGTCAAGTGATAGAGAACTTGAATAACCAAGGGAGATAATAGATAATGGATTATAACTTGTTGAGAATGTCCCATTAATTTCATCTGTTGGTTTGATATTTTGTTTCACATATATAGATTCCTGTGAGTTATAATTAAATCTTGTGGGTTCAGATTTTGTGAAAGCACTTGAAAAATTAAAATTAGAAGGTAATGATAAAAATAGTAGTTTTATTTTTGGCAGATTCAAATTATAAGATAATTGCGAAGTGAATGAAAAAGTTGTATCTATTGAACGATATGGTTCAAAACTTTCGTTTTGTCTTATGCTTCCACTCATTGAGAATGGATCAATAATATATCCAAAAAAGTTCTTTAATTTACTTTTTGAATTTATGCTGTATGTGATATTATAAGATTTTGAATTGCTTGATTCCCTTTCCCTCAATGAATCAGGTAAAGGTATATCAGAATTTAAATAATAATATGGTGTGCCTTTCGTTGAACCAATTGATAAATTTAATGGAAGGCTTAAAATATTGAAGGAGAATTTATCAAGTGAGGTCTTCAATCCAAAGTTCCTTGAAAAAAGAGAGGACTCGTTGAAACTTCTAAGTTCACCTGAACTCCCTTTATAATTTAATCCCCTGTTTTCCTCTGTGTAATTTACACTAATACCACCAAGATCAAGATTAAGCCTATAAGAATACTTTATATCCATAGATCTCCTTGGAGAGGAGAGATATATATCATCAAAGTAAAAAATCCCTGAAAGTGGTTCATCATTTAAATTTTCAACACCAAGTGCTAAGAAATATATACTTTTCAAAGTGGGATTACCAACTATAAGATAATCTGAATCTTTTTCAACTGAAAGTTTTAGGGATGTGAGATAATCAAGGTCTATTGATATTGAATCCCAATCTCCTCTCTTCAGTGTCTTTCTTATCTCATAATAGTTTAAAGTATCAGTCCCTATCTTTAAGAATATCCTCACACTTTCAGTATTTGCTTCCTTTATAAATGAAAAATAATTTATCTTTTTATAAAGCCTCAGGTCTTTTGGCTGTAAGAAAATCTGTTTTGCCATAACATAGTGATTTTTCATCAAACTATCTATTGAGAATAGTAAAGATTTTTCTTCAACATAACCCCCTGTTGTAATCCTTTCCCTTGGAACAGGTGAAATGTAATTCCTGTCTTCATATTCACTCACATAACTTATTGTAAATTTTTCAAAATCCTCAATATTACTGCTATCTTTTGCGGATACACCTTCATTCCTCCATGTATTCCCTATGATACCTGCATTATATATCTTCAATCTCAAAGTATCATCAACATTATCTATCCACAATCTCACATATTTTATATTAGTAAGATTTGGATTTCCAACAACACTATAATTTACACTATCAAGTGGTATCCTGAATTTTCTCCATCCATTCCTATTATCAATCACAACAAAATTATCTTTTGAAAGGTCTATTGTGAAAGTATAGTAATTGTTGTTTAATTCAAGTGCATTATCAGGGAACAAATCCTCTGTATCCATTTTTTTATTTTTTTCAGTTCCATTGAGTTTTAGTGAATCCTGGAAAGACCTCGGTAATTCAATAAAATCATCATCACCATCATCACCTTTTAAGATAGCATCTGGATTCTCATCTCCATACATAATACCATCAAAACCATTATCTTCCTTATCTTCAAAAACCCTGTTCCCATTTTTATCTTCTGTATCAAGTATACCATTTGGTGGAACTATTGTCCCATCTTTTTTAATCCTGTAAATATCTTCACAGATCTCACTACCAATATCTATGTGTAGAACACCTTTATCACAATTCACCCAGAATTCTATAGCCTCTTCATTTGAAATATCTATGGATGAACTTCCAAATGAGCGCATAATACCACCAAATGAACCCATTTCGTTATTTCTTGGTATAAACAATATCTGTAGTCCAAAATCTATATCATCCTCAGGTCTATTTGGTTGTATCTCTTTTCTCAGATTTATCGGTATATTCCACCAGTATGTTCTTCCTGCGACCTGAATATCTTTATTTAATGGTAAACTAATAGGATGCCAATCTGTCCTTGAATTACCGAATCCTTCAGTCTTTACTGTCTGTTCCATATTATCAATATATCCTTTTCCTTTTGTTGATGGATCTGGATTTGAGAAAGAAAAATCCGCTGATAGATTAAAATTTGGTTCATTCTCACTTCCAACAAAAGGCATCCTGCTTGTTATAGGTTGCAAGAATGATAATTTTTGTGATGTTGAAAAGACGGCGGAAGAGATAAACAGATTACTCGGTTCTTCGCCCAATTGAGTATAAAATTCCCTTGATGGGATTGCATTGAAATTAAAAGTTGTCTTCAAATTAGAATTTAATATATTTGTATTTAATGTGAGATTTGTATTATACTTTTCATTACCAAGCAATGGTCTAATCTTGTATGATATCTTTATCTTCTCATTGTTCACATAATTTTCAGGATGCAAAAGTTGAATTGTTCCTGTGCTATAATTTATACTATAATCTTTATCCCTTTTCAATGTGTCATTACCTACTATAATAACCTCTGAATTCTCAACGATATCACGCTCCACCTGTATCTCACTTGAACTCCTTTTAATCTTTATCTGAATAAAATATTTATGTTTCTTATCAGGTTCAACAACCTTATTCCTGTAGATAGCAGGAACTGTATCAGAGTTAAGAGAAGGTGAAAGGAATGGATAGAAATCAGGGAAGAATAAAATACCTTTGTATGTATTATAGAATGATTGATCTATCTTTGAATTTGTATCATTATCAAGTCCTAAAAGTTGAAGATAGGTCTTATTTGTAATGTTATCTATATTTGTTGGATCGCCCCCTGAAATAACCTTGAATATCTGAACATCCACATTCTGGACATCAGGACCACCATTAAACTCATAGATATTCCTCATCATAAAATACCAGGTTGTATCCTGTGGATTTGGGTCAAATTCCCTTATAAGAAGTATCTCTGTTGTATCATTATATGAGGATGGGTAACGACCTATAGTATCTATCTCACCTGTTATAATATTCTTTTTTATCAAGCATATACCTATCATACCATTAGTAAAATTTGAAATTTCAAGGAAGGGAATCCTTTTCCCATTCGGAAAAATAAAATAATTAAGAAAATAATCTATTGAAGGCAACTGTTCCTTAAACCTTGAAACATTTTTAAAATCTGGTGAATTTATCTTGAAATACTTTGCTGGAATACTGTTATAGATATCAACATTTTGAACAAAAACCTTTAGATTTATCAATGAATCATTATTATCTAATGGGAGAAAATAGTATTTATCCCTTGCATATTCATCATCGTATAGAATGATTGAATCATAGGTTGCTGTTTTTTCAACAGATTTTGAAACCTCTTCATTTGTCTCCCTTTTTAATGCAAAATCAAAATTTGTATTACCAAGTGTTCCCCTTGCGTTTATACCAAGGTCTCCTTTAAACTCCATATCACCGAGTGAAAGATACTGCAATATGTCATCTTCATCTTTACTTTCATACCATACCTTTATCTTGTTATCTGCTTCATCAACCCTTTTTGAGTCGTGGTCAACATTTATGTGTATTTTATCACCCACATTACCATCAATATTGATAAAGAGTTGCTGTTCAGGTTTAAACTGGGAATATCCACTTTGTTTTCCCGTTAACCCCTCATCCTTAACAAGGGAATATTCAAAACTCACACTCTGAAAACCTTTCACTGTTACCTTACCACCCTCTCCAACAAAATATTTAAAAGTGTTCGGGAGTGCAAATGTGAAAGAGATCTCTGGTATAATACCTTCCTCTCTACTGATCCTTTCCCTTAATCCCTCAGTTATTGATTTACCAAGTTCCTCTTTTAATAACTCCTTAAAATACTCATCGAAATTAGAAGAAGGGAAGTATCTCTCTGAAAAAAGAAAAACATTCTCATAGTATCTCTGAACAACGAGTAAATCACCTTCTTTATTTAATGTCTTTATTGTCTGGTTTATGTAAAAATAGTTCTCTATTTCATTTGAAAAAAATAAGATTATGAAAAGCAAATCTTCCTCGCCAACCTTATAGCCATTTCAGTGCTTTTATGTGATGCTATTCCTTTCCCAGCAATATCATAACCTACCCCATGTGCAGGTGATGTCCTTATGAATGGTATTCCTATGGTGATATTTACACCTTTAAAGAAAGAGGTATATTTAAATGGTATCATACCTTGATCATGATACATTGAGACAATAACATCAAATCCCCTTTCAAGAAAAAATGTATCTGCCGGGACAACCTTTAAAACATTAACACCTTTCCTTCTTAATTCTCTAATAGCAGGTTCAATCTCATTTAACTCCTCATCACCAATAATACCACCTTCACCTGAATGTGGATTTAATCCCATTATTATTATCCTTGGCTCAATATGAAATCTTTCCTTAAAAAATTTATGAAGTATCATCACCTTTCTTACAATATAATCTTTCTTTATGAACTTATGGACATTTTTTAATGGAATATGTGTTGTGAGTAGATAGACATTTATCCTCCCTAACATAAGCATACCATAATCCTTAACACCAAAATATTCGGCGATAGTATCGGTATGACCTTTAAATTTATAACCTGCAAGGTTTATTGCCCTTTTTGAAACAGGTAATGTGACTAAACCTTTAAAACCACCTTTTTTTATAATCTCAAGCCCTTTTAAGAGTGAATGATAAGCGATTTCACCATTACTTTTAGCATCCTTACCTATCAAAAATTTTCCTTTTATGTCATAGATATTCAACCATTCAGGAATTTTTATTGAATAAAGCGAAGAATAATAATTCAATGCACTCAAAGAACCTATAACAATATCGTTTTTCTTCAAGAGACTACAAGACTTTAAGAACACTTCATAACTTATACCCCCAGGGTCTCCCAGTGTTATGACAAGCATAATTATTCAAGGATTTTATAATATACAGAACCTTTCATCTCTTCAACAATCTTTTCCATCTCTTTCTCAATCTTTTTGTTTAAATAATAATAGTTTAGTTTATCTTCTATCTCCTCAAAAGATGGTATTCCCCCTTCCTTTTTTGATATAATTTTAAATATGGTTATCGTATTACCTTCAACAACAGGTTCTGATATATCACCAACATTCAGATTTTCAAGTATACCTTTAAGTTCCTCTGAAATTAAACCGGATGAGAGTTCCATTGTGTCAACTTCTGGTATTTCTCCATTAGCCCATTTTTTCTTTAATTCGTTTGCGTAGTTTAAACCAGATGATATTTCACTATTACTGATATTAAATTTAAGAAAAATATGGGACAATGAGACCTTCCCTTTATCTCTTGAATTAACCTTTATAATATGTACTCCTTCTGGTGAAGAAAAAATCCCTGCTTTACCAACAGGGATTGTATCAACACCAGAAAAATAAGGTGGAAGATTGAGTGTATAGAATTCACCCAATCTTCCACCTGAATACTTTGTTGTTATATCATCAGAATATTCTATCGCAAGTTCATCAAAACTTCTCTCTTTTAACCTTGATAAGATCTCCTGCGCCCTTTTTATCAACCTATCCTTCTCTTTCTTTCCTATCTCTATTGTGAACTTCTCAATCTTATAAGATGCTGGTATAAAGAAAGAATCCCTGTTTTCATTGTAAAAATTTATCAATTCTTCCCTTCTCACATTTATCCTGTTCAGATATTTCTTACCAAGCAATTTCTGTGCATATAGTTGATATTTCAATTCATTCTTGTAGAGCATCACATCTTCTTCTTTTATAACATCAAGAAGTTGAGGAAGATTCTTTATATTGTTCTCGTATGCCTCGTTCACCTCATCATCTGTAACATCAATACTCTCTTTTATTGCAGCATAGTAAATGATTCTCTCATCAACAATCTTTTTTAAAATTTCCGATTTTGGAAAACCAGGATAAAAATTTGAGACCTTATCAAGATATGATGAGGTTATAGGCTCTTTTTCAACAACTGCAACAATCCTTTCAAATGTGATGCCCAGAATCAGGAATAGCAAACTATTTTCCCTCCGTCAATTTAACATTATATTTTGTCTTCCAGGAGTTTGTAAGGCTATCTAACAATGTTTTCTGCCTTTCCATTGTCAACTCGTTAATTATTGAAGACTTAATATTATCAAATTTCCTTTCAACCTTCATCTTTCTTCTATCAAGTAGTTTCACTATTTCGTAGCCAAATGGAGAGATGATTATATCGCTTACACCCCCAACATCTTTTATCCCGAATGCTGCGTTCTCAATCTCTGGCATATTGTAATAATCACCCTTTGATATCCATCCGTAATCTCCTCCCTTTTTCCCTGCAATTGTATCTATTGAATATTGCTTTGCAAGTTTAGAAAAGTCTTCACCTGACTTAATCTTATTCAGAACCTCCCTTGCTTTTTCCTCGTTATCTAATATAATCCTTCCAATCCTTATCTCTGAATTGTATTCATCCTTATGAGATTCGTAATATGCCTTCGCCTCTATCTCTGAAACCTGTGGTAATTCCCTCATCAATTTCTGGAATAATGCCTGGACAAGTAGTTGTTTCTTAATTGTTTCCAATCTTTTTGCAATATCAGGGTCTTTGTCAAGTTTCTGAGAAAGTGCTTCCTGATAGAAAACCTCGTTCTGAACAAAATAATCTATCACCTGTTTCTTTTGATCAGGTTGTAACAAAAGAACCTGCTGGGGTGGTATATTAAACTGTTCGCATATCTCTTCAAATGAATATGACCTACCTTTAACACTTACCACCGCATCTTTCTTTGTCTCTTTCTTACAGGAAAAGAGAGATAAAACAACTAATGTTAATAAAAACTTTTTCATACTTCCTCCTTTTTAAAGATTTTTATTTTTGTTTTGCTTCTCATTTTGTCCACTATTTCCTTCCTTAACCTTTCATAAAAAACATCCCTGTAATCCCTTTCAACCTGATAACGGACATTCTCAAACTTCGCAACAGTTTGAGGGATTATGTCTTCAACCTTTATAATTGCCCAAGTTCCATCAAATTTCTGGAATTCATCCGATATTTCGCCTTTCTTCAAACCAAATGCGATCCTTCCGATGTCTACATATGTTTCTTTTAATATGTAACCAAGGTCACCTCCTTTATCCTTTGAGAAATGTTCAGAGTATTTCCTTGCAAGTTCAGAAAACTTCTTTTTCTTTAACATCTGCCTAACTTTTTGAAGTTCCTTCAAATCCTTCATCTGTATTATTGAAACCTTTCTTTTTTCAGGTTCAATATATTTATCCTTATTAGCATTATAAAATGCGATGAGTGTATCTTCAGAAATCTGCATTTTATCCCATTGTGTCTTTCTTATATAAGATAAAAGAAGCGAAATGTCATTCTTCAGTATCTGTTCATATACGCCGTATTTTTTATGATTAAGGTATTTCTCACCCTCTTTAATAAGCATCCTCTGTATCATCTTCCAGGAGATATAATTTTTTAAATCATCAATAGTATTCACAATAGGAGGTCTTCCATCAAGGAGTGTAAATTCCTGAAGGTCTTTATATGTAACATTACCTATCCTTGTTCTTGCAAGGACCTTTCCATAATACTCTTCGGGGAATATATAAGGCTCCCTTACTTTACCTTTCGGTATTATATCTAAAAGTTCCTTCATATTCTTCTCATTGAATTTAATACTCAAAAGCCAGCGAATATATTCTATATGTTTCCTTGAATAGTATTGCGCCTTTTCGTTTCTTATCTGATTCATTATCCTTCCCTTCTCCTGGTCATATGTTCCTATTTCCCTTTCCCTTATTTCATCAAGCCTTATAATGTACCATTTATTTCCCTGTTTGAAAGGGAAAGAGATCTCACCTTTTTTCATCCTGAAAGCCTTACTTGTGATATTGTCAGGAAAGTATCTCCATCTTAATGTAAACTTTCCACCCCTTCTCATAAGAGATACATCCTTTGAATATTTATTCACCACATTCTCCCAGGGTACACCTTTTCTTATCTCCCCAAGTGCCCTGAGTGCATCTTTAAATGTAGAACAATCAACCACCGAGATAAGCATCTCTTTATCATAGTTCCGGTAAAACGCAAGAATTTCACCCTCTGTAACCTTTGCTTTATCCTCAACAAACATCTTGTAAGATGTTGAGATAATCATAGAATTCCTGTAATTTTCAGATTGCTCCTTGATAGAATCAAGATAACCATTCTCAACGCAGTATTTGTAAAAAAGCACATCATCAATCACCTTTTCAAGTGGCTCATTCGGTGACACCATCTTATCCGTTATCTTTATGTTATCAACAATGGCAAGGACTTTTCCCTGCCCAAAAAGTGCAACAAAAAGTATTATAAAACTATACATCATAAATCCTCCCTTTTCATTTTTCTTTTTTATTTATTATAACAAAATTTTTAGAATTTTCAACATTAAAAACCCATTTTTTATCAAGAAAAAATTTCGTTGTGTATCCTATGGATAGACCTAAAAATCCGCCTAAAAGTTCTCTATTTTCAAAACTGAATATTATCTGGAATAATGATTCTGTTCCCCAGAATATCCCTGTTGTAATAATTGCAAAGAGTGTATAAATAATGAATTGTTTTAATGTCCTGTTCAGTGTTCTTTCTTTAAAGATAAAAAATTTATCAACGGTGAACTTGAATACAAAACCAACACCTGTCCCTGTTATAAGTTGGATCAAAAAAAGGGTATTCAAATCTATATGCGTTCTAAGGGATAATTTTACTATGAATTGTGTTAATAAATTTAAACCTGTTGCAACACCAGCAAACAACATATATATAATGTATCTGTTAATATCCCCTCCAGAAATGGACAAGGATTATAAAAAAAACATAAAGAAGAACTGTTAAAAGGATGTGAATGTCATTCAGTAAATGTTTTTCAGGCTCTCCACCTTCTTCTTTTTTGTATACTATGTAAAGATACCTTCCAATCCCATATATAACAAATACGATTGAGAATATGAATTCGGGATGCTCCATAATTACATATATTGAATATGTTATTATTGTTGATGTGGAAAAGATTGAAATCAGTATATCTATCAATTCCGCATTGTAATGCTTAAGAACCTCCCTTTTTGCCTTATCATCTATAAAAAGTAATTCATGCCTTCTTTTACAACCCGCAAGGAAAAGAGATATGAATAATGTTGCGAGTATAAACCAGTTGGAAAGATAAACATCTATTATAAAAACACCTGCAAGTGCCCTTAGAATGAAACCTATTGCAATAATAAATATATCCATAAGGACAACATTCTTCAGGAACAAAGAATAAAGTATGTTCAGGATAAAATACAATGATACTGTTAAAAAGAATTTCATACCCAAAAATGAAGAAAAAAATATGGTTGGTAGGAATATTATAAAACTTAAAAAACCTGCCGTCTTTTTCTTTATCCTTCCGGAAGGTATTGGCCTATATCTTTTTTTAGGATGTAATTTATCTTTTTCAGCGTCTATTATGTCGTTTATTATATAAACAGAACTTGATATAAGAGTGAATATGACAAAACCCAAAAATGATAAAATGATACTTTTCTTGTCAAAAGAAAAGGAGAAAAGAAGTCCTGCAAATATAAGAAAATTCTTTGTCCAATGTTTTGGTCTAAGAATTCTTATATAATCCTTAATTCTTGAGAGCATATAACATTTTAAGAAATTTCGCCCTTTCTGTCAAGAAGAATATTTAAAATGTTAATTAAATTTCAAAATCGGGATAAAACGAGTCTATTGGTTTATAATTGAGCAAAAAAATTTTTTAAAATTCTTGATAACCGTCAAATATTTGATATAATGGTTTGAGAAAAAATAGATTATGATAAAATGGAAAATGTTAAATAAGATGGAAAGACATAAACCGATTCTTACAATTTTAAATATATATCATATGGAAGAAGGAGGAAAGCATGGAATAGAAGGCGTTACTGATGATGTCCTAAGTCCAAAAAGACAAAAAGAAATCAAACTTCTTGTAAAACTTTTAGCAAATTATAAACCTACAAAAATTCTTGTTGAAGCAATTCCTGAAAAAGAAAATGAAATAAATCAACAATATCAAGCCTTTCTTAAAGGGGAACACGAACTTAGTAGAAATGAAATAGAACAGGTTGGGTTTAGATTGGCTAAAATGTTAAAACATTCAAAGATATATTGTGTAGATGATTTTAACGATAAAGGGGCTGGAATTATACAACCTGACGCATTTGATAAATATAAAAATAACGAATTTTATAAAAAAATTGTAAAAGAGGGAGAACAAGAAGTTATTAGAGGAAAAGAAATACTTAACCGCAAGGGACTTATTAAATATCTTTTATATTTGAATAGTCCTGAATTTATGGAAAGAGACCAATGTGCTTATTTAATATTGTCTCAAGTAGGAGAGGAGTTTGCGTTATGGGTGCAATGGTGGTATGGAAGAAATTTAAAAATTTTCCTTAATATTCTTCGCATTGCAGAACCTGATGCGCGCCTTTTGCTTATCATTGGTTCAGGGCATGGCTATCTTTTGAGAGAGATGGTGAAAGCATCTGACGAACTTAAACTTTTAGACATAAGAAAATATATTGACAGGTTTTCAGTTTAAATGACCCAATATATTATGAAAAGAGAGCAGGGAGGAGAAATATCTCAATCTTCTATCAATTTTTCAAGATTTTTACAAAACTGCTCCCTCCTCTCTCATCCCTCCTCACTACTTTCCCTCCTTGGAAACACAAAAAAGAATGTCATTGCGAGCACCTGAAAGGTGCGTGGCAATCTCAATTTGACTACAACAGAAAAGCCGTCATTGCGAGGCAACGAAGTTGCCGTGGCAATCCCATTATTCGCTATTCACAATTTACAAGGTGTCATTGCGAACGAACGAAGTGAGTGTGGCAATCCCATTAATGACTACTATGGAATGGTGTTAATGTTTTTCAAAACCAACACTATGCGGGAGAATATGCGATTCCTCACTATGTTCGGAATGACACCTTCGGAGTAAAGAGGGCAAACACATAGGTTTGCCACTACATCGTCGTCGGTTTA
>Ga0123519_10001233_pt1 | contig 44097 bp, 47 predicted proteins | sample YelNatPaOPRAMG02_FD_87396 | JGI IMG/M metagenome (GOLD analysis project Ga0123519, IMG submission 87396) | Hot spring microbial communities from Yellowstone National Park - Yellowstone National Park OP-RAMG-02 (version 2) | ecosystem: Environmental > Aquatic > Thermal springs > Hot (42-90C) ...
AGGTTATATTAAATATATTGATACTATTACTACTATTTAACCATTATTTACCCTTTATTTAATATTTAACCTTTTCAAACTATTTAACCTTTATACCTTTAAACCTCTTACTACCTTTTCCACCTTTCAAACCTTAAAACTTTTTAAACTTTTATTACTCTTCACACCTTTCAAGCTTTTCAAACCTTTAAACTTTCTATACCTTTGATTTAATTAATCAAAAATTAAATCATGTTTTGAGGATGGAGAATGAAATTGTGGAATAATCAATTGGCCGAGTCTGTAGCCGGTTGCGTGACTGAAGGAGTGGCAATATTACTTTGGTAGATAAAGTTGCGTCTCAAAACTGTTTCGTCCTCCGAAACAATGCTTTTAACTCGCAGTTCAAGCTGTTTTTCGCCCGCCTCCAAATTATATAAACAGATTGATTTATCAGTATAATCGGACCAAGAAGTTCCATTAATCCGGTATGACCAGACAACCGGGCAATACTCCTCTTTTCGGTAAGAGATGTCAAGACAAAGAGGATTTTTAATGACGATTTCGTTTTCCTTGGGAAAGATTATTTCCACCGGCCCGACCAGTTTTTTACACTCCTCTTTTGTTGGCGTAACAGTTTCTTTGGTTTGGGATGTTTGGGAGGCGGAGGGATTTATTTTTTCTTCAGGAGTGATGGACGGCGCTTGGGTCGAGTTGGCCGAAAGCACTTTTTCTTGAGGATTTTTAGTCGGTTGGTTGGTTTTTTTCAAGTTGTTGACGTTGGTGAGGAATACCGTAATTAAAACCGGAATGGTCAGGATAGCGGTAATTAGCTCTACGTACACTTTTTTGTCAGGTAAGTTCTTGTACCAGGTTTTTATTGTTTCCATAGGCGAAAAAACATTTTAATACTTTTGTCGCGGCTATTTCAAGGCCAATTTATTTATCTCAGGCCTCGATCATATAACCGCTGAAAATCATTCTTTGCATAGCATAAGTAGGAAAATGTTCGGAGAGAAGATAAAGAAGCTCGGGAAAATCAGAGTTGTTATCGGTTAGCTTCAAAACAACGTTAATCGGTGAGAATAAGAGATTGGGAAAAAGGGATAGAGAAGAAAGAAAGATCTTTTCCAAACCAACACGCATAAATACAAATTCGTCGTTTTTCAAAAAATTCAAAAATTCGGCTCGACAAAGCAAAAGATACTCAGGCAGGAGATCAATTTCCAAGCTATGAGAAGAATTAGTCTCAAGATCTTTTCCCATTCGCGAAAAATCAATCCCAGGTTTTAAAATATCGTCAGTTTTTTGTTCCTCGTAGCCGGTGATCAAAAAGTCATTAAAAATAAACTCTTCTTCCTTTATCAAATTATCAATTGAAGATTCAGTTTTTTGATTGGCAGGCAATTTTTTGGCTGCAATTGCCCAACCTTTTAAAGCTTCTCTTAGAGCAATAAAAACAAATGATAACTTAACGTTGATAGTAAAAATTTTTCGGAGATTTCTTTGAAAATGAAAAAAAGAAGGAGAATTTCTATAACGTTTTAGCCATTGAGAGATGTTTTTTGGTTTTTTCAGGTTGGTTTTGATTACGTCCAAAACGATTTTGTTGGTTTCGTTGACAAGACGATCAAACTGCGGATTTTTTAAGTTAGTTACCAGTTGTTCAGTAATATAATCAAGGTATTGCGGAAAAGCACCTAAATAGGTGAAAAACAAAGGAACACGGTTTAATGATAAAACTTTTTTTATTCTTTGATAGTTGATTTTAACATTTCCAGTGGCTTGGTTTTCTGCCACAGGCTTCAGTGCCATTAAAGAAATAAAAAAACTTATTTATTTATTAATGAAAGATTATTTAAGGCTTTCCAAAGTAAGCGTTATATTTTTTGTCTCTCCGTTTCGCCAAATTTTGAGATTAATTCTGTCACCAACTTTTTTTTCCGCCACCAATTTAATCAAGCTTTGGTCATCATTTCCTTGGATTCTTTTCCCATCGATTTCAAGAATGATATCTTCTTCTTGGATATTGGCTTTATCTGCCGGTGAGCCCGGAATTACCTCAACTACATAAGCACCTTCAACCAAATCGTTAAGCACAGCCATTTGTTTATCAAGAATTTTATAGCGAATACCAAGGTAAGGTCTCTCAAAATTGGCTCCTTGTCGATTGAATTTGTCGATCAGGTCTTTAACAACATTGATTGGGATGGCAAAACCGATGTTTTGACCCTCTTCAGCGATGGCGGTATTGATGCCAATTGCCTGACCTTTAGAGTTAAGAAGAGGTCCTCCTGAATTGCCCGGACTGATTGCGGCATCGGTTTGAATGACATTGTCGAGTTTTTCCACATATCCCTCAAAAGGAGATCCGGCTGTGATACCTCTTCCCAACCCTGATATGATGCCGACGGTAACCGTATTTTTAAACTCGCCCAAGGGAGTACCGATAGCAATCGCCATCTGACCAAGCTTGACCGCCGACGAGTCGCCTAATTTCAAAGGTTTAAGTCCGCCTGCAGGCGGATTAACTTTGAGAATAGCCAAATCATTGAGAGGGTCACGGTATATTTTCTCGACATTAAGCTTCTTGTCATCATTAGTAAGAATTTGATAGCTGGCGCTGGTGTCGGCGACAACATGTTTATTAGTGATAATGAGCCCGTCTTGGGATATAATAAAACCGCTGCCGATATTTTGCTCTACCCTTTTTTATCTTTGTGGCAATTGCTGAAAAGGAGAGAAAGGATTGAAAGGATCAAATTCAAACACATTGCCGCCGGATGACGTTTTACTGATGCCGATCGTGACAACAGAAGGTAAAGATTCCTCTACTACTTTGGTAATTACCGATTCCTCATAGACGACTGTTTGTTTTTCCGCAACCTTTGGAATCAGGTTTTCTGTTTTGGGAAAATTGAGATATTTTTCTAGTCGGATCTCCGGCAACAAATGAGCACTTTGTCCGACGGCTATAATAATGATTATTAACGACAGGATTAAAAAAATTTTTTTCATATTGGAAAACCTAATTATTTTAACAAAATATCGATTGCTTTTTCAAGTTGCAGGTCTTTGTCGCGGGTAAGAGTATTGCCTTCTTCAAGCTGATTTTCAACCTTGATGTTTGGTTCGATGCCTTTGCTGTTAATCCAATCGCCGTTTGGCAAAATCCATTTGGCGACAGTGACATGCAAACCTGCTCCATCCTTTAGTTCGATTGCTTCCTGGACAGAACCTTTACCAAAGCTTTTTTCTCCAATCAAAGTGGCTCTTTTATGATCTCTTAGCGCTCCAGCTAAAATTTCTGATGCCGACGCCGAACCTCTATTGATCAGAATAGCCAAAGGGATATCCTTTAATCGTCCAACTCTGGTTACTCGGTAATCTTTACTATCGTTGTCGGTTTTTTCCTGCCTGATAATTTGTTTTCCTAAAGGTAAAAATTCTGAGGCCAGATAGACGGCGCTATCAAGATAACCGCCTGGATTGTCTCTTAGGTCAAGGACCATTCCGCTTATTTCCTGCTTTCGCCATTTGTTTTGGATTTCGTCTACGGCTTTATCCCATTCCTCGTTTGTGTCGTCACCGAACTGATTGATTTTGAGAAGGGCAATTTTGGGACAATTAGATGAGCAAGAGATGGGAGACTCGTAACTTAATTCAATCGAGGAAACTATTATTTCACTGCGGGTAATTTCTACTACCAATTGCGATGAACCTCGTTCAAGAGTCAGTTTAACCTTAGTGCCTTTTGGCCCGCGAATTTTATTGACGGCTTGGGTTAGATTCCAGCCTTTAGTTGATTCGTCATTGACTTTATTGATAAAATCACCTGCCGTTACCCCAGCTTTTTCTGCCGGAGAGTTTTTGAGGGGGGCAACAATGACAATTCGACCATCTTTTAATCCTAGTTGAGCGCCTATTCCTTCAAATTTGCCGCCCAAATCGTCTTTCGATTGTTTATTTTCTTCGGGAGTGAGAAAAAATGTGTAAGGGTCTTCAAGCGAAGCCACCATTCCTTTAATCGCGCCATAAAGCATTTTCTGCGGATTGAGTTTTTTTCTGTCAATGAATTTTTGCTCGACCTTATCCCATGTTTCCCAAAAAAGAGCAAAATCCAGATCTTTTACTTTTGTAGACTCGTTGTTTTTCTGCGTGTTAAGGATATTGTAGTACGGTCTTTCCATCTTCCTTGTTTCGGTTCTGTATTCGCCCAGTTTATAACCTGAACCAAAAAGAAAAATAGCTAGGGAAAAAATGAGAAGACCGTTAATGATTTTTTTGCTTAGCATGTTTAGCTTTTAATTGTAAAAATAAATTTTACTATTTCTTTTGTCAACTAAGCAATAGGAATATTTGAGTTTAGTTATTTCCTCTAAGTCATTGAGTGAGTTGATTTGTGCTAAATGACAGTTGATATTTTCCTGAATTTTTTCCAAGGTGACAAATCCAATTGCTCCCAAAGCTTCTGCCTTAGTTCTAACATAGTCTGCAATTGAATGGCTAACCAAAACTTTGTTGGTAACATCGGCAACTGTGAGGCGTTGGTTTTCAAAATAATAGGTTTCACCGCCAAAATCATCAGTTGCTTGCTTCAATCCAAACGATTTCCCCGCTCCCGTTTTGATGACCAACTCTCCTTTTTTAATTTCATGAACTTCACCTTTAAAAAAAGTACGAACGCTGTCAGCTTCACTGCTTTTTACAGCAATAATAATCTTCCCTTCACTATGATCTATCTCTTTAATAACTCCGTCATAATCGCTTAAAATTTTCTTTGTTCCAAAAAAGTCTTTTTTTATTGCTAAGATATCTCCTTTAGCAACATTTTCACCAACAAATTTTCTCAAATAATGAAAAATTTTTTCCGGCTTAACGTCCAATTTTTGGCCTACAAAAACGTCTTTTTCTATTTCTTTTCTTTTTTCAAGAAAGGGAATATTGAACTCAACTGCCTGGCCTGACTTCAGAAGACATTTGGCTTCATCGGGAATAGCAATAGAAATTAACATGATTTCATTATAGCAGGTTATTTAGCTCTTAGCAGATTTATCGATAGCCTTGATATGAAACGTAAGGAATTAAACCAAGATAGCGTGCATATTTTAGCTGTTTAGTTAATCTTCTTTGATGTTTAGCACAGACGCCTGTTTTCATCCGGTTTAGAATCTTTTTTCTTGGCGATAAAAATTTTACCAGATTTTCCGTATCTTTAAAACTAGGCTCTACTTTATATTGGCAAAAAAAACATTTCGTCATATTTCTGAAACTTGCAACGGATAATTTATAACATTCAGCGCAAGCAGATATAAATTATTAAAATTAAAATGCTGCGCCGCATATATTACGGTTGCGCTTAATACAAATCACCTCGCATTTTTTAGAATGGTATGTCGTCGGGATTAACGTCTTCTTTAACTGCCGTTGCCGGTTGCGCTTCCTCGGCAGTGGCAGCTTCAGGTGTTGGCGGTTCTTCTTCAACAGCAGCTATCTCTTCCGTTTCTTTGATTTCATCTGTCTTAACCGTTTCATCCGCTGTTGCTCGTTTACCATCGCCAAAAACGATAAAATCGTCAAGAACAATTTCGGTAATCGTTCTTTGGACGCCATCTCTTCCCGTAAACGTACGGTAAGTGATTCGTCCTTCAAGATAAACTTTCTTTCCTTTAGTCAGCAATTTGCCGCATAACTCGGCCAGCTTTTGCCAAGAAACAATCCGATGGTATTGGGCTTCTTCCTTTGTTTGTCCATCTGACGTTGTCCAACTGCGGTTGGTGGCTACACCAAATGTACAAACTGCCGTTCCACTTGGAGTATATTTTAACTCCGGATCGCGTGTTAAATTACCAATTAAAATAACTCGGTTTAAAGATCGGCTGGCCATATTTAAAATTTCAAAAAATTATAACAAAACCTAATGCTTGAATTAACAACTTAAATTGTTAATCTAATTTCAATATCAAATATCTAAGCAATTTTTCGTTGAAATTTAGTTTTCTTTTCAATTCAGTTAGCTTTTCTGGGTTGATTTCAAATTTCCAAATATAAAAGACAGCAGAATTAGTTTTCTTTATGGGATAAGAGAGAGTTTTTTTACCCCATTTTTCTTTATTGATGATTTTGCCTGAAAGAGATTGGATAAGCTCTTCTATTGATTTTAATTCTGCTTCTTCATTAAGAAGAAAGGTCAGTTCATAAACAGCCATATTACCTTAATTATTTGCCATTAAGCGGTGTCGAGGCCCGTTTCGAAGCTTGGTTACGTTAAATGCATTTTTAACGATCATAACCCGCCTAGCAAACGAACATCGTTACCATTAACTCTTAACCAACTTAATTCATATATAATAATATTAACCATGAAAAAAATCAAGAGTATTTTGTCATTAAGCCTTTTTCTGACATTTTTGCTGTACAGTCGTTTTGTCAACCTTTCTTGGGGATTGCCTTACCCGATGCATCCCGACGAACGCAATATGGCTTTGGCCTTGGTTAGACTTAGGCCGGAAAACTTCTTTCGGCCTGATTTTTTTGCCTACGGTCAATTTCCTCTATATTTGGGATATGTTTTAATCCAATTTAATCATCTCTTTTCAAGTAAAATCGGAGCGATAATAAATTTTGAAGAAGCAACAATTAGTTTAAGAGTTATCTCAGCATTGGCATCAATAATAAATGCATTAATTTTAATAAAGCTAATTAACTTAATAATTTCCAATTCTCAATTTTCAATTTCCGATAAAATTTCAAATTTCAAATTACAAATTACAAATTGGTTAATAATAATCTTTGCTCCGTTTTTCATCCAATTTTCTCACTTTGGCACCACCGAATCGTTACTCATGCTTTTATACAGTGTTATAATTTACTGCTCCCTGCTTTATCTTAAGGGCCGTTCCCGCTCAATGCTTTTTTTAAGCGCTTTGTTTTCCGGATTGGCTATCGCGACCAAAGTTTCAGCTGTGATTTTTATCTTGACACCCTTGATGGTTATGCTTACTGAGTCAAAAGACGCTGGAATTTTTTTTAAAAAATATTACCAAGGTCTTCGGTTAGTTGTCTTTACTCTTCTTGTGGCAATTATTTTTTCGCCTTATAATTTCATCAATTTCCCTGATTTTTTAGATTCGATGAAATATGAATCGGATGTTGCTTTAGGTCGCTATCTCGTTTTTTATACCAGACAATTCAGCGACACCCATCCTTTAAGTTTTCAACTGACAAAAATTTTTCCCTTTACTTTGGGCTGGCCGATCCTGATTTTGAGCATTTTGGGTTTTGCTTTCTTGTCATGGAAAGACAAAAGGATCAATCTGCTCCGATTTGCCTTTTTGATATATTTTCTTCCCAACGCTTTGATTTTCGCCAAATGGACAAGGTTTATTGCTCCTGTTATGCCAATAATGCTTGTGATCGCCTCTTTATTTTTGATTTCAATATATGATTGTCGCTGGCTGAAGACAAATATCAAAATTCAAAAATTTTTAGTTATGTTTTGTCATTCTATATTATGGATTTTAATTTTTGCTTCAATATTACCTGGTTTAGCATATCTTTCGGTTTACCAAAACGAAGATGTCAGGTTTGTCGCCTCTGATTGGATTGAAAAAAATATTCCTGAAAACTCATATATTTTGTCAGAGACAGCCAATGTAATCGATCTTCCCGTTGCCAAGGAAAAAATAAATGGAGTCAGCAATAAAAACTACCATTATGTTTCTTTTAATTTCTATGATTTAGACGAAAATAAAGAGCTATTAGAGGAATTAAACACTCATCTGTCCAAAGCCGATTATATCTTTGTTCCCTCGAGGCGGATTTTCATGAATCACACCTGTCTTGATGCACAAAACCCTTCTTTTAATCTCAAGCGTTTTTTGGAATGGAAAAAATGTGAGCGTTTGGAGAAAAAATATCCGCTTCTTTACGAATATTATCAAAAGCTTTTTTCCGGCCAGCTGGGATTTAAACAAGTGGCGGAATTTTCCTCCTATCCGAAAATTACTTTTTTAGGAAAAACGATACTAGAATTTCCCGATGAAACGGCCGAGGAAACTTGGAGCGTATTCGACCACCCAGTGATAAGAATCTACAAGAAAATGTAATTATAACTTTACTTTGAATGATTGACTAATTGTTTGTATCATTATAATGATTAAAAGTTTTAGACAAAATTATGTTGTCCAAAAAAGTTAAGGATGTTGCCTTAATATGCTTAGTAATTTTTATTTTCTTGTTTTTAATAAAATTTTTCAATGTTTCCTATCCTCTGACGGTTGTTACTACAACCAAAAGCACCGAACTTTCTGTTGTTGGAGAGGGAAAAATTGAGGTAGTGCCTGATACGGCAAGCATTGATCTTGGCATACTGGTAAGCAATGTAACTACGGTTGACGAAGTGCAAAAAAAAATTAACGAAATTAACAATAAAATTATCGACGCGATGAAGAATTTGGGTATTGAGAAAAATGATATTAAAACTTCAAATTATTCAATCCATCCCCAATATTCATATGAGGAAAGACAAAACAGGATTATTGGATATGAGGGCAATGCGGTCGTAAATATCAAAATTAGAGATACTCAGTTGGTAGCCAAAGTGATTGAAGAAGGAACAAAAGCCGGCGCCAATCAGGTGCAGGGAGTTCAGTTTCTAATCGACAAACCGGAAAAATACCGAGAAGATGCACGTAACCAAGCGATTGAAAATGCCAAGAAGCAGGCCCAGAAAATGGCTAAATCTTTAGGGATCAAACTAGGTAAAATAGTCAACATCGTTGAGGCAAGTCCGGACAGAGTCCCCTTACCCTACCAGACAATGAAAGCGGAGGGGTTGGGAGCAGGCGTTTTGCCGCAAATTGAGCCGGGAAGCCAGATAGTTACCTCGGTCGTCACTTTGTATTTTGAAAAAAAATAAGGTTTAGGCAACGATGGTAGGTTTAAGAGCTTTTAAATATTTTTTTAATTACTTCTTCGATTGGTTCATCTTCAATCGTAACATCGTTATAATCAATTTTATTGAGGATACGAGAGAGAGTTTTGGCTAAATTTTCCTTTTTCACCTTGACGCGAAATTGGGGAAATTGATAGTTATAATCAATATACGGCAAGGTTAATTTTTCAAGGGGTTTATTAAGAGTGATGTTGATAGTTTTTTCCTGCGAGTAATTGCTGACGAGCTCTTTTAAGAGACCATCGAAGATAATTTTCCCATTATCAATGAGAATAACTCTTTTGGAGAGCTTTTTCACATCCTGCATGTAGTGGGATGTAAGAATGACGATGGATTTATATTTCTGCTGGTATTCTTTGATGAAATTGGTGATTGCTGTTTGACCGAAGATGTCCAGACCGATTGTTGGTTCATCTAAAAAAAGAATTTTTGGCCGATGCAGGAGTGAGGCAATAAGCTCGACTCTCATCCTTTGTCCCAAAGACAAAGTTTTCACCGGTCGATTGACTACTTCTTGACAGTCAAGAAGATCAATAAGATCGGTAAGGGTGTTTTTATAATCGTAGTCATCGATTTCATAAATCTCCTTATTTAGCTCAAAAGTATCAATTGCTGGTAGCTCCCATAATAGCTGATTTTTCTGTCCCATGACAAAAGCGATTTGTTTCAAAAAGGCCGCTTTTTTTTCAAACGGAGTAAAACCTAATACTTTGCACGAACCTGAAGTTGGAAAAAGGATTCCGGAAAGAATTTTCAAAGTTGTGGTTTTGCCTGCTCCGTTTGGTCCAATAAAACCAACGAGTTCATTTCTGTCAATTTCAAAGGAAATATTGTTTAAAGCAACATTTTCCTTATACTGCCTGTCGAAAAAATCAAAAAAAAGATTGTTTGTCTTGATTGGCGTCCGGTAAATTTTGGTTAAATTAGCAACTTTGATCATTAAAATATATCAAATTAATAAATTAGCTGCCCCAACTTTGATATTTTCTTAAAGCGGTTTTCCATAAATATAAAGATAAGGACAAAACAAAAAAGGCAATAAGCAGGCTGACAATAAAGAAATTAACCGACAACATTCCAAAGAGCATCTTGACTGGAAAAGTCATCATTATACCGACTGGGATAATGAAAGTAAAGATTGACCTAATCGGTTCTTTATAAATATCTATTGGAAGAGAAGCCATTCTCGTCATATCCCTAAAAATCATTATTGTGTGATCTACCTCTGTTGTCAATATTCCAAGCGATAAGACAATGATGTGGAAAGCGGTAGCGATGATCAAAGCGTTTAAAACGAGTCCGAAGTAGAAAATAATTCTTGTCGGATCAACAAAATTTGAGCGGAAAATAAAATACGTCAAAAGAACAATGTATAACAGAGTTAAAGGCAAATCTAAAATATCAACTCCGCCGACAAGGATGCGGAGAAAAGGATGATGGGGTTTGATAAGTACCAAATCAAACTCTCCTGAAACAATCAGTGGTCGGAAACGATAAACTTCCCGAAAAAGAAACTGGGAAAAACTATCGATAAAATTGAATGTGAGGAAGAAGATAAGAGTTTGGTTAAGGTTGTAGCCGGCCAATACTTTGGTTTGTTTGAGAAGGAAATAAACGAAGAGAAAAAAAACAGTGAACCGGCCGATTTTTCCAGCCAAAAAAAGAAAAATGCCAAGCCGGTGCTGAAAAGAAGCCTTAACGGTATTTTTACTGAAAAGCCAAAAAAGACGTAAATTTCTAATCATCGGCCAAAAAAACTGAACTCCTTAATTCCTCTTTGCCAAATCAATTTATTAAAGACAAAGAGCAAACAACTCCATGTAAACCCGACAAGAAAAAGAGGCAGCAAACTGCTAGAAAAACCCTCAATATAAACTTTTGCCGGCAGAAAAATAAGGTAAGGAAAGGGAGTCAAAAGAAGAAGATAATAAATTGGTTTTGGAAGGATATCTAAAGGAAAAAAAGTGCCGGCCATAAACGTTGTTAATATCGTATATAAAAATCGAGGCGCCCAAACTTCAGGTGTCCAAAAAGCGATATACGACAAAGTGAGTGAAATAAAAAAAGATGAAGCGAAGCCGATCGTCAAGGCAATGAAAGTAGCAATGTAAGAAAAGAGATTGTTTTGGATAAATATTTTCGGCTGGAAAATTAAAATAAGACAAACTATTTCCAAAATTGAACAAGAAAAGTTGAGCAATTTGTCAGCAGCTTCTTTGGCGATAACAACCTTAAAAAAGGAAATTGGTTTTAAAAGCTGATTAATGATATTGCCGTTTAATATATCTCCGGCAATTTCTGTGGCTAAAGTTGAGAAAATAAGGGCGCCGAAAACATTAACAGCCAAAATGTAGGTGATCAATTTTTCCTTGGTATAGGAAAACATCATTGAACGATTGGTGTAAATGTTTCTCCACAAGAAAAAAACAAGGATTAAAGAAAAAACATTTCTCACCCTCCAAAGAATGAAATTTAGCCGGTAAGTAAAGTACTGAAGGCTGGTTAATTCAAATATCTTAAGGTACTTTTTCATTTAATCATATCTTATCATAAACGCATTGTCGGAGAGGTAAAGAGTGGCATCAAGATTTTAAATGGTTGTTAAGAGCTCTCGCGGGCAGCGGCATTAAGAAACCAACCGATCAATATTACCCAAAGGCCGCCGACTGTACCGGTACCAAAAAAAGGAATATTTATGCCGAAAATCATTAGTGCTCCAATGATGATAAAAGCCCAGGAAACAATAAGTCCCGACAAACGAGCGTATCGGGTAGCGGTACGGAAGTTGCCTGTTGCCGCCCAGAATGCTGAGCGGAAAAGTCGACCGCCATCAAGGGGAAAGCCAGGAATAAGATTGAAAACTCCAAGAAGAATATTAACTGGCCCAAGCCATAAAAATAAAGTAGAAAAAAATTGCATCGAGCTGAAAATGCCATTGCCGGAGATCATTATCCCTGCCAATATAAAAATGAAGCCAAGAAAAATACTCGTTAAAGGGCCAACGATAGTTGTTAAAAATTCTGTTTTAGGTGAGGGGGGTTCGCGTTCTATATCCGATACTCCGCCGAACAAAAATAAAACAATTTTATTTACCGGCAAACCTCGTGATTTTGCAACGACAGAATGGGCCAATTCATGGGTTAAAACAGAAGAGAAAAAGAGCAAAGAAGTGATCACTGCCGCACTCCAATTGAGAAATGTCCCCCAATTAGGCTGAATACGAGGAAAAACTGCAACGGCCAGATTGAGAGTGACAAGGATAAAAATATAAATCCAGCTGACATCAATCACTATTTCAATCCCAAGTACTTTACCTAAGCGGAACCCTCGTTTCATATAAACTTTCAATTTATTAATTTTTTTATATTACCCCAAATTAAAAAGATTTCCGTAAGACGCGGATAATATTTAAGTAAGAATCATTGAAAGTTCTTTAAATTTATCGGTTGGGAATAAGTTCTTTAGCTTTAATAAGATATGTGTGATAAGGCTTGATTGACTTTGACAAATGTTCCAAATGGACCCAAATATTACCTCTTTCGGAATCAATAATCTGGAGATCCATATGCCCTTTATCATTTACCCGATAGCCGACAATACAAATAGCATGCAAAGGTTCAAACAAGCCGGTAATTACGTTTTCTTCGAAATTTCTTCGGTCAACGCCAAGATAACGATTGCTAGCCACTGTTGTAAGAAGGATCTTATTTTGGTCAAGAGCTTTTTTTATAACAGAGGCATTGTGGTTTATTCTAGATGAAGGAGACGAAGTAGGATCAGAACTTTTCGGTTTTACCAAAGGTTTAATGTCTTTTTCTCCAATGAGTAGCTCCATCTCAATTCCCATCTGGGGGTATTTTTTAATAATCGAGGAAAGCTCAAGCAAACTCATTCCCTTCATTCCCAATTGATTTTGTTTTTGTGAACGGTTATAAATTTGGCTAAGACAGGTGCCGATTGGATTGGAACCTAAGACTGACAGAGCGTTAACAATTGCCCAAAGGCAACACGTGGCTTCGCCGTATTGATAAAACCAGCCGCCTTTATAAATATGTCTTGACCGGGAAAGACCTGTTTGTATTCGCCGATAATGGTTTGCGGGCTTAAAATACAGTCTTTTTCTGTTTATGCCGTTTGAGCCGACAATTTTCAGTTTTTCCATTAATGAGGGAGGAAAATCTTGTCGCAATACCTCTTTGTAAATCTTTTGTTTTTCAGCAATTTCCTGATCTATATTGATAGGATTTGATATAGTTTTTGCCATCCACTATTATACAGATATCATTGGAAATTGCAAGGTTGTAAGAGTATCTATTAAAGTGCAAATTATTTGACCAACAGGGTTGTTTGTCAACAGTTTGGGATCGTTACCTTTGATTTATCGTCAAAAAACAGACTCTGCAGTTAGAAGAAGCAAAGAATTGATATAATAAGGGAAATATGAAAGATATTTTGGCAGGATTTGTCCTAAGTTACTTGCGTTTGTTTGCCCGTCTTGCCCTCACTTTTAATAAACCGAAAATAATTGGCATTACCGGCTCTGTTGGCAAATCGTCGGCCAGAAATGCAATTTATGCCGTTTTAAAAGACGCCTATCCGACAAAAGCGATTGAAAAAGGTAATTCAGAGACCGGTATTCCTTTGGGAATTTTGGGTCTCTCCCCCATCGACTACACTCCTTTTGATTGGCTAAGGCTTCTTTTTTTGTCGCCATTTAGTATTTTTTATCTTAAGGGAACAAAATATTTAGTGGTAGAAATGGGGATTGATGATCCTTACCCTCCCAAAAATATGAGTTATTTGCTAACAATAGTTAAGCCCGATATAGCGGTGTTTTTGAATGTTTGTCCGGTTCATACGATGCAGTTTGAAAAAACATTAAAAGATAAAAACATAGTTGATCCCAATAAGAAAATGAATTTTCTTTTGGAAAAAATAGCCGAGGAAAAAGGGAAAATCGTCAGCCAATCCGGTTGCGAAGTGGCAATTTACAACCGAGACGACCCAAATGTCTGCGCTCAAATAACAAGCATCAACGACAATCTAAAGCCGAAATTGCTTTCTTTTGGACAGAGTAAGGAAAATGATATTTCTTACGCTAGGTATGAGGCAGAACTTGAAGGAACGAGATTTGAATATCATTTAAAAAGTGACAAGATTACTTTCCAAATAAAAAAATATCTTCTTCCCAAAGAGTACAGGGAAATTTTTGCAGCAGCAGTTCTTGCCGGAATCGCCGTTGGTCTTAAGCCGGACAAAATAGCCAAAGCTTTAGAGAAAAATTTTAACCTTCCTAAAAGTCGGTCTAGTTTGTTTGAAGGGATTAACAATTCGATCGTCGTTGATTCGTCGTACAATGCGTCAAGAGCTTCTGTTATCGCTTTTTTAAAAATGATTTATGAATTAAAAAACAAAAAGAATCGACCAATAGTTTTTATCTTCGGCGATATGAGAGAACTTGGTGAGGAGGCTGAAAGTGAACATCGTTTTGTTGTTAATGAAATTATTAAAGGGGTTGATTATCTTTACTGTGTTGGTCCTTTAACCAAAAAATACGTTGTAGATTATTTGAGGCATAATAGAGAGAAATCAAAAATTAAAGAAATTAAATGGTTTGCCACAGCGGTGGCGGCCGGTAGATACCTTCAAAACAACCTACCGCCAAATTCCCTAGTTCTTGTCAAAGGATCGCAAAACCAGATTTTTCTTGAAGAGGTAATAAAATTCATTCTCAAAAACGAAGAGGACAAAATTAATCTTTGCCGACAGGATAAATTTTGGATGAGAAAAAAACTTGAGCAAATTGCGACTTTGTCAGTGTAAATCGGTCAACCAAGACTAAACGGGCTATTGATTGCTGAGGGAGGCGTTTTGATAAATAGAATTATTTTTTAAATTTGGTTGAGATTGCCGCTATTATCGGCGCGGTTTTGTTTGACAGAAAAAAGATCGGAAAAAGAAATTGTTTAGAGGGGTCGTTGTGCGGTTGGCAACTCGGGTGTGATTGGTCTTGGAGCAAGAGAGAGAAAAGTGGTCCGCGATCGAAATAGCTGACAATTTGATTGTTTTCGGTTATGCCTCAAATGGATGATATCAATTAGCAATGTCGCTTTTTGAAGAGCTTTTTGAAACTCACATCTTTCAAAATTAACCATTCTTTTTTGACCGCCCAATAAAGTTTTAATTTATTTCAATGGTCTTTTAATTGTTGTCAGCTTGATCAGCCTAAATTTTTCTCAAACAATTGAGCGTCAATGAGTCGCCTTTTTTATGATGTAGGAGTCGTCAATATCTTCAATCCGATAACCTTTTTCTTCTACTTCTTTTCTTATCTTGTCGGCTAGAGCAAAATCTTTAACTTTTCTTGCCTCGTTTCTTCTGTTGGCCAGCTCGATTATGTCTTGAGGGATTTCTTCCTTGGTGACTTCACTTAGTTTTAGGCCGAAAACTTGGTCAAACTCAAAAAGAAGGTCGAGTTTGTCGGGAGAAGGAATATTGGATTTAAGCATTGCCCACATGATAGCTATCGCCTCGGGCATTTGTAAGTCATTAGAGATAGCTTGTACAAACTGTTGGCGATAATCATCGAGTTTTTCCAATTTTTCTTGGGAGAGTATTGTTCTTGAAGTGTGCGATCTAATATCAATGACATAATTTTTGAGTTTTTGATAAGCTTCGTTGGCCGCTTCAGCCGCTCCCCAGGTAAAATTCATAATCTGTCGGTAATGGGTTTGCAGAAAAAGAAGCCTTAAAGCCAATGGGTCAATGCCGTGGTTTTTAATATCATCAATCGTATAGAAATTGCCTAAAGACTTGCTCATTTTTTTGCCCTCGACAAGCAAAAATTGGAAATGGACAAAGTAACGAACAAAGGGCTGACCGGTAGCGGCCTCGGATTGAGCTATTTCATCTTCGTGGTGAACGGCAATATGGTCAACTCCGCCTGTATGAATATCAATTGTATTGGTATTAAGACATTTCATGCTCATTGCCGAACATTCAATATGCCAGCCAGGAAACCCTTCACCCCAAGGAGAGGGCCAGTGCATAATATGATTGGCAAATCTGCCCACTTTTTTAAACCAAAGAACGAAATCAGCCGGGTGTTTTTTTTGCGGATCAAGATAAACTTCTTCCCGTGCTCCTTTTATTTTGTCAATGAGAGCTTGACCGGAAAGCTTGCCGTAGGTTGGGAATTTGGTGATGTCGAAATAAACTGCCTGATCGGTTTGATAGGTATAACCTTTTTCTTCCAAAATTTTTATCAGCCTGATCATTTCATCGATGTTTTGAGTGGCTTTGCATAAAGTATCGGGCAAAAGGATGTTTAGAGCCTTAAGAGTATCTAAGAAATAATTGGTAAAAAAATCAGCTACTTCCCAGACAGTTTTCCCTGTGGCCACAGCGCCTTTTTCGATTTTATCCTCGCCGGTGTCTTCGTCACTTGTTAAGTGGCCGACATCGGTAATATTCATCACATGATTAACCTTATAACCTAGATACGTAAGCGTTCTTTTCAAAATATCGTTATTGGTATAAGTACGCATATTGCCGATATGAGCATAGTCGTAGACAGTCAGCCCACAGGTATAGAGAGAGACATTGGGAGGGTTAAGCGGCTCAAATTTTTCAATCCGGCGAGTTAAGGTATTGAATAGATACATATAATGAGTATATCAAAGCCTAATCATCAAATATTCGATTTTTCATTTTTGTTTATTATAGCAAGTTCAATAATTTCTTGAATATTAACGCAAGATACAGAAAAATGACAAATTAAAGGAACTTTTTTGTTGCTTATAGTCCATAGACAAACCCCAACTTTTTATCCACCATAAATTATGGTTCGATTGATCGATCAATCGAGGCATAGTGACTTTTTTAATTTAAAGGGAAAGCGAAGAGAAGAGGAAGAAAAAGAGGTTTAAAGAAAAGATTTGCCTGTCATTTCAGGTGGTGGTTTTATACCAAAAAGTTTTAAGATAGTGGGAGCGATGTCGGAGAGAGAACCGACTTTATGATTGATTTTTTTATATTTATTGGATATCAATATGAAAGGTACCGGGTTAAGAGTATGGGCGGTGATAGGTTGGTTTTTTAATTCATCATAAGTTTCCTCGGCGTTGCCGTGATCTGCGGTAATAATGACATCAGCGCCGACTCGCTGAGCAGCCTCAATAATTATGCCAATGGCTTTGTCAACAGCCTCAACTGCTTTAATAATAGCTGCGAAGTTACCAGTATGACCAACCATATCAGCATTGACTAAGTTGGTAGCGATAAAACTGTGTTTTCTATTGGATAAATCATCAACGATTGTTTTGGCGATGGTCAAAACTTCCATTTCCGGTTTCTCGTCATATGTTTTTACTGTTTTGTCGCTAGGGATCATTATTCTATCTTCAAAAGAATCAGGTTTTTCATTTTGCGCATTGAAAAAAAAGGTTAGATGATTATATTTTTCCGTTTCCGTCACCCGCAGTTGACTGATTTTATTTTTACTTAAAACATTAGACAGGGTATTTTTAATTTCTTCCGGAGGAAAAGCGACTCTAACATCGATATCTTGAGCATATCGAGTGAAACTCACGTATTTGAGATTTTTTATCCCCTCTTTTAAAAATCTTCGGGTTAGCTGTTTGGCACGATCAGCTCTGAAAATAGTAGAGATCATTGCGTCATTGGCTTGGACAGTGCCGATCTCGCCTTCTTCAGTTTCAATAAGAGAAGGATCTATGAACTCATCAGTGATGCCTTTGCGATAGGCGTCATCGATTACTTCAATAGCGCTTTTAAATCTCGGTCCGTCTCCGATGACCATCACACGAAAATGTTTTTCGGTACGATCCAAATTTTGATCGCGATCCATCGCCCAATATCTGCCGCCGATGGTTGATATCCGGCCGACGCCGATAGTTTTAAGAAATAGTTCCATATCTTTTATATAATCCATAGCGCTTTTAGGCAAAACATCACGGCCGTCAGTAAAAAGATGAAGCATAATATGTTTAACTCCGGCCTCTTTGGCAGCCTTAACAATAGCTTTAATATGGTCGGTATGGCCATGAACACCGCCGGGACTCACGATTCCTTTTACATGAAGAGTGCTGTTATGTTTTTTAACATGTTCAAAAGCTTCATTGATTGCTTCGTTTTTACTTAAAGCGCCGCTTTGGATCGCTCGATTGATACGCATTAAATTTTGAAAAAGAATGCGACCTGAACCGATTATCAAATGGTTGGCTTCTGATGTGCCGATTTGGCCTTCGGGGAGACCGATTGCTTCACCGCTTGCTTTTAAAATAGCATGGGGATAATTTTTCCAGAATTTATTAAAGTTTGGCGTATGGGCAGAAGCAATGGCATTGTATTTTTTCTCTTTTCGGTAACCCCAACCATCTAAGATTACAAGTATAACTTTGTTCATCACTGAGTTACATAAACAACTTGTTAACACATCCTTTAAATCAAACCTTTGGGAAAATCAAAATTCAAAATTAAAATTTGCCACATATAAAACTTAAACGATCAACTTAGCTTTATTTTTAGCTTTATACTTTTAACTTAGATTGAAAGGAAATTTAGCATAGGTAGCTCTATCTTCTAATTCTTTCTCAATTTTCATTAATCGGTTATACTTTGCTGTTCGTTCGCTTCTTGCCGGTGCTCCTGTTTTGATTTGTCCGGTACCCATAGCCACCACAAAATCAGCGATAAAAGAATCCTCTGTTTCACCGGATCTGTGGGAGACAACCGAAGTCATCCCGTTTTTGCGGGCCAATAAAATTGCATCAACTGTCTCACTTACCGTCCCGATCTGATTTAATTTTATTAATACCGAATTTGTTGTTTTTTCATTTATGCCTTTTTCAAGACGTTTAACATTGGTAACATAAATGTCGTCTCCGACTACTTGAGTTTTTGAGCCAACTGAAGATGTAAAATTTTTAAAGCCTTCCCAATCGTCTTCAGCGAAAATATCTTCCATTGATACAATGGGATATTTGGCTTTTAAATCCATATAAAAATCAGTCAGTTCATCGCTAGTCACAGTTTTTCCTTCTTTATTGAGGACATATTTGCCATCTTTGTAAAATTCGGAAGCGGCTGGATCAATACAGAAGAAAATATCTTTGCCCAGTTTATAACCGGCTTGTTCGATCGCTTCGCTCATCAACTCAAAAGGTTCGGTATTTGATTTGACAGCTGGAGCAAACCCTCCTTCATCGCCAATAGTGGTTACATAATTTTTACTTTTTAGCACTTTTTTTAAATTTTGATACACTTCTGCACACATTCTTATTCCTTCGGTAATTGAATTTGCGCCAATGGGAAAAATCATATACTCCTGAATATCAGTAGCCCAGTTAGCATGCTTTCCTCCGTTCATAATATTCATCATGGGAATAGGCATGATATAAGAATTGTCAAAATCAGGATTGAATTGAGTGAGATACTGATAAAGCGGTTTTTTTTGAGAAGCAGCTTCGGCTCTGGCAGAAGCTAAAGAAACAGAAAGAATTGCATTGGCGCCTAAATTGGCTTTGTTTTCAGTGCCGTCAAGCTCGATCATTGCAAGATCTAATTTTCTTTGATCAGCCGCATCAAGTCCGACCACCGCCTTGGCTATTTTAGTATTGACGTTATTAACCGCAGTTAGGACTCCAAGACCAGCGTAGCGTTTAAGATCGTTATCTCTTAACTCAACCGCTTCATATTTGCCGGTAGAGGCGCCGGATGGAACGGAGTCGACTCCTACCGATCCATCTTCAAGGACTACAGTGGTTTCTATAGTCGGATTGCCGCGGCTGTCAAGTATTTCTAAAGCATGAACAGATTTAATTTTCATAGTTTTAAGTGAACGTAATTGATAATTTTAAGCGTCAAAAAATATTATATCTAAATCTTTTAAAAATGGAAGGTGATTTTCTTACAGAATTCTTAATTTTTTTTGATAGATTGGAGAGTATGTTTGAGAGATCTTAATCATTATTTGTTTTATCAAAAAGGCTAAAGCATGCCTTTTGCAGCTAGTTGAATTTCGTTCTGCGGAATAATTAAGAGATCAAAAAAAAGGAGAAAAAACGTGGATACGGTCAACTATTCAATCCACATTGAGAAAACCAATTTTGATGTGGAAGTCTCGATCACAGTAAACGAGTTTCCGCTGGAATGGCGGTTTACTGTTCACCAGTATCTTGATCAGGATGGGAAGGTTGCTAAACACAATTTCTTCTATCCTTTTCCGATGACAGAGGAGGATTACAAGGATTTGTCAAGACAACTGTTGACTAAAGTGCATCTTAAGTCAAACGGAAATGAGTTGAAGCAAGCATTTGACGAATTGAGAACATGGATTGAGGAGATTGAAAAACTGATCTTGATGCAAAGCAAAAAGCGTCAAGACATCGGAGAAGTAAAACAACATGCAACCAGGTAGACATGTGTTTGAAGGGACAATGATAACAGAAACAAACGCCTACAGAGCAATGTCCACACTCAAGATACAGAGCCCGAATGTTGTCAGCTCAATCATTCTCAAGGACTACGTTACCTTAGAGGTCTATGTTTTAAACAAGAAAAACCTGATTGAGCCGACGCAGATTGACGAGGAGATTGTGAACAGGCTATCAGAGGAGATAAGAGAAGAAGTAAGGGAGACTCTTCACAAACACTGGCAAGCCTTAGAGCGGGCAGGCAACCGTTAAGAGGCAATCCGCAGAAAGAGAGACACCGGTGGTAGTAAAGATAAGAGACTGACTATCTTCATTGTCAGTCGGCAGCGTTAGAGCTGTACCTTATCTCCTATCATCCGGTGTCATTTCTTATTGGTTTATCGGAACGCTTCTTTGTTTGATATTTGCATCCTTTTATTGGATGGAGATGTTAAAAGACAAATTTTTAGCCAATATTGACGTTGTAACCGCAATGATTTTTGATTTAATCAAATATTTGAGAATACAATATAGTTTTATTGGAGCCGATAACTATTTGTCATCACGAAGAAGAAAGTCGTTGACTTGGAGCAAGAAGCCAAAAATAATAAAGTATTTTGCAATTAGAATTCTTTATTGCCTTTTAATGTTCTCAAAAAAGCTAAAATTAATTCGGATAGTATATTTTGTTCAGCCGGCGTAATTTCTTTAATAGTGTGATCTTTTAAAATATCTCTGATTGCTTGGAGTTCATTTGTAAAGATATTTTCTGGCGGCAAAATTCTTATAACGGATTTGGCCAATAACTTTCTTGCTTCTTCGGAAACTTCGGGGGCAAAATTTTTTATTTCTTCAGCAGCGATAATCGGAATTCCTTTAAGATATGCATAAGCCATTTCCGCAGCCGTACCAAAACCTACTTTTCCTTCAATATCGGCAAGATACAAGAAATCAACCTTAGTAATTGTTTTTAAAATTTCACTTTCCAGCCTTCTTTCAGAAAAGCGATGATTGTCTTCGCAAACAGGGATAGCAAAATTCGTGTTTTAAAGGAGATCGGTACAAAAAGGAGCTATAACGTTGAATCCGTTTGAAAGGAATGAATCTGCCACCATTTCAATACTGGGAAGATTTTTCCTGTAGCTTCCGGATATAAAAGTTGTAGTCTCTACTTCGGGTTTCATGGAGTAATTACACCAATTATACCATTAAATATTATGTTTACAGAGATAAATGAGCAGAATCTTGCCGAGAGTTGGGTTTTTGCTAAAGAGTTAAATGTATATGATTTTTAATCACAAGGACTTTCTTTATTTAAGTAATTTTATTTTTGAGATCACTTGGGTTCGGGAACCGATGTAGCGATGGAAACAGGAGAAATAGTTTTGATTAAAGATGATTTGCGGGATGTTGTGGCGGCGATAGATTTAAGCAAATATACATTAAGAAAAATCAAACAAAATCTCTTTTGGGCATTTTTCTATAATCTGCTTGGAATTCCAATAGCCGCTGGAGTTTTATATCCTTTTTTTGGCTGGCTTTTAAACCCGGCTATAGCTGCGGCTGCAATGGCTTTTTCATCGGTAAGTGTTGTTTCCAATGCTCTTTTGATGAAAAGGTATGAAGTAAAAATTATGTAAGATTTTAGGAGAAAACTACGCTTTAAAAAATACTATCACAATTCCTTCATTAATCGAATTCTCTCTGCAATTTCACGTTCTATTTCATTTTGATCACTTGATTTAAATTCCTCCCGATAAGATTTGGCGCCTTCACTAATAATATTATCTCGGATTTTGTTAAATGCTTCTCGCATAACAGGCGATGAATTTATAATTTGCTTATAGACGGTTGTGGCTGATTCCTGGTCTATGTTCCAAAAAGAAACAACGGATTTCAAAAATTCTTCGCCTGATTTATCCAGTGGGAAATAGTTTAGTTGGTCTCGTGGCAGTTTGAGAATGACATCAACAGTTTCTTTTGGAAGCGGCAATTTTGCCCGAGCTGCTCTTTCTATTAAACCCTGATCATCAATGATGTTTATATTAACCGTCTCGGCAAATCTTTTTAGATTTTCTAATTCTGAAAAAATTTTACCCATAGAATGTGTGTTAGCAGATACCATACGACTTAATCCGAATTCTTCAATAAGATTAGCTGGAACTTTAAGTTCTTTTCTTTCCAAAAGCTCGGCGACTTTTGGTGCTGCCCGATAATTATTAAACCAAGCAGAATAAAGTCCTGCGATACTTTGCAGATCAACCTTTTCTAAAGGCGTGAGAGCGGCGAAGGTGTTTTTTAACTCCGTAAAATTTCTGGAAGACATAGACGCATACAAAAAATTTTGTGGATCTACGCCTTTCTGCCGCGCAAACTCTATGCAAATTGTTGCAAAATCCCGGGCGTCTGCGGCTATTTTAAGAATTTCCATATCTTCCGTATAAGTTAGAAGTTCTGACTCAACACTACCAATGTTTCGCCCCTCGACGATATAAGCGGCAACTTCATCACGAAAATAACGAAATGCTTTTGTTAATTCCGGCGTTGATTCCGCTGCCTCTCTTAAAAAATCACCTCTTCTCTGCAGAAAGTTCCAAATGAAGTGATGAAATTCGTGTCGCACCGACCTGTTATCCTTCGCTTGTCCGCTATCCTCCGCCATACTTTTTTCCAAAGAAAGACGTTGGATCATTAAAAAACTTGGTTCGTCACGATTGTCGCTACCGAAATTTACGGCATGACCTTCGGCATAGACAATACCATGTTCTTTTAGAAGCCTGAAGAAATCTTTTTCAACTTGAATAATGGCAACTCCAGGCGACGGTTCGATATACTTGGTTTTATCAATCTGTTGAAAAATTTGTTCCATTTCTTCAGAGCTTAAGCCTTTTGAGGTCATGACTGCACCTAGCAAGTAGCGCGTCTCATCACCTCGATGTTGTTCTAATAAAGCGTGATTGTTTGTTAGCTCTTCTTGAAATCTGCTAAGCCCTTCTTCATAAAGTTTCTTCATCGCTCCGGGCAGTTTTTTAATTAGTGCGTCTGTTTGTTTTTGCTGTTCCTTAGGCGTCTTACCTTCTAGGTAGGAATCTATTAGAGAGTTATAAAACCTACCTGTCTCTGCGGCAATTTTTCTTTTCGCCTCAACCGAAGAATCAACAGCTTTTTTGATTTCTAAGTTTGGTGGTTTGGCTTCTGTATTGTGGCGCATCTCTGGTTGTTTGTCAAAGTATTCCATATTTTATCAACTCTTTAAGCTTAGTTTAGATTAGTGTTATAGGCAATGGCTTGGTCGGGGTGACAGGAATTGAACCTGCTGCCTTTCGGTCCCGAACCGAACGTTCTACCGATGAACTACACCCCGAATTTTAAGTAGCTGGCCGATCTTATTAATAAATGCGTTTTTATAGCGATAATATTATATCATCAATTAGAGCTTATTGTTTTCCTGTCGCTGGTCTTAATTCGGTATGTTGACGCTGGACAATTTTTTTTGGAGAAAAAATACTGCGTCTGATTTTTCCTCTTGGCATAGGTAGCGCCTCCTCCAATTTTTTTTGCTCTTCCGCCCTTCTTTTTTTCTCAAGTTCCTCATAAGATATGGCTCTTTCTTTTTCCAGTTTTTTTCTTTTTTCATCTTCAAGAACTTTTTCTTCACCTTGCTTGACCAATTGAAAAAGTCGATGACGCAGTGTTTCAGCTTTTGCCTTATCCTGTAATCCATACTGGTTTTGGAGTTTTTCAAAATCCAAAGGTGTGTGATTAGTCTTTTTGCTTTTTCCTTTTTCCAGTTGTTCTATTCCCCTATCTTCGTTTTTGCCCATGGCTTTTTCCGCCAATTTAAGAGGATCAAAAGTTTGCTTTACTGACTGGACGCTTTTTTTTGCCGTCGATTGGCCAAATTCGGTCAGCTGTTCAAAAGTGTCGGAGAGAAAAGATCCCTTAGGCATAGTCTTATAACGCACAACATTTAATATATTGCCCTTCAACCTTTTTTCTTATGTTAAAAACCAAGTTTTTTCCTTCCTTTTTTGGTCATCCGATCCATGCTCCAGGGTGGGTCGAACGTCAATTCAATCTCTACTTCAGAGGCGCCAAGTTCACGGATTTTTGTTTTGATGTCATTTTCGATCATTGAAAACAAAGGACAGCCGGTGGTAGTCAGAGTCATGAGAATTTTTACCTTTTTATCAGCAATTTCGATCTGATAAATAAATCCCATATCAACAATCGAAATACCAAGCTCCGGATCAATGACTTCAGCTAATTTTTTCATCACCTTTTCCTTCGTTATTGACATAAATTAAAGTATAGCAGATGGTATAATGGATTAATATTAGGCATGATTTAAACATTTAAAAAATATGAACACTTATAAACTGTGTTTTGTTCCTTTAGGAGGAATGGTTGAGGTTACCAAAAACATGTATCTTTATGAACTTTATGAGAATAACAAGCTAAGGGATATTTTAATCGTCGATTGCGGCATCGGTTTTCCTCAAAAACAAGATTTGGGCGTAGATCTCGTCATACCCGATATTTCGTATCTTAAGGATAAAACCGACAAAATAAGAGCAGTAATCCTTACCCACGGCCATGAAGATCATATCGGCGCTCTCCCCTATTTATATCAAGATTTGGGTCGCCCGCCTGTATTTGCCAGCCGATTGACTTTAGCTTTTATTAAAAACAAATTTCTTGAATTTAACCAAAAAGTCAATGCCAACGAGATCGGTTATGGAAAAGAATATCGGTTTGGTGATTTCCGGCTAAACTTCATCAAAATCACCCATTCCATTCCCGACACGGTCCATCTTTTGATTAAAACACCTGTCGGCAATATTTATCATGGGACTGATTTCAAATTTGATTTGACTCCTCCTTACGGCAGTCCGCCGGATTTTTATTCGATTACCAAAGCCGGTAATGAAGGAATTTTGTGTCTCCTTTCGGATTCGCTTGGATCAGAACGGGAAGGATTAACCTTGTCGGAAAGCATTGTCGGACAAACCTTTGAGGACGAAATGAGGACTACCAAAGGCAAGTTTATTATGACCACTTTTTCCTCCAATATTTCCAGGATCAGGCAGGCAGTCGAAGCGGCCAAGAAATTCAACCGAAAGATTGTTTTTTTGGGAAGATCGATGAGGGAAAATACAAAACTGGCGCAAGAGATTGGTTACCTGCCGATTCCGGACACTTTAAGAGCCAAAGAGGAAGATGTTGTCAGGTTGCCGCCAAACAAAGTTTGTCTTATTGTTGCCGGCTCCCAGGGTCAATACGATTCTGCCTTATCCAAATTAGCCCATAAGCAAAACCGCTTCATCAAAATCCATTCCGGCGATAAAGTGGTTTTTTCTTCTGATCCGATACCCGGTAATGAAGATGAAGTTTATGCTTTGATCGAAGAATTGGCTAAAGAAGGAGCCGATGTTATTTATTCCGATATCCAAGGCGAATTACATGCTTCCGGACATGGTAATCAAGAAGACCTTAAATTGCTTGTCCGTTTCACCAATCCGAAGTATTTTATTCCGATAGGTGGCACTTTAAGGCATCAAAGACAATATCAGCGGATTGTGGCCGAACTGGGTTATTCGCGGGAAAATGTTTTTCTTCTGGATTCTGGCCAAACGGTCTGGTTTGTTAAAAACAAAGCTTATCTTGGTGATCAGGTGGAAACGAAAAATATTTACGTTGACGCCTACGGGATTGGTGATGTCGGCAACATTGTTCTTCGTGATAGAAAAACATTGGCTGCAGAAGGGATAGTTGTAGTGATAATTCCGATTGATAATCAGATTCGGCTAGCAGCAAGACCGCGAATTATCTCACGCGGTTTCGTTTTTGAAAAAGGGGAAGAGCAACTTTTTGACCGAGCGTTGCGAGTGATAGAGAAAATATTCAAACCAAAACATAATGAAGTGATCAATGTCTACAAACTACAAAAAGAAACGGCCGCTGATCTTGAGAGGTTTTTCTTTCAGGAAACGGGTAGAAAACCTTTAATAATCGTCGATATAATCCAAATTTGATGATAAAATAAGAAGCTGAAGAAGCGAAGATAACAAGATAAAGACATTATGGCAAATACTTTACCCAATCATTTAAAAAAAATATCCTTATTTCTGGAAAGATTGCCGGGTATCGGCGAGAAAACTGCCAACCGCTTGGCTTTCTATTTCTTAAGACTGCCGCAGCAGGATCTTGAGGATTTTGCCGAAAATATCAACAATCTTAAAGCAAAAACAAAATTATGCCAAAATTGTCTTAATTTGACTGAAGAAGAAATTTGCGACATTTGTCAGGATAAACGGCGCGATCATGGAATAATTACCGTTGTTGAGCAAGTTTTAGATATTGTTGCTTTTGAAACGGGTAATATTTACCAAGGGATTTATCACGTTCTTCACGGTCGCATTGACCCTTTGAACAATATCCGTCCTGAAGATATTTACATTGAGCAATTAATCTCAAAAGTTAAAAACCAAAACTCACAACCTATAAAAGAAATTATTTTGGCAACAAACCCAGATATGGAAGGAGAGGCAACGGCAATGTATATCAAAAACAAACTTCAAGAGTTAAAGAAAGACAAAGGACAGTCTTTCAAAATCACGCGACTGGCTTACGGTTTGCCAATTGGTGCCAATCTTGAATATGCTGACTATATGACTTTGAAAAAAGCGATTGAGGGAAGAAATGAATATTAAGAGATCAAGAGTTAGATTATGTATCTTCAATCAAACAAGATGTTTCAATTCTTCGGCTATTAGGGAAGCGATCGATATCACTTCAAGTTTAGAAAATTTCTGTTCTTCTTTTAAAAGAATAGTATTGGTGGTGAAAAGCTTTTCTAGAATGGATGTCTCTATCTTTTTTGAGGCGCTGGGTGAGAAGTCGTGGTGAACTACAGCTGCAAAAACTTTGCTTGCTCCTTTTTTAAGACATAGTTCAGCTGCGTTAATAAGCGTTCCTCCGGAGGTGACGATATCATCAACAAGAATGACTGTTTTTCCGCTAACGTTCCCATAAATATCAAAAGCTTCTGTTTTGTGAATTGCATCAAGACTTCTTTTTTTTTCAATTACGGTCAGGGGGAAATCGGGGCGGCCAAAAAAATATTCGCCAAATTTCCTTGATCGCTCTATTCCACCCTGATCAGGTGAAACAATTGCGACCGAGTTGAGAGAGAGATCGCCGAGATAATTTTTCACACATGTTGATAAAAGAGATAAGGCAGATAGATTCTTGAAAGGGATGGAAAATACTCCGCCTGTGGTTTCGTCATGAAGGTCAACCGTATAGATTTTATTGAAGCCGATAGATTCCAAAAATCTGATAATGACGTTAGCAGACACATCTTCTCCTTCTCGATGTTGAATATTTTGTCTGGCGTAGCCAAAGTAAGGCAGAATTCCAATGACTTTTTTTGCTTCCTGACGGCGCAAAGCATCGCAAAAAAAGAAAAGTTCCATCAAGTGAGTATCTGTTGGGTTAGCGGTTGGTTGAATAACAACACAAACGTCATTTTTTACGTCTTCCTCCACTCTCACTCTTACTTCAGAGTTACCAAAGCGGACAACTTCAGCTTTGGCCAAAGAGAGATTAAGAATTTTGGCTATTTCTTCACTTAAAGGCGTGTTAGCAGTGCCGGAAAAAAGTTTGACCATACAAAATTAGCGCGCAACCATGCCAATTGTGGCCTAACGTTTAACTTGTAACGCAAAAAACAATATGTCAAAAGCACGATCTTTGTTAATGTAACACAAGTTGCTTGTTTTGCAACTTATCCTCCCTGACTTGATATTTCGATCAATTTCTTGGCTGCCAATTCTTGAGTTTTTTTAATCGCTTCGTTGATGGCTTCGGCGATCCGATTCTCGATTACTCCGTCAACCTCAATTTCGGTAATGATCTGATCTCCTCTGGCTACAACCTTGACGCCATTTTTTTCTACCGTCACCTCTTCCTGTTGAAGCGCATCCTGCATTTTTCTTGCCTGTTGCTGTAATTTTTGTAAATCTCCTAAAGCACCGAAAGGATTAATCATAAGAACACCTCCTAACTAACAATAAAATTATAACATCAATTTCCAGCTTTTTCTCTTGAGTGGTAAAACTCAACAATAGCCAGTTCAAAAGGTAGGGATTCGATTGGAGAGGATCGGAAATTGCCATATGCATTCATCAATAACTTGATCAGAAGAATCGTTTCGGCGGTGCTCAAATTTGACTCTTGATTGTCTTGAAATTCCAACCCCTTTTTGGCTAAAAGAATCATTCTTAATTCTTCTAGCAGACTTTCGGTAAGATTCTTGAAATTGCCGCCGGTTTGGGCAAATTCTTCAATCCAAGCAAGAGTTGTTTTCAAATCCTTTTTCTCAATTACAGATAACAGATCGTTTTTCCCCCTAATCCCTAAAAATTTCTCTCCTTCTTCAACAGTGGAAATTTTTTGAATAACGAATTCCTCAAGGATTTTAGCCGCGTCCCGAAAAGAAAAGTCGCTGTGTTGAGCAATCAAATCCAAAATCGGGTCATCAAATTTAAGATTTTCACTGGCAACGTAACGCTTGAGCATATTGACAACATCTTCTCTTCTCGCTTTACCAAAATTAATTTTTACACAACGAGAAACAATTGTTTTGGGTATTTTTTCAAGATTGGTGGTGACTAGGATGAAAATGGCTGTTGGCGGCGGCTCTTCCAAGGTTTTTAAGAGAGCATTAAAGCCATCGGGCGTTATCATGTGAGCTTCGTCAATAACAAAAACTCTGTATCGGCCGACCATAGGCAGAAAAGACGTTTCTTTGATCAAGTTCTTTATTTCTTCAATGCCTCTATTTGAGGCGGCGTCCATTTCCAAAACATCGGTAAAAGAAAAATTGGCGATGCTGACGCAATTTGGACATTGATTGCAAGGTTCGATTTGGTCTGTTTTGTTGCCGGAGGAGGCAAACCGGTTGTTAAGACAATTAACAGCCTTAGCAAAGATACGAGCAGTTGAGGTTTTGCCCGTTCCCTTCTGACCAATAAAAAGCAGCGCATGTGGCAAGTTCTTCGAGGCGAGGATTTTGGCTACCGCTTCTTTGACTCTGGTATTGTCGAGCTCAGCAATGGTTTTTGGTCGATATTTTAGGTAAAACATAAATCTAGCAATAAAAAAATTAGAAATTAAGCAATTAAGAATTTTACACTTTTCTTAATTGTTTTATTGCTGAATTAAGTTTTCAATTCCGTGTTTAATAAGATAAATAATGATGTCGTCAACTTTTTTTTCTCTTTCAGCCGCCAAAAGGACAGCTTGAGGGAAACAGATAAAAACTTCACCGATCATTTTATTGCCCTCAATTTTTTCAAATTGATATGGAAAGGATAAGACAGGAAGGGCTACATCTTCTTTTTTATATTTTTTGGCAAGCTGACGCATTTTAATTCTGCCGATAAAAACTATATTGATGATGTAATCGAGAACAAATCCTTTTTCCCTTAAATATTCTTCAACAAATCTCTTGATTTTTTTCCTGTCTATTTTATACCTTGAGGATGAGATGATATTAACCATACAAACTTCAGGAGAATGATTTAATACCAGGTTTTTAACCATTCATTGCTTTATTTTTGAGGCATATGTAATCTCCCGCGGACAGGCGGCCGCGACTTGAATTGTTTTCTTTCCCTCTCTTTTTCCTTTTTCAAAAGAGAAGGTTTTTTATAAAAAAGCTTGCGCCTGACGTCTTCAATGATGTTTTCCTCAATAAAAGAACGGGAAAATTTTCTGAAAATACTGTCCTTTGTCTCACCTTTTTTCTTGACTACAACAACCATAGTTTACACCCCCTCTTTAAGATAATTCCCAATAATAAATGAAATGAAACAAACTGATTATCTACAATCGCCGTCTTTATTGTATTACATTTCCTTGACGATTTCAATTAGTTTCCGGAGCGAGAGAGAGCTTGGAATAAGGTCAGGATTTTTTGACGATCCGTTGAGAAGCATATTTTTTGACGCGTGGAGAAACCAACTGGCTTTTTTGTCGGCCGTTTGCAATTTAAGATACAGAGATGTCAGGTCCAGATTTTTTTGCGGCAGGGTTTTGATCCGGACAAAACCTTTACTGGGACTTTTACGGATAGCCAAAGAATAACCCATTTTTAAGGCTAGTTTCAGCGCTTCTTCGTTGTCTGTTTCCATCGCAATGGTTTTTCCCCATCGGGATTTAAAAACTAAGGCTTTTTTTATTTCCTCCTCCGCTTTGACCTTGTTTTTCATCGTTTGAAGAACAGCGTCAAGAATATCAAAAGAGATATCAATAATTTTTTGATCATCCCTTAAGGTTGATTTCAGACCTTCAACTATGTGAGAGAACAAGAAATCATATCTGTCACTAGTGGCTTCGGGAAAGCCGGATTCGGCAAAATGGTCAATATCGTTGACAAAGTCAACTAATCTTTCGAGAGGCAGAACCAACTTATCATTAACATACTTTTTTTTGACAAGAAAATCAAAAACAAGTTTGGCCGCGCAGGTATATTGATCGTGCTGATGATGGTCAAATCGGCCATAGCCGGTATCAACATGAATAATGTTGGGATTGGTGTCAGGCGGGAGATTATCAATAGTTGAACCGGCATGAACAAAAACAATTTTGGCGTTCTTCCAACCAGGCAGGAATTTTTTAATCAACCAGCAGGCGGTAACTGCATCCAAATCAACAGATAGATGGGTGACAACATTTTTCATACAAGTTTAAAATACGATTAGTTAAATTAGTGAGAAGAATCGTTTTGCTTAATCCTTTTCAAAACCTCTTCATAAGTCAGGATGTTGGTTTTGTCTTCCTTCCTTTCTTTATACTCTATCTTATCTCCTGTTCTTTGTGAAACAACCAACCTTACCGGATTACCGATCAAGTCAGCATCACTGAATTTTTCGCCTGCAGTCACATCTGTTCGGTCATCAAAAAGCACTTCAACATTCTCATTCAGAAGAGTATTATACACTTCTAAGGCTTTTTTATAAACAAGATTGTTTTTCAAGTCAAGGCCCACAAGATGCACCTGGTAAGGAGCGACATTTTTAGGCCAAATGATCCCTTTTTCATCATTGTGGATTTCAACGATTGCCCCCATCAGTCTAGTTGTGCCGATGCCGTAACAACCCATTTGGATATAATTTTCCTTGCCATTCTTGTCACGATATTTGAGGTCAAAAGCTTCGCTGAATTTTGATCCCAAATCAAAAATGTTGCCGATCTCAATCGCCCGCGCTTTTTTAAGCCCTCGTTTCAGGCATTGCGGACAGGTTTCAGTTTTTTCTGCCGCTACCACTTCAATGTTTTGAGCAAATTGACAATGACTACAATAAATAAGATCAACTTCGCCCGCAGCGGCGACGACATTAAATTCATGAGAGAATTTCTTAGTAAAACTGCCACCGGAAGCTTGAGTTATTTTAACCTCTTTTAATCCGCATTTGGCAAAAATAGTCAGATAGGCGTCGGAAATTTTTTGGTAATAAGAAAGCAGATCCTCTTTTGAGGTATGAAAAGAATATAAATCTTTCATTCGAAATTCCCTTCCTCTTAAAATACCTGACTTTGGTCTTGGTTCATCGCGAAATTTCGGTGTAATGTGATATAGTGCCAAAGGTAAATCGCGGTAACTGCGGATCAGTTTTTTGACCAGCGGGGTGACAATTTCTTCATGGGTACCGGCAAGAGTATAGTCTTGGCCATAACGACTTTTAACTTTAAAAAGATCCCTTACCGTCTCCCATCTTCCCGTTTGAACCCAAAGGGATTTGGGATGGAGAGAAGGCATTAAAATTTCCTGGGCGCCGATCTTATTCATCTCCTCTCTGACGATGTTCTCGATTTTTGTGATAACAATCGTGCCCAAATGGAGAAGGGAAAAAATACCGCTTCCTATCTGTTCAATAAACCCTCCCTTAATTAAAAGTTCATGGTTTTTTGACTCGAATCTTTGAGGTATTTGTTTTTGAGTTTTTCCGAAAAGCTTTGAATATAACATATAGATATTGATTAGACATTATACTATAAAACTTACCCTTTCAGTTTACGTAGTACTTGATTCAATATTTTTTTTGGCTGGTTTTTAGTCGTGTCGATCACGAGGTCGTAATGTTTGGGATCAAAAATGTCGTTTCGTTTATAAATACGTTTCAATTTATTAAGCCAATTCTCCTCTCGACTCTTTACTTTCTCCCTTGCTTCCTTCAGGCAGACATTTTCCCTTTTAGCATAACGTTTGATCCGTTTTTCATCATCGCAGACAAGCAAAATTCTCAAAATGCTTGGATTGTTATTGGCCATTATGCCCGCCATCCACCCCTCAACAATTACGTTGATATCTTTTTTAAGAAGATCTCTTACCCTTTTATCGGTGGCGATAGTTAATTTTCTATTTTGCTCCTCGGCTTCATCAATGGAAAAGTTGTGAGAACGAGCAAAATCTCGAAAAAACTGACTGGTAGAGAAAGTAGGCCAATTGAGGTGTTCCTGGAGTCCCCAAAAAAGAGTAGTTTTTCCTGTGCAGATCTTTCCTGAAATTGTGATCTTTGAATATTTCATTTGAAACTAACACTGTTGCCTAATTTGTCGATTACTTTTCCTAAGGTCTCCATCGGTCCGGATGAAAAAGTGTCAATGACAAGATCGTAATACTTTGGATCCCAAAAATCAAAATTGCCATAAAGTTTTTTCCATTTAGCAATGTTTTCTTCTTCTCTTCTTTTTATATATTTCTTTGCTTCCTCAATTGACAATTTGTCTCTGTTGGCCACCCGATCAATGCGGACAGCTTCTGAAGAACAAATAAGAAGGACTTTGAGGATGCCAGGGAGTCCTTGCGCCATAAAACCAGCTAACCACGCCTCATAAATGAGATTTTTTTCATTTTGGAGGATTTTTTTTGTCATAGAATCAATTTCTTTCTCATGTTCGTCAGGTCTGGCCAACGCACCTCGATAGTTTTCATTGATGTGGTGTTCGCGATCATATTTTCTTTGAATATCACCGGCATTAAAACGCTTCCAGCCTAAAACGTGGTGAAGATTTTTGGACAATGTAGAAGTTCCAACAGCGATTTTCCCGGAAACGGTGATCACGCGATATTTCGGCTGGAATATATCAATCATAAAAACTGTCCCTCAATTACTTATAGATTTTTATTATATCATTAATTGATATGATAAGAGCCAAAGATATGAGAATTATTATACCAACAAGATTGAGATTTCTCTCGAGGTTTTCGTCAACTTTTCTTTTTGTCACCCATTCGTAGATAACAAAGATCAAACGGCCGCCGTCAAGAGCAGGAAAAGGCAAGATGTTAATAACAGCCAAATTAAGAGACAGTAAAGCAATAAGCTCCAATACAGCATTTTGTCCAAACCTAACTGCTTGGTTGGTGTAGCGGGCTATCCCAATAGGGCCGGTTACCTCGATTTTTGGCTTTTGGAAGGTAACTAGTTTAAAGACAGTTCGAAAAAGCTCCCTAATGATTTGTTTTGTCACGTTAACCGCTTCCGCAAGTCCATAAAAAGGAGCCTGGTATAAAGGATATTTTTTTTCAACGAAAGAAGTAATCACCACTCCTAAAGGTCCCTCATTTTGAGGAGGATTTTTTCTTGGGATGATTTCTGTTTGTATAATTTTTCCTTTCCGGTCAATAACGATAATGATCTTTTCACCAGCAAATTTTTTTGTCAATTCGGTTAAATTCGACACTGATTTGATAGGATATTCTTCCTGCGGAGGTTTGATGATACGGGTGATGACGTCTTTTTCCTTCAAGCCGGCTTGATAAGCGGGAGAGTTTGGCAGGACGCGTTCAACAAACACTTTGTTGGTAGGCGTTGGTACCCCTTTAGTAAAAAGAAAAGAAATTAAAAACCAGCCTAAAATAAAATTGCCGATGACACCAGCGATAACAACGGAAGCTTTTTGCCAAGGTTTCTTGAAATAAAAAGCCTTATTTTTCAGTTTAGCGTTTGTTTTGGTTTTGGTAAGCTCCCAATATTCTTCACCATAGAGCTTGACAAAACCGCCAATGGGAAGAAGATTAATGCTGTAAAGTGTTTCGCCAATTTTTTTCCCAAAAAGTCGCGGTGGAAGACCAAACCCAAATTCCTCAACCATAATCCCATTTTTTTTGGCGGCAATGAAATGACCGAGCTCATGAACAAGAATGAGCAAACCTAAAATAAAGACGAAGATGATAATAAACATTAAAGTTCAAATCTCTTAACAAATAACTAAAAAGGATAAGATTAAGGGTTTTATACAGCCATGATTTCCTTTTCTTTATTTTCTTTGATGGTTTGGATTTCCTCCATCAGTTTCTGGGTGATATTATCAATTTCTTTTTCCAGCCTGAACTTATTGTCTTCGGTTATTTCTTTTGCCTCCAATTTAGTTTTAATCTCTTTTCTGGCGTCATCACGGTAATGTCTGATGACAACTTTCCTTTCCTCGACTTGAACGCCAACCAATTTCTTCATTTTTTCTCTTTGTTCTTGAGAAAGAGGAGGAATTCTGACGATGATTCTGTTGCCTTGAACAATAGGGCTGATTCCCAGAGGTGATTTGAGAATGGCTTTTTCTATATCGCTAATTGTTGAGGGATCAAAAGGAATGATTAACAAAGCCGTTGGGCTTTCAATGGCAATGCTCGCAAGCTCCATCAGTCTCATTTTCGTTTGGCCGCCGTATGCTTCAACAATTAAATTTTCCACCAAACTAGGAGAGGCGCGACCGGTACGAATAGTTTTAAGCTCGTCTTTGAGATTGGCAATCGCTTTGGCCGATCTATCGCTGAAATCGCTTATGACAGTATCCATATTATCATTATAACGTATCTGTGGTTAGATTATATCGTTCCCAATTCCCACCTGACAAATCTCGATATTTTGATATTTTCGCCAAATTTAAGAATCGCTTCTTGCAACAAATCGGAAACTTTTTTTTCAGAATCACGGATGTATTCCTGACTTAGAAGTTCCTCAACGTTTGCTGCTGGTATCGACGCTACCTGCATAGCTAATTCTGTACCCAAATGAAGAAAATCGGGGTTTTTGGCGACAAAATCAGTTTCACAAAGAAGCTCGAGCATTGAACCAATTTTGCGATTGTGGTGGATGTAGCTGAATATCGCGCCTTGAGAAGTGGTTTTTTCGGCTTTGTTTTTGGCTTTTTCTACACCCCATTGGTTTATTAATTTTTTGGCCGCCTCAAGATCATTGTCAGCTTCCTCAAGCGCTTTGCGGCAAAGAGAAAAGGACACCCCTGTTTCCTCTCTTAATTTTTTAAGCTTATTAATGTCAACCATATTAAAGATGCAAATTATTTCTTTTTTCCCCGCATATAGGATTCAATGATGTGTTTTGTTAAAAATTCAATAGAAGATAAAGAATCATCATTGGCCACGATCGGATAATTGACAGTTTCGGGATCGGCATTAGTGTCAACAATGGCAACGGTAGGGATGGATTTTTCTTTAGCTTCTTTTACCGCGTTTTTTTCCTTCCTGATGTCAACGACGAAAAGAGCATCGGGTAACTTTTCCAAATTAACCAGGCCGCCATAAAATTTTTCTAACCGATTAAGAATTTTATTCAACTTAACTTGTTCATGTTTGACAAACTTTTCCCACTCCCCTTTTTCTCTTGCTTCCTTCATTTCTTTTAATTTCTTAACATTCTTCATTATCATGTCAAAATTGCTTAAAAGACCGGCTGGCCATTTGACCGTAATATAGGGAATATCACTTTTTTGACATAAGTCCTGAACAGTTGCGGCAGCTATTTTTTTTGTGACAACAACAAGAAGAGTTTTATTATTTTTGCCCAGATTATAAACGAATTTAGCCGCTTCGTTAAGTTGAGCAACTGTTTTAGTTAAATCGATGATTGATACCCCGTTTTCGACTCTATAGATAAATTTTCTGGCTTTTGGGTGAACCCGTTCAGTTTTATGGCCGAGATGCGAACCGGCGTTAAAAAGCTTTTGAACTTGGACATCGGTATCTGTCATAATCTTTTAATTTTAGCAGGGAGAGGTTGTTTTTGCAACATATAATATGGGAAGGTATGGTATATAAATAGTTTTTCTATGGTTGCAATTTGAGGGAATTTAAAAAGGTGCGAAAATCATTTTTAATTTCAGGATGTTTAAGGGCCAATTCAACCACTGTTTTCATGTATTCCAGCTTATTGCCGGTGTCGTAATATTTACCGTTCTGGATTTCTAGTGCATAAACCGGCCGGCTTTGAGCCAAAGTGTCAATTGCTTCAGGAAGATAATATTCGCCGCCTTTTCCGGGTTTTTGAGTTTCAAGAATAGGAAAGATATCGGGCGTCAGAACATATCCGGAGACAACGGCTAAATTGGAAGGAGCTTTCTCCGGACCGGGTTTTTCGATCAAATGTTTGACTTGCCAAACTCCGTTGCCAAGATCAGTCCCTTCGACAAAAGCATAACGTTTGGTATCTTCCTTGTTGTCGGTTCTGATGCCGCAGAGGACAGTCGCTTGATATTTGTCAAAAGCTTCGATTAATTGTTTTGCTCTTGGGGGCTCGGCCAAAAGAAAGTCATCTCCCCATAAAACCAAAAATGGTTCATTCTTCAATAAATGCTGGGAGCACTTAATCGGAGTAGCGTTTCCGTACGGCCCCTTTTGACGGATATAAATGAAGTTGGCCAAATCGGCGATTTTTCTCACTTCATCAATCAAGTTTTCCTTACCCCATTCCTGCAATCTTCGCTCAAGTTCATATGGATAATCAAAGTGGTCTTCAATGGAGCGTTTATGCCAGCCGGTGACGATAATTACATCTTCTACTCCGGCTGCAACCGCTTCCTCAACCACATACTGAATTACCGGTTTATCAACTATAGGGAGCATCTCTTTCGGCATTGCTTTAGTTTGGGGCAAGAAACGAGTGCCAAATCCGGCTGCAGGAATAACCGCCTTCGTGATTTTCATAGAATTTAAAAAATAAATTATTTAAACTCTACTGTGACTTTTTGATTTAAGACGATTGTATCATCAACAATGGCAGAAACCTCGGCAACTCCGGGAGTGTCAGAAGACAGATAAAAGGTTGCTTGGCCGTTTTTGTCGGAAATAAATTCCGTTTTATCCAGACTGCCTAAAGTGGAAGACAATCTTACTTTTTTGTTGCCAAGTGGTTCGGGTTCTTTATCTTTATTGTCATTTCTTACAAAAACATCAATTCTCACTTTCGATGAGCCATCCGCTGCTGTCATTAAAGGATAAACCAAAAGCAAGGAATTTTTTGGCGAAGGAGTAAATTTAGCTTCTGCTTTAGTGAAACGGTTCATAAACTCACTTTTATTAAGAAAAACCGACATGATGAAAAGGCTGAAAGAGAGAAGAAAAATCGACATCAAGCCGATAAGTTTCTTATCCATATTAAAAAAAGAATATCAGTTTTTTTGATATTTGTCAAATTTCAAACTATTTTGCTGATTAAGCCACAAATTTTCCATGTTTTTGAGCAATCGCTTTTTTTTTATTTGTTCAAATAATAGCAATAATTCTTTTGATGTCTTTACCTTAGCTAGGATCGTTTTGTCTCTAAGGATTAGAGGCGCGCATTTAAAAACGACTTCTTGAACAACCTCAGATGGTCGTCTAGCGGCATTAATAAGGAAAAAACGACGTTTTTCTCCCAATTTGGCGGCCAAGCGAGGAAGCTTGAGGTAGTAACGTTGTCTAATAAGATGTTTTTCAACACTAGCCGCATCCCAATCGGTCAGGCTTCTTTTTTTAACTGAAGGCAAATGAGAAAGCGCATAATGTTTGCGGACATAAAAAACTTTCTTAAAAACTTCTTCAGGAAAATAAAGGATAAAGGTAATGTCGGGATAATATCCTTTTACATATTGGTTTTCCAGTGCTTTAATTTCAGTTAAGGGTACTCCTCCTTCTAATCCTTGATAGACTCTGGTAGAGTCAAGGTAGCGATCCAAAATAACCACACGGCCTTTTTCTTTATTTTGACCGAGAAAAGGAATGATGATCGTATCTAAGTGAATTCGACGAGCTTCATTAAAAAGAAGTGTTAGCTCTTTTGCGGTAGCCCCCTCTTTTAATCTTTTGAAGATTTTTTCTCTTATTTTCTCGCCTTCAAGGGTGCCGCCTGGTTCGCGGCTGGTTATGGTTTCAATTCCGGCCGCCTCCAAAAATGTTTTTAGCGCTGGGACAACAAGCGAAGTCTTCCCTACATATTCACCGCCTTCAACTGTAATCAAAAGACCCATTTTTCAATTTAAAACAGTAAATAAATAAAACTCGGTTAATTCAACTCCAAAATTTGTCCCGCTTGCAACTTATTTTCCAATATTAATTTAGACACTTTGTCTTCTACTTCTTCCCTGACAACTCTTTCCATGTTACGGGCGCCGAATTTTTGATCATAGCCTTTGTTGACCAACTTGGCGATAAAATTTTCCGAGACAGTCAATTTTACTTTATAAAGCTTATAAATATTTTCGCTAATATGGTCAATCATCCTTTTGGTAATGGTGAAAATTGATTGTTGATCTAGGGGTTGATAAATGATTATTCCGTCAAACCGATTTAAGAATTCGGGTGAAAAAAAATTCTCCTCAACAAGAACATTGATTAGGTTTTCTTTTGAGTTTGAAATTGTTGTCGCTTTGCGAAAGATTACGTCTGAAGCGGCGTTGGAAGTAGCGATTATCACCAAGTTTTTACAATCGACCTTTTTTCCGAAGCCGTCAGTGAAATAACCCTCGTCAATAACTGTTAGGAAAATATTAATAAGATCTTTATCGGCTTTCTCCAGTTCGTCAAGAAGAAGAACGCCATAAGGGTTTTCTCTGAGTTTTGCAGCCAAAAGACCAGGATTGCCTGTTTCCATCGAACCGATAAGAACCGGAATATCTTCTTTTCTCTGGTAGGAAGACATATCAAATCGGATGAGATATTTTTCCGATCCGAAAAAAGTTTTGGCGATTGTCTTGGCTGTTTCCGTTTTTCCAACGCCAGTCGGGCCCAAAAAAATAAATGTTGCCATTGGTTTTTTTCTTTGACCAATTTGGACAAAAGATCGTCTCAAAGCAGCAGCCAATTTACCGATCGCTTCTTCTTGACCGACTATTTGTGTTCTTAAAAGCGCTTCCAGATTAACGAGTTTATCCTTCATCTCAGGAGTCAAAGAAGTTTTGATGTGAGTTTTTTCGCTTAAGATTTTATCGACAAAATCTGGGGAAACCAATCTGTTTTTCGCGACCTTTTTGGCGTAAACGCAGGCGCTGTCTAAAAGGTCAAGCGCTTTTTCCGGGAAAGGAATATATGTAACATAAAATTCACTTTTTTCGATCGTGTTTTTTATCGTTTCATAAGGAATGAAGACGTCATGACGGCTTTCGAAAATTGGCGTGGTTTGAAGGAGAATTTGTTCCGCATTTTCCTTAGATACCTCATAAACATCAACTTTGGTAAAAATACGATTGATTTTCTCGTTGATAAAAATGAATTTTTGGTAGAAAAAAGGGGTGGTTATTCCAATAATTTGAAGAGAAGAGGTTTTGCCATATTTTTCCAAGGGGATGGACAGGTCGGTGCGATTGTTGCCATCTGAAACATATTTATCCAAATCGTCAATCATCAAAATAACATTATTTGCCCCTTCTGCTTCTTTAAGTAATTCTTCCAAGAAAAATTCACGCTGCTTCTGATCGGTAAATTGAGTGAGAATTTTTTCCATATTCAACTTCAATAATCTTTTGTACATCAATCGGTTGTCAGTTTTTCCTTCGTAAATTTTTTTTGCCAAGGCATCGACAATTGTATGTTTACCAACTCCTTCCTCGCCGACAATGATAACGTTGGCTTCGTCAGTTTTTGAAAGAACTCTTTCAATTTCATCAATTTCTTTTTCACGATCAACAATGTTTTTCATCCGCGTTTGATATGCAGGAGAAGTCAGGTCATCGGCATATTCATCGAGAGTCGGCGTATAGCCCATCGCCCAATCGCGGGCAAGAGGAGGAATGGAGAAAAGGTTAGATTTTTTCCACCATAGCGATTTTTGGCAATAATGGCGGTAATAATTTTCAAACCACTGCTCTACCTTCATCTGATTTTCTTTCTGCAGAAGATGATTGCTGATAAACTTCTTTTTCAAAATATCCTTTTTTTCCGCTTCTGTTTTATCCATTTTCATTTTGATAAATAAAAGCGGTAAAGCCAGAAGATAGAAAAGGAAAAAAATGGGAATAAATAGAAAGAAAAGGAATTGAGCGGTTAGATAAAAGATAATAACCAACAAACGCATTATTAAGCCGATGAGTCGCGAAATCAAATTAAATGAAAACCGATTAAACCATTCTTCAAGAGAAAAACCGTGGATGGTTTTTTTTGCCTGCAAATTTTTCCAAGGTGAAAATAGAGTTTTGAGAAGAGTAGAAATGGAAAGAAAATAAGGAAGAAAAACAACCAGATTGGCCGCCATTTCAAAAAAATCCTTGAGAGATTGACGGCAAAATTGAAAGAAACTTTTTTGCATAAAAACATTATACATGAGACTGAAAAATGGTAAAAGCTATTTTAATCATCGATGATAAAAAAACAAAAAATCACTATATTTTTCCCCTTGACAAATTCTCACAATGTAGTATAAAAAATGATAACAATCTTTATTATTTTTTTTGAGAAGGAGAATATACCAAATGCTAGATGTCAATGAAGACGATAAGCCACCGGGTAGCAAGAGTTATCCTTTACCGAAGACAGCAGGAATTGTTTACAGTGAAGTAAAACGAGAATACTTTCCGACAGAAGCACAATATCTAACTGAAAAAGACGCACTTCGCGATGCGAAAATAATAGCGTCCTATCTGGAAAAATTAAAAGTCAAAACCCTGCTTTATCCGGGCAATGCTACTTTACCGCAAAAGCTTCGCCGCGACAAACCCGAGGTTGTTCTTAATTTGGTTGGGTCGGTAAAAGGTAATGAATATTTGGCATCAACCATTCCAGCAGTTTTAGAACTTTTGGACATACCTTATACCGGAGCGGGCATCTTAGGTGAATCACTAAGCTACAATAAATTCTTAGTAAAAAAATTGCTGGAACAAAACGGTGTTCCTGTCCCCCGTTATCAACTTTTCAATACTCCCAACGACCCGCTTGATCCGACTTTGAGATTTCCTTTAATATCAAAGTTAAATGAAATCCACGGCGCAGTGGAAATTACTCGGAATGCGGTATCAGAGAACGAGAAAGAACTGCAACAGCGCTTAAAGTTTCTTATCGGAACGTACAAACAGCCGGTTCTGGTGGAGGAGTTTATCGTCGGTCGGGAGATTACAGCCATACTCCTTGAAGGATTAAATAAAAAGGTCTACTTTGGTGAAAAAGTTTTCAACAAACCGGAGGAAAGGTATGTTTTTGCCACCTTTGAAGATCAATGGTTAGAAGGTGATGGAGAGGCTTTTTATTACAAGAAATATCGCGATCCTGTTTTGACCGAATATGTCAAACTTGCATTTGATATCACCAGAATGGCTGATTATGGGAAGTTTGATATCCGCCTTGATCACTCTGGGCGATATTATTTCCTTGACAGCAACAGCAATCCAGCTTTTGGGCCCAAAGAATGTGAATGTGCTATAGCTAATATTTTGGATCTGTATGGTATTTCCTTTAATGAAATATTAAAGAGACTATTAATTAATACAATGAGAGATACGGCGGGAAAAGGATTGTTGTCTTTTCCTGACATCAAGAACGGCTATGAAAAACCTTCTTGATCTTTTAATAAATTTGCTATTCAATAATTATGAAAAGAAACACAAAAAGTCAAGAAATAATTCCACGAGGCACTAAAGCCGCCCTGCCTCACGGAAGTTTGCCGGAAACGATTTCTCTGCATCTTCTTAAACTTATTAAAGAAACGGGCGGAGCTAGGGGGCCGATAGGCAGACAATTTCTTGCTCAGCCGAATAAAGAAAAAAGATTCTATCGGAAAAAATCGGCCGATCCTTTAGTCGAAGACGAACATGAAGTGGCTCCAGGGTTGGTTTACAAGTATCGAGGTAAAGTCGGTAAAAACGGCAAAGTAATTTATTATGGACGTGTTCTCTGGACGGTGACTAGATTTTGTGCCAGTTATTGCCGCTTTTGCACCAGAGGACGCGAAGTAGGATTGCCGGCCTATATTAAATCCGAAAGCAAAGCGGCTATCGCTCAGAAGCCTTATTTAACCGATGCGGAGATAGATAAGGTTTTTCGCTATTTGAAAGAGCATAAGGAAATTAACGAGGTAGTTTTATCGGGAGGAGATCCGCTGACTGCGCCCGAGCCGTATTTGACGAAAATAATTGCAGGATTGGTTCAACTTCAAAAAGAAGGATCAATTAATATCATTAGAGTCGGGACAAGACTGCCGGTAAGCAATCCGATGTCAATTAAAAAATGGCATTATCAGCTCTTGGCAAAAATCAAAAATCCCTACCTAATGGTTCATATTAATCATCCAGCAGAGTTAACAGACAAAACAATCAAGGTTTTGAATAAATTCAGAAAAATTTCTCTGGCAACAGTGATGAGTCAATCAGTTCTTTTGAAAGGAGTTAACGATTCGGTTGAGGTTCTTTACGAACTTTTTGAAAAAATGACCGAAGAAGGAATAAGACCTTATTATGTTTTTCAAAACGATCCTGTTTACTGGGCACAACACATGACGGTGCCGTTTAAGCGGGCGGTTAAAATCTGGGAAAAATTGCGACCAAGGCTTTCAGGGATTGCGGCAACAGCCAGATTTGTTATTGATACACCTTTTGGGTTCGGTAAAATTCCGGTCCCTGAAGGCAAGGCTTGGGAAGTAGATTATAGTCATTTTTTTGACTACAAAAAGAAAAAACATTTACTGAAATGAAAATAGACAGAATTTTTGTGGCCAACCTCGCCGAAACAGCTGATTTTTTGGTGAAATTGATGGGAAGAAAACAAGGCGAAAATGAGATCTTTGAAGATCATGCTTTGAGCGATCGTTTCATCGCCTCCTCCGGTGACAATAGCATTTTGATCACACCTTTTCCTTTAGATAAACAATATTTTAAGGATATAGCTACTCTTCTCGGCTATAAATATATTGCTAACCTTTCTCCAAAAAAAACAAATGGATCAACCTGTCTGGCCATCTTAAAAGACAAAAAACTGCTAAAAAAGGTGATTGATTTAATAAGAAAAAATCCTCGGATAAGCCTTATTGCTTATGCGGCCACTCCGCAGTTTGTTGAGCTTGTTTCTTATTTAAAAAGCAAAAGTTTAATCTTTGAAACACCTGAGATGCCTGTTAAAGAAAGTCGTTGGACAAGTCTATTTTTTGATAGCAAGGCCGGTTTCCGTCAGTCTGTACCCTACCTTGGAAAAGAATTTCCTCCAATGCCTATGGGGTTTGTTTGCCGTAAAAGAAGCGATATTATTGGTTGGGCTCGATATTTTATGAAAAAAAGCGGCGGATTTGTCCTAAAAACAGATCACGGTTTAGCCGGCGCTGGCGTCAGAATTGTAAGAAAAAAAGGTTACCAAAACCCAAATTTGGAAGGCTTTTGTAACGATATCCCTGGAAGGTGAACCTATTTGGCAAGAAGAATTACGGGGGGTGGAAGAATTAACAAAACCGGTCCGACGGGCAGCGGCGG
>Ga0123519_10001235_pt1 | contig 44043 bp, 40 predicted proteins | sample YelNatPaOPRAMG02_FD_87396 | JGI IMG/M metagenome (GOLD analysis project Ga0123519, IMG submission 87396) | Hot spring microbial communities from Yellowstone National Park - Yellowstone National Park OP-RAMG-02 (version 2) | ecosystem: Environmental > Aquatic > Thermal springs > Hot (42-90C) ...
CGGGAGCTGATCGTGATGCTGGGCATGGGGACGCCCGCCTCCCACGGCAAAGCCACCGTTGCCGAGTTCGGAACCCCGCAACGATGCGAGCAGGAACTGGAGAAGCTGAGGCGCACCTGGCACGCCCGCCTGGGCTCCATTGAGGTGCGGACCCCAGATCCGGATCTGGACCACATGGTGAACGTGTGGAACGCCTACAACGCCCTCATCACGTACACTTGGTCGCGCCATGCGTCGCTGGTGTACAACGGCGAGCGGGACGGCCTCGGCTTCCGAGACACCGTGCAGGACTTCCTAGGCGCCATTCCGCTGCTGAAGGAGGGCATTCGCGACCGGCTTGAGCTGATGCTAACCGGCCAAGTCTCCTCCGGCGGGGCCATCCCGGTCATCAAGCCGTTCTCCCATCGCCCCGGACACGAGCAACCGCCACCCGACGAGGAGTTCCGCAGCGACGACTGCCTCTGGTTCTTCAACGCCGTGCCGGAGTACGTGGCAGAGACGGGCGACCTCTCGTTCTACACCAAGGTGCTTCCCTTCGCCGATTGTGCTGAAGCCACCGTGCTCGGCCACCTCCGACGCGCCCTGGAGTTCAACCTCCAGCGTTCCGGCGCAAACGGGTTGCCGTGTGGCCTGCGCGCAGACTGGAACGACTGCGTGAAGATGGGCTACAATGGCGAGAGCGTAATGGTAGCATTCCAGCTCCGGTTTGGCCTCGGCGTTTACGCGGAGATCGCCAGCCGCTTAGGCCTCGCGGACGAGGCCGCATGGGCGCTTGCCCAACGAGAGAGGCTGGACGCCGACATCCAGAGGGCCTGCTGGGATGGGGAGTGGTTTCTTTGGGCCATCGGTGAGGACGGACACCGATACGGCTCGAAAGAGGAGACGGAGGGCCGCATCTACATCAACACACAGGTGTGGGCAGTGATAAGTGGGGCCGCCACGCCGTCGCAGGCCAGAAGCGCCATGCGCGCGGTGAAGGAGCAGCTCGCCACCCCATACGGCATTGCGCTCAGCGCGCCGCCTTTCACGCATACCCCACCCAACGTCATGGGCGGAGTTATCTACAACCACGGCATAAAGGAGAACGCCGGCATATTCTGCCACACGCAGGGCTGGGCAGTGATGGCGGAGTGCATGCTGGGCAACGGAAACCAAGCCTACGAGTATTACCGCGCATACATGCCGTCTGCCTACAACAACCGCGCCGAGGTGCGCGAATCGGAGCCGTACGTGCACTGCCAGACCACCTACTCCACGACCAACCGCAACGCCGGCAAGTCGCGGGTGCCATGGCTAACCGGAACGGTGGCCTGGAGCTACCACGCGGCCGTCCAGTGGATCCTGGGCGTTCGGCCGGAGGTAGATGGCCTTCGGATAGACCCGTGCATCCCTTCACCGTGGCGTGGGTTCACGATGAAGCGACGGTTTCGCGGCGCCACGTACGAGATTGAGGTGGAGAACCCACACGGTGTGCAGAAAGGCGTTGTGAGCATTCGCATGGATGGCGCGGATGTGCCACGCGACCGCCCGCTTCCCGTTGCGCCTGCCGGCAGCACCGTGCGCGTGCAGGTAAGGATGGGATAGGGGCGCCGCTTCTGACGCCAGGTTTCGTGCGGAGGAGAAACAGGATGACAAGGATGAGGGTAGGCATTCTCGGCTGCGGGGGCATCGCCAACGCCCACGCAAACGTGCTGGCAGGCTTGCCGGAGATGGCCGAGCTGGTGGCCTTCTGCGACGTGGAGCTGCCCCGGGCTGAGGCGTTCAACGAGCGGTACGCCAGCGGCAACGGCATGGTCTTCTCTTCTCACACCGAGATGTACGAAAAGGCAGAACTGGATGTGGTGTGGATCTGCCTGCCGCCGTTCGCCCACACCGATGAGGTGGAGGCGGCGGCGGAGCGCGGAATCCACATCTTCATCGAGAAGCCGATCGCGTTGTCGATGGAGAAAGCCAACAGCATGGTGGACGCGGTTGCCAAGCACGGCGTGCGCTCTCAGGTGGGGTTTATGTCTCGCTTCGGGGAGGCCGCGCGCACGGTGAGGCGCATGATCCAAGACGGCTCCGCCGGCGCGCCCGGCCTCATGGTGGCCAAGTACTTCTGCAACTCGCTCCACTCCCCCTGGTGGCGCGATCGCTCCAAGAGCGGCGGGCAGGTGGTGGAGCAGATCATCCACACGTTCGACCTAACGCGCTTCTTCCTCGGTGAGCCGGACTCGGTGTTCTGCCGCATGGACAACCTGTTCCACCGCGATGTGGACGGCTTTACATCCGAGGACGTCAGCGGCACCGTGATCACGTTCCGGGGCGGCGCCATCGCCACCGTCGCTGGCACCGACGGGGCTATCCCGGGCCAGTGGATCAACCAATACGAGCTGGTAACCCGCAACCTCACCGCCTACTTCACCGACCCGAACAACGCCACCATCCACTTCACAGATAAGCCTTGGGCCAGCAAGTGCGTGGTCTCCTCCGATAAGCACCTGTTCAGAGCGGAGGCGGTTGACCTCTTCGAGGCCATACGCGACGGCAGGGAGGCCACCACGCCCATTCAGGAGGGCGCGAAGACGTTGGCGCTTGTCCTCGCCGCCAGCCGCTCCGGCGACACCGGCGAGATCGTGAGGCTGTAGCGCGGTGCAGATGAGAAGCTCTGTATCGTGGCGACGCCGCGCGCGACGTATCAGGCTTGTTGCGTTCGACGTGGACGGCGTGCTAACCGACGGCTCCGTCCTGCTCACCTCCGAAGGAGATGAGCTGAAGCGGTTCAGCATACTGGACGGCATGGGGTTCCGCATCGCCGTCGAGTCGGGACTCGCCGTAGCCGTGGTGAGCGGGCGGCGCTCGGCGGCAGTGGACGCCAGGATGCGAGAGCTAGGCGTCTCCAACGTGGTGCAGGGCGCCGCCAACAAGCCCGCCGCTTTGCGGGAGCTTGCTGCTCGCCACGGCCTCCAGCTCGACGAGGTGGCCTTTGTTGGGGATGACCTGAACGACCTGGCGGCGTTCTCGGTGGTGGGCCTCGCGGTGGCCGTAGCCAACGCGTGCTCCGAAGTGAAACGGGCGGCGGACCTGGTCACCAGGTCGGTTGGCGGGCAGGGCGCCGCCCGCGAGGCGATCGAGCTCATCATGAAGGCGCAAGGCACCTGGTGGGATGCCATCCGCGCGTACGTGGCCGAGACCGGAGGCGCCGGCCGGCCCTGAAGCTCCCTATGTCACAAAGAGTCGTCATACTCCACACCTCCGATCTGCACGGCAAGTTGCCCACCATGGCGCAAGAGGTGATCGAGGGGCTGCGCCGGGACGCGCCGGCCGCGCTGCTGGTAGATGGCGGCGACGCGTTGGGCGCGGGAAACCTCGGGTACCGCCCCCGCGAGCCCGTGCTGGACGCCATGAACCGTCTGGGATACCAAGCGATGGCGGTTGGCAACCGCGAGGCCCATGTGTGGCAGGCGATGATGGCCCGTAAGGTCGCCCCTGCGCGGTTCCCGGTGCTTTCCGCCAACGTCACCGCCCGCCGGCAGCTTCCCGTGAAGCCTTACATAGTGTTGGAAACCGCCGGCGTCCGCGTGGGCCTCATCGGCCTTACAGTGCCGATGATCACGAGGCGCATGTGGACCCGTCACCTGTGTGACATCCTTTTCGAGGATCCGGTTAGGGCGGCCAACGACGTGGTGCCCCTAGTGGCGAGCCAAGCCGACCTGGTGGTGGTGCTCAGCCACCTGGGCATCGCTGGCGACCGTCGGCTGGCCGAGGAGGTGCCCGGCATACACCTCATACTTGGGGGACACAGCCACGTGGAAACGCACACGCCCGTTGCAGTGAACGGAGTGGTGCTGGTGCACCCCGGCGCCTGGAGTCGGTACGTGGCTTACGTGGAGGTCTCGCTCGGCTGTGGTGATGGAGTGAGCATCTCCAGCCGCCTGGTGCCGATGAGGGCCGACGTTCCGGTGCGCGGGCAGCACAGCGCGCCATCCCATCTGGCCGGCACCGCTGGCTCTGGAGCGGAGGCCTAGCGCGGATGCTGGCCCTGTTTGCAACCGCTTGGGCGGCAACGGCACTAGGTTGCGCGGTGGCCAGGCGGCTTCGGCCCGGCGGCGCAACCGGCGCGGAGGTCTCTGTCTTCGGCGCGGCGGTGGGGCTGGGCGCCCTCGCATACGCGGTCCAAGCCGTGGGCCTCGTCGGGCTGCTGCGCACACCCGTGCTGGTGGCCCTCGTGGCGGCGTGTGCGGCCATGGGCCTTAGGGAGCACTGGCCCCTTCTGCAGACGCTTCTGCGCGGAGTTGCGGCTTGGCTGCGCCTCGGCCCCGCCGACGTGGCGATCGGAATGGCGTGCGGGCTGCTGCTTCTGCTGATGGCGCTTGGTGCGGCAGCTCCCCCCTCCGGCAACGACTGGGATGGCCTCTCCTACCACCTGGCCGTCCCAAAGGTGTACCTAAGCCACGGCCGCGTGCTTTTCATCCCCTACGACCACCACAGTAACTTCCCGTTTGCCCAGGAGATGCTCTATACTCTGGGCCTGGCGTTCGCAGGTGTGGGTCCAGCGCGACTGTTCCACACCTTGATGGGCGCCCTCTGTGCGGCGGCCGTGGCGTTGCTGTGGCGTCGGCTTACTGGCCCGCGCCTCATGACGTTGCCAGCGCTTTTGCTCATGTCGTCTCCCATGGTGGCGTGGTGCGGCACGGTTGCGTATAACGACCTAGCCCTGGCGCTGTACGTATTCCTAGCCGCCTACGGAGTTGTGGCTTGGCTGGTCAGCACCGAGGCAAACGCGGGGCAGAGGGCGATTGACGCTCGTGGATGGCTCATGCTGGCCGGCGTCTGCGCGGGGTTTGCGTTGGGCGTCAAAATGACCGCCATGATTCCGGTGGCCCTGCTGGCCCTATGGATCGCCATGCCTGCCCGCGGCGCTCAACCCCGGCCGGCTCGCACACGCGCGCTGGTGCTGTTCCTCCTCCCCGCCGTTGCGGTGGGTGCTCCGTGGTACGTCAGAAGCTGGGTATGGACCGGCAACCCGGTGTACCCTTTCTTCTACTCCGTTTTCGGAGGGACCAACTGGAACGCGCAGGCGGCCGCCATGTACGCGCAGGAGCAGGCCAGCTACGGTGTGGGGCGCAGCCTGGCCACAATCCTCATGCTGCCGTACACCCTCACCTTCCACCCGGAGCTTTTCTCCAAAGGCGTGGGCGTTTTCGGCTCGCCGGGGCCGTTTGCGTTGGGCCTACTGGTGCTGCTGCCGCTGACAAGGCCCGTAGCCCGCAAGTTGGCTGGGCTTGGGTGGATTGCGCTTGGCTATGGCGTGGTGTGGATCCTCCTAAGCCAACAAAGCCGCTATCTAGTGCCCATCATGCCGATGCTGGCGATGCTGGCGGCATGGGTTGTTGCGCGCTATGGCGCCGCCTCCGTCCCCGAGGCCGGGCGATGGCTGCGGCTGGGCCTCGGAACGCTCTTGGCCTGCCAAACCGCGGTGCTTGCCTGGTTGGTGTGGACGCTGGTTGCGCCGGGTTTGCCCGTGGTGCTGGGGGCTGAACCAGCCGAGCAGTACCTGTCGCGCACGCTGGAGGTGTACCCCGCCGAGCGGTGGATCAACGAGCATACGCCGCGAGACGCCAAGGTGCTCCTATTCGAGGAGACAAGGGGCTTCTACCTAGACCGGCAGTACATGTGGGCTAACCCGGGTCACCACACGCTGATCCCGTACGAACGGTTCAGGACGCCCGGCGATATGCTTGCCTACTTCCGCGCCCACGGCTTCAGTTACATCCTGTTGAACAGGATGTGGACCGCCCCAACTTGGGGCAGCTCCGGCTGGTCCAGGCTGCTCTCCCAGGCGATGGGCGGCCCGATGCTGCCGCTGGTGTACCGACGTGGACCCGTGGAGGTGTACAGGATAACACCAAACCGGCGTGCAACTGCTCGATGAAGAAAGGAGGACGCCGCTACCATGCTGTTGTACCGCGAGGATTGGGCCGAGGCCCGCGAGATGCTCTCCGCCTGGTGGCGCGGAGACGATATGCCGCGCCCCGCCATGCTGGTGACCGCCCCGCTACCCAAGACCCGGCACCACATGCCGCCGCCGCCGGAGCCCGCCACCATCCAGGACGCATGGCTCAACCCAGACGTGGTGATCGGCAGGGCGCAGGCGTGGATGGCCTCCACCCACTATGCCGGCGAGGCGTATCCCCACCTTTGGGTGAACATCGGACCCGGGATCGCCGCCACCTACGTTGGGTCGGAGCCTACCTTCGCGGAGACCACCGTGTGGTTCGGCCGCAACGCGCACATGGAGTGGGACGAGATTGAGGCCATCCAGTTCGACCCGGACAACCGGTGGTGGAACGCCACTAAGCGATTGGTGGCGGCCGCCGCTGCCTGCGGCAAGGGGCGCTACATTACCGGCATGACCGACCTGGGCGGCGTGCTGGATATACTAGCCTCCCTCCGCGGCACCATGAACCTCCTCACTGACTTGGTGGATCAGCCGGACCGCGTGGTGCGCGCTACCGATATGTTGGCCAACCTCTGGCACCGCTACTACGACGAGCTGGATCAGCTCATCGCACCATCCCAAGAAGGCACATCTGCTTGGATGGGCATCTGGTGCCCCAGCCGCTGGTATCCCATCCAATGCGACTTCTCCGCCATGATATCCCCGGGCATGTTCGCGGAGTTCGTCCTCCCCAGCCTCCGCGAGCAGTGCAGGCGGCTGGATCACACCATCTACCACTGGGATGGCCCCGGCCAGATCCCGCACCTAGACCACCTTTTGGGCATCGCGGAGCTTGATGGCATCCAGTGGACCCCCGGCGAAGGCAACCCAGACCTGGCGGACCCGGTGTGGTTCCCGCTGTACCGGCGAATACTGGACGCGGGCAAAAGGCTGGTGCTGCTCGGCATGGCCCCGGGCGCGATTGAGGGCTTCCTGAGGCAGATCCCGCACCAAGGCGTGCTCATCACCTCTTGGGCCAGCAGCCCAGAGGATACAGATGCGCTCGTTCGCAACGCGGAGCTGTGGTGCCGCCCCTAGACGCCCACCGGCACGAACGAGACGCCATCGCCTTCCGCCAGCGCCAGGTACGCCTGCACATCCACGCCCGGAAACTCCGCCTTCGCGTCTTGCATGGCCTCCGTAAGCCGCTTCACCACCCACTCCCCAGTGGCTTGCGGCGTGTCGCCAGGGTGCATCAGCCGCGCTAGGGCGCACTGCGCCTCGTCGGTGTCGCCCGTGTGGGCCATCAGGACCAGCCGTTGGGACCGATGCGCCTCGATCAGCGTTCGCAGTCGCTTGAGGGCATACAGGCGGTCCTGGAACGTCTCAGCCGACCTCGCCAGGGCGAGTGCGCCTCCGGGAAGCGCTAACAGGTCCGGCTTGGGCTCGCCCTGTTCGGCGAGAAACGCCAGCGCAGTGGCGGTCAATCTTCCGTCACCGCAGATGACGGCGATGGTAGAGGAGTGAAGCGGGCTGAAACCATAGCGCTTGCCTTCTGTCATGGAGGCACCTCCATCGGGGCGTGTGAGTTCGCACGCCTATTATGGCCCCCTTGACGCGCCTCACTGGCGCCCGACCGGGGGCCGCTTGGCAGGAGGGGCGTCGTGGAACCATGCGGGGCGGGGGCCAGTCATCTACAGTGCGTGCGTGCCCGATGCACCACTATTAAGGGAATCACAGATGAGAGCAGTGGCGCGCTACAGCCTGCTTGCGGTTGCACTGGCCATCATCGCCGTAACAGCGGTGGCCAGCGCCGGTGCGAACGCAGCGCTGATCGGCAGCAAGCAGGAACAGCAGATTGGGGCCCAGGCAGCGGCGCAGATCGAGTCTCGGTACGGGCTGTACACCAACCCAAGCTGGAACCGGTACGTTCAGGCGATGGGTCGACGAATCGCGGCGCAGTCACCCCGCCATGACATAGCCTGGCATTTCAAGATACTCAACACCGGGGATGTGAACGCCGTATCGCTTCCCGGCGGCTACATCTACGTGTTCCGCGGCCTGCTGAACTTCGTGGGCCGCGACCAGGGCATGCTGGCCGGCGTAATAGCGCACGAGGTGGGCCACGTCTCTGCCCACCATCAGACGAAGATGATGGAGCGCGAGTTCTGGACGAACGCGGCGCTGAGCCTGCTTACCCACGGCCGGACGCAGCAGCTTGCGTCCATGTTCAGCAACATCTACGACCTACACTTCAGCCGGAAGGATGAGTACCAGGCCGATGAGCTTGGGGTGAAGTACGCCTCGCGGGCCGGTTACGATCCTTACGGCCTGGCTCGGTTCCTGCAGAAGCTAGAGGCCAGGTACGGCAACGGGCCAAGCGGAATTGCCTCTTACCTGGCCACGCACCCTTCCAACAGCGCCAGGGTTCAGCGTGTGCGGGCGTACGCGGCTCAGTACGCCAGGTAATCCACGTTGGATGTATCGGGACGCGCCCTCACGCTCCTAGCCCTCCAGCGGACCCTCTAGGCTGTACTCAACGTAGGCAACGTTGTCCCACGGTATCACCAGCACGGCGTTCTCCTGCCGTACCTCCACTGCCTCCATGCGTCCCATCGCCGCCTGTAGAATCTTCACCTCGCCGTAGTGCTCCGAGAAGCCGCTTTGCAGTTGCCTGAGGTATACAGTGCCAGGGGCGTACTCCTCAAACTCCATTGGGTCCTCCTGAGGCGCTCAGTTTGGGCTGGTAAGTGCAGTACGGCTCCTCTCCCATCAGGCCGTTCCCCGCTGTCAGGGCCCTCGCGCGGCATCCCCCGCAAACCACGCGGTACTCGCAGTAACCGCACTTACCCTCAAGACGGCTCACATCCCTGAGCGCAACGAACAACTCCGACTCCTGATAGATCTCCGGAAACGGCCTCTCCCGGACGTTGCCAGCCACGATCGGCAGGTAGCCGCAACCACAGACGTCGCCTACGTGGGAGATGAAGCAGAAGCCGTTTCCAGCCATACAGCCCCGCGCGCCGCCGCGGCTCTGTCTGCCGGCCATCTTTCCATGCGGCAAAGAGCCCGCCGGATGGCCAGACACGCCGGAAGCCACGTCTGGCACGCCCCGCTGCCGCACCACCCGCGAGTAGTGGGGCGCACAGGTTACCTTCACCGGCAGCTCTCCGCGCGTTGCGACGGCGTGGAGGAAAACAAGGGTCTCCTCATACTGCTGCGGAGTGATCTCCATCTCAACCTTGCCGCGACCGGTTGGCACCAGCATGAAGATGTCCCATGATACTGCTCCCTGTTGCTTCACGAACTGCAGCATCTCCTCCAGGCAATGCACGTTGTGCTGACATACTGTGGTGTTGATCTGGAACGGCAGCCCGCCATCCCTGGCGTACCCAAGGCTCCTCACCACCTCGTCGAACGCGCCGGGCACCTGGCGGAAGCTGTCGTGCACCTCTGCCGTGGGGCCGTCTATACTTACGGAGATCGCCCGAATCCCGGACGCCTTTATCCGCTGCACGGTCTCCGGCGACACCTGCGTGCCGCTCGGCGATAAGACCACCGGCAGGCCAGACGCGGTTGCATGGGCCGCCAGATCGAACACATCCGGCCGAAGGAGCGGGTCTCCGCCCGTGAGTATGAGCAGCGGTTTGGCAAACGCGGCGATGCTGTCGATAAGAGCGATGCCCTCTTCGCTGGTAAGCTGATTCGGGTGTGGATGAGGCTGAGCAACTGCGCGACAGTGGACGCATGCAAGGCCACAAGCCCTGGTGACCTCCCAAGCCACCACGCGCGGCACGGGGCCAGCGCTGTTATGCTCCATATGGGACGTGGACTCCTGGGGACAATGGCGCGGGTCCGTGGGCCGACTAGTGCGGCGTCTCCCGCACACCAAGGTTAGGGGAAAGGCGCACCCATTGTCAAGTGCGGGCGAACCCTCACGGCGGCGCTGCCGCAGGCTGAAGGAAGAGGCAGCCGCCGCGGGATGCCCGGTTGCCCGCGAACCGGCCCCTCTGCCGGATGCTTTGCTTGACACCTATCCGCGCCCAACTCTAGAATTGGCGTTGAGGAGGACCTAGCATGCCTTATTCCGCGCCCCGGGGTACCAAAGACATCATGCCCGACGAGGTGGCTGTCTGGCGGTGGCTCGAGGGCAAGTTCCGTCACGTCTGCCGCCTGTACGACTACCGCGAGATCCGCACCCCCATCTTCGAAGACACCGGGCTCTTCGCGAGAAGCGCGGGCGAGACCTCCGATATCGTCACCAAGCAGATGTACACGTTCGAGGACAAGGGCGGCCACAGCCTAACCCTCCGCCCCGAGGGCACCCCTGCCGTCGTTAGAGCGTACCTCGAGCATGGCCTCGCTGCCACATCTCCCGTGGCGCGCTTCTTCTACATGGGCCCCATCTTCCGCTACGAACGCCCCCAGGCCGGCCGCTACAGGCAGCACCACCAGGTGGGCGTGGAGTGCTTTGGCGTTGCCGACGCCACCGCGGACGCCGAGGTGATAGCGCTAGGTAGGCAGTATCTGCAGGACCTGGGCATCACCGGCGCCATGCTGTACATCAACAGCATCGGGTGCAACAAGTGCCGCCCTGCCTTCAGACAGGCCCTTCGCCGGTTCCTGGAGGGGGTCCACACAGAGCTATGCGGGGACTGCCAGCGCCGCGTGGACGCCAATCCACTCCGCGTGCTGGACTGCAAGGTCGATCGCTGCCGGGAGCTCACCCAGAACGCCCCCGAGCCCGAGGCGTATCTATGCCCGGAGTGCAAAGAGCATTTCGCCCTGCTGCTCGCACTGCTCACCGAGATCAACGTGGAGTATCGGATCGACCCGCGCCTCGTGCGAGGGCTGGACTACTACACCCGCACCGTGTTCGAGTTCAAGCACTCACAGGGCCTCGGCACGCAGGATACCATCATCGGCGGCGGCAGGTACGATTACCTCGTGGAGCAGTTCGGCGGGCCGCCAACCCCCGCAATCGGTTTCGGCAGCGGCATTGAGCGCACGCTTATGGTGGTGCAGGCCCTTGGGGTGAACCCGCCTCCCCTTTCGGGCCCGTACGTCTTCGTCGCCCCCATCGGCGCAGAAGCAGCCCGCAAGGCAGTCCGCCTGGCAACCGACCTGCGTTCCCTGGGCGTTGCGGCGGAGCTGGGTCAGCCCGGCCGCAGCCTCAAGGCACAGATGCGCCAGGCAAACCGATCGGGTGCCGCATTGGCCGCCCTCATCGGCGAACAAGAGCTGGCCGAAGGGGTTGTGGCAGTGCGCAGTCTGGCCACCGGAGACCAAACCCTCCTCCAGTTCGAAGATGCCGCCCGCTCCATCGCCGACCAGAGCCGCGTGGCCGTGCCGGCCACCGAGTAGCGCCACAAGGAGGGCATTAGCATGAGCGAGGTGCGCGTCGGGTTCGTCGGTGCGGGGGCGTTCGCCAACGCCATGCATTACCCAGATCTCGCGGAGATGCCCGACGTCACCATCGCCGCCATCTGCGACATCGACGAGGAGCGCCTTGCCGCCACAGCCAACCAGTACGGAGTCGCCGCAAGGTACACTGACCACCGCCGCATGCTGGCAGAGCAGGACCTAGATGCCGTCTACGTGGTGATGCCGCCAATGGGCCTCACACCCACCGTGCTGGACTGCTTTGCGGCGGGCAAGCCGGTGTTCATGGAGAAGCCGCCCGGCGTCACCACGGAGGAGACTAGGCAGATGGCGGAGGCCGCAAGGCGATCGGGCGTCTTCGGGATGGTTGGCTTCAACCGGCGCTACGCGGATGTTGTCCGCAACGCCCGAGAAAGGGTGCTGGCAGCCGGCCCCCCATCCATGGTGATGGCCGAGTTCCACAAGAACATGCTCCATGAAGGGCCCTACTACGGCCTGAGCATCCTTCGCACGGACATCATCCACGTGGTGGACGCGATGCGCTACCTCGCTGATGGCGATTCTGTGGGGGTGCACGCGTACGTCGATCGCGCCTACGCGGAGTGGCCAAACTCGTTCAGCGCCCTGGTGCGCTTTGACAACGGTGCGGTCGGCATTCTGGCGGCCAATAGAGCTGCGGGCTCTCGCTACGAGCGCTTTGAGCTCCACGGCCGCGGCGTGTCCGCCTACATCCGCGCGCCGGAATCGGCGGAGGTGTTCACCGACGGCGTCGCGCAACCGATGGCGCTGACCGCCCCTCACCCCAACCCGCGCCTCAGCTACGGCTACTACGCCGAAGACCGCCACTTCATCCACTGCGTGAGGAGCCGTCAGAAACCCCTCACGAGCCTAGATGACGCGGTGCGCACCATGGAGTTGGTGGACGCCATCGAGGGCAGGCTCTAGCTCGCTGGATCTATCAGGCCTGGGTGAAGTCGCTAGGTATGGTCACGGCATTGGCCCGGGCCAGTGCAGCACCAATCCCCGCGACAGCAACACCGCGGCCGCGCGCCAACCGCCCCATAGCAAAGCGGCAACTGCCAGTGCCGCGCTTGCCGGCCCAACCGCCACCATGGTGCGCTCCACCACCCGACGGCCGGTTAGCTCCTCAACCACCATAAGCGCCCAGGCGCCAATGGCGCACAGCAGCACCAGCGGCGAAAGCGCGTTGTAGCCCAGTGCATCCCTCAGCCTGCCATCTGCGGCGGCCATCAGGCCATGAGCCATCCCACAGCCGGGACACGGTATGCCCGTGATGGCCCTGAAAGGGCAGATGGAGCTGTAGGCGCGAACCCCGGGCGGCTGCAGGTGACCCAACGCCCATGCCGCCACCAACCCAACCGTCAACACAGCCAGCGGCAGTCGTCTAGGTGTCATTCGCCCCGGAACGGCCGGAGATCGAGGACGCGGCCGGCCCTCAGACAGCCTCCCACACCCGGTTCAGGTCGCCCTGCATCAGCATTGGGTTGATTAGCCCCCCGATCCCGGCGAACACCACCAGCAACAGGTAGAGAATGGCGTTGTCGTTGGGTGGAAGCCCACGCTGTTGGCGAAGCTCCGCTACCAGCTTGCCGTACTTGTACCACCAGTAGACTCCGTATATGCCGCAGGTGATGATGATCAGCAACACCTCGGTGCCTGGCGACAGCTCGCCGGTGCGCCCCAATGCCTCCTGGATCTCACCAGCCACCTTGTAGTGCCACCACAGCCCGTACAAGCCGCACGTAACGAGGCTAAGGAGCAACACAACGGCCGGCTCTCGTCGTTCCCCCCTGTACATCCCCAGTCCCCCTCTCGGCCTACGCCATCACCGCCAGCCGCCCAATGGTGCGTAAGGAACCGTTCGTTAGCGCGCTTAGCACTCCTTCCAAGCCAACCACGAATCCAAAACACCATGTGCTGCCGCGCCAGTGATGGGTTGTGTTTGGGCACCTCCGAGCCTGGGAAAGCTACTTGCGGTGCCGGTTGGCCGGGGCATCCGCCGCGAGCCCGAACCTCGCGGGTGACTCCACGTGCACGGAACGGCCCCAACCCGGCAGCTTCCCGACAACGCTTGAGGAGGTCTACCATGTCTGTTAACCGCCACATGCTCACGTCTGCTCTCGTTGCCTTGCTGGTTGGGCTGGCCAACTCCGCCGCCATGGCAGTAGGGGTGACGGCGGCCAACCTTCAGAAGGCCTATGAGGGCGAGACTACGGCATCGGCAAGGTATGCTAAGTTCGCCGCCAAGGCAGATGCCGAGGGGTATCACGGAGTGGCAAGCCTGTTCAGAGCGGCATCCGCGGCCGAGAAGATCCACGCTCGCAACCACGCCGAGGCGATGAAAGAGCTCGGCGTTAAGTTGAGGCCGTTCCAGGTCCCGCCGATCAAGGTTGGCACAACCGCCGAGAACCTGAGGACCGCCGAAGCTGGCGAGACCTACGAGGTCACCACGATGTACCCCAACATGCTGGCGGCCGCGGAAAAGGAGGAAGCGAACCCCGCAATACGTAGCTTCACCCGGGCGCTCTCGACGGAGAGGGCACACAAGGCGCTATACGCGGAGGCCACTAAGACGCTCAACACAAGGGCTCCCAAGACGGCGTACTACGTGTGCGGCATATGCGGAATGACCCTTAAGCAGATGCCAGCCACCGTGTGTCCCGTGTGCGGCTTCCCCAAGGATAACTACCGCCGCATATCATAGGATAGCTTCTCCTTCTTTCAGCTCCGTGGAGGGCACCCCCGAGAAGCGCGGCTCTGCCCTCCACTAGCTCCCACTGGCGGCCAACGCTCAACCCGAGCGCCACGGCCTGCTGATGGCCGGCAGGTTGATTCGTGAGCCTGCTGATACCGCTGTTCCCCCCTTCGCAAGCGCTCGCCAAACGCGCGCTGATTGACAGAAACAGGCCCGTAAGCATATGATGGTAGGTGGGCAGGGATGTCACTGCGGCGGCCTGGTTGCACGGACGTTTGGCTCCGCCCGTGCCGCCGACGTACGAGTTAGCCGCAGCGTCCAACCTCATGAGTGCGCCAGCGCCTGCAGGTGTGGCGCGGCGGCAGCCAAAGCGAGGACGGAAGGCATGTACGGGCGCCGCTCCGAACACGTCAGCAATGCCATACGGTCGGCACGCGCACTGCTAAGCGGCGTCGATCTACACGGCCAGCCACGCAGCGGGGGACCTGGTGCCGATCCCTACCCGCTTCCATGGGTCCCCGCCCGCGGCCACCACGCTTCGGCCGATCCAAGCCCCTTAGGCCCACCAATGGTCAGCTCGGGCGGTTTTGCGGGGCCCCTCCAGCCGAACGGGCGTTTTGGCACCCACGTTCGCCAAAGGCAAGATGTCGCACACAACACGAGCCAGGGAGGGTCATAAGCCATGTCTACGCGCGACGCCAAGCGCCTGCTGGCGGCGCCGTCCGGTTGGCGGCGTCACCAGGCGTCGGGTTTCACGCTGATTGAGCTGCTGGTCGTCATCGCCATAATAGCGATCCTCGCAGCCATCCTCTTCCCCGTGTTCGCCCAAGCCAGGGAAAAAAGCAGGCAATCCGGCTGCCAGTCCAACCTCAGCCAGTTGGGGAAAGGCTTGCTTATGTACCTGGACGACTGGGACGACACCTACCTACCCGGTTGGTACAGCGATCCGGCAGGCGAGGCTAGGGGGGACTACCCGCACTGGCAGATCAAGCTGTCTCGCTATATCGGCGAGAGCAAGGACTGGAACCAGGTCACGAGCATCCGCACGTGTCCCAGCGCAGTGGCCGGATCCAACTGGTCCTACAGCTACAACACCAACCTCAACTACCTAAGTATGAGCGACCTGATCCACCCATCCATCACGCTTGCGTTTGGAGACGGAACGCAGGTGGGCGCGTGGAACTGGGGCGCCAGCGCGACGTTCAACGGAATCGCTCCTCAGAAGGACGAAGCAAGGGGTATACACGACAGGGACCCGGCGCCTGAAGAGGGGGACAACCAGTACGCACGCAAGGTGCGCTACCGCCACTTGGGCGGCGCCATCTTCTGCTTTGCAGACGGCCACGTTAAGTGGTGCAAGCGTGGCACGCTAACCGACGACAACTGGATCGCCGCCAAGGGCCAAACGAGACCATAGCACTATGACGGAACACAGAAAGGTTGCCGGCTTTACCCTCATCGAGCTGCTTGTCGTAATCGCCATCATCGCCATCCTGGCGGCCATTCTGTTCCCTGTCTTCGCCAGGGCCAGGGAGAAGGCGCGAGCAGCCGCCTGCCTCTCCAACACCAAACAGATCGCCATCGCCGTTCATACGTACATGAGCGACTGGGATGACATGTACCCTTCGACCTCAGTGTACCCGGCGCCGCCCCACCTGGCCAAGTACAGCTACGGCTTCTGGATGATCCAGCTTCTTCCCCAACTGAAGAGCTGGACCATATACAAGTGCCCCAGCTCGCCGCACGACACAATCTGGGATCCAAACCTCATCCCGTACGCCACCTACGGCTTCAACGAGTACCTGCTTTACAGCGGCAGGTTCGAGGCCGACTTCACCAGCGAGACCGATCTACCGAGGCCAAGCCAAACCGCCCTCATCGCGGACTGCTACAACGCGTCTCTGTTCCACGATTGGGACGATACCGGAGACCCGAACTCCAGCTCGCAGTACGCGCCTGACAAGGTGCAGCTGCCCAGCGGCATGAACCGCGTTAAGTACGCAAACGGCGGAGACGGCAAGAAGCTCCTCTCCCGCCACAACGGCGCCAACATCGTATACGCAGACGCCCACGCGGCCTATATGCCCCTCGGCAGGTTCTACTGCAAAGGCGGCGTCAACCGCCCTGCCGACCCAAAGCAGAGGGTGGAAACCCCGATCATCCACCCATGGGCCCAGCCAGGACCGTGAAGCTGGGCCGCACGCTCGTGCCAACCTAACGACCATCATCCGCGGTCCGGGCGCGTAGCACCACCACGCCCGGACCTATCTACGTCCGTACGCACGGAGGTTGCCCCATGGCCAACCTAGCCGACAAGTTCCTTGGGTGCATTGCCGGCTGCCACATCGGCTCCGCAATGGGCGCCCCCGTCGAGGGATGGCCGTACCAGCGCATTGAGGCGACCTACGGCACCCTCGATCAACTCCTCCCCTACGAGCATTACGGCAACGGCTGGAGACGCGAGCCAGGCACCACCGAAGACGGCGTTGAGCGGCAGAAGCTCATCATCACCGCCATCATCGAGAAGAGAGATCGCGTAACCGCCGAGGACGTTCGCGCCATCTGGCTGCGCGACATCAAGCCCGAATCCGCTGGCATGGTGTCTGAGCCGTTTGAGGCCACTCTGCTGGCAATGGCCAAGTCGGGCATACCCGCCCGAGACCTAGGCCGCTACTGCGACTACGCCGGCCTGGTCAGCTTCTCCCGCTCGTGCCACCCCGTTGGCCTTATCAACGCTGGGGATGTCAACGGCGCCATTCAGGATATCCTCGAAGTGGGTCAGCTGTATCAGGTCACCAACAGCCGCGGCCTGCAGTGGGCCGCCGCAGTGGGCATAGCGATTGCCGCAGCCACCTCGCCGGGCGCCACCGTGGATAGCGTGTTGGAGGCCGTGATCTCAAACACCACTCGCCCCGTGGCGGACGAGATCCGCCGCGGGCTTGCATTGGCAGAGCGCAGCCGCGACTTCCGCGAGCTCAGGGCGGCGTTCGACGACGTGTACGCAGGCCACGGGCTGCCGTACGCCCAAAGCTACGCCAACGAGGTTGTCACCAAGGGAATGGCGGTGTTTCGGCTGGTTGGCGGCGATACCCGCAAGGCCATCGTTGCCTCCGTCAACTTCGGCCGCGATACGGACTGCCTGGCCTCCGTGGCTGCCGGCATATCGGGCGCGCTCACTGGTGCGGGAAGCATCCCAAACGAGTGGATCTCCCAGGTGGACCGCGCCACGGCCCTCAGCCGGTTCACCAACTCCCAGCGAACCCTTAGGGAGAGCGCAGACGGCCTCCACAAGGCGTTTCTGGCGCGGCTGGATAAGATGGAAGAGTACGCGCGCCGCATGCGCCACGCCTGACGAACAAGCATTACTAGCAAAGCGACGGAAAGGTGGAACTCATCGATGCGACTGGAACTCCTGAAGGAGCTGTGCGAAACGCCCGGCATCAGCGGACGGGAGGCACGAATCCGAGACGTTCTTAAGCGGGAACTTGCTTCCGTCGGCGCGGAGGTGAAGACGGACGCCGTTGGCAACGTGTTGGGCAAACTCCCCGGCCAGGGCAAAGGCCGCCTGATGATCGCCGCCCACATAGACGAGATCGGCTTCTACGTCAACGCCATCGACGACAAGGGCTACCTTCGCGTCATCAACGTCGGCGGCTTCGACCCGCGTACGCTTGTGGCTCAGCGCGTGCTCGTGCAGGGCAAAACCAGGGACCTGGTCGGCACCATGATGCCCGCGGGCAAGCCAACCCATCTCCAAGACGAGGAGGATCGAAAGAGGGCCCCCAAGGTGTCGGACCTGTTCATCGACCTCGGCCTTCCCAAAGAGCAGGTCACGGCCGAAGTGGAGATCGGCACGCCGGTCTCCATGCACCGCGAGATGTTGCAGATAGGCAACAACATCTCCTGCAAGGCGTTGGACGATCGTTTGGGCGCCTTCGTGATGCTGGAGGCCCTGCGGCAGGCTAGGTCTCACGCGATGGATGTGATCGTCGTGGGCACGGTTCAGGAGGAGTGCCACATGCTCGTGGCCCCTGCGGCGTTTGGCCTCGAGCCGGACCTGGCGCTCGTCCTAGATGTGACGCTCGCCGGCGACATCCCTGGCGTGGACGAGCAGAACCGTGTTACAGAGGTGGGCAAAGGCGCCGCCATCAAGGTGATGGACAGCGGCGCCATCTCCAATCCCAAGCTAGTGGAGTTCCTCAAGCGGCTGGCGGAAGAGCGTGGTATTGCCCACCAAATGGAGATTCTGCCGCGCGGCGGGACGGACGCCAGCGGCATCCAACGGGTGCGGGCCGGCGTGCCGGTGGCGGGTATATCAATGCCGCTCAGGTATGTGCACACCACGGTAGAAACGGTTAGCCCAAGCGACGTGGAGGCCTGCATAGCGCTCACGGCTGCCTTCATAGAGGAAGCGCACAACGCGGACTGCGTCCTCTAGTTCAGCCGCCTGGCCTCCTCAGCCCTCCACGGCGACCTGGTCGCCACAGCAGGCCTGCGAGGCGCCGCGGCTGCGGGATCGTAACGCCAGAGGGACCAGTCGTCCGCGGAGGCAACCAGATGGGCGCTTAGCGGCGTAAGGGGCACGGGGGTACCGCTCTCCGCCAGTAGGTACCCCCCGCCGGCACGCACAAGCACCCGCCGTGCCGTGGCGGCGCTGAACGTCTCCTGCACCAAATCCGGATGCCCAAGCACAAAGTGAAGGCTTGGCCTCCTTCGGTCCACCCTGTAGATGAGCACCGGCTTCCCGCGATCGAGCGCTGGCAGCGTGAGGCGCGCGATATCGTGCAGTGGCGCCACTTCCGACCTTGCCCATGCCGGCAGGCCTATGCCAACCACTACAGACGTGAAGGCCAGGCTCACCCCCACAGTGGCCGCAACCTGCCACGCCACGCATCCGCTCCGCATCAGCACAGCCCCCGCCCCCACCAGGCACAGCGCTGCCACCAAACCAGCCGGTATCCAGATAGACGTGGCGATCTCCACCGCCAGATCCGGCGCGGGACGGCCGAACACCAGCGGGTGGCTACTGGTGCGCCACGTGTGGCCCAGCCAGCTGGCAACGCCGAAAAACGCCGCCAGCGCCGCGCCAGAGAGCGCCAGCAGCGCCGCCTCCAAGGCGTTGAGGCCGCGCCTGTCCTGCCAAGCCTCGTCCATTCGGCACGCCGCCAGCAGCGCCAAGGGCGGCAGGGCGGGAAGTATGTAGCCGGGAAGCTTGCTGCGGCTTATCGAGAAGAAGCCTATCACAACCGCAGGCCACACCGCCCACACGGTGGTCAGCCTATCGTGGGGTGTTCCCCGGCCAGCGCTGGCCCTCAGCCCTTGGGCCCACGGCCGCACCATATACGCTATCCAGGGAAACGTGGCCAGCACCAAAACGGGCCCGTAATACCACACCGGAGCGTTGTGGCGGAAGTCCTCACCGAGGAAGCGCTGGATGTGGTGGTGGATTATGTACTCACGGATGAACACCGGCCCATGCACGCGCCACATAGCGATGTGCCACGGCGCCACCATGGCCACCAAGAGCGCACAACACGCCAACCAAGGAACGCCGCGGAGGGCACGGAGGTCGCGGCGAAGCGCCAGCCACACCACAAACGCCACGCCCGGCAGGAAACCGATGATGCCCTTGGTCATGATGGCCAACCCGATGGCAGCCGCAGACAGCAAGTACATACGGCGATCGCGCGCGTAGCCCTCTGCCCAGCCAATGACGGCCAGCAGCATCCACAGAGCAAGGATGCTGTCCATGGTGGCCTGCCTGGCAAGGGCGAGGGTGAGGGGACAGAGCACATAGGTCACAGGGGCCATCCAAGCCAGCGTTAGGCGGATGCGTCGGGCGGCCAGCCACCACAGCAGCAGCCCCGTTGCAACCGCAGCGAGGGCGGACGGAAGCCTAGCCGCAGCGGGGGTGAACCCGATGAAGCGCATGCAGACGGCCTGAAGCCAGTATGCCAGCGGCGGCTTGTCGAAAACCGGCTCGCGACCCACCCTGGGAGTGATCCAATCACCGGATTCCACCATCTGCCTGGCGGCGGTGCCGTAGATGCCCTCATCCAGATCGAACAATCCGGCGCTATCCAAGCCTGCAAAGCAGCCCAGAAGAACGGCGGTCGCGATAAGAGCCAGCGGCACCACCCGCGACAGAGCGCGATCGGTTGTCCCGCGGCCGACGAAGCTAGTAGTTGAGGTGCTGTTATTCACGCGCCTATGGCTCCTCCCAACCATATCCTACCGCCCGATCCTGCAGTGGCGCAAGGGGTGCTTGCAGTAAGGCGTTCCGCCGTGCGGCACGCGCATCCTGCCGAGCAGTCAATGGTCAGAAGCCGAAACGGAACGGCGATCCGAAGGAGGGAGGCGAGGGCAAGCAGCAGGGGGCGTAGATGCAAGAGGAGCAGGGGTAAGGGCAACCCGTGGGCCACTTCCCCTCACCCCCGGGCCCCCTCTCCCACGGCGCGAGCTTGGGGAGAGGGGGAGCCTCCGGCGTCCCAGTAGCTTACACAACCAACCACAACCTCACACACTCCCCCCAGCTCCCCTCTCCCCGTAAGTGGGAGAGGGGTGGCGAAGCCGGGGTGAGGGGAATTCACTGGCTCAACCGCCTCTTCCATCGCCGGGGTGAGCGCAGCTACGAGCCTTGCCCAACCGCTTCTTCGATCACACAAGAGCTGCCAGGCACCATCTCCACCAGTGAGCTCCCACCTCAAGCCGGCGCCCCTTCGAAACCATCCAGCAGACCCCAAGCCCCCAAGCCCCGGTCTGGTCCTGGACCCGAGGAGGGCTGCGAAGCATCGGCGCCGAAGGTACCTAAGGCAGCGCTTGTGCGTTGCAGCGTCGATCGAAAGGGGTGTTGGCCTGTGTGTGATCAAAAGGTGGAGCTCTGGCAGCGCGTTGAGCTGTTCTTCCACCTGCAGCGCCCGGCCAACCCGTACACGGACGTGCAGGTTGTCGCCGAGTTCACTTCTCCCACGGGCAGGCCCATAGGCTTGCACGGCTTCCACGCGGGCGAAGACGTGTGGAAGGTGCGCTTCGCCCCCGATGAGATCGGCACGTGGCAGTGGCGGGCGCACCTGCCCACTGGCCCTGCGGAGGGGCTGCTCCAATGCCACGGCGGCGCGCCAACCGGCTTGCTCTTGGCTGATGCGGAGTTCCCCCAACGCCTCCGCTTCCAGAGCGGCAAGTGGTGCCTGGGCCTTGGCGGCGAGCCCCGCGCCCTTGCCCCCGCTGAAGCCTCGCTCCCCGCAGACGAGAGCCCCGTGATGCAGGGCTGGCTCTCCTACCTGGATGCCCTCGTGCGTCACGGCGTCAACCGTATGAAGCTGCGCTTGCTCCCATCCGAGTGGACGCAATCCGCCCTGATCCCTTGGACCGTAGACCCAGTTACCGGAACGCCAGATCTCGCTCAGTTCGACCTGCGCTTCTGGAATCTGCTCGATAGGGTGCTGGCGGCCGCCGCCGCAAGGGAGATCGTGGTGGACCTGGTGCCGTTCGGAGGGCCGTACTGGGCCCAGACCTCCAGCGTGCACATGACCCAGCGCTGGCAGGCGCAGTACGTGGCTTACCTCGCCGCTCGCACGGCGGCGTACTGGAACGTGTGCTACCACTTGGCAGAACCAGACGCAGCACCTGGGGCAGACGCCGACGCCAACGCCTCGCAGAGCGGCAACCAGTGGCTGGCGTTTCTGACGGAGCATGACCCATATCGCCACCTGGCCTCTGGCCCGGTCGCCGCCATCGGACGCGAGCCTGCGCCGCCTGACGCCGAGCCATCTACCAACCGCCAGGCGGACGTTATCGCCGCGGCGGTAGCCGCCGAGCCTGGGGCCGCCGCGCGCTTCCTTCACGCTCACTGGCCCCTCGGCAGACCCATGGCCGCTGACCCGGTGATCGCAGCCGCGCCAGACTCCGCAGGCGAGCCCGCCTCGGTGCAGGAGCGGCGCTGGTTCTGGACCTGCTTCGTGGGCGGGGGCATGCCGTCGCTAAGCGGGCGCGAGCCCTTGGAGCCGGGAGACGGGCTGCCGTGGGTGAGGCACCTGGTCTCCTTCGCGCAAGAGCTGGAGTGGTGGCGTATGGCCCCCCTGCCTGAGGCGGTGGCCCAGGCCACCTGCGAGGTGTACTGCTGCGGCTCCCATGCCGAGATGGTGGCGTACTGCATCGGCGAGGGGTCCGGCCATAAGGCCGTGCTTCGGGTGGACCCCGGGAACTATCTGGTGCAGTGGTACGACCCGCAGGCCGGGGTGTTCGCCGGAGAAGCCGCGGCCTACAGCGACAACCGCCTCGCCATCGAGCTGCCCGCGTTCCGAGAGGACATTGTCGTGCTGCTTCGCCGCGTCACTCCGCACCCAACGGTGCTAGCCGCGGACAACGCCCTTTCGTCCTAGCCCCCAGCCGGGCGGCGTCGGCGGTTCGTTTTCCACCAGCTTCACACCCCTGCTCCTTTGGGCAAGAGCAACGCGCTACAACCCGTGGGCAAGCCCGGCCGCCAACTCGCCGTTCGCCTGTCAAAGATCCGGCACGCTCGGCTTCATCTCCCTCAACGCGTTGGATGTAAGGGGCAGGTAACCATTGCCGAAGCGCAGCGCAGTTCCGGAACGCCCCACACCCGCAGCCCCCGCCTTTGCAGCCCGCGTTTGACTGATCCGCCTACCGGCAGTAGAATGGCTCGGTGTCGCGGCCGCTGCCGTAGCTAGCAACCAACGCACAGTGGCATATGGGCACGAACATGCTATAATCGTGGCGGGCTCCCGGGCCTTGTGAGGTGGTGCACTTGAGCGAACCAGTAACCCTGCACGTCGTCTCCCACACCCATTGGGACAGAGAGTGGTACCTTACCCACGAGCAGTTTCGTATGCGCCTGGTGGACCTGATAGACCACCTCTTGGCCCTTCTCGCGGCGGACCCGCAGTTCAGGTACTTCCACCTGGACGCGCAGACCATAGTGCTGGAGGATTACCTGCAGATACGCCCCCATATGCGCGGCGAGTTGGAGCGCTTCATCCGAGAAGGCCGCATCTTGGTGGGCCCCTGGTACCAGCTCAACGACGAGTTCCTCACCTCCGGCGAATCCACCATCCGCAGCCTCCTCGTTGGCCATCGCGTCGCCGCGTCCTTCGGGCCCGTGATGAAGGTGGGCTACCTCCCCGATCAGTTCGGCAACATCTCCCAGATGCCGCAGATCTTCGCTGGCTTCGGGATCGATAACTGCGTCTTCGGACGTGGGTTCGGCCTCGCGCCGGGCCGCAAGATGGAGTTCTGGTGGGAGTCGCCAGACGGCACCAGAGTGATTGCGTCGCTCATGGCGCTGTGGTACAACAACGCCCAGCATATCCCCGCCGATCCCCAAGCGGGGTTGCCCTACATCCGCCGACTGAAGGACGCAATGCTCCCACACGCCGCCACCTCCCACCTGCTCCTGATGAACGGCGTGGACCACCTCGAGGCTCAGACGGACCTCTCTGCTGCCATCGCGGCCGTATCGGATGCCCTCCAGCCCGACAAGCTGATCCACAGCACCCTGCCCGCCTACGTAGAGGCCATCAAGCAGCAAGCCCAGAGCCTCCCCGTTGTTGCCGGCGAGCTTCGAGAGGATAGACACGGCAGCGTCTTGGCGGGCACCCTCTCCACGCGCATCTACCTCAAGCAGGCCAACGAGCGCTGCCAAACCCTTCTTGAGCGCTACGCAGAGCCTTTCTGCACCTGGGCTTGGGCGCTTGGCGCACAGTACCCGCTCGACTTCCTCACCTACGCCTGGAAGCTGCTGATGCAGAACCACCCCCACGACTCCATCTGCGGCTGCTCCATCGACCAGGTGCACCGCGAGATGATGCCTCGCTTCCAAAGGGTTCAGCAGGTGGGCGAGGAGCTGTTTGACCGAGCGATCGCACACCTAACAGCGCGGGTTGACACCCAGGCTGTCGAGACGGTCGCATCCGATGGCGCGCGGGTCACCAACCTGGTGGTGCTCAACCCCGTAGCCTGGCAGCGCACCGACCACGTGGAGGCCGTGGTTGACTTCCCATTGGGCGAGCCAAGCCGCGGCGAGCCGACCATCGATCGCAGCAAGGACGTCACCTCCATCACAATCCGAGACGATGCAGATGACGCCGTCCCCGCCACCGTTCTGGAAAGCCGCATCTGCTACAAGCGGGTGCTCTCCCCCGTTGAGCTGCCCATGGTGATGCCGGTTCGGCGGTTCCGCGTGGGCTTCGTCGCCCGAGACGTGCCCGGCTTGGGGTACGCCACCTTCAAGGTGGTTGGCGGCAAGCAGCCGGCGCGCCCCCAACCGGCCCATCTGCTGCCCACACACGCCACCATCGAGAACGAGTTCTTCCGCATTCGCGTGAACCCGAACGGCACGGTGTGGCTGATGGACAAACGGATCGGCGCGGAACTGAGAGACCTGAACCTGCTCGAATCTGGCGGCGACGTTGGGGACGAGTACCGATACGTGCCGCCATTGGCGGACACCATAGTCACGTCCACAGGCGCGCACGGCACCGTCTCCGTGGAACAGACAGGGCCCGTCACGGTGTGCCGCGTCGATTTTGCCCTGCGCATTCCCGCCTGCGCCCTGCCCGATGGCTCCGCGCGCTCGCCGGAAACGGTGGAGTGTCCCGTAACCACCCGCATACTCTTGGCCGAAGGCTGCCGCAGGCTGGAGTTCGAAACCACGGTCCACAACAACGCCCGAGACCACAGGCTGAGGGTGCTGTTCCCCACCACGCTCTCGGTGTGGACGTCCTGGGCAGAGGGGCAGTTCGACGTGATCGAGCGCCCGCTATCGCCCCCAGCGGAGTGGGGACCCGAGGCCTCGTTCAGCCACCCCCAACAGTCGTGGTGCGACGTGAGCGACGGCGGCGTTGGGTTGGCAGTGCTGAACCGCGGCCTGCCGGAGTACGAGGTCTACAGCGGCCGCGACAGGTGCGTTGCCCTCACCCTGTTGCGGTGCGTTGGACGCCTCTCCGGCGGAGGAGACGCCCCCGGCGCCGAGCTTACCCCGGAGGCCCAGTGCCTGGGGACACACACCTTCCACTACGCGCTGGCACCACACGGCGGCACGTGGGACGCCGCGCGCGTATGGCGCCAGGCGCACTCCTTTGTGGCACCCATGCGCGCCGTGCAAACCGACGACCACGACGGCGACCTGCCGCCCGCGGCCGCCTTCGTGCAGCTGGATCCTCCAGAGCTAGTCCTTAGCGCTGTGAAGCGCGCAGAAGACGCAGACCTGCTCGTGCTTCGCTTCTACAACGTGTCTGCAGAGACCGTGACCGGAACCGCCAACGTCCGCGGCATGCAGCGCGCCTGGCTAGCCAACCTGAACGAGGAGGCGGGTGAGGAACTGCCAGTCAACGGAGACGCGGTGGAGCTTGAGGTGGGTCCGAAGAAGATAGCCACATTGTTGGTCCAAATGGGCGGAGGTGCGTGATGTTGCCCAGAGTCCGCCGCGAATCTGGCCAGGTTGGATTGCTGGCCCTGGTTGTGGGCGTGGCCCTCATCGCCATAATAGCTGTGGTTGTGTGGACCAAGATGGGGCACCAGCAGAGGGCGCAGCAGCCCATGCCCCTCCCCACGACGGCGCGCACCGTGCCTGGCCAGGCGCTTGAGCAGGGAAGCGCCGTTGAGTGCATGAGCAACTTGAGGTCCATACGCCAAGCCATCGAGATGAGCAAGGCAACAGACGAGGCGCCCCCGCGAAGCCTCTCGGCGCTGTCGTCGTCCGGCATCACGCCGTCTATGCTGAGCTGCCCCGTCAGCCACAGGCCGTATCAGTACGATCCGCAGACCGGACGCGTTTGGTGCACCACCCCGGGGCACGAGAGGTTCTAGCGGCCTGCGGCGGATGCGCGGGCTTGGAGGAAGAGAAACTGGATGATTAGCAAGGTGTTGGTAGCCTGCCGCGGAGAGACGGCCGTGCGGGTAATACGCGCGTGCCATGAGCTCGGCATTCCAACCGTGGCCATCTACTCTCAGGCGGATGGGAACGCACTGCACGTGCGCCTCGCCGATCAGGCCGTGTGCGTAGGACCGCCGCCCGGCAGGGACAGCTACTTGCACATGCCCAACATCATCGCCGCCGCCATGAACACGGGGGCAGACGCCATCCACCCCGGCATCGGCTTTCTGGCGGAGAACCCTTCCTTCGCGGAGGCGTGCGCCGCATGCAGCATCAAGTTCATCGGCCCAACTCCCGAAGCAATGGAGGCAATGGGCGATAAGGCCAGAGCTCGCTCGATAGCCAAGAGCGCTGGTCTGCCCACCATACCGGGATCGGACGGCGCCGTCTCTGGCGAAATGGATGCCATCAAGGTGGCGCGCTCCATTGGATACCCCGTGGCCATCAAGGCGTCCGCGGGCGGCGGCGGCAAGGGGATTCGCGTGGTGCGCACGGAGGAAGAGCTCCCGTCCGTCTTCGAGATGGCGCGCAGCGAGGCCAACGCCGCCTTCGGCAACCCGGAGGTCTACATCGAGAAGTACCTCAATGGCCCCCGGCACATCGAGATCCAGGTGTTGGCGGACGAGCACGGCAATGTGGTTCACCTGGGCGAGAGGGACTGCTCGGTGCAGAGCCGCCACCAAAAGCTCCTCGAGGAGGCTCCCTCCGTCGCACTGAACGATGAGCTGCGGCGGCAGATCGCAACCGCCGCGGTGGACATCGCCAAGGCGGTGGGGTACGTGAACGCGGGTACCGTGGAGTTCCTGCTTGATTCGGACGGGAGCTTCTACTTCATGGAGATGAACACCCGCCTCCAGGTGGAGCATCCCGTCACCGAAGCCATCACCGGCATCGACCTGGTGAAGCAGCAGATCGCCATCGCCGCCGGGGAGCCGCTTCCGTTCCGGCAAGAGGAGATAGCCATCCGCGGCCATGCCATCGAGTGCCGGGTGAACGCCGCCGACCCGGACAAAGGGTTCGCGCCGCAGACGGGGAGGGTCAACGGGCTCCTACTGCCCGGCGGCTTCGGCGTCCGCGTCGACACGCACCTTTACCCCGGGTACGAGGTGCCATGCTACTACGACTCGCTGCTGGCAAAGGTGATCGTTTGGGGCAGCAACCGGCAGGAGGCCATCGCCAGGATGGTGCGCAGCCTCCGCGAGTTCGACACCGGCGGACTGAAAACCACGGTCCCGTTCCACACAAGGGTGCTCAGCCATCCCGCCTTCGTGAGCGGCGACGTGTGCGTGGACTTCCTCAGCAAGCACTTCGGCATCTCTTAGCGCTACAACGGATCAACCACGATGGGCAAACGACGCGCGGCCAGGGAGCTGGCCCTTAAGCTCCTGTTTCAGGTGGACGTGGGGCGCACCCCGCTGGCAGAGGTGCTTTCTCATTATCGCACCGACTACCCCGATGCCTCGCCGGCCACCATGGAGTACGCGGAGCGCCTTGCAAAGGGCACGGCGCGCCATCTGTCCGAGATAGACCGCATCCTCACCGACATGGCCGAGGACTGGAGCCTGGACCGCCTGGCAAGCGTCGATCGCAACATTCTGAGGATGTCAACCTATGAGATGCTGTACGAGCCAGACATGCCCGCCAGCATCGCGATCAACGAGGCGGTGGAGCTGGCCAAGAAGTACAGCACCGAGGAATCTGGCAAGTTCGTGAACGGCATTCTGGGCAACCTTGCCAGGCAGCGCGGCATTGCCACGGAGGGGGGAACGGTCCGTGCCGGCGGCAAGGGACGAGGAAACGCGGCTTAGCCATCGCCAGCGCATTGGGAGGTGAGAGGCTTGCAGGGGGGAGCAAAGGCGGCCAGCAACCCGCCGCTTCTTGAGCGCGCCTTTTCGCTGACGGCCATGGGCACCACCGTCCGCACTGAGGTGGTGGCGGGGTTGACCACGTTCATGACCATGGCCTACATCATCTTCGTGAACCCCCTCATTTTGGGCTCCAGTCCGGACCACACCGGAGCCGTCCTGCCCCGCGACGGAGTGATGACCGCCACCTGCGTCTCCGCAGGCGTAATGACGCTGCTCATGGGCACGTTCACCAACTATCCGTTCGCACTGGCAGCGGGCATGGGCCTCAACGCCGTTGTGGCGCGCGAGCTGGTGGGCACCCGGGGCCTCACCTGGGAGGGGGCCATGGGCGTCATCGTCGTTGAGGGGGCCGTCATCACCCTGCTGGTGCTAACCGGGGTCCGCGAGGCCGTAATGCAGAGCATCCCTACAAGCCTCAAACGCGCCATAGGCGCCGGCATCGGCCTGTTCATCGCGTTCCTCGGGTTCCAGGAGGCCGGCTTGGTGCGCGTTGCCTCCAGCGGCCTCTCCTTGGGCGACCTGCGCGGCGTGCCTGTGGCGGTGGCCCTCTTCGGCCTTCTGCTTACGTGCTGGCTTGTGGCGCGGGGATGGCACGGTGGCCTGCTCATCGGCATCCTGGCTGCAACGGCGATGGCCATCTTCGCCAACGCAGCAATGGGCGGCCGAGCCGGATTCGCGCCGGGTGCCGCTGAGCTGCCCGCCAGGTGGGTTGCTGCCCCACGCTTGGGTACGTTCGGCGGGTTCGACTTCAGCGCTTTCGCTGTGCTGGGCCTGGTGCCCGCCGCACTGGTGACCTTCTCCGTTATGCTCTCCGACTTCTTCGACACCGTCGGAACCGTGGTGGCTGTGGGCGAACAAGCAGGCATGCTAACGCCAGACGGCATGCTCCCCAGAATCCGCCGCGTGCTGCTCATCGATTCGTTGGCGGCGGTGGCGGGCGGCGCCTCTGGCTCCAGCTCAGCCACCACCTACATCGAGAGCGCGGCCGGCGTTGCGGCGGGTGGGCGCACGGGGCTGACCGCCATCGTGGTGGGCCTCTGCTTCCTGGCCGCCATCATGTTCAACCCGCTGGCCGCCGTCGTGCCCTCCCAGGCGGTGGCGCCAGCGCTCATCGTCGTGGGCTTCCTCATGATGTCCGTGGCGCGCGACATCCCGTTCCAGAAGGTGGAGGAGGGCCTGCCAGCGTTCGTAACCATGATGCTGATGCCGTTCACAACCAGCATCACCAACGGCATCGCGGGCGGCTTCATCCTGTACACCGCCACCCAGATCCTGCTTGGGAAAGCCCGAAACGTGAGCGCCATCATGTACGCAGCGGATGTGGGCTTCCTCATCTACTTCCTGCGCCCCATTCTGGAGACCTGGATCCGCTGATCCACGACGAGGCAGCCCACTCACGGGTAACAGCTCGCAAACGAGGAGGGGCCTGGCGACGAACTCGCGCCTCTCCCATCGGCACACCTGGTAGGCGAGGTCGCCCTTAGCTCCAAAGCGTTGAAGGAAAAGGTTGGAATGGGATCCGGGGACAGCGCCGTCCCTGAGCGCATCGCCCCACCCGCAAGCGACGCGGAGTCCCGCCCGTTGCGGGCCGACGGGGGCGGTGGTAGAATGGGGCAGGAGGTTCAGTTGCAGCCCCTTCGCGTTCTTGTTGCCGATGACGAGCCGATAATCCGCCTGGATCTGAAACACATCCTTGAGGACATGGGGCACACGGTGGTGGCCGAGGCCGGAGACGGCGCCGCCGCCGTTTCGCTCGCGCGCCAGCACAAGCCGGACCTCGTGATCCTAGATGTGAAGATGCCAGTGATGGACGGCATCGAGGTGGCGGCAGCCATCGCCAACGACAAGATAGCACCGGTCCTCATGCTCACCGCCTACGGACAGGTGGAGCTGGTGGAGAGAGCGCGAGACGTTGGCGTCTTCGGCTACCTGGTGAAGCCGTTCCGCGAGGTGGACCTGTATCCCGCCATCGAGATCGCCCTGCACCGCTTCAAGGAGCTGCAGGAGCTGGAGGCCCAAGTGGGCTCTCTGCAGGAGGCACTTGAGACCCGCAAACTGGTTGAGCGCGCCAAGGCGATCCTCATGGAGCGGCACGGCCTGAAGGAGCCAGAGGCGTTCAGGCGGCTGCAGGTGCAAAGCATGCGCACCCGCAGGCCCATGAAGGAGATCGCCGAGGCCGTGATCCTCGCGAAGGACCTGTAGACCATGCCCGCACGTGTAGGCCGTTGCGTGCGCGCCCCGGACGGTGTGCCCTCCGGCGGGGCGGCGATTGACGAAGAGCTCCACGCCGAGATAGCGCGCCTCCGTCGGGAGCTGGAGGAGAAGTCGCTCGAGGCCGACGCCCTGCACCGCGTGAGCGAGGCCATCGCCAGCGCCGACGACATGAACCAGATGCTGGGCGTGGTTGCGGAGGTGGCCGTCTCCGTCACCGGCACCGAGGCTTGCTTCATCTACCTGCTAGACGAGGCGCGCGGGGAGCTTGTTATGCGCGCCCAGCACGGCACCGATCCGTCCGTGGTGGGCCGCCTCCGCCTCCGCCAAGACGAGGGCCTTACCGGCTGGGTGGCCCGCGAGAAGAAGCCCCTTGCCATCTCGGAGGCGGCGTGGAAAGACAGGCGGTTCCGGTACTTCCCCGAGCTCCGAGAGGAGCGGTACCAATCGTTTCTGTCCGCGCCCATAGCGGCAAAGGGCAAGACCATCGGCGTCATCAACGTGCGCACCACGCACCCACACAAGTACAGCGCCAGGCAGATCCACCTTCTGGGCACCATCGCGAGCCAGGTCGCAGGCGCAATCGAGCTGGCCCGGCTGTACCACGCTTCCGAAACCAAGGCCTCGCAGCTAACCGCCATCTCCGAGGTGAGCAAAAGCATCACCTCAAACCTGTACCTGGACGAGGTGCTGCAGCTCATCACCACCATGACGGCCCAAACGATGGGCTTCGTCATCTGCTCCATAATGCTGGTGGACCAGGCGCTGGGGGAGTTGGTTCTCAAGGCAACCACCAGCACCAGCCCGGCGTACATCGGCAAGCCGGGTCCCCGCGTTGGGGAGAGCATCGCCGGCCAGGTGGTGATGACCGGCCATCCCATTACCGTGCTGGACGTGCGCCAGTCGCCCCAATACAAGTACCCAGACGTGGCCCAACAGGAGGGGTTGTGCTCTATGGCGTGCGTGCCGCTGGTGTTCAAGCAGCGTGTGATCGGCGTGCTCAACTGCTACACCGCGGAGCCGCACCAGTTCACCGAAGACGAGATACGCATGCTCACCACCATCGGCAACCAGGCGGCAGTGGCCATCGAGAACTCCAAGCTGATGGTGAAGTCCGCCATCGTTCAGGAGATGCACCATCGCATCAAGAACAACCTGCAAACGGTGGCCAGCCTGCTCCGCCTGCAGATGCATCACCGCGCGGGCTCCCCGGAGGAGCTGCTTTCCGAGAGCATCAACCGCGTGCTGAGCATCGCCTCCGTGCACGACCTGCTGTCTCGCGGCGACCTAGACGCGGTGAGCTTCCGCCAGATCGCCGACAGCATACTATCGGCTGCCAAGCAAAACCTCATCCGCCCGGGCAAGCAGGTGCACACCCGCATAGAGGGCGCCGACATGATGCTGGATGCATCCAGGGCCACTAGCATGGCGCTGGTCCTCAACGAGCTGGTTCAAAACGCGATAGAGCACGGCTTTCCGGACGCCACGGAGGGCACCATCGCCGTTGTGCTGAGCCAAGACGAGGTGGGCGTAACCGTGGACGTGCGCAACGACGGCGTCCCCCTACCCAACGGGTTCCGCGTGGGATCAACCGGCAGTTTGGGCCTGCACATTGTGGATAGCCTGGTCCGCGAGACGCTTCACGGCAGGTTCACGATGTTCCAAGACGGCCCCGAGGCGGTAGCGCGCGTGGTGTTTCCGCCCGCTGGCGGCTAGAAGCGGCGTCCCCAGCAGGCCCCCTGGCCGGGTCACACCGTCGCCACACGCGGAAGCAGCCCTCCGCCAGCGGGATCGGCAAGAGCGCTCGAGACCCCTCCAGCTCCGCCTCCCGCTGGTTGTACCCCCGCCCAAAGATCACCACGTACTCCACGTTGTGCTCCGCCAGAAACGGCCGCATCAGCTCCCGCTTGTCAAGGACGGGACAGATAACGGCGGGCACATCCGCAAGCAGGTTCAGCATCCAGGGGTTGTTGGATGCCACCACCAGGTTGGGGTATCCCTGGCGCGAACGCAACCAGTCGGCGGCGCGGCGGTACGCATACTGCCAGCTGTCCGTGCGCCGCAACTGCAGCCGACCACGCACAAGGGTTGCGTCGCGCGCGGCGTAGCTGGCGCCCACAAGCGCGAATACCAAGGCGAGGGCGCTCAGGCGCGCGCGGCTCACGCGGAGGCTCGGCAGCGCCAGCTCATCCAACACCCCAAGCGCAAGCGGCGCCAGGAACAGGTACGTTGGCAGCATGTACCTGTAGTCCCCCCACAGCGTCCACGAAAGGCAGTACACGACGTAGTTCAACGCGGCGAACGCCAGCGTAACACCCCTGACGCCGCCCAGGTGCCTCCGACGAACGAAGAGGAGGAACACGGCCAAGGGGCCGAGCGCATCTCCCAACGTGGCCGTGAAATCGGCCGTCTGGGCGGCGGCGCGCGCGGCCACGTCCCGGAAGTGCCCGCGAACGAAGCCGAGGGGGGTGGGGAATCGCTTGCCGTAGCCGCGCCAGGTTACATCCTGAATGGTTAGCACGGAGTAATCGCACGCCAAATCGGAATGGAACGGACTGCCATACACGCGGTAGGTGGCCCACCAAAATGGGGACGCTGCCAAAGCAAAGCCAACCAGCAGCGGCCCCACTCGCTTGGCGAGCGAGGCTGCCGCAAGCCGAAGGCCCTTGCCAGAGCCCGTACGCAGGGCTTCCACGGCGGCATGCCCGCAGAGCACCGGCAGCAGCAGCACACCCGCCGGCCTGGCCAGGTACGCCAGGCCCGTGGCGGCGCCCGCAGCAAACAGCCACCGCGCTTTGCCGCGCCCGTACGCCAGCAGCGCGACGAGCGTCAGCACCATGCAGAGCGGCTCCGTTAGTGGGTCGGTGCTGCACCGGAGGAAGCCCGGGTACGCTGCGAGCAACGCGGCGGCAAGCACTGCCACCGTTGCGGAGTACAGCCGCCTGAACAGCAGATACGCCAGAGCCACCGCCAAGGAGCCCAGCAGCGCGTTGAACGTCCTTACCGCCGCCGCCATAGCAAACGGGCTGGAGTGCGAGAAGGCCGCCACCAAGGGCGCCGCCAGTATGGGGAACAGCACCGGTCGGCTGCCCAGCGCGGAGTGCACCACCGGCTGATGGGGAACGTAGAAGCTCCACTTGATGGAGGCAACCAATCCGCGGCCAAGTGCCACGTTTCGCGCGATGTTCAGGTACTCAATCGGATCTGACCACAGCGCCAGGCCATCGAGGAGCGGAGCACGGATGGCGAAGGCCCCCAGGAAGAGCAGGACTGCAACGTGGGCAGCCCTCAGCCGCCCGTCGGGTCGGCAAGGGGGAACGGGGTTCTTGGTCTCGCTCACAAGCCGATAGGTTCGATGGAACGAGCGCCGGGGCCTCCTTGAGCGAGTTCGGCGCCTAGCTATGCGTGTGTGGCCCTTCGTTTCGCGTGCCAAGCATGGGATGCCCGCCCGCCGACCCGGAACGCACCCTTCCGCCGCGCAAGCTTCCACCCAGAGGTTCCGGTGGCGGACTGCGGAGCAGATCCAAAACCCGGGAACGGACGAGGCCAGAAGCCGTGAAGGGCATGACCAGCCCCTTGCGACCTACTCCCTTCCCGGCTTACCTGCCCCTGTGTTCGTCTCTGCGACTCTGCGTGCGCCCTGAGTTCGGGGAGATGTCTATGGCTCCAAAAAGGGAAGCGCCCTCCGTTGTGGCCAACGAAGGGCGCCCTGACGTCACCTGTTGATAGCTATCCAACGCAGCACTCACGCCACCGTTGGGCGGCGCAAAGACGCGGTGATAGAGCGCAGTGCAAGATCGCAGGGGCTGGCTACACCGCGCTCTTGCCCTTCTCGATGAGCTCCTTCACCCGCTGGCCGCCTTTTTGCCCACCCTTGCGGCCAATCTCTTGGTAGAACTCGTGGCCGTGGGCCTTGGAGGTGGCTTGACCGCCTTTGCGGCCGATGCTTCGGAAGAACTCCTGCCCATGCCGCTCCTTGACGGTCTGACCGCCTTTGCGCCCGGCCTCACGAACGGTCATCTCCCCGCCGGACTTTGCCATTGTTCCATGCCTCCTGAGCTGTGATGCCCTTCCATGGTGCCACCCGATGGGTTAGTGCCTCAGCACACCTGTTTCGGAAGGACACGTCCTGTATGGCGCCTATCGCTTCTTACCCCCGATTTAGCAACCCTAAACATCCTCTGGGCTTTCGGGCCGCATCTGAGGGAAAAGAAGCACGTCCCTAATGGAGGGTTGATTGGTCAGCACCATCACCATGCGGTCTATGCCTATACCAAGGCCGCCAGCGGGTGGCATACCGTACTCCAGCGCGCGCAGAAAGCCCTCGTCCATGGGATGAGCCTCCTCGTCGCCGGAAGCACGCATGCGCGCCTGTGCAAGGAACCTCTCTCGCTGATCGAGCGGGTCGTTGATCTCGGAGAAGGCGTTACCAACCTCTTTGGCCGCTATATACGGCTCGAAGCGGCGGACCAAGCGCGGGTTGTCTTGCCGCTTCTTGGCAAGCGGCGACGTCTCGATCGGGTAATCCACCACGAAGGTGGGCTGAATCAGGTTGGGCTGGACAAAGCGGTCCAGCATCTTCTCTATTATGCCGCCGACCGTATGCTCCTCTTCCATCGGAAGGCCAACGCGCTCGCCGGCCGCCTTGGCGCTCTCGAGGGAATCGAGCTCTTCCGGCCTTACGCCAGCGCACTGCTCTATGGCCTCAAGGAGCTTAACGCGGGGCCACGGTTTGCGGAAGCTGAGCGTCTGGTCGCCGCACGGCACCTCCAGGCCACCCACAACCTCCATTGCAACGTACTCAAAGAGGTCCTCCACCAACGCCATCATATCCTCAAGGTTGGCGTACGCTTCGTAGCTCTCGAGGAGGGTATACTCTGGGTTGTGGCGGATGGATATGCCCTCGTTGCGGAAGCAGCGGCCGATCTCGTACACCTTCTCGAAGCCGCCGACCAGCAAGCGCTTGAGGTACAGCTCCAGGGAGATGCGCAGGTGGAAATCGTGGTCTAGGGCGTTGTGGTGTGTGATGAACGGCCTCGCGGCGGCGCCGCCAGCCACCGCCTGCAGCACGGGCGTCTCCACCTCCAGGTATCCCCTGGCGTCGTAGAAGCGGCGGACGGCGGCGACGATGCGGCTGCGTGTCTCGAAGACGCGGCGCACCTCCGGGTTCACCATCAGGTCCAGGTAGCGCTGACGGTAGCGGGTCTCCACGTCGGAGAGGCCGCCCCATTCCTGCTCTCCCTTCTGCTTGCCCAGCGGGGGAGGCCTGAGCGCCTTAACTAGCGGCGTGAACTGGGATACCGCCACCGTCTCCTCGCCAGTTCTAGTTCTGAAGACGGTGCCCTCGGCGCCCAGGAAGTCACCTATGTCCAATAGATCGAGGATGTCGTACAGGTCCGGGCCGAGGTCATTGAGTCGGAAATAGAGCTGGAGCCGTCCGGAAGCGTCCTCTAGGTGCATGAAGGTGGCCCGGCCCATTGGCCGGATCGCTACTATGCGACCGGCCACGCGGACCTTCTGGCCAGTCAGCTCGGAGAACCGCTCCCGAACGGCCTGTAGGGAATGCGTGCGCTCGTAGCGCTCGACGGAGAATGGGTCTAGGCCCCGCGCTCGCAGGGCCGCTAGCTTGTTCAGGCGGGTTTGGCGAAACTGGTCCTGCTCACTCATTAGGCAGACGTTGGGGCACGAATGTGCCTGTCCGAACAGATGGAATGGCTTGGGCGCTACTTGCCCAGGCCCACTATCTTGTAGCTGCGAACGCCCGCTGGGACGGATACCTTGACCTCGTCTCCGGGCCGCTTGCCGACGAGGGCGCGCCCCACCGGCGATTCGTATGATATGCGGAACTGCTCCGGGTCAGCCTCAACCGGGCCCACGATCTCCCAGTCCCACTCTGCGTTGCTCTCAAGGTCGCGAACGGTAACAACGGAACCAATGCCGACCACATCGGTGGGCACCTCGGACTCGTCCACCACGCGGGCGTTGCTGAGTATGCGCTTCAGTTCGAGGATGCGGCCCTCAACCAAGGCTTGCTCCGCCTTGGCCTCTTCGTACTCGGCGTTGCCGCCCATTTCGGCCAGATCGCCGTACTGCCTGGATTCACGAATGCGGTCTGCCACCTCGCGGCGGTGGTGCGTCTGGAGGTGCTCCAGCTCGTCTTCGATCTTCTTGAGACCGGCACGAGTCAAAATGATCTCTCTGTCGGTCAGCATGCTGTATAACTCCTTCCAAGAAGCCCCTCTGCCCGGAGCCCGGTTTGCGGAGATCGGGCATACACCCGATTGGGCCGCTGGCCGTGCATCAGCGGCAGGCGTAGGGCTGCTGTGGCTTGTATGAAAACGGTTGGCCCGACATGCCACCCAATGGTGGTAGGAAGCAACCGTCGGCTGCTACGCGGGCCGGCCGGCAAGGCGTCGCACGCGCTCGATCTGCTCGTCGGTGACGGGTTTCTCGAAGCTGCGGAAGCCGGCCAGTTTGAAGCCGTGTCGCGCGGCAAGCCTTTGGGTTTCATCAACTTGCTCCACGCTTACGTGTCTCCCCAGCGTGAAGCTCTCGTACCTCCCTTCAAGCGCTAGCATCATCGTTTCAGACATGCAAGCGTATGCAGTGCGGGGCGGAAAGCCGAAGTCAAAGCCGAAATCCGGCTCGCCGGGCACCTCCACCACGCCGCCTTCTATAACTAGTACGTCCTGTCGTTCCTTCACCACCTTGCGAGACACGTCTCTAGGCCTGGCGACGTCGCATACCACGCACCCGCGTTTGAGCCAGCGCGGATGAATGACGGCATCCACGGCGCTAGTTACGGTTACAACTATATCGGCGTTCTGCAGGCCTTCCTCAACCCCTGTCGCCACAACCAGCTCCGCCGACGATGCATCGGCGAGCTCCTTGCGCACCTGCCTGAGGCTGCTGGTGTCTCGACCAACCAGCTCAAGCCGGGCCACCTGCCGGCCGAGGATGGCGGCGCAGGTCCTGCCAATGGACCCGGTGGCGCCAACCACGGCGGCGGTGCACTCGGCAGGCGTCAGGCCCACCAGCTCCGCGGCTCTCAGCGCCCCCTCCACAGCCGTTGCCACCGTGTACGAGTTGCCTGTGGTAACGGCCACAGGCACGTGCTTTGCCACCGTTATGCCCCCGTCGCCAACCACGGAGGTGAAGGCGCCAAGGCCCACTATTCTGGCGCCGGCATCCGCCGCCAGCAGGCAAGTGTCCACAATTCGCTTCCAAACGAACTCCTGCGGCAGCGTGAGAAGCTGTCGGGGGGTAAGCGGGCAGCCCACAAACCACCCCTCTGCCTCCACGCCGGTGATCGAGCGTATGCCCGTTGCGTGTGAGAGGACCATGGGCGACTTGCCCTTGATCAGCCACTCCACCACCCTTGTGGGAAGCAGCTTGGCGATCGGGTATTTGCGCGCCACGTCTCTGCGAGCATCTATGGGATGAATGACGAAGCCGAATCTGGCATTGCTCATAGCGTTTCTATGTACGGCTGCCAGTTGAGACGCCTGGCGAACTCCAAATACTCCTCACGGCCAAGCTCCGAGGGCGGCTTGCCCAACGAGGCAACCAGCACGCCCTCCAATACATTGGTGGCAAACGACCGGCCGTCGATGCGGGGCGACGCGGTTACGAACGCCCTCACCCCGCGCTGGCGCAGGTCCTCAACGTCCTGCTCCGTTACGCTGTTAGTTATGACAACCTTGCCGCTCATGTCGTTCGGCAGATGCTTGCGGATGAACAGGTAGTCGCCACTGATGTAATCTGCCCAGCGGTAATAGCGCTCAAAACGCTGCGTGGCCCTCCGCTGCTTCTCACCAGTTGGGTAGCCCACGGTCTCGGTTCGCATACGGACGATGATCGGCAAAAGCAGCCTGCCGAGGATCTCCACGGTCCTCAGCGAGCGCAGAGGCACACCGATCCCGATGGCGAACATAAGGTCCCCCAGAATGAGTTCGGCGCCGAGCTCATGCATTGCCTGCGCCATGCCCCAACGGTCCACCGCGCACACGTGCAACACCTTGGCTCCGCGCAGCTTGTACGGCGTCTCGCGGTCCAGGTACCTAATCAGCTCAGGCTCGATGTACCGCTTGATGCCGTGCCCATCCACCACCGGCGTTTGCTTGGCAATAGCGGCGTACTGAGCGCTGGAGCGCACGGTATACTTGCGGTCGCCCGCGGAGAGGTAAAGGTTCGTGCCGCCCAGGCCGATGGCGTCTGCGTGGCCATCCAGCTCCGCGATGAGCCGCTTAAGCCGCTCGGTGTCGCCGTCCGTGCCGATTCGCTCTAGCCAATAGGTCTGGCCGAAGAATGTGGCCTCCGTGCACTTGTTTCGAGCGGAGGTGCCCAGGCTTGCGCTAACCACCCGCTTTGCAACGCTCTCTTTCGCGGTACTTGCCATAGAGGCTCCTCCGATTCGCCAGCGGCGTCAGGCCTACGCGGCCGCGCCGACAGCCCGTCCACGCAGCGCGCCGAGCACCAACTGCTCCACGTCTCTCAACGTACTAGCCTGCATAAACGCTGACCGCAGGGCCGAGGCGGACGGCATGTGCCGGATGTACTGGGCGGCGTGCCCGCGAAGTTGGTGGATGGCCACCTTCTCCCCTTTTCGATCCACCGCCATTCGGGCATGACGCAGCAGCATTCCCAGGCGCTCCTCCTCATCCGGCTCCGAAAGAAGCTCACCGTACTCGATGAAAGCCCGCGCACGAGCGAACACCCACGGATTGCCGATGGCAGCACGCCCTATCATCACGCCGTCGCAGCCGGTCTCCTCGAGCCTGCGGGCGGCGTCTTCTGGAGCAATCACGTCTCCGCTGCCGATGACAGGAATGCCAACGGAGCGCTTCACCGCGGCAACCAGGCCCCAGTCCGCCTGGCCGGTGAAGCCCTGGCAGGCGGTTCTGCCGTGCACGGCCACCGCGCACACACCAACCTCCTCGGCGATGGCTGCCACCTCGCACGCGTTGATAGAGCTGGCATCCCAACCCGCGCGCGTCTTGATTGTCACCGGCACGTTGGCAGCAGCCACAACGGCCTGCAGCAGCTCCCGCAGGCGCCCCAGGTCCCGAAGCAGAGCCGCGCTGGCGCCGGTGCGCAGCACTTTTGGAACGGAGCACCCGAGGTTCACGTCCACGATGTCCGCGCCCCTGGCCGCCACGAACGCCGCCGCCTCGGCCATCACCTCTGGCTCAGCGCCGAAGATCTGGGCAGCCACTGGATGGTCGTCGTCGCCCCAATCCATCATGCGCACCGTGCGCTCGTTGCGGTAATGGACGGCGTTGGCGCTTATGAGCTCGGTGTAGGCAAGATCGGCGCCGGCCTCCCGCGCCAGTACCCGGCAGGAGTAATCCGTATAGCCCGCCATCGGAGCCAGCACAAGCAGCGGCCTCTGGCTGGGAAACCCTTTCACCCCGTAGACCCCAGGACTCACTTTCGCGTTCCATCCGGCCGAGCTGGCGACGACTGGTTCGCCTTTTGGCCTCTGCACCTCTCCCATATCAGTTTGAGGCCCTCGAGGGTGAGCCATGGGTTCACGTTCTGAATGGTTTGGCTGCATTCTGACAGGATGCCCGCCAGCCCCCCGGTGGCGGTTACCACGGCGTTCTCGCCCAACTCCTTTCGGAAGCGCCTCACCATCTCGTCGGTTTGGCCGGCAAAGCCGTACAGGATGCCAGAGCGGAGGCTCTCGTTCATGGAGCTGCCGATCGCGCTTCTGGGCAGTTTCAGCTCGATGCGTCTGAGCCGGGCGGCGTGCGTGAACAGCGCCTCCATGGAGATGCCGATTCCAGGCGCGATCGCCCCGCCCCGGTACTCGCCGTCCACCGAGATCGCGTCGAAGGTGGTGGCGGTGCCGTAGTCCACCACGATTCCGGGTCCACCGTACAGATGGAAGGCCGCGGCGGCGTTGACGATTCTGTCGGGGCCAACCTCCTCAAGAGGGTTGTAGCGCACTTTGACGCCCGTGTCCGTTTCTGGGCCAACAACCAGGGGTGGCTGCCCACACAGGTCCAGCGACAGCTCGTGGAGGGTGCGCTCGAGGGGTGGGACGACGTTGGAGATTGCCACGCCCGTGATGTCGCTACGGGCGATGCCCGCGTCTGCCATCAGGCTGCGGATGACCACGCCGTACTCGGCGGAGGTGCGTTCCGGCGACGTGGAGATGCGCCAATGCGCGCGTAGCTCCAGCCCATCGCCGGGCTGAAACACGCCGATCACCACGTTCGTGTTGCCTACGTCAAGAGCCAGGAGCACCGTCAATCTCCTCCCATTCGGGAAACGTCTTCAGTTCCAGCTCGGAGTAGCGCTGAAACAGCCTGACGCCTGAAGCAGCTGGCGACGAAACCTTGCCCGATGGGCAGGGCAACCACTCCACATGGCCAAACAGCCTGCACACCAACGGCCTAGCGGGGTACACCGCACACCTACCCAGCTCAACATCCCTGAAGGGGCACGCCACGTAGGTGATGCTCGGGGCGCCCGGCCACGGCAGCCGCTTATTCTGGCTAAGCACCCTGGCCCTATCTGCGGAGGGCAGCGATGCCAGGTACCGCTTGAGGCGCAGGTATTCGGCGCGAGACATGGGCACGCCGTCTACGCAGGCCGGCCCACAGTCGTCGCACCCATCGCAGATCGCCAACCGGGCCCGCCAGGTGCCCAAGCCTGTGTCAGTGGCACCTGGTCTGGCGGCAGCCTGGTTTCTCATGCGCACATCCGTTGGCGAGTCATGGCTCTATATCCCACAGAGAGGCGTCGGAAGGCGTGCGGGGAGAAGGGATAACCCTGCGGACGCGGCGCTCGAACTCGTCGCGGGGAAGCATCACGCGGCGCCCACACTTCTGGCACCTCATGCCGACGTCAGCCCCTACGCGGGTGACCACCCATTGGTAGCCTCCGCATGGATGGGGCTTGCGCATGGTAACCATGTCATCGACCTGGACCTTGAGAACGCCGGTCATAGGCTGTACACACGCGTGAGGCCACCCATCGGGTGGCCCTCTAGCCGCTGTTCGCAGCATTATAGCACAAGGGTACCGGCGTTTCAAGCGGCCCAAAGGGGTTGGGGCTGGGCCGCGACGAAGGGCTTGGCGCTCCTCCAAAGGTGGCAGTCGGAGGCGGACGGGAGATGGGCCGGTGATGGGAGGCTGATGCGGGCCTCACACGCCGTCCATGGCCCCATCACCCCGCCAGGGGATAGGGGCGCCCCGGTGGCCATGGGTTGCCTACAGAACGGGAGCAATGACGAGCTCCCTTTGTATGTTATGGACGGGGCAGATGGCCAAGCCTCGTGGGAGTGGCCGCCCTCACATTACGGCCTGCAACTGAGCGCAGGGATTCCCCTCACGCCTGCACACTGTATGCTCGTAGTTCCCCTCACCCCTACCCCTTGTATGATCGAGGATGTTGTTGGGAAAGCCTTGTGGTTCCCCTCACCCCGGCTTCGCCTCTCCTCTCCCACTTACGGGGAGAGGGGGGGTGGGAGGACCGTGTGAGGCGTGGCTGCGTTGAGTAAGCTTGTGAGGTGCCGGCGTTTCCCCTCTCCCAAGCATGCGGGGTGAGGGGAAGTGGTTCGCGCGGCTCAGTAGATGCCCAGCTCCATTCTGGCCTCTTCGCTCGCCATCGTTCGGGGGTCCCAGCGAGGCTTCCACACGATGTGCACCTTCACATCGCGGACCATCGGCAGCGCGCTGATGGTCTCTTTCACGGCGTCCGTTATCTCCGGGCCAAGCGGGCATATCGGGCTGGTGAGGGTCATTCGTACGTGCACGTCCTGATCCTTCACTTGTATGTCGTACACCAGCCCAAGGTCGATGATGTTCAGACCCAGCTCCGGGTCATACACGCTCTTGAGCGCCTCTCGAATCTCGTCTTGGCTCCACACCGTTCGCAGATCCTCCAGCCCCATCAGGGCACGCAGCGGCGAGCGGCTCCTAGGTCAGTGGTGGCCATCACGCCCTGCGCCCTCGGCGGCATCTAGCCCCTCAAGAAGGGTGTTCCAAGCCAACAGCGCACACTTCACTCTTACCGGAAAGCTCCGGACGCCCTCCAAGGCCTCCAGGTCCTCTAGCTCCGGAGGAAGATCCTCTGCGCTGGCTTTCCCCATCATCATGCCTTTGAACGCGGAGACAAGCTCCTTAGCCTGCGCAAGCGTTCGTCCCTCAATGGCCTCAGCCATCATCGAGCCAGACGCGCGGCTGATGGAGCATCCATGGCTCTCCAGCCGAAGCTCGCGGATCCGGCCGTTGGAGACGTTCATAGTTAGGACCATCTCGTCTCCGCAGAGGGGATTGGCCCCCTCAACGGTGACATCTGGGTGCTCGATGCGCCCGTACCGCCGCGGGTTCTTGTGGTGGTCCAGCAGGATGTCCCTATACAGGTCGTCAACAGCGGCCATTGCCAAACACCTCCATGGCCCTGTACAACCCACGGACCAGCGCGTCGACCTCCGAGGGTGTGTTATACAGGTAGAAGCTGGCCCTGGCGGTAGCCGGCACACCCAGGCGCCGCATGAGGGGCTGGCAGCAGTGGTGGCCAGCGCGAATCGCCACTCCCTCGTGGTCCAGGATGGTGCCCAGGTCATGAGGGTGGATGTCGGCCAGGTTGAACGAGATCACTCCGCCCCTGGCGTTAGGGTTGCGCGGGCCGTATATGGTCATGCCCGGCACCTCGCTTAGGGCGTCCAAAGCGTAGGCAACCAGGTCTCGCTCGTGCCGCTGGATGCGGTCCATGCCCAGTGCGCTAAGGTAATCCACAGCAACGCCAAACGCAATGGCATCCGCTATGTTGGGGGTGCCGGCCTCAAAGCGCCATGGAAGCTCGTTCCAGGTGGCGCGTTCCAGCCACACCTGGCGGATCATATCTCCCCCGCCAAGCACTGGCTCCATGTGCTCCAACACCTCAGGCCGCGCCCACAGCACGCCTATGCCGGTTGGGCCCAGCATCTTGTGTGCGGAGAACGCCAGAAAGTCGCAGTCCAAGTCCGCCACGTTCACGGGCATGTGGGGAACGCTTTGTGCGCCGTCCACTAGCATTAGGGCGCCGTGGGCGTGCGCCAAGTTGGCCAGGGCGCGGACCGGCGCTATGCTGCCGAGAACGTTGGACATATGCCACGTAGCCACCAGCCTGGTGCGCCCTCCAATGATACGCTCAGCTTGCTCCAGGTCAAGCTCGCCGGAGGGCGTAATGGGGATGAAACGAAGCCTAGCGCCCGTCTCCGCCGCCACCAACTGCCATGGGACGAGGTTGGAGTGGTGCTCCGCCTCCGATAGCACTATCTCGTCGCCCTCGTGCAGCGAGTGTCTGGCCCACGAGAGCGCCACTAGGTTGATCGCCTCGGTGGCGTTCCGCGTGAAGACCACCGCAGCTGGGTCCGCGGCACCAATGAACTCGGCCACCTTGGCGCGCGCGGCCTCGTACTGATCGGTGGCCCTCTCTCCCAAGGCGTGCACCGCGCGGTGAACGTTGGCGTTATAGCCCTCGTAATACCCAACCAGCGCCTGGATCACCTGGCGGGGCTTCTGCGACGTGGCGGCGTTGTCTAGGTAGACCAGGGGGTGGCCATGCACCTTCTGCGCCAGGAGGGGGAAGTCCCGTCGGATGGCATCCACGTTCAGTGTGGCATCGGGGTTCAACAACGCAGTGCGCTTCTGTTCCGCTATCATTCTGGGACCTCCACCTGCACCTCGCCGTCTTGTACCCGCACCCGGTAGGTATGAATCGGTGCGGTGGCTGGCAACGCTGTCACTTCCCCTGTCCGCAGGTCAAAGCGAGCCCCATGTCGAGGGCACTCGATCTCGTGATCGATCACGAAGCCCTCCCCCAGTGGTCCGCCGTCGTGCGTGCACACGTCGTCAACGCAGTATATCTCGCCAGCAACGCGACACAGCGCCATCCGACGGCCTCCAGCCTGAACAACCATAACGTCCTCTTCGCGGAGGTCATCGGCCTTCGCCACAGTCACATACCTACCCATCCCCTGCCTCCATCACCGACGCTAGCAGCGCAAATGACGCGGTGCCCATGCGAAGTCACTCCCGCACGGCATCCAGCACACGAG